>Ga0181402_1000010_pt1 | contig 64112 bp, 61 predicted proteins | sample 25SPOviralmetaG_FD_130131 | JGI IMG/M metagenome (GOLD analysis project Ga0181402, IMG submission 130131) | Marine viral communities from the oligotrophic San Pedro Time Series (SPOT) site, San Pedro Channel, CA, USA - 25 SPOT_SRF_2011-08-17 | ecosystem: Environmental > Aquatic > Marine > Strait...
AGGCAACTCTTTCCACAAATTTATTCAGTAAAACTCTGGATATCTTTTTAGTTTTTAAAGTCTTACCAAATTCTGATTTCATTTTAGCAATTGACATATCTGGATCAATCTTCGCTTCTTCGTCAACTATCTTTAAATTCTTTTTTGGAATGATAAACAATTCATCATAACCATTACCAACAATAGTACCAACTTTATCTTTACGCATTTGTTTTCTTACAGCGTCAACACCATTATAACCGGCACCTTCTGGTAAGAAATTTGATATATCATAGTAACTAGCATTATTTCTACTTGTAACATAGAAACCTACAACGTTAGTACCAGTAGCATGTCTTAACATATCAAATATAACAGCAGTTGATTTTGTAAATCTATGACTTTCATAAGGATAGTTTTTTCTAGTAATTGAATTTTTAATAACTAAATCTGCTCTTTCAGCACCATAATCTAATTCTAACTTGCCATCTACTTCAACAACAGTATTATACATTGAATGACCACAACCATCAGTTAAAAAGATTGTATTCATTTTTTGTATCTTATGTTTAGCAATAAAGTTTTTAACAATAGTTATAGAAGCAACTACAGCAGGATCCAAAGGAGTACCGCCAAGTCTCATACAACTAGGTATATCAATTGGTTCTTCATAACTGTCATAATTTCTTCTATGATTATAATATTGAGTATGATACTCACCAAATCTATATAAGTTTAACATATTCTCATTATACTCAGGAGTTTTTTGGTCACTTGATAACCACTCAATTAAGTTTACGTTTTCAATAAACAAGTCACCGTGTTTATGTTTAAAAGGATTGTTATTAATATCTCTTGTTGCTCTACTTGAATAACCATAATCATCATCAGCGTCTTTTTTATAGAACGCAGCTCTAGTAATATCTGAAAAAGCAAATACTCTAAAAGGTATTTGAACTGCTTTACAAAACATTACTAAGTTTAAAGTTTGTTTGATTGTGTCATCAATATTTTGAGACATGGATCCAGACCAATCTATAAACATAATCATACCATGATTTTTGGCACCTGGTTCTACTTGAATTTTTTTGAATATATCATCATTGAATTTATATGAGTGAATTTTATTCATATTGATAATACCAGTTTTACTTGTCATAGACTTTTTATAATTATCTGCCGCTTTTTTCATTTCAAACTCTTTTGCCATATAAGAGATTGTACCAGATTGTGATTTCTTCCACTCTTTAAATCTATTCACACTATTTGCTAACAATCTAGGAGTTGATTGATATTTTACATAGTAATCTTTGTATATCTTAGCAATTTGTTTTGTAGATACAATAACGTCATCCTCATTAAGACTTGGTAATGTAACATACATACGGTCTCTAGTATTCTCAGACATATTTGATAAAGACTTCATTGCTTCATTAAATACTTCATCAGTTAATGAACCGTCACTTTTTGAAGGAGTAATTTTTTCAGGTTGATAATCTGGATTATGACCACCCATGTGACCTTTGTCACCATCTACTTTTTGTTTATTATCGTTTTCAGGTTTGTCTTCGTTACCTTGTGAACTACCAGAAGTATTGTCTTCTTGTTTATCTTCTTCTTTATCGCCACCAGATTGTTCTTGTTCTTGGTCACCTGGATCCTGACTATCTGAACTATCAGATTGCTCTGATTGATTATCTAATTCATCTTGGTCAAGTTTATCTTGTTCTATTTCTTTTAACTGTTGATATAAAGGGTCTTTTTCTTTATCGTAATTTTCTTCACCAGAATATTTGAATATTTGTTTTGCAAGGTCAATTACATCATCAAAAGTTTCTAAGTGATTTGATTTTTCAATAAATGATTTTTCTTGGTCATTAAACTCAATAGTATTTTCTAAGTGACCAGATTTTGTAAACACATTAAGTCTATCAATAAATCTCATATTGTTTGCTTCGTCACCAATCTTACCAAAAAAGTCTCTAGCAACTAATTCTTTGTAACCGTTAAAGTATGATTTTCTAAGACCAGGGTATTTTAATTTCATCTTCTTATCAATTCTGATATCTTCAATAACATTCATGTAAGAATGAGGAATATTGTATTTCTTTTTTGCTTCGTTTAATTTTGTCTCATCAGCAGGAGTCCATAATGCGTGACCAACTTCGTGTCCACATAATAAGTCATAAAGGTCATTAGACATATTGTCCCATATTGGAAGACATAAAGTTCTAGTCTTAGGTACAAAGTGTGCTGTCTTAACTTTACGGTGTTCTACATTTAGATTTTCTGTTGCAAGTAATTTAGCAAGATTTGATTTTTGCTCTTTTGAAATAGTATTCATATTTGACCTCGTTTTCATAATATACTGTATATCCTATACCAATTTGGTTAAAAAGTCAACATATATTGGCATAAAATACAAAAAAAGAACCTTTATAAATCAACGATTTATTGCTGGTGCGTCATATCGCACAGCCTATGTTCTTGTTTTGTTCTTATCTTCCTACCTGTTTTAGATACTTTTCCTTGGTTTCTTCCCATGTTAAATGTATCAAGTCATCATAGTAAAGCGTCTCCATGTTTGTCCTTGTTTGGTCAATCAATGATTTAATACGCTTTCTAGCATAACGTTCTCGCCATAATTCTGATAATGCGTCAACGCTACTCTCAAAACTTTTGACTAGTTTATCTTCAGGTATTTCTTCTCGTAAAAATTCTCTTGTATTATCATATAGTGTGGAAAAATAAATACCTCTACTGTGGTCTGACTTTGTTAACTCTTTTGGTATACCTAGTTTACTATATGCAAATGTATGACTTCTATTTCTGTGGTCTCTCTTATATGGTTGACCTGTAGTTTTTGTAGCACTATACCATTCAAAGTATTTTCTAGTGTGATTTTCCATAATCCACTTTCTTAACATTTGAATAGTAGGTTTTGTTGCTTCATATGATACACTACCTGCACTATGACCTCTTTTCTTCCAATGTCTTAAATTTTGATATTGACTAAAACTACCATATAAACTTGTAGTTGTAACACCAACCATTGTATCGCCATATTCTTTTTTCCATGTCTCTTGTACTTTATCTGATAAACACATCAACGCAAGTAACTTACCACCTGTGTAATTATAACCTAGTGGTTGTAGTGGCACAATCGTACTACCTATCGCCGTGTGATTAATCATCTTTTTAGTTTTACGTTCTCTATCCCAACCTATGTAACTATCTCTAGGTGTTAAATCTAAAAAGTCACTTGATATACAAATGACACCTAGATATTTCTTTGTTGGTTTATCTCTTACTATAAAGTTTAGATTACGACCTATATTGTTATTGTTTTTCATTGTAGAGGCAAATGTTCTTATTGCGTTCCACAATTGTGGTAATTCTGGACTATCTTTTGTATAGATTAGTTCTGGTTGTAACTTCTCAAAATCCATAGGATCCTGAGGTGACCATATATTGTTCTTTACATGAGTTAATAGTTTGTCTTTTGATAAATCTACTAATTGACTTTCTTCGCCAAATAAAGTGTTTACTGTCTGAGCAGGATACTTGTTTTTAACTTCACACCATTTTTGATATAACGTATATTCTTCTACCGTCATACCAGACACATAACCTAGTTCAGTAATTAAACGTTCTTTAAGTTCGTTTGTATCTATATGTTCGTAAGGTGTAGGGTTTTCTTGTTGAAAGGTCTCCCATTGCTTTTCTAATAAAGGGTCTATAATTTTTTCTGCCATAATATAGTCTATATCCTATCACAAATTAATCAAATTGTCAAGCCTTGATTGAAAAGCGTTGTAATACCACTCTTTTGACTTCAATGTTCTTCGTTTATAGTCTTCTAATATCTCATTATACTTTTCTTGCCAGCTATTATTTGTTCTCATTTCTTCAATTTTAGAATATAAATGTTCTACATCTGTTACCCTTTGCCATTCGTTTCCAACTATTGTATTGTTTACGTCATATTTCATATGAACAAATGGTATTATGCCACATGCTAATGCTTCGTGGTATCTACTTGTTGTTGCTGTCTCACTCATCCAGTTAAAACACATTGTTGTTTTACCATTTGTTAAGTGTGGTAATAGATTTCTCATCTTATCTATTTTCTTATCTCTTTGTACACCTGAAAACTTACCAATCCAGTATGCACTAATTTTTTTCTCTTTGTATATTTGTTTAAAGAAAGTGTGTCTTATATCTCCACTATCAACATTATCTGCCGTCTTTCTTTTGTCTGTACCCCAATATACAAAATCATATGCTCTTGTACCTTCTTCTAGTTTAGGTGGTATTGCGTCTGTGATAAAATGATACTTCATAGCATGTATGCCACCTTCAATATCTATTTCATCTAATATACTTACCTTACCTATATCAAATCCTTTAAATGTTTTGTTTCTGTATAGTTCTTCATTATCTGCTCTATCACTTCTCATTATAATAATATGTTTGTCTGCCAACATGGCACCTATCTCTTGTACCTTTTCGTTACTACGAAATACTTGTCTATTGTCCTGAAAATTTTTGATATGGAATGTAAACTCATTCTCACTTGGTATTAGAATAACATCACTATCTTTAATATCATCCATTTTTTGTCTGTTTGCAAAACCAAAACCAAAGTTGTAATATCCATATTGATGTTGTGGTCTTTGTATTTGATATTTTTTATATAACTCATAAAAAGAATCCATAATATCTAATAACGGTTCTTTGTAATTTGTTCCACTTCTTAATCTAGCAATTGTTATTTTCATTCTACTATCCTTGTAAAGTTCTTATCTTTCTCAAACCTTATTTGTTGTTTAAATTTGTCTGCCATAATATCTGTCTTGTGAGATATAATAAAAACATTCTCACCTTCTAGTGTGTTTAGTATCTTTAAGAAATCGTCTGTGCCTTGTCCGTCTAAACTACTATCAAATATTTCATCTAGTAATAATAGATTTGTTGATATACTGTTTTTCATTTTAGCAATAGCACGCCATGTAAATAACAATGCAAGATTTATTCTCATCTTCTCACCTTCACTAAAACTTGTATAACTAAAATCGTCTCTAAATCTACTTCTTATTATTTCCTTAAACTCATCATCTAATTTAAAGTTAACAAAGAAATCCATACTAGCAAGATACTTGTTAATTAACTGGTTCATAATAGGCAAGTATTGTTTAATAACTTTTGTTTTGATACCTGTATCTGCTAACATTACTCTTGCCGCTTGTAGGTAATCAGTTTCTTCTTTTTTAGTTCTTATTGAATTTTCATATTCTTGTAATTGATTTTCTAATTCTTCTAACTTACCTTTTGCTTTACCTGTGTCTTCACTTTGTTGTGATAACTGTTCAATGTTATGTGCCAGTTTTGTGTTAATATTGTGTAACTCATTTTTTGATTGTTCATACTTAACACTATCAATCTCTAATACTTTTATTTCTTCGTGTACACTAGCAATTGCTTGTAATCTATTTTGTTTAGTTGTAATCTCTTTGGCAACATCTGCTAATGCCTGATTAAATTTAATAAGTGATTTGTTTTCATCAGCAATCTTTTCTGACTTAAATTGTGGGTCAATACTTTGTTGACAAGTAGGACAGTTATCATTGAGTTCATAAAACTTCTTATGTTTTGTACATTGATTTACTTTACTTTCAAATTGTGTTTCAAAACTATTCAGTTTCTTAACTTGTTGTCTTATCTTATCTTCATCTAGTATTGTTGTTTTAATATTTGTTATCTGTTTATTGATACCATCAACATGTGTTGAATACTTGTCTATTGCTTGTTTATTATCTTCTATCTTAGAATTATAATCATCTATAACTTTTGTATTCTGTTTACCTGTATCTTGTAAATATTGTTGTTGAGTTTCTACCTTACTCTTTGTTATTTGTATATCTCTATCAATATCTCTTATCTGTTCAGTAACTTCTTTGATTTGCATTTTAACTAACATATTCATTACTGAAAATATCTTAATATCTAAAATGTCTTCTACTACCTCTCGTCTATGTGGTGACTTCAATTCCATAAAAGGAACAAATGTACTACTACCTAAGATTACTACCTGAGTAAAACTTCTATAGTTAAATTTAAGTATATTATTCTCTAAATGTTTTTGTTGGTCAGCTATAGTTGCTTCTTGGTTTATCATTTCACCATTTAAGTATATCTGAAATATATTAGGTTTAATACCTCGTACTACTCTATACTTGTTTTGTGCAATGGTAAAGTTTACTTCTATCTCAGTACCACCTAAGTTAATACTGTTAATTAATTGTTCTTTCTTTATATCTCTAAAAGCTTTATTAAATAAAGCAAAACACAATGCGTCAAGTATAGTTGACTTACCTGCACCGTTATGACCTATAATAAGTGTTGTTTCGTCTTTGTTTAAATCTATTTCTATACCTTGTTGTCCTGTTGAAAGAAAGTTCTTCCATTTAATCTTTTCAAATACTATCATACTTCGTATCTTTTTTCTCCCATAACATATAGTTTACTATCTGGTCTTTGAAACGCACCATTACCACTTACTGATATTCTTACACCATCACACTTAAATGGTGGCACAGCATGTTTTAACTGAGACGGAAAGATATACATTTCATTTGCTTCAGGTACTCCCATGTGAATATTTGTTACCCAAGGAAAAGTTACATCTGGATTGCCACTTGTCTCGCCATAACTAAATGCAATACAACCAGGACCAGGACCTTTCTTTTTATAATTTTCTCTTTCTGCTTTCATGCCCTCTGGTATCTGTAAATAGATTACCCAACTAAAGTCACCAGAATGTGTATGTTCAGGTTGATATTCATTGGCATGTTGATAATTAATCCATACGTTCTCTATTACATAATCTGGTACAAAAATATAGTTATGAAAGTTCATACGTTCTTTTGTATAATGTGTAAACACATCTTTTAAACTTTTATTAAACCATCTTTGTTGTTTGCCATCAAATTGTCTTTCATGTCCTGTTTTTAAATCACCTGCTAAACTATCTTTAATAATTTGATTAGTATATGTACCGTCTTCTTGTAAATATCTATCTGTAGTTTTATCACCTTGTTCTAATAAATCTTTACAAAATTGTGGGTCTAATTTACAATGATAGATGTAAGGACCAAAGTACATATTTTTATATTCATATTTGTGGTCGTAATTACTCATAGTCAAATGCCTCCGTATATAAACTTTTCATTAAGGTTTTTAATCTATCTTTATTTAAATTCGTATCTGTTTGTTCTATATAGGTATCAAGTAAAGTTGGTGTATCTTCCGTCTTTTCAACTATATCATCATTTACTGTTGAAGCGTCTAAGTCTGAATAATCTTCTATAATTTTTAAATCATATACATTAGACTTTTGGTAAATATCATCAACAAATTTATCAAACATAAAGTAGTCTGATTTCTTTTCTACTATAAGTTTAATGTATTTGTTATTACATTCATTAAAATCAAAGTTCTTATAATCTGTAGTTTCATCATTGTAATATATTTTATGATGTATTGTTAAAGGGTTTCGTATTGGTGTAAGTTCTCTTGTTTCTGTATCGTAAATGTGAAAGTGTTTAGGACATTTGTAATCTGACCAAGTCATTTCATATTGACAACCAAGGTAAAATATATGACCATCATCTGATTTCTTATGAAAGTGACCAGATAATACTGTTTCAAATCTTTTAAACATTTCTTTTTCTACACCTACATCTGAATGATGTCCAGAATGCATTTCAAAACCTTTAATCTCTAAATGACCCATAACAATGTCTGCTGTTTCTTGTTCTAACATCATTTTAGTTCTATCGTAGTTTTCAGGTGTTACCCATGGTATAATCAATATATCATGTCCTGCAATTGTAATCTTTTGTGGGTCTGAATAAACTTTAAACTGACTTAACAATTCTTTAGGTGCGTTTACTTCATTTGTGTTCTTGTAATAGGTATCATGGTTACCTACTATAAAGTGTGTATCATATTTCTTAAATTGACTTACTATCTTATTATTAAAATCAGTAAGTGTTTTAAAGTTTACATACTTACGTCTATCTAATATATCACCTAAATGAATAATTGTTTTGATATCGTTTTGTTCTAAGTATGGAAAGAATTGTTTTTGCCAAAACTTATACATGTATTCATGGTAATTTGGATTGTCATTACGACATCCAAAATGTGTGTCGTTAACTAGGGCGATTTTCATATATGTTGTCTTTTAAATATTGATATAAAGATGGCATAGTATTTACTATTTTTTGCCAATCTTGTTTGTTTTGTTCTAAATGATTTGTCCATTCTTCGTTTATCTCTTTTGTATCCGGGTCATACAATAATTGTTCTACATCTAATAATGATACTGCCTGCCAATTTAAACCTGTTGCTATATAATGCATACCACCTAATGGGTTAAAATAGTAATCTTGCATTTTGGCATTCATTAAAGATTGTACTTCTTTTAAATGTACCAAACTTCTTTTTCTTACATCTTGCCAATATGGTGTATCGTCTCTTAATGATAAGGCATAATGCATGGCAACAAATGTAACATACTCATCAAAAATACTATTACACTCTAAGTTGTGTGTGTCTCTATCCCATTGTGAAAAATCACCTCGTTCTAAATTAGATACTAGTTTCATTATAAACGTATGTGTTTGTAAAAGACCTGTGCTCTCTAATGGTTCTATAAATCCGGCAGATAAACCAATTGAACATACATTTTTTATCCACATTTTTTTTTGTCTGCCAACTCTCATACGGATGTTTTTAAATTCTAAATCGTCTCTACCTAAGTATTGTTTAAATTGTATTAATGCGTCATCATCATTGATATATTTACTTGAATAAACATAACCAGTACCAATTCTTTCCCAACTAGGTATATTCCACACCCAACCATTATCTATCGCCGTACAATTTGTATATGGTTCTAGTTGTTGTTCTTTGTTTGTGTATGGCATTCTTGTTGCCCATGCACTATCATTAGGTAATATATCATTGTAAGATATAAAATCACCACCAACTTTATTTAATATCATAGATTTAAAACCTGTACAGTCTATGACTAAATCACATTCATGTGAATTGATATGTGATACACCATTATCATTTTGTTGTACAAGATTTACATTTTCTAATACATGTTTCACACCTCTTGGTAAACAATAATGTTCTTTTAACCATAAACCAAATTTAGTGGCGTCAAAATGATAAGCGGTATCTGTTTTAAAATTGTAGTTAGGTAAAATATCATTAATATCACTTATTTTATTAGCATTAGAAATTAATACATTGGGTGACATGCACTCAGCATAATCACTATTAGGTAAATTTAATAATTGTTTTCTAAAGTACCATTTGTTTCTTTCTTTATCGTCCCAATAATATGGTCTGCCAAATGGGTAATGAAATGAACCTGCACCTTTTTTATAGAAGTCTGTAAATTTAATTGATAACTTATAACTAGCGTCACAGTAAGGCATAAAGTCTTTGTCTTCAATGTTGAGATAATTTAACCAACCATTGATATGACCTAATGTACTTTCACCTACACCAACTGTAGATACATCTGGACTTTCTATTACAGTTATATTTTTATCAGGAAAGGTACGAATGAGTGTAGCTGCTGACATCCAGCCTGCACTACCACCACCCACAACTATAATATTTTTCATTGCATAAAGTATTCTAGTTTAGATACTTTTTTCTTCCTTGGTTTCTTTTCTTTTGGTTTATCAGGTGCTATCTCTACCATATTCTTTCTTAAAAAGTCAGCATATGCGTTTTGATATTCTGTATTATCTGCTTCTTGTGAAACTAACTCATCTAAACCAGACTTCATTATTAGTTTCTGTTTAATAATTGTTTGTTTCTTTTCTTTTTGGATTCTTCTTATAAATGCGTAGTATATTATTTGTGTAAAGTAAGCAAATGGATTATTTGATTTTGTTGGATCAAAGTTAGAAACATATTGTAAACAATTTTCTATACCATCAGATATCATATCTTCTTTATAAGTGTAATTAATGAAGTTTGGTCTATATGATAAATGATTAGCAATCTTTAGAAAACACTCACCAATGTAATCAGTTATTGGTGGTCTAGGTTTCTTTTTCTTTTCTGCCGCTATACACTTTAATTTATATTCTTTCATGGCAACTAAAAATTCTTTATTAGAGACATAATGCTCTTTCTTTTTAGGAACCTTGATTGGTTGTGTATTTTTCATATTATATTCCTTTTTAAAATATTACCCTATTATATCACAATCTAGTAAAAAAGTCAAGCTGTTATACTAGATTTTGTAGTAATAAATTATTTTCATTTTTTTTGGTTTAAGCGCTTGACAATTTGAACAAAATGGTATATAATAGGCATGTGCCTCCTTCAGAGATAGATTACCTTAGAGTTACCTTAGTGTACTGTCTTCTTACCCATTAAGTAGTCTTGTGTCTCGTCATACTCAACATCGCCCAATTGGTCTAACAATTTACCAAAAGCAGCGGCTCTGTGTTTCTTTATTTCTTCAGGCGATTGTCTTAGTTTTCCACTACGAATATTCATATAATACTCAGAAATATCATCTGTAGGAACTGCAAAACATAAAATATTATTTTTATGTATAGATATTACTTTATCTTTAGACTTGAATAACCAAGGTTTAATTGTCATCTTTTCTTCCATCATATAGTCTCCCAAAAAGTCATGTGGGTGTAACTGTATAATGTAAGGTTCTTCTAATCTTATAAAATCTGAGTTATCTTGTACCATTACTATGGCAACAAGTTGTTCACCTGAATTTAACTTTACTATTCTAGGTGTTGGTATCTTCTTAATAGTCTCTTTAGGGTTAGTAGTCACTTTACTTCCTTTCTTTGGAGTTCTCATATCAAGTCCACCGTGTGTATATCATAATCAAACTGTTGTTCATTGTAAATATTTATCCTTTCCAAAAAGTGCTGGATTGTAAAGTTCTTCTTTTCTTTATAAGTAAAATCGTCAGATATATCATACACTTTAGCAGTATCTTTCTGCTCACCTAATCTTAAACCACGACCTATAGATTGTAAAACTCTTATAGGTGATTTAGTAGGGCTACTAAAAATAATGTTGTGTAAGTTACGAATATTGATACCAGTGCTATACGTCCCGTAAGAAGCGACAATAATCGTGTTGTCCAACTTTTCTGTGATTGCTCTAATTCTTTCTCTATCATTTGTTTCTGTTCCGCCGTAAACAAAAAATACTTTACGGTCTTTTGCTTTTGCCTTTATTTGGTCATGTAAAGGTTTTCCATGTTTTTCTACATACTGAAATAGAACTAGAGTATTACCTTTTTGGTCGATTGCCAGATTAGTTAAAAACTTATTTCTTCTTTCGTGTGTTACTATATAGTCAATCTCGTCTTGGAACTTAGCATTTTTTATTTGCATACATTCTTCTTTTGGATATTTTAAGACAATACATTCTATTTTTAAATCCGCTAATTGTTTCTTATCTATTAATTCTTTTGTAGTTGTAACATAGTGAACAGGTCCAAAGAGACCTTCTAATACTAACTTGTGTACTTTACTATCATCTAGTGTACCAGTTGTACCTATTCTAAACTTGGCATTAATGCAAGCTGCCATAATCTTTTGTAATTCTTTTGATTTATATAAGTGTGCTTCATCACCTATTACACAATCAAACTGTTCAAAGTATTTCTTATCAAATGTTGCCAGAGATTGCCATGTAGATACAACTATCTTCTTATCTTCATCTATCTCATAACCATAATACTTTCTTTGTACATTTGTTTCTGCGTCATACCCATATGATATAAAGTCTTTATACATTTGTTCTACTAGTGATGTAGTTGGTACTACTAATAATATCTTTCCATCACTTTCTCTTATCATTCGTATAATACAATAGATGATTAGAGACTTACCTGAAGCAGTTGGTGATACTAATACAGCACGTTTATTATTGATTGCATGTTGAACCGCTCCTATTTGATATTCTCTTGGTTTGATGTTAGGTATAGATAAACCATCAATATACTTGGAAAAAAGATTGGTAGGATGGTTCACACCAATGGTTTCAGGTGCTTCGTGTGTGATTGTATGTGCGTTCCGGCGACAAAATTCGTTTATATACGGTAGTAACCCATAGTAAATTTTACCAGTTGCTTTACTAAACATTCTTATTTTACCGTCCCAACGTCTTGCTCTTACAGACGGCATAAAGCTGGCACCTGGTACTTGAAATGTAAAAAAATCAGATAAAGACTGTAACAGTCCTAAATCTTCACTTGTACACTTAATATAGGATTCGTTAAACTTTGTTATTTTTAATTCGCTCATTTAATTCTGCATATGAGATATTAGTCAAGTTTGGTATGTCTTTGAATTTATCAATAGGTTTACCTACATGTACATATTCATGTTGAGGATATTTCTTACATAATTTTTCAGTATGGTCTAACCAGTTCTTAGGTTTGATTGCACTTGCACTCTTACCTACATAACCTTTTGTACCTTTGTATATGTTATTGACTTGTTCAGTCTCACTATAATAATCATAACCTATTAGATATATCTTACTATCTTTATCAGACGCCATCAAAGCAATCAAAGTACCTGCATTAGTCTTTTCATAGTAATACTTACCAAGACCTTGTACTTTGTCTTTTCTCTTTGTCCATGTAATTAGATAACCTTCTTGGTCTTTAGATAGATATAGTTTTAAATCATCTTCATTCCAACCATTCTTTATTCTATCTTCTCTTAGTTTTGCCATTAAGTCTCTATTGTTTGCCCAACAAACAAAAAATTTCTTCTTTTCACCTTCCCATTCGTGTTCATCTAAATGAGTTAATTTAGGTTCTGCAATATCTTTACCTATAAACTTATCAACTGTTTCTCTCTTAAATAAGTTTTCATATACAGTTGCTGGGTTCTTTGACCATTGTCTTAGATAACATATATTTTCAAATGCGTAACCACTACGATATATCTCATGGCATATATTATAATCCATTGCAAGTAATATATCAGGTGTAAAATCTCTATACAGTCCGTTAGCACCATATATTTTACCATGTGGTCTTAATGTTTCTAAATCAAAGTCTTTACGACTTTCGCCATTACCAATGCAAAAAATCATATTATATTCCGCCTTCCGTAAATTTTTTCCAATCTATTTCGTTCTTTATCTGAAAACCACGATTAGATATTTGTTTAAGTATATTCTCTAGGTAACTGTTTACTACGTTTAAGTAATCTACTTTTTGTTTCTGTTTAATAATATCAGTATCAGCGTCAATAAATGTACCTACATCTTGTCGTAATACTTTTAATTCAAAGTTATTATCTTTGTATGCCTCTGGTTCTGCTTTACCTAAGTAAAACAACCATTTGCTTTTGTATAGTTGTGAGTATTCACTTTTTGCTTTTGTTAACATAAGTGAGTATGTGGAAAAGTGTTTAAGGTATTTGGCGTGTAAGATTGGTGTTGCTAAACTTTCTCTATCTAGTTCAGTATCGTCTATCTTTAAATCTTTTTCTGCTTGTGTTTGTAGTTCTTCTAAGTTCATAGTAAAATTGCTCCAATAATAAAACCTAAACTAAACATAATTTTATGTGGGTGGTCAATCCACAATATTTCTAGTTTAAATCTCAATTCATTTATATATTTCATCATAATATTATATCACGTTTTTGCCAATTTGGCAAGTTTTTAATTAAAATGGTGTAGAATACTCGTGGTACTTATAACCAAATGTTACCTGTGCTGTGATATATTCAACATCTGTATTGTTTTGATTATATTCTATTGCACTTAAAGCTTTAGGATAACAATCTATAAATGATATCTCTACTTTAGGTATGTTTCTATTTGTTAAGTGTACTAGTTTTGCGTCTGAGTATATTGCACCATCAGGTGTTGCTAAACCAGATTTACCTGGTTCACTTTGTATGCCTCTTGTTTGAGAGTTTGGCATTCTATCTTGTCCTTCTGCTAATAGTGCTTGAAATTTCTCATCACTATCAACTTGTGCTAAAGCTGCCATCCACTCATGTACTTTTCTATAGTTTTGTAATTCTTCATCAACTAAGAAAGTAATTGTTAAATCACTAAACGTCATATCATTACCTGGTATTTTCAGTTGTTGTAAACGAGTAGGTTGATTTAATTCTGATAATGATACATCTGGTATTTGAGCTGCTACTGTATTAAACTCTACAAGTGGTAATTTTACCATCTGAAATTTAAACTTAGTAGGATCAGCGTAATCTAAACCTGCACCACTTGGTTGTTTAGTAGTTATTGTACTATCTGTCATATTACTATTTAGTCTAACCCCTAATGTCTGTCCCTGGTTTAGGTAGTGGTGTTATGATAGTTGTTGTCTCATCTACCTCTTCCCACGCTTTATCGTCTGATAATTTCTTTAATTCTTTTTCTGTATCTGTTAATACTTTTTCTTTTTCTCTTATCTCATCCATTTTTTCTTCTAAAGGTAAAGGATCCTTAGATGTAGGTATCATCATAGCACACACTAATATGATAAGCGATATGATTGTTATCCAGAGATATTGTATTAGTATTTTCATATGATTATTTATTCCAAAAAAAAAGAGGGGAAAATTAATTCCCCTCTCTTTATAATTTACACCGCAAAGGTAATATTACATTAGGTTAGTAACTTTAACCATTCTGTAATAGATGTTTGCTTGGTCAGTACCTGTGTCAGAAGCTTGAGCACTTGCTTCCGCAAATGGATTTCTTACAAGACCGTATCTTGTTTTGAAACCAATTTTTGGTTGGAAAGTGTTCTCACCAACTGCTCTAACCATTTGTAGAGGTACATACGGACAATAGAACATACCAGCGTCATAAGGTGAAGTACCTTTATAACCTACTGTGTAGTATTGTGCCGCTGTGTTGTTTGACGCATAAGGGTCAATGTACACTTTGTATCTACCGTTTAGAGTACCAGCAAAAGTGTTACCTGTGTCATCAACATTTAAACTGTTGTTTAACGCAGGAGCGTAATCTAAGATACCCGCCATTTGTAAAGCAGAAGCAACGTCTGAAGAACAAATAACAATGTTACCTCTTCCTCTTCTCGTTTCTTGTGCAATTACGTTAGCGTCTCTTTCAACTTGGAACATTAGTCCTTTGAATTTTTCAACAGACCATCTACCGTTAGAGTCCGTATCTAAATCAAAAGTACCAGATGTAGTTGTATTAGTGTTAGCACCTTTTTTAGCTTTTTCGTAAATTGTTCTCACAACTTCTCTATTGATTTCAGCAAGGATCTCAGCAGAAAGAATGTTAGCAAGTTCAGTTTCAGCGTCTAAGCCGTGAATTGCTTTAAGGTCTTGTGCAAGTTCCATTGTGTACTCAGCTTTTAACTGTCTAGTCTTAGCTGTTACAGTTGATTTCTCAATTGAGAATGCCATTTCTGCAAATGATGATGAAGCTTCAGCAGTCGCTGTTGCAATACCAGTACCAGCAGTAACGGATGTTGTTGTGTCGTTCATTAAACCAGGATTCAATGTTGCTGAATGTGTTCCAGTTCCAGAGAAATCTGAATCCGCTTCATTAAATAAAGCTTCAGTTCCTGAGTTAGAAGTAAATCTGCTCTTCATAGCGAAGATAAGACCAGTTGGACCAGTCATTGGTTGTACACCACAGATGTCGTAGGCAATAAGATTTGGCATTGCTCTTCTTACAAGTGAAATCAAAATAGGGTCCCAGTTAGCAACTGCGCTACCTGTTACGTTTGCAATTTCACCTAAGAATGCTTTGTCTTCTTTCGCCGCTTTTTCTTGGTTTTCCAAGATTACTGATGTCACAGCTCTTTTGTACGGATTGTCAATTTTTGGCAAGTCCGCATGATTAAGAACTGGAGACCATTTCTCTTGTAAGTTTTGCGAATTAAACATTTAAGTCTCTCCTTAGTTTTTAATTGTTAGTAGATATCTCTACTTTTTACCCTACTGATTGCATCCGTATAACGAGACATGCTATCAGACATATCTGTTACTGTGTTACCATCTTCGGAGTTAGATTGTGCGTCAACGTTTACCGTTTCAGCAGGTGCTGATTTAGCATTTCCAAAGTAACTTTCTTTAATAGTAGTTAACTTTTTCTTATACTCGTCTGCACCGTCGTAACTAACATCTTCAATTAATGATTTTAGTTTCTCAACTTCCGTGTCTGCAAGACCTGAAGTTACTTCGTCTAAAATTTCATCTTTTGAAAATTCGTTAATTTGTTTTTTCATTTCCATTGATTTCTCAGTTGTTTCGTTTAACTTAGCTTTCAGCTCTTCAACTTCGTTTTCTTTAGCTTCAAGTACGTCATACTTTTCATCTGGTATATCAATGTAATGGTCTTCAAATAATTGTTTTAAACCACCAATAAAGTCTTCAGCAATTTCTCCCTTGATACCTTTTTCAATAGCAAGTTCGTTTTCTGACATCCATTGTTCAACAACATAGTTTAAGTAATTGTCAACTTTGTTTGTTAAATCGTTTTTGAATGTTTCAGTTGCTTCAGATAACTCAGCAGAATACTCATCTTCTAATCTGCTAATCTCAGTTTTCACTTTTGATTTAACAGCAGCTTCAAAGATAGTAGCAGCTTTGTCTTTAAAAGTTTCAGATAAAGTGTCATCACCAGAAACTAGAGCAGCAACATCTTCTTTTACGTCAATGTCTTTAACTCTTTTTTCCATTTTTTCTTTTTTCTCTTTATCTTCTTCATCAGAATGTTTAGCTTCGTCCATGTCTTTTTCATCTTCGTCGCCATTCATAGCTGCCATCATTTTTCCGTATGAAGCGGCTAAGTCTGATTTTTTCTTTTTGCCCATTGCGTCATACATAGCTTGAATTATACCAGCTTTTGTTTTCGGCATTTCAGACATTTCTTTTTCTTTATCGTCTTCTTTTTCATCAGCGTCATCATGTGCCGCTTCTTTTTTTACTTTATCGTTTTCTTTTTCATCTTCAGCATTCAATTTTTGCATTGGTTCTGCTGTAGCTGCGCCTTTCGTAGGAGCGGACGTATCTTTTTTAGCTTTTTTTGCATGGTCAGTTGAACTTGTGTCTGTTGGAGAAGTCACTGCTTTTCCGCCATCTTCAAAATCACCCATTTTCTGCATTGGCTCAGCTTTACCTGCGCCTGCTTTTGGAGCGTCTGCACCCTTAGGAGCTTCAGAAACGATTGTTTTATTTTCTTCCATTTTTAACTCTCCTATAAGTCAAAATTAATTAATTAATTTGCGTACTACTATTTATTATTTTGCAACTTTTCGCATAAATTTTTCAAAAGCAGCAGTTTGTTTTTCAGCTAACTCAAAACTACGAGCAGCTTCAATCTCTTGTTGTATCTCAGAAATATCTTTTTCTTTAACGATACCATTGTCCCATACCCACTCTTTACCTTCCATAACACCTTGTACAAATGCTGATGGAGCAGATGGGTCTGCTACAATGTCGGCAGCAGTTGCTAAGTAAAAGTCTGATTTTACATAGTTAGTACCGCCTTTATTCTCCAAAGAACCCATGCCCCTTGATGAAACTCCTAGTTGTGCGCCTTCGTCTATCAAAGACTTCACAATCTTACCATAAGGTGTATCAGTCACTTTTGCTTCGCCAATGTAGTTACCTTTGCCGTCGCCTTCTAATGATGTAATTAAGTGTGACACTCTCTCTAAGTTTACAGTTGGTCCGTCAGGATGTCCTAACTCACCAAATGCTCTCTTTTTATTGATAAATTCTTTTCTATATCTGTTTACTTCGTTTTCTAAAACTTCCATAGGATAAACACGACCATTACGGTTCTTAATATTCGCCTGCATGAATATCCCCTTTATTTTGTGTGACTTTTTGCCGTTTTCATCTGCTTCTGCAAGCAATTTAACGTCAGTAAGTTCCTCTGTAATTAGTTTCATATGTTTATTCCTTTAGTCCTATTTATGTTATCGTACCTCTAAAATGATAGAATAACTGTCTCCGTTTACGAAATTGTGCGTAGAGAACAGAATATCACCTGTAGGAGTACCTGCATTGTTAGCTATTTGTATTGCCGGCGTCTGTAAATCTATCGTGCCTTGACCAGATAAAAACAGCGCCGTTGCGTTAGTAGTTCCTTCAAATAGGATTTCTACGGACCCCTTAGGGTCCGTAGTGTTTACACTATAAATCACTCTAGCAATTTTAGTAGAAGTTGACAAGTGATTTAAATTTGCACTCGTCATCTTCTCTACTAAACTCTCTCCTGTACCATCAGATTTGTTCGTAAACTTCATTACAGTTTTAGAACCTGCAACGTCTGTTATAGTTTGAGTTGATACTGTATCAGCCATTATCTAGTCTGTCCTGAGGCAGTATAACCTTTAGTCTTTTTAACTTCTAAAATAAAAGTACCTGTTACAGCACTCGCATTTGTAATAACAATATCACCAGTTACACCTGTTGCTTCTGGGTTTGATATGTTTGGTTGTTTACCATGATACCCATACTCGCCACTACCATGTAGTGATATAGCATGACTATCTGTGCCTGCGTCAAATTCTATTGCAACGTCGCTTGTCGCAGCTGTTGTATTCCATTTAATAGAACTAATGTCTAGTGTAGGGTTTGAAACATGTCCTGTCAATGCTGAAGCGTCAATTACTTGTACTGCGTCATTTGTTGCATTGTTAATTTCAAACATTACTACATGTCTAGTACCACTATCCACTAATGTTCTTTTGTTTACTACCGCCATTTCTACTCCTTTTTGTTTATATGGTTATGCCAGTTTCTTTTTTAAAATAGGCTTCGATATCTTTTCTTTGTACTTTATACTTCTTAGTAACGTCATTCATAACTTTACTAAAATTCATTAACACTTGTCCCGGTTTCTTTTCAAGCTGAGTATATACGTCATCTACCGCCTCTTTTGATTTTGGCGCTAATTTCTTATAGACTAGTGAACGTTTATGTTCGTTTTTTTCAGTCGTCAATTTCCGTAGATTGTTCAGCGTTATCATTGTTTGTTTCCGGTTCTTTTGCCATAATTGTTGACGCAACGTCTTTACGTTTGTCATCTAACTCAGTACCTACTTTATTTGATAAAGCAGATTTAAATGCCGTTTCAGCACCTAAGTTATCGCCTTTTTGCAAAGCGTCAATCATATCTCTTGTTGGGTTAGAATTGTCCTGTGTCATCATCTTCTCCTTCTGGTGGCGCTTCCGCCTCCTTTTCTTTTTCTATTTTAGATTTTTCTTCGTCAATGTCAATGTCAGTCATTTTTAAAACATTCTTCATTGCCCACTCTTTAGAATAAACGTTACCTATCAATTCACTATCTTTCAAGTTACGATAAATTTCCATTCTTTCTTTTAACATTTCTGCTTCTTTTATTTCAGCATAGTAACCGTCATTTACATAGTTGTATCTGATTGTTCTTGCTAAACTGTTTTCCCAATCTTCTATTGATATAATACCTTTTAGTATTAATTGTGTTTTCAATAAATCATGGAACAAAGCATTAAATCTTGTTCTTAGTCTATCAACAAATTTACTAAACTTTAACTCGTCTCTATTAATCTCAGTTGCTCTACCCATATTAAAACTACCTTCAGCTTCTAATCTGGATACAGGAACGTTTAATGACTTGTAAAGTTTCTTTTGAAAGTATTTGATATCTTCTACTTCACCTAAGTTAGAACCACCTGGTAGTGTAGTAATTTCTGTACCTCTACCACCTTCTCGTCTTGGTAACCAAAAGTCTTCTAACATAGACATGTATTGTCTATCGTCTCTTATTTCACCTGTACTTGCGTCATAGACAAGTTTGTTTCTATATCTGTTCATTACATCTTTTAGATATTGCTCTGCTTTTGCTTTTGGTAAGTTACCTACATCAATGTAAAATATTCTTCTTTCAGGCGCTCTGGATATTCTGTATATAACAATACTATCTTCAATCATTCTTAATTGATTGACAGGTTTAATTGCCTTATGTAAATGTGATAGTATCATGTTTCTTTGTTGGTCAATCATTCCTGACGGACAGAAAGCAATACTATCTTTACTAATTGCTAAACCTTGTGTTGAACTTGCTCCCGGTTGTACACCTTTCTCATTGTAAATATAAAATTCTTCAAAATCTACAACTGGTGGTGCGTTTTGGTCTTTAGGTTTAAAACTTTGTTCGCCCTCAGTCTTCTTAGGTTTACGAACTTTCTTAATTTTTCTAGGATCAATATATCTTAATTCAGTAATACCACCTTTTATATTTTTAGGGTCTATTATCTTATGATATACTATTCTACCATCAACATACCATCTACGAAATATGTCATGTCCTTTTTGTTCAAATTCCAATAACGAAATAATATTATTAAATTCTTCTTCTATCTTCTTTTTTATACCTGTTGAGAAAGGTACTGTATGCATGTTCAGTCTGATTGTTTCTCTATTGTCATCAATTACTATACCTTCATTGATAACATCTTCAATCGCTTGGTCACACTCAGGTTGCATAGCAACCTCTCTATACCTTCTAATTAAATCTGCTTCGTTGTTTACTTTTCCTTCAATATCTAAGTAAGTACCATAATGTCCACCACCCATAATCGTTTGAACGCCATCATCAGCTGATGGTGCTGTAAACGTTTGACTAGTTGTTTTGGTGCTTGCTCTTTTGATTTCAAAGCCAAAAAATTCTGCCACTACATTCTCCTTTTCATTATCTTTTATTTCTATTTATAGCGGCCCGGAGACCGCTATAAATTCACAACATTACGTTGTAGTGTTACTTTCCCAGTATTGGTATCTCCATGTACATTCAAAAGTCTCTAACGCACTTACTGGATCATAGTTCAAATCAACTGTACCTATTGTTAAAGGAAATAATCCTCTAAATGTGTACGATTTGATTGTATTACCATTTCTATCTAAGTGGTCGATAAATGCGTCCACTTGATAATCAGTAGGGTTGTTTAAACCTTCGTTGTCACTATGGTTGTTAATACCATTTGACCATCTTTCAATAGCATTTCTGATATCAAAAGAAGTATCGTTGATAATAGTTGTACTCCAAGTTTGGAATGTTCTATCACCAGCCATATGTATTGGTCTACCTCTAAAGTTTACAGTTAATTCTCCTAACTCAGAACTTGGAAGTTGAGTAGCAGAACATAAGAACGACATGTTCTCAGTTTCGCCACCAACAGCAGCAAAACCAGGGAAAGGCATTGTAACCTTAAACTGATTTTGTCTAGCTCCGCCGCCTTTAAGTTTGGAGATAAAGTCTGATACGTTTGCCATTTTTTATTTCCTCTCTATGCGCCTGCTACTTCAGAAAAGGCAACGCCTGTTCTTGTAGCTACGAAGTTAAGTTTGATGAAGTTAATAGAACGATTTGGTTTGACAAATATGTCTGCAACAAATTCGTTTCTATCTATAACTGCACTTACATTGTTTGTTTCATCACACACTACTTTAAAGTCTGTGATACCACGTCTACCTTGTACGTCTCTAAGGAATGGTTCTATCAAGTTTCTGAAATTCGCTCTTGTAAATTCATCATTGAACTCAAAGAGTTGGAATTTAGCAGCAGTTGATATTGCCTTTTCCATAGTTATGAACAATCTTCTAACATTTATTCTGTCAAAAGCACTAGGTTTCGCTTGAGCTGTCTTATCACCAAACAATACAGTACCTTGTCCTGGGAATGTTACCACAGGATTTACTCTTGCTTTGTATAAGTCGTCTCTTTGCGCTTGGTTAGGATCAAAGGCAAGTTTAACTGCACCTCTAATCTGACCTCTTGTAAACCCAGCCGGTGAGAACCAACTATCAGCAACTGCGTCTGTTCTAGCACAAAGTCCAGCAATGTCACCGTTTAATGGAACATATCTATATACGCCGTTGTATTTGTCGTACATGTATTTGTATCCACTATCAATAACTGCATATGAACTTGAAGCAAGACCGTCTGCAAAAGCTTTAACATTAACAGTTTGTGCAATAGGATCGCTTACGTTTACAACGTCTGCTCTAGCAGGCGAAATAAATGCTACACAATCTTTTCTTGCTTCAACTATGTCAATAACTTTAGTTGCTTTGGTATCTCCAGTTGCGTCAGCACCTGTATGTGAAGGACCAGTCATAAGTAAGTTAACGTCAACGCTTGCACTATCAGCAAATTTATCATAACCTAATGCTAATTCACCGTTAGTTGGTGCGTTATCGTCTGTACCACCTGTAAGACTAGAACTAAAGACTGTTATGCCTTGAGTACCAGTATTATCAAATGCTTGACCTACTTTTGAACTACCTGCATTTGCTAATGTAGTCTCATGGTCCATCCAGTATATAAATTGACTTCTATTGTATAGAGCGTCAACATAATAATTGGAATCACCTTGAGCGTCTTTAGCGTCTGAAGCTTGTGATAATCCTTCGTGTGTTTCTAATATAGTACCTGCTGTGCCCGAAATGCCGCCATCCTCGTCTGCAACTACGATATGTAACTCATCATTAGAACCACCTGCGTTAACAACATCATCTGTTGATGTTGGTGCAGCTGAGAAATTGAAATAATATTCCCAAAATCTTCTAAAGTATGCGTTATCAGCAACAGCGTGTCTTAGTCCGCCAGTTTCAGTTTTACCAGAAGCAGGATTAAATCTTGCAATGGTTAGAACTGCACCTGAAGTGCCTGTTACTTTGTAGTATTGACCAGAAGGAGCTGCATTGAAGTTACCAGAGATATCTCCAAACTCAACAATGTCGCCTGTTTGGATCTTGTCTCCACCACCATCATCAATTGTGATAGTAGTATCGCCAATAGCCGCACTTGCGTCATTAACTAAGTTTGAGGCACCGCCAGCACTTGCATATGCATTGCTATTTGTACACATAGATACTTTTAGGTTGTTACCTTGAGTTCCTGCTTCTCTTGCAAGCCATGAGCCTACTGAAGCAGAACCGTCGCTATAATTGTCTAAGTAGTCAGTCGTATTTTTAACTTGTAAACCTGAACTTGAACCTGCGTTCAGATTACCAGTGACTGCTCTTACTACCCTTAGGGCATTTCCGTATTGTAAAAAGTTGGCTGCCGTAAAAAAATATTCAAAAGTGTTAGCGTCTGGTTTACCAAACGTACTAACGTATTCATCTTCGCTTGAGATTAAAGTAATCTCATCCATTGGACCTTTCTCACTAACTACAACTAAACCACCAATAGATGATGATACAGCTGGTACTACGTTAGTAAGGTCTTTTTCTGTTACGAGAACACCAGGTGAAACTAAAAAAGCCATCTTGTTTTCTCCTCTTAATTAAATTAATATATTAATTTGTAATTATTGTTAATTACAGAAACTATTTATAATATGCAAGATTTACCAACCTCTCTTGTATTTGACAGGACTCCAACTAGTCCCATGTGGGTCCTTATATGTTTCTCCTTCAGGACTTTCTATTCCGTCATCTACAAATCCAAATGGTGCCATGTCTTGGTCCATTTGATTTTGTTGTTCATCTACAAGTCTTGCTCGTATATCTTGGTCTGTTAACTCTTTAAAATACATTTGGTTTGACAACCAGGCAAACATAACAAGGCAAGTCACTAAGTCGTCTGAACTACCTTCCTCTGCTTCGTATTTTTCTTTACCTTTTAATACATAAGTTGATAATTCTGCGATTACATCAAAATCTTGGATTATATACTTATCTAATTCTATCATTGCTTTTAAATTTGAACAACCTATTTTCTTTGTCGCCTTAGTTGTACGCAATCCTAGTTGTGATTTCTTACCACTAAATCCTGTACCTGCAATCTGACCAGAACGACCTCTTTGATTAACCATAATAAGATTGTCGTATTCTAAATCAAACTGTAAAGTGTCTGCAACTTGACCACCAATATCATTTACTTCAACTAATATTTCTGCATTGTTATATGACTTTGCAATCTTATGAATTACTTGAGGAAAGATTAAAGGTTTAATTTCATTGTTCTTATACTTCGCAACTACTTTGTAAGGTATTTGACTTGCGTCTGTAACTATAAAAGCAGAATAGTCATTGACTGTACCTCTTGCAACATCAACTGTAACAACATATCTATGACCATTAATAGGCATTTCGTGTATATCTAAACCTGCGTTAGACTGTATTGGTGTGTTATGTGATAACGTTCTTAACTTAGCACTATTAATTAATGTATCTACACTACCTAAAAACTCACATTCAAACTCCGTTCTAAACTGTTGTTCACTTGTGTTCTTTATTGTTTCATCTTTCCACTTTTCGTCTCTACCAGGTACCTCTGACCAATGCACTTCAATAGGTACATAACTATTTCGTTTGTTTGTTGCGTCATTCCACATTTTATAAAACATATTCATACCATGTGGTGTAGATACAATCATTACTTTAGAACTTTTACCAGAAGATATTGTAGGATAAACTGAACTAAAAAATTGTTCTGCAATATTATTTGGTACATAAGCAAACTCATCTAAGAATATTACATTATAAGAACCACCCCGTACGGCACTTGATGATGTAGCAGCTGCAAGTATTCTACTACCATTTTCTAATTCTAAACTACCTTTGTTCCAGTTTATAACACCTTGTTGTAACCACTTAGGTAAATTCTCATATGCAAGTTGTAAACGACCTAATAGGTCTCTTGCAATCGCAGCTTTGTTTGCAAGTATGGCAATATTTGTGTTTGCGTTAAAGATAGCATAATGTAATAGATAAGATATAATTGTTGTTGACTTACCAGTCTGTCTTGGTAGTTTACAAATACTAAAACGATTATCATGGAAAGTATCTACCATTTCTTTTTGAAAGTTATACATTTTGAATTGTTGTAGACCGTGGTCTAGTGTAACAATTTTAATGTAGTTTTCTATAAAGTAAACAGGATTCTCCTGACAAGCAAGAAACTCTCTTACTTGTTTTTTTGTAAAACGTATCTTTTGATTAGCCGCTTTTAAATTAGGATTACCTAGGTAAGTGTCTGCCATATTCTTCTACTGTTGGGTTTAAGTTTTCATATCCTTCAATACTTATATCTTTAATAAGACCTTGACCTTCGCCTACATGTAACCATGACATAAGATTAAATGTTGATGTAAGTTTTCCGCCTGTTGTATGATACCATCTTAGATTACCTTTTTGTATTTGTTCTAACTTAGCATTAAACTTAGCTAAAACATTTTTCTTTCTAAACTCTTTCCAAAAAGGACTATCGTCTCTTTTAGTCATATAGTGATAGTGTAAAAACTCCATAACCATATCGTTATTATTTGCAATTACTTCGTTATAATCTTTTTTAGTATCTTCATCATTTGTAAACATAACGTCAATAAATGTTTCAAGTAATTTTAATTGTTCAGTTGCCATCCAAATAGATGTTGCTTCAAGTGGTTCTGTAAAACCAGAAGATAAACCTACTGCAATACAATTTTTTATCCATGTTTGTTTAAATCTACCTGCGTCAAACTTTATTGTTCTTGTATATTCTATATTAGGAAACATTTCTTTTGCTTCAGCAAATGCTTCTTCGTCTGTTATATAATCACTATCAAATATATAACCTGCACCACATCTATGTTGTAAAGGTATCTTCCACACCCAACCATATTTCATTGCAATTGCTTGTGTGTAAGGTTTATCTTCAGGTGGTAGAAAGAAAGGTATTGCTCTCTTAATTGGTAAACAATCCTGATAACTTTTCCATTCTGACTTATATAACTTACCAATTAACTCTCTACGAAAACCTGTGCAATCAAAAACTAAATCACATTCTATATCATTTATTTTAGTTATATTACCATGTTCATCTTGTTTCGTAGTTTTAATTTCATCATAGATATGTTTATCAACTTTGGTAATTTTTTTAAGATAATCTGCTAAAAGATGTGCGTCAAAGTGTATAGAGGTATCTATATTATTTGTATCAACAACATTCTTATATGATTGTATAGACGCATAAGTATGGTCTTTCAAAGGCATTTTTTTGTGAATTAAATGTTTTAAATAATAATCATAACTATCATAACTAAACAAATTGTCTATACTAAAATGTTTATATTCATTATGTACCGCAAAAGGATGAAAATATTTTTGACCATCTCCATTCCAGTTTTCAAAAGATATACCTTGTTTGATTGTACCTTTACATTCTTTTAACAACTCTTGTAAATCTACATCTAACATATGTAAAAAAGAAGTTAGATGTGGTGTGCTACCTTCACCTGCACCTAAGATACCAATAGGTTTACTTTCCATTAATGTAATATGATGTTGAGGAAAAGTTTTAGTTAGATATAAGGCAGTCAACCAACCAGCAGTACCACCACCAATTATTAATATTTTTTTATCCGTCTTCATTCTTATTATCTTTTATTAGTTTCTGCAATTCTGCTGTACTCCCAACAAAGAGATTATTTTCAACTTTGCTAGGTCCTTTTTTTGTTTCTTCCCCTAACTTTTTCATCTTCTCTTGTAACTGTAGTAACTTTTCAGTTACTTCTCCCACGTTCTTAATTAATTGACCTGCAACTTCGTATGTTCTAGGATGGTCTGTTTCTTTTGCAAGTGTCAATATGCCATCTATTGCGTCTTGTCCTCTTTCTACTAAGTTATATAGGTTTTCCCTACTGTACTTATAATCACTAGTGATATCTTCTTTTTCATTAGGTCTAGGTACAGCAGGTGTAGATTGAACAATCTCTTGTTTAGTTTCAGTTATATCCAATAACTCATTGAGTTTATCCTCAACTTTTTTCATAATTTATCTTTCTAATAGTTATTGTTTATCAGTTCCACTTTCAGGATCATATTCGTCAGCATCCTGGAAGAAAGAACGTGTTTCACTAAAACCAAAATCATCATCAGCGTCAGCAGTTGTAGGATTAGGAGTAACAACATATCGTTGTTCTCTTTTTGCCGTTGCTGTGCTTGTGTTTGTATATTGGTCTACTTGTACTTGTTTAATAACTTTCGTACTTGAAACAGGTCCATATAAATACATCTTCGCTGTAAACGATAGAGTGTACATTAAAACTCGTCTGTCTGTAAAAGTTCCGTCATAACTGTCTTCATATGTTACATCATTAAGAATAATTGGAACGTCTCTTACGATATCTAAACTTGGCATTACATTTAATGATACTGTATAGTCAGGTTGAAACATTGGTAATATTTGTTCTACAATTTGTAAAGCGTCTTCACTATTTTTTGCCATAGTAAACAATGTAAATGAAACGTTGTAAGGTACAGGCATATAAACATTAGTCATTGACTTAGTATCTGCGCCTTTTACTTTCTTAAACTTTTGAATACGATTTAGTTTTCTGCTAGGGTCATATGTAAGACCTGTTAATTCAAAACCAATTCGTGGTAAAGTAAGTGCCGTTGTTTTTACATCATCAGCACCTCTTGTACTATCTTGGTCAATTCTAGCTAAGAACTTTTGTTTTGGTCCGTATGCAAGTGGAACTTTCATCTTTTGATTTATTTTTCCTGTACTCGCTCTACGATATATGTACAAATCATTAAACAATGTACCAAACGCTACTATCGTTTTTCTAATTAGTTCATGGTATTGTGCGTCTTTAAACATTATTTACTCCTTATAAGTCACTTGGGTCACCAAATGGATTCTTTTCTGTGAAGTCAAAGATATCGTTACTTGCGTCTGTATCGTTTAATCCTGCTTCATCATCAAAAGATATATTGTCAGCGCCTGGTCTATCAGCCGCCATGTTTGTTGTGTTGCTATCTTCTAACACTATATAGTCAACATATTGAGGGTCATCCTCAAGGATAATATTGTCACCGTCAACTTCATCAACAATTAAATCACCTGTTTCTGCTAACAATGCCTCAACATTACCATCAGTTACTTCAGCAAGTAAAGCACCTGAAGATGTTGTACCAATCTCTAGTGTTATTTGATTTTGTAATAAATCTAAATTCTCGTCTTCTAATTTTTCATCAATCTCAGTAATACCTGTATCAACTAATTCATGTGAGTAATCCCAAACAGATGATTTAAGTTTGAAGATAGGTAAATCATTAATCTGATACATTGGATCCTCATCTTCAACAAAATCTACTTGAAAGAATTTCTTAAAGGTTGGCATGTAAATAATGTCACCTTCTCTAGGTCTGTTTATTGAAATTGTATTTGATGGTTGGTCAACTAATAACTCAAATGAACGTCTGCTAACAACGAAAGTTATTTCGTCTTTCATATCTAAACCAAACTTACCAATCAAGTCACCTTGACCGGCAAAACCGTTCACGTCTTCTATGTACATTTCTATTTGATATGCTTCTGTGTACTTACTATCAGGCGTTTCACCTAATATTTTATCTTCCGTTACAGTTGTTCTAGGAAGATAGTGTACTTCATGCCCAAATATTTTTAACTGCTCTATGATTAAATCTTCATAGAGAGTTTTTTCTGAGTGTGTACCGTGTGAGAAATATGTATTTTTCACTTATTAACCTACCATATAATTTGGTGGTAATTCAAAACTTAACTGTATTTGTTCTTCTAGTTTGTTGATTTCATCTTGTGCTTGAGAGTAAATTTGTTCACCATTCATTTGAACACCACCCAGCATTGCAACTCCCTGGAATTTAGATAAGTTTGTACCCCATTGTTTTTTGATTAATTGAATTAAATATTTTTTTAAGAATATATCATCAAACAAATCAGTAAATGTTGAACCGTCTAATTTACGATAGCATTCTATAATCATAAAGTCACCTGCTTTAACATCATGTGCCCAATCCATATCTATATACAATCTGTTTTTGTGTTGATTGTATCTAACTGGTCTTTCACCTGTTAGAATATGGTCTAACATATCTAAATGTCTTAATGTCATATCGTAGTGTATAATACTTGTAGATGAAAAATCATACAAGTCATTTAATCTTAATTGATATCTGACATCAAATAAATTTAATGCCGCTTTGTCTGTAAAAGGAAATACTTGTAATACTGACATTACATTTGAAGGCATAGGTATATAATTCTTACCTTCTTTAAAACTTGCTGTTACTGTGGAATCTGCTGTATCTGTGACTGTAGTTAATGTTTCATTTGCTCTTGCTCTATCAATATCATCTTGTGTAACTTGATATTTTAAATACATTCTTTCAGAACCGTCATAATGATACTGAGCAAAGTATTGTACTGCTTCGTCTATTCTATCTTCTACTTGGTCATCTTCTACATTGATTTCAATAACAGGTTTACCTAATGCTCTTAGGCAGTATTGTTTAAGTGTTTCTCTACTAGTTATTGGATTATTTTGTGCCATAATAATACTATTTATGCATTATATATACCTATATGATATTAAAGAATTACTATTATTATTATTCTAGTGTGATACCTGAGTATTTGTGTGATGATATTATACGCTTTGCTAACAATCAACAAGAACTTATTGCTTCCACTGGTGGTCTGAATACTGAGGAACTACAAGTAAACAAAGAGTTACAAAAAGAAAACGAACAGCATAGAAGCAGTCATATATCTTGGTTAGAAGAACCTTGGATTTATAATGAAATACAACCATATGTCCACGAAGCAAATAGACTAGCTGGTTGGAACTTTGATTGGGACTTTTCTGAGACTATACAATTTACAAGATACAAATTAAATCAATATTATAATTGGCATGCTGACCAACAAGCTGAACCTTATAACAACGGACACCCTCAACATGAAGGTAAGATAAGAAAATTATCATGTACAATACAACTAAATCACCCACACGAATATGAGGGTGGTGATTTACAGTTTAGAACACCACATGGTGAGTTTACTTGTAATGAAATAAAACCAAAAGGGTCTATATGTATCTTTCCGTCTTTTGTTACTCATAGAGTTACAACTGTTACATCTGGTACAAGAAATAGTTTAGTAATGTGGAATTTAGGATACCCATATAAATGATTTTTTACGGTAAAATAAGAGATTAGTCATGCTTGATGAAATAAAAATACAACCACTTTTTGCTAAACCTCTTGCATTTACTAAAATTTCTATACACGAAAGTGATATACAGATAATAAAAGATTTAGAATATAAACAAATAGAACCTGATGGTTTTCAATCTGTAGATGATATGATATGGGATAGACTACCTGATTTAACTAGAGATATAGAACATCAAGTAAAAGCATTTAATGATAATGTAATGTTCTTTCAAACACCTATCAAAATGACTAGAATGTGGGGAACTAAATTTTTACCTGGTCAACAAGGCGAAGTACACTATCATAAAAACTCAACGTATAGTTTTGTATTATACTTAGATAAAGGTATGAGTTGTCAGTTTCAATCATTTGGGCAAGAAGAATTGTTTGACCCAAAGTATGATAAATATAATATATTTAATATGAAAAGTTTTGACATGCCAGTAGAAAGAGGTACACTACTAATATTTAAATCTAGTTTACCTCATAAAGTTATGAAAACTAATAATGAAAGATATAGTGTTGCTGGTAATTTTGTAGTTACTGATTTAAAGGATTTTAATATTGTATGACAACGTTTATAGGTGAATATAAGATAGACGATAGTATTTGTGATAGACTTATTGAACATCACAAAAACGGAAAGAAAAAACAAGGTCTTTCTGGTTATGATATGATTGATAAAGACACTAAAGATAGTATAGATGTTGCTGGCAAAGATATACCTTATTATTATGATTATTTAAATGTATGTATTGAAAAATATAAACAAACTTATATATTTTCGGACAAAGACCAATATTATTATGATGTTTTAGAATGTCCAAACATACAATATTACCCACCAGGTGGTGGTTTTAAAATTTGGCACTATGAAAATACTTGGCAAAGAGATGTTAATAATCCAAATGATTTAACAATGGCAAAAAGACACTTAGTCTTTATGACTTATTTAAATGATGTAACAGATGAAGGTGAAACTGAATTTTTTTATCAAAAAAGAATTATACAACCTCGTAAAGGTCTTACACTTATTTGGCCAGCAAGTTGGACTCATACTCATAAAGGTGTACCATCATTAACACAAGAAAAATATATTATAACAGGTTGGATTTCTTTTAGAGATTATGTGGATCAAAAATAACTTTTTAAAAAATGTTAATGATGTAAGGCAAGTTGCACTTAACTCAACATATAGAACAAATGAACACAACACTTTTTATAGAGGGTTTAGAGCAGATGTACCAGAAGAATATTATCACACTATTGCAAATGATATATTAGGGGTACTTAATTTAGAACGTGCTAAAGTAGAAATGTATTTTTCATATCAAACAAGCGATATAATTACTAAAGATGAATATAGTAAACATACAGATAAATCTGATTGGGCAGGTGTAATATATCTTACACCTAATCCTAAACCTAATTCTGGTACAATACTATATAATAAAGAAAATATACAAACTATTATTGAAAACAAATACAATAAATTAGTAGCATATAATTCAAAAATTACACATTCACCAGATTATACGTTTGGTGATAATATAACAAATGCAAGAATGACTTTGACGTTTTTTGTCTATAGAGAAAGGTAATATGTTTAGAGAAAAACACTATCAAGTAATAAAAAATTTAATTAGTCCTGAAATGGCAGAATTAGGATATCGTTACTTATTAAACAAAAGGAGAGTATTTAATATCTTACATGAAAATAAACAAATATCTCCGTTTAGTGAAGATTATGGTTATATGAATGACCTTACTGTAAAGAATACATGGGCAAATTATGGTGATGTTTTATTTGACACAATACTTACAGAAAAAAAAGAAACTATAGAAAAAGAAATAGACTATAAACTTGTTGAAACATATACTTATGCAAGATTATATAAACATGGTGATATACTTAGAAGACATAAAGACAGACCATCATGTCAAATATCTGCTACAATGTTTTTAGGTGGTGAACCTTGGTCTATCTATGTTGATAATACAGGTGGTACAAATAATCCAGGTACTAAAGTTGATTTAGAACCAGGTGATTGTTTAATGTATCGTGGTTGTGAATTAGAACATTGGCGTGATGAATTTAAAGGCGAAATCTGTGGTCAAGTATTCTTTCATTATAATGACGCTAGTGATCCTCAATCAAAAAAATTAAAATTTGATAGAAGACCTGTATTAGGTTTACCGGGTCATATTGCTAAATATTATTTAGATTAAGACCAACTTTTGTCGTCTGGGTTCCAAATTCTTACTACTGTTTGATCCGTTGTTGGAGAAGTAATTACTTCTGGCGTATCTGCGTCTGAACCTAATGCACTTCTTATCCACCCACCGTGATGAGAACTTTCCCTAAGTTTTTGACATATCCATCTTGTATTGTCTTGGTCCCAACTCAAATTATACTCATAAGTTTTACCACCATCTTCATAAGTTGTTACAGTTGGTTGTGCGACTGGTTCATAATAAGCACCATCAACTGAACTTAATACCCAATTAGAATGTGGTTTAATTGCTGTAAAGTATCCATTACCACCATCATCAATAAAATAACCATCAATACATGCAAATCTTTTTCTAAAGTTATGATTGTATGACGTTTGTTTCCATGCGACACCTGGATAAGCACCATCTACATATGCAATTGAAGGATCCTCAGAAATATTATTAGCACACCAAGTTTCTCCGTCAACTGCCATATCAGCAGATACATTACTGTCATCTACTACGTTTACTCTTAAAACTTTTTTGTTACTATCTAATTCCGCAAAATGTGCCATTATTTCTCCTTAATTAACTTGTATATGTTCCTGGACTATTAAAACTGTGAACTCTATTACTACCTACAATAGATTGTGTACCACCTGAACCTTTTGGAGCAGTACCTGGATAAGCAATAACAACTCTACCAGAACCACCTGAACCGGCAGCACCATTCCAATGACGCATGCCTCCGCCACCACCACCTCTGTTAGAAGTACCTGACACTGCTGATGCATTTTCTGGGTGTTGTTGTTGACCTCGACCACCTCCGCCTGATCCACCAGGACCATTACCAGGGCTGTGACCTCCGCCGCCGCCTGCATAAGTGATACCGTCACCTGGGAAAGATGCTCCGTTACCACCACTTGTACCTGAAGCAGAGTTTGATTTACCACCTCCAGCACCACCGCCGCCGCCGCCGGGACCTGTACTACCACTATTACCTTGTCCTGAAATACCTGAACCACCACCAGTACCATTACTACCACCGCCGCCTGATCCACCAGGATTACCGGATCTGGAGTTTTCTGCACCACCAGAACCACCACCAGTTGATGGTATACTGTTAAATGATGAAGCTGAACCATTATTACCTCTATTTGTAAAACCTGTGTTTGGTCCGCCGCCACCACCTATTGAAGCAGGGAAGTTACTACCTGGTGCCGTTTCTATTGATCCTGTTCTCATACCACCTGCACCACCTCCAGCACCTTGGTTTTCGCCGCCGCCTCCGCCGCCTGCAACAACTAGATATGTGAATGTGTAAGTGTTTGTTTTATTTTGTAAGTCTGACATAGCAACAGCACCACTAGGTTGACCTGCTAAACTTCTCACAGGTGTTGAACCCATGTTTATTTGTGCCGTTGAACTTTCACCTAATTCATCATTTACGTCTGATAAACCTATCTGTCCATTTGGTGTTGCCATCTTAATTTCTCCTCAAATTATTTATTCTTTTTTAAAGTATTAACTTCGTCTGTTAATTCTTTGACAGCTTCAATCAATACTGATACTAGTCTGTCATACTTAACTGCTTTGATACCGTCAGGTCTTGTACCAACGATTTCTGGCATAACTTTTTCAACATCTTGTGCGATAACACCAACGTCTCTTTTTCTTACAAAGTATCCGTCTTCGCCACCTTTACTCTCAATGAAACTATCTTTCCAATCAAAGAATACACCGTTGATTTTCTTAATCATTTCAAGTGGAGAAGGAATGTTGATAATGTTTTCCTTAAGCGCTACGTCTGAACTGTAGAAGGCAGTAATATCGTTTGTTGCTCTTAACTCACCAGCAGTACCTGAAGCGGCAGTATTAAGACCTAAACTGTCTAACTGTACGTCATTACCGTCTGTTGTGTTTGATACAACAACTGTACCTGCTTGAGTTGGTAAAGTGATTGTTATATCACCTGTTGAAGCAGGACCTATTAAAGTTACTGCGTTAGTACCGTTATCACTATCTTCAAAGAACTTAACAAAACCAGCACTAGTAGCCGCATTTTTTGTTTCTAGTCCAGTTGAGAATGTACCTGTTGTACCTGCAATTGTAGTTGCCGTTAAGGCACCTGTATCTAATGTAGATGAACCGTTATCTATGTTACCAAAACCTGATGTAATTGTACCAGAGTTTAAGGCACCAGTAGTAACTATGTTTGCACCACCAACACTATGACCTGCAAAATATGTTGATACTGTATCAACGTTTGTCATTCTCATAGTACCGCCATCATTAATTAATATACCATCACCTGAAGCGACAGCAGTAGTACCTCTAGCAGTACCACCATCTATTAAATTAATTTCTGCCGGTGTTGCACTAATAGCGTCTGTACTAGCAGCGGCAAAAGGTTGTAAAGTACCTGCTACGTTTGCAAGATTAATTGCTCTATCAGCAGTTGGGTCAACTACACCTAATGTTGTTTCAAAACTATCATTTGAAGAACCTTCAAAGATAACTGAATAACTTTGTCCTAGTGATAAATTACCACCCGCTGTGATTGCACCTGCACTCAAAGCACCTGTAGTTGTGATTGTTGATGAACCATTGTTTATAGTACCAAAACCTGATGTAATTGTACCAGAGTCCAAAGCACCTGTTGACACAAGATTTGGCATTGCTGTAATTTCGTCATCAAGGTAGGCAGCAAGAGTTTGAACTGTAGTCATTCTCATTGTACCGCCGTCATTGATTAGTACACCATCACCGTCTGCAATTGCTGTAGTACCTCTAGCAGTACCACCGTCAATTAAGTTTAATTCTGCCGGTGTTGCCGTAATTTGGTCTGTTGAAGCAGCAGCAAATGGTTGTATTGTACCTGCAACGTTAGCGATGTTGACTGCTCTGTCAGCAGTTGGATCAACTACACCTAATGTTGTTTCAAAACTATCTGCACTTGCACCTTCAAATACTACAGAACCACTTAATACTGCGCCTGTTGCTGTTACTGTACTTGATGATGTGATTGCACCTGAACCTACTGTCCCTGCTAATGTTACGTTTGCACCATCAAATGTTGCCGCCGTAGTTGTGCCTGATTTAATGATTAAGTTACCAGAGTTATTAGTTGCACTACCATAAGTAGTACCTGCGTCTAGGAAGAAAATATCTCCGCCATCAGCGTCTATCTTAATATCACCTGGAGCGTCTAATGTAATATCAGTTGCACCATTTAAAACAAAATCTAAGGCAGTTGTACCACCCGCTTTCAAAGTGATGTTATCACCATCAGCGTCTAAGATAATGTCTGTAGTTGCGTCAAGTGTGATTGTTGAACCACTATCTATTTCTGCAATTACGGGAGTTGTAAGTGTTTTATTTGTTAATGTTTCTGTAGCAGTTATTAAAGAAACTGTACCAGTTAAATCTGGTATAGTTACTGTTCTATCTGCTGTTGGGTCAGTAGCAACTAGTGTTGTTTCAAAACTGTCTGCTGTTGAACCTTCAAAAACGAAACCTGTTTGTAAGTTAACTGTTGAACTATCAACTGTAGTTGTAGAACCTGATACTGTTAAGTTACCTGCGATTGTTACGTTTGCACCTGACATGGTCATAGCAGTAGTTGTACCTGATTTAATAATCAAGTTACCGCCTGTGTTCGTTAATGAACCGTAAGTAGTACCAGCGTCTTTTAAGAAAACATCTCCGCCATCTGCGTCTAATATGATATCTGTAGCTGCGTCAACTGTAAAGTTGCCAGCACTATCTATTTCAGCAATAACTGGAGTAGTTAGTGTTTTATTAGTCAACGTATCTGTTGTTGCTCTTCCCACTAATGTGTCTGTTGCGTCTGGTAATGTAAGTGTTCTATCTGCTGTTGGGTCTGTAACTGCAATAGTTGTTTCAAAACTATCTGCTGTTGCACCTTCAAATACTAATGGACTTGCATTTGATAATATTGCTTGAGTACCAGTAAGTGAACCAGATGATGTAATTGCACCTGAAGCAACTGTACCTGCCAATGTTACGTTTGCACCACTAAATGTTGCAGCTGTTGTAGTTCCTGATTTGATAATCAAGTTACCTGAATTGTTTGTTGCACTACCATAGACAGCACCACCATCCATAAAGATTATGTCTCCGCCATCAGCGTCTATTTTAACATCGCCTGGAGCGTCTAGTGTAATATCTGTTGCACCGTTACTAACAAAATCTAGTGTTGTTGTACCACCGTCTTTTATAGTTACATTAGCACCATCAGCGTCTAATATAATATCTGCTGAAGCGTCTAATGTGATAGTAGAACCATCAATCTCGTTGATAACTGGTGTTGTTAAAGTTTTGTTTGTTAAAGTATCAGTTGTATCTCTTCCTACTAGTGTAGTAGTAGCGTTAGGGATAGTTACTGTTCTATCTGCTGTTGGGTCTGTAACAGTTAGAGTTGTTTCAAAACTGTCGTCTGAAGCACCTTCAAAAGTGAAACTTGCACCTGTAAAAGAAGCGCCTGAAATATTTGGACTCGTTAAGGTTTTGTTTGTGAGTGTTTGTGTAGCGGTTGTTGTTACTACTTCAAAACCACCTGCTGTCGAGCCGTCATGGACTCTAAGAGTATCTTTATCAGTATCTACACTTACCTCACCTACAGCACCTGTAAAACTATTATTTTGAGACGTGTTACCTCGTCTTAATTGTAATGCTGTTGGCATATTTTTCTCCTAGTTAATTCTATGCTATATTTATACTATTTATAATCTATTATGCTACACTTCCTAAATCAACTGTAACTACAGAACCTCTAGGTTCCATGTGGTCATACAAATCAGATGTAATAACTTGGAATGCGTCAACGATTGCTTGAAAAGGTGTCTCACCTCCTGCTAAGTCAGCATTTCCTTGCGCCGCTGGGTGTTCTGTTAGTGTTGATTGTGGGAATGATGTATCAATTGTCATTGCCACAGTACCTGTTTTATTAGGTATTGTGATTGTTCTATCAGCGGTTGGGTCTGTTACTGCTAAAGTAGTCTCAAAACTGTCTGCTGTTGAACCTTCAAATACAATGTTACCACCAACTGTTAAGTTGGTAACGCTTGGACTTGCGTCTAAAGCGATTGAGATATCATTGTTTGAAACTGTTGTAGTGATATTACTACCACCTGAAAAATCTAATGTATCACTTGCTAATGATATTGTATCGTTTGACCCACTATCTGCACCTACTGTTAAAGTAGTTGTGATTGAGGCAGTTGATACTGCTGTTACAAGTCCTTTTGCGTTAACTGTTACTACTGGTATTGCTGTAGCACTACCTGCTTGACCTACGTTTGAATTAACTGTTGCTAATGTCAATGCACCGTTTGTTGCTACTGTAGCGTCACCACTAAACATTCCATGAGATATAAGAGTACCAGTTGCGTTTGGTAATGTAATTGTTCTATCTGCTGTAGGGTCTGTTACAGTTAAAGAAGTTTCAAATGAGTTAGCAGTAGAACCTTCAAAACTGATTGCACTATCTGATAATGTTAAACCTGAAACTGTTGGACTTGTTAAAGTTTTATTTGTTAATGTGTCTGTGGTGTTTCTTGCAACTAATTGGTCTGAAGCTGCACTTGGTAATGTTAATGTAATATCTGAACTTGGATTACCTGGTGTTAAAGTAGTTTCAAAACTATCTACTGTTGAACCTTCAAAGACAATACTTCCTGATATAAGACCATTGAAGACAACTGTATCTGAAGCACTATCACCAAGATTAATTGTACCACCGTTAAATGTAGATGTACCTGTAACTGTTAAGTCACCACCAACTGATAAATCATTTGCAGCTGTTACGTTTGCACCACTCATTGTTAATGCTGTTGTAGTACCTGATTTGATTATTAAGTTACCAGATGTATTTGTTAATGACCCATAAGTTGTACCTGCGTCTTTTAAGAATACATCACCACCATCAGCGTCTAATACGATATCTGTGGTTGCGTCTAATGTAATTGTAGAACCACTATCTATTTCAGCAATAACAGGTGTCGTTAATGTTTTATTTGTAAGTGTTTGTGTTGAAGCAATACCTGCTAATGTATCACTAGCAGTAGCGGGTAATGTTAAACTAATATCAGCACTTGGATTACCTGGTACTAAAGTAGTTTCAAAACTATCAGCACTTGAACCTTCAAATACTAAACTACCTGCAATAGTACCACCAAAGGTTACTGTATCTGTAGCAGCGTCACCTAAAGTAATATTACTATCACCCTCAGTTGTACCTGTGACTGTTAAGTTACCTGCAATGGTAACATTTGCACCTGACATTGAAATAGCAGTAGTAGCACTACCACTTGATTTAATGACAAGTTGTCCTGATGAGTTACTAAATCTACCAAATTCAGTACCATCATCTTTTAAAATAATATCTGCGCCACCAGCGTCTAATGTAATGTCTGTAGCTGCGTCTAATGTGATTGCGTTAGCAGAAAAACCGTCACCGTATTCTAAACCGTTTGCACCTGCATTTACTCTTAATACCTGACCGGCAGTTCCTACAGCGGCTAAACCTGTACCACCGTGTACGAAACCTACTGTTTCTCCTGATTGATATTCTGCTAGTCCAGTAGCGTTTCCACTACTGTCGAAGACCGTCCTTATTGGTACTTTATCTGCCATAATACTATTTATATCCTTTTAGTGTTAAAATGAAAATAATGCTCTCTCTTGTGTTGTTATTGATGTACCATCTGCCTTAGTAAATCCTTCAAATACAAAGTCTGAACGACCAGACGCTTTAAAGTTCAAAGTGGCTGCAGCTGAAGCTAAACCACCAGTTTTTGTAAATAGTGGCACACCTCTTGTTACAATACCTGTAATAGGGTCAGCGTCTGGAATCGCTCTATCACCTACCTTACTATTCGCCGGTAATACTACTGTTGTTCCAGTAGAGGATAATTGTGCGTTACCTAAGAAGATTGTACTTCCTGATACATGCAATGCTGCCCATTTTAAAGAAGCAGAACCTAAACTATGAGTATCATTAGCACTAGGTACAAAATCTGACGCCACTCTAGCGTTAAATGTTACTGTATCACCAGTTGCATTACCAACTACAGTATTACCTGAAGATGTTAAATTTGTAAATGAACCTGCTTGACCACCACCAGTAATATCGCTTGTTAACGCAACTGTACCTGTTGAGTTAGGGAAAGTTATTGTTCTATCTGCTGTAGGGTCTGTAACTGCAAGTGTTGTCTCAAAACTATCTGCTGTACTACCTTCAAATACAATGCTACCACCAACGTTTACATTAGCACTTGTTGTTAATGCTGTTACTGATGGAGAAGCGTCTAAGGCAATCGCTATATTGTTATTAGAAACCGTTGTTGTAATGTTTGCACCACCCTCATAATTAAGTGTGTCTGTCGCCAAAGAAACAGCGTCATTTGAACCACTATCTGCACCTACAGTTAATGTTGTTACAATTGTTGCTGTTGATAAGGCAGTAACAAGACCTTTTGCGTTAACTGTTACTACTGGTATTGATGTTGTACTACCAAACTGACCTACGTTACTATTGACTGTTGTTAATGTTAATGCACCAGATGTTGCCATTGTAGCGTCACCAGATACATCAGCAGTTACAACTAAAGTACCTGTAGAGTTAGGTAAACTAATTGTTCTATCTGCTGTTGGGTCTGTAACTGCTAAAGTTGTTTCAAAACTATTATTTGTTGAACCTTCAAAAACAAGAGGACTTGCACCTGAAAGAACTAGTCCTGTTAAGTCTGCCGTTCCAGTAAATGCACCACTTAATGTTCCTGCATTGATTGTTGGACTTGTTAAAGTTTTGTTTGTTAATGTGTCTGTAGTGTTTCTTGCAACTATAGTATCAGTAGCACTTGACGGTAATGTAAGAGTAATATCTCCACTAGGATTACCTGGTGTTAAAGTTGTTTCAAAACTGTCTGCTGTACTACCCTCAAAGACTAAACTACCTTGAATAGTACCACCAAAAGTAATAGTATCTGTAGCAGCGTCACCAATTGTTATATTGCCATCATTTTCTGTTGCACCAGTTACTACTAAATTACCTGCAATTGTAACATTGGCACCTGACATTGAGATTGCCGTTGTAGAACTTGAACCTGATTTAATTACTAACTCACCTGAACTATTAGTAAATCTACCAAACTCAGTACCGTCATCTTTTAAAATTATGTCTTGTTCACCTGCGTCTAATATAATATCAGTAGCAGCGTCTAAAGTTATAGAAGCATTGGAATCTATTTCTGCAATTACAGGAGTTGTTAAAGTTTTATTTGTTAATGTATCAGTAGTTGCTTTACCTATTAATGTGTCTGTTGCATTTGGTAATGATACTGTTCTATCTGCTGTAGGGTCAACTGTAGTTAATGTTGTTTCAAAACTATCTGCTGTTGCACCTTCAAAGACTAAAGCATTCTGAACATTTATAGATGAACTGTCAACCGTAGTTGTAGTACCTTGAACTGTTAAGTTACCTGCAACTGTAGCATTACCTGCCATAGTTACATTAGCACCACTAAATGTCATAGCAGTTGTAGTACCAGATTTAATTATTAAGTTACCTGAACTATTTGTTAACGCACCAAAAGCAGCTGTATCATCTTTTAAAAATATATCTCCGCCACCTGCGTCTAAAGTAATATCTTGTACTGCGTCTAATTCTATACCACCAGTACCGTCTATATGTGCTATAACTGGATTTGTAAACTGTTTGTTTGATAAAGTTTCTGAACCTGTAAGTGTAACGAAACTATCACTTTGTAATGCACTATTAAATTCTGCAACTGAACCTGTTATAGTATTGTTTGCTAAATCTATTGATTTGTTTGTAAGTGTATCAGTAGTTGCTTTACCTACAAGTGTATCACTAGCGCTTGATGGTAATGTAAGTGTAATATCAGCAGTTGGATTACCTGGTGTTAATGTAGTTTCAAAACTATCACTTGTACTACCTTCAAATACTAAACTGCCAGTAATTGTACCATTGAAAGCAATTGTATCTGTAGCTGCGTCACCAAGATTAATTGTACCACCATTGAATGTAGATGTACCTGTAACTGTTAAGTTACCTGCTAACGTGGCACTTGAACCACTAAATGTTAATGCTGTTGTAGAACTTGAACTTGATTTAATTACTAATTCACCAGATGAGTTTGTAAATCTACCAAACTCAGTACCACCGTCTTTTAAAATTATATCTGCACCATCAGCGTCTAATGTAATATCAGCATCAGCGTCTAGTACAATACCACCACTTGATAAGGAATCTATTTCAGCAATCTTTGGTTGTGTTATAGTTTTATTTGTAAATGTTTCTGTATTTGCTAAAGTAGCAAAGTCAGCACTTTGTAATGCACTATTAAATTCTGTTATTGTACCTGTTAAGGAGTTGGCGTCTAAATCTATTGTCTTGTTAGTAAGTGTTGCTGTGCCATCTAAAATAAAATTTCTAATACTTTCACCAGAGTGAATACTTTTAGCAGTTGCCGTTACGGCAGGAAATGTATCATCATCAATTGGCGCACCTGATACGAATTGACCTGAGGCAGTTGCATATTGTAAAATAGCACCGTCAGGTAATGATGAAGCAGTAACGTTTGTTAAATCACCTATAGCAGTAACAGATGTAACAGCACCGCCACCTGCGGGAACTGTAACAGAAACTTTTTGAGGACCTGCGCTATTGGTTGATGTTATCTTTGCTTTAATTGCCATAATACCCCTTTATGACATAATATATTAACGTGTGACATTTGGACTCACCGTTACGGTTCCTTGCAATACTCTTGTTACCACACTATCGCTTGATGTTACTTCAATATCATACACATATCTTCCTTCTTCAACGGCAGCCGTTTGAGTAGAAGTTAGAGAAAGTGTTATTTGTCCTTCTGACCTATCAGCAGAAAACGATATTGTAAATGTAGCTGACGCTGAACTTGATGAGTATGACTTTCGTATTTGACCTGCAGCTGTGTATCCAGTTAGGTTAAATACTGTGTCATCATCATTGAAAAGCGTTATTGTACTTGAAAAGTTTGCACCTTGTTCAATTAGTAGATTAGTAATAGCTGCCATAATTTCTCCTTATGGGACTATTTATAATTACTTATCTTTCTTTTCAGTTTCTTTTTTTGGTCTTTGGTCTTCAGGTAACACCTCAGTTGGAATAACTTTAGTATAGTATGCCAATAGGACATCTATCTTTTCTATTTCAACTTGATGTTGGATTTTTTGTGCTCTAAGATTGTTATATTGTTCAGCATGTATCTTACCTTTTACTGTAAGGTGTTCCATATCTAAATTAATATCTTTAGGTTGTTCTTTTGCTTTCTCAGCCATGATTTATTCTCCGTTAGTTATTATTTAATTTTCGCTTGCAATTCTTTAATCGCTTGCAATAGTAAAGCAGTTAATCTGTCATACTTGATTGCTTTAATACCGTCTTGTCTAGTACCTACAATCTCAGGTAAAACTGCCTCAACTTCTTGTGCAATTAAACCTACATCACGTTTTCTCATAAAGTATCCGTCTTCGCCGCCTTTACTTTCTATATAGTCATCTTTCCAATCAAAGAAAACTCCTCTTATTTTATCTACCATATCTAAGGCAGATGGTATTTCTACAATATTTTCCTTCAATGATACATCTGAACTATAAAAGGCAGTTATATCATTTGTTGCTCTCAACTCTCCAGCAGTACCAGAGGCAGCAGTATTCAGTCCTAAACTATCTAGTTGAACATCATTACCATCAGTTGTATTAGAAACAACAACTGTACCTGCTTGAGTTGGTAATGTAATATCAATATCACCTGTTGAAGCAGGACCTAAAAGTGTTACAGCGTTTGAACCGTTATCACTATCCTCAAAGAACTTAACAAAACCGGCACCAGTAGCACCATTTTTTGTTTCTAGTCCAGTAGAAGCAGTAATTGTTGTTGCACTTAATGTACCTGCACCTGCAACGTTAGCACCACTAAATGTTAATGCTGTTGTAGTACCTGATTTAAGTATTAAGTTGCCTGAAGTATTTGTAGCACTACCAAAAGTAGTACCATCATCTTTAAAGAACACATCACCGCCATCAGCGTCTAATACAATATCAGTTGTAGCGTTAAGTGTTATAGTTGAACCTGAAGTAGCTTCAACGATTACTGGAGTTGTAAGTGTTTTGTTCGTTAATGTTTCAGTTGCTGTAATCAAAGAAACTGTACCAGTTAAATCTGGTAATGTAATTGTTCTATCAGCAGTAGCGTCTGTTACTGCAATTGTAGTTTCAAAACTGTTTGCTGTGTTACCTTCAAATACAAGTGGACTTGCACCTGTTAATGTACCTACTGTTGTAATATCAGAAAAATTACCTGTTGTTAAAACAGTACCAGAAACATTTGGAAATTTTATTGTTCTATCTGCTGTTGGGTCAACAACACTTACAGTTGTTTCAAAACTGTCTGCTGTACTACCTTCAAATACAAATGAACCTCTTTGGTCAGTTGCACCTGTAAATATAGGTGTTGTAAGAACTGGTGATGTTAAAGTTTTATTTGTTAAAGTTTCTGTTGCACTCGTTAATGATACTGTACCTGTTAAGTTTGGTAAAGTAATTGTTCTATCTGCTGTTGGGTCAGTTGCTGTTAATGTTGTTTCAAAACTATCAGCACTTGAACCTTCAAATATAAATCCAGTTTGTAAATTAACAGTAGATGAATCCACAGTTGTTGTAGTACCTGATACAGTTAAGTTACCTGCAACAGTAACATTGGCACCATTTAATGATAATGCTGTTGTAGCACTTGAACTTGATTTAATTAATAATTGACCTGCATTGTTTGTTAATCTACCAAATTCAGTACCGTCATCTTTTAAAATTATATCTCCGCCACCAGCGTCTATATTAATATCTGCTGAAGCGTCTAATGTAAATGTACCGGCAGTAATTGTATCTATTGCTGGACTAGTAAATAAATTAGCAATAGTCATTTCTTTTAATGCACTTGCTGAAGTATCTCTAATAACTATACTATCACCAGTTGCTGGAGCGGCACCTAAATCTGTTTGTGTTGCAACAAATGAAGCATTAAAAGGTGATACTTCACTCTCTAACTCGTTCATCGCCGCTACAAGATTACTTGCACTTATAGATGAACTAAGTTGGTCTATATCTCCAAAGTCTGTCGCTGATAGAGTATTAAAAGTTGTTCTTAATTGTTCTATCGTTGCCGTTGCTGCTACTTGTCTTGCTGCCATATTATTTTACCAGTTTTAATAAAAGTCCTTTTATTTCAGACATTTCTTGTTTTAAATTATTTATATCTCTTACCGCATTTCTTAAATCATTACTAGATTGTCTTGCTTCTCTAATACGTCTTACATGTATTTGATAAGCATTCTTATCAGTATTTATTATACCATTAGAACTTGTATCTCTTACAATATGTTGATGACCTTCTACTTTTAAATATGTCATATTATACTGCTAAAGCAATCGCTCTCATATCTGTTAGACGAGGAGGATATGCTGGGTTAGTTCCTTTCATAACTATTTTAATTTTAAATGTTGCAAACTCATTAATACCTTCTTCACTAAACTCAAAGTCAGAAAAATCTTCTTTGAAGTTTGCATTGTATGGTGATTGACTTCTACCTTCAGCACTTACTGCTGTATTAGATTGTGTCATTTGTACATAAGGTATATCTTTCATTTCTCTATCATCACCTTCAAACTTAACTTTTCTAAAAACTTCAATTGAAGATGTTGGGAAAACACTAGCAGCTATTCTAATATCTAATGCTGTTGCTGGGTTTTCTAAAGAAATTTCTCTTGTAATATATTTAGCAGCCGCACTACCACCAGTTGGGTCTGTTTCTGCAACAAATCCTGTTCTATTACTAGAAGTTGGATTATCTAATCTGTTATGTGTACAGAAAATATTTGTTCTTGCTAAGTCAATCACAGGAGATATATTAGCATTTGAAGTATTTAATACAATATCATAGAATAAAGATTTTGTACTTGATAAGTGAGTTGTTTCGTTTATAGAACTAGCAACTGCTCTTGCACTTGTAAAGTAAAAGTTTTCATTTGGTACAATATTTGTAAATGCACTATCAGTTGAATATGACGCTTCTGTACCATCTATTGATGTTGCTGAAGTAGTTTTAATTTTGTGTTCAGTAGTAGTATCTGGGAAATTCATCATACCAATTTTAGGCATAACACTTTCAAATGTTCTATCTTGTGTTGCAACTATAGTTGAACCACCAACACTACCAGTTGATGTTGCTGTATCACCAGTTAATGTAATTGTATAACTGTCCTCAGTTGCATTAGCAATATCATGTGTACCATTAATTACACTACCTTGAATACCATTATAGTCAGTTGAACCACCAAGACCAGAGATTGTAACCTTACTTGGTTTATTATCATTCATGCCGTGATGTTGATGATTGATTTTAATTATCGCTGGGTTGCCACCAAATGTTGTACCTGAACCGGCAGTAGCATTTGTTTCAATAGCATTGTTATCAAGTGTCTTAGTTTCAATATCATCATTCGTTAGTGACAATGTACCGTTTGTAGTTGTATCAAATGCAGCTTTGTATAAAGTAATTTTTAAATCTTCCATTTGGTCTTCTGTCCACAGTTTTGCATTTTGAGAACGGAATAAAGAACCAAATAAAGGTTGTTGTGTTACTCGTCTTGTACCACCAACGTCTGTATCACCTAATCTACTTACCCATGCTTTATACTTTTGACTGTTAGGTTTTAATATGATTGCATATTCTTTACCACCTTGTAAAAATACAGGAGATGGGAATGTTACTGTAGTTGCTGTCGAAGCAGTTGCACTTGTAAGAACTTGACTTGATTGAAGCGTAACCTCTGAGAAAGGAAGTATTCTTTGACCAGGTCTACTATTAATAGTTTCTACTAGATAAACTTTAATTGGAACTGTATCATCTTTTTCTTCAAAATATACATCAACTTTAGATAAGAATACACCACTAGGTTCTTCAACACTAAATGTTTGTGCTAATGGATCTGGATTTTCACTAACTGACGTTTGTGTTATACCAAAAGTATCTGTTGTTCTTCTTGTATCTTGTTCACTTACAGTTTGTCTACCAATAATTGGTACTCTAGTTGACTGTACTGTTTCTTGTGTCGTTGTTTGTAAACCACGAGCAGTATATGTACCTTGAGCAAAAGTATCAACAGAATCCTCATCTGTTGCATTTGTTGACGAACTTGTTAATCTGAATATTCTATCACCTGTTCTAAATCTTTCACTTGCTGTATTTGGTATTGTAAATGTTCCTTCAATTGTACCTGTCGTACCAGTAACTAAGTTACCACCTAATACACCACCAGATGGTGTTACATGTGTTGATACATTTACATTATCAAAGAAAGGATAAACTCTTGTGTTTGGTTTTAATCTTGTACCTGTGAATGTAATTGTTTGAGAACGAATAAAAGGTATGAACGCAACATCAACAATTCTTTCACCAAAAGATTGTCTTACAACATTTGAACCTGAAATTTCTCTAGTAATACCTGTTCTACTTCTTGTTGTAATATCTCCACCTACTGTAGTAGTAGTTGTATTAATATTTCCACCTTCTCGTCTTGCTATTGAAGTTGTATTTGCCCAACGACCAGACCAGTTAGTTTGCCAGTTATTCCAAACTGTACCTAAGTTGTTATTTGTTCCTGCAAGATTAGTCATTGTATCAAATAAGTTATTATCGTTTACAATTAAATCAGGTCTTCTAGTTGTATCGTACCATTCATCAACATCTGGTGTTAATGCGACATCACCTTGATATTGAAATACTAAGAATGGATTACAGTTAACTGATTTAGTTGCATAAGGATTTTCAGTTAACTTAGAATGTGTATATGGTAAAGTTATTAAGTCACCTGTTTTTTGATAACCAGCAGTTGTTCTTTCTGCGTCTGTATCATTTGCGGCTAACTCAACAAGTTTTACAATGTTTGTATTATGTTCTGGTCTTAACTCACCTTCTGACATATCAACTGAACATCTGTATTCACTTGATAAAGTGTCACCAACATTATGACCTTTGAAACTATCTACTACAATACCATTTTTAAATCTATCTAAACCTGTAGCTGCGTCTTGTATTTGTGTATTAACTGCTTGTTGTTCTAGTAGAGATAACTGAGTATAGTATTCTATATTTTTAATTCTTTGTTCTAACTTACCAATGTCTCTCATTGTATATCTTCTATTATCAACTACTGTTATTGCTACATCATCTGTAGAGAAAGTGTATGGTGGTAAAGTTAGATAATATAAAGGCATTGCGTCATCAATAGGTTCTGCTCTTTGAGGATCAATTGCTGAAGTACCTTTTGCTTGTTTAAATAGACCGTCTGTAGTTACAAAGATACCGTCTATTCTACTTAAATAAAATTCAAAGTCTAGTGTTGCGTCTGAACTAGGTTTTGGCATATCAACTGTTGAAGCACCGCCTCCAGTATAATTTTTTGCACCAATACTATCTACATTACCATAACCTACAACTTCACTATTGTCCGCTACTCTAGGTCTAAAGTCTAATGCGTCTCTTAATTGTATTTTACCTTTTGTTGGACTTTCAAAAGAAGGAATGTTTTCATAATCTACAACACCAGCATAACTATCTACTGAGAAGTAGTTACCTGTACCGTGTGTAAAGAAACTAAATGTAATTAGTAATCTACCAGTTGGTAATTGAGCACCGTCTTTTCTTACTATTCTAGCAATGTCATAGAAACTATCTCTTTGTCCTGTGTCTAGTGTAAATCTATCTGTAATATCTGTATGACTTGTTGTTGCTGCCGTACTAAAGTCTGGTGCCATGAATACACTTGTTAAAGCAAATGCGTCTGCTTTACCTAAACTGATTGTTCTTTCTTCAGCTAATGCTTGTGTAGAAACTGTTTGTGTTTGGTCTGAAACTAATGCTTTTGTTTTTTCACCTGCAACTGATTTAGTTATTGTTGCAATTAATTTAACTTTAGCAGTTGCATAGTTAGCACCTAAATCTATTTGTACTTGACGACCTGATGGACTACCAGTTAATGAGAATACGGCGTCACCTTCATGGTTGTTGCCTGATAAACTCACTATATCACCTATAGCACCTGCACTTGCACCGGCAGTCATTATTGATAATGTGTAATCTGCTTCTGAGTGTGCGTCAAATGTTTCGTTTGCACCAGCAGAGAATGTAGCAACACCAGATGATGATAAAGTTTCAACAAATTGTCTTCTAACTTTATGACTTGTATCTGTGATACCTGCATTGTCTGTAGTCTTTAATGTTTTGATAACATTCTCAGGTAATTTATATACTAGAGAACTAGTATTAATGTTTTGTAATTTTGTTCTTCTTCTTTGTGTTGACGCTGATGTTACAGCAACTGTTACTGTCGCCGTTAATGTTAATGATTTATTATTTGCAATCGCACCAACAAATCTACTTTGCTGATTACCATTGTTATCTTCAAACACAATATTGTCGCCAACTTTTAAGTCTGAATTAAATTCTGTGTTGTTACCTTTTACTACATTTGAGTTTGCGTCTATATTAATTAGTCCGCCTATAGTTACATTACTTTCATCTTTTTCATTTGCAGCTGTAGTTGTTAATACTGTATCAGCAGTAAAGTTTGGCGAACCAGTCATACCAACTGACTTAACTTGTGCAAAATCAAATTCAGTTACACCTTTTCTTTCTGGTGTGTTTGATATTACTACGCCACTATTTGAACTTTCATCTGTTATAGTTTCACCAGTTGCAAAAGAACCTGATACATTACTTAATACAACTGTTGTAAATACAGATTGTTCTAAAATTAAATCGTCACCATCTGTTTCATCAACAAGGTTAAATCCGTCCTCAGTTATAAACTGGTCAGGATCCGTTGATGTATTAGATGATATTGCCTCTACAACACCAGTTGCACCTGAAGTAGAACCTGTTAGAGTTTCACCTGTATCAAACTCAACTGAACTTGTAACACCAATGTGTGTAAACATATCAACATTAAATAAACCTAATTTATAAATTGAAGATGTGTTTGTTAATGTTGCACCAGCAGTACCTGATTTGTATTCAAAGTATCTAGGTTTTGCTCTACCAATTTGTTCTACATCAACATTGGTTGTAGATAGGTTTGTGCCTCTGGTAGCATTTGCATTTTTAAATAATTGTAATTCTTTAAACGCTTCTGTTTCTCCTGAAACTGTCCCTATATCTGGCGTACCATGTACATTTGTTACATCAACAAAATTACCTATTGCTAATCTTGTAGTAGAGTTTTGTATTGTATCAAAGTCTCTTGCTTTTTCTACTGTAACAAATTTTTGTCCTGTTGTTTCTATTTCGTAACCTTGAACATATGCTTTACCAGGAGATAAACCAATTGCTAATCTAGCTTCTGAGTTAGCTGTGCTTAATCCATTATATAAACTTGAACCATCAGCAGAATATATACCACGATTTGATCCGTCATTTTTATGTTCTCTTACATCTATGTCAAATGATTTAGTAACATAATCACCACTTTCATCTGCCGTTCTTCTTGCTAATGTTTCTTCTAGTATATTGTAATCTGTTCTTTGTACAATTGTTTCAATGTTACCTGATCCTGTTCTTAGTAACTCTACAAAGTTTTCATCATCTGTTTCAGTTGTAAGTTTTTTAACTAATGTTAATGATGTTTTAAATCTGTGAGCACCTGGAGCATTTACATTTGATGAACCGGCTGCGTTATCATTTAACGAACTATCGTCTGACGGTGTAACAAAACTTTCTGTTACATTGAAACCAACTCTATATGTTGGTGTGTTTGAATATGGGTCTAGTATTAAAGTCTGTTCAGTATTTGCAACAAAGAAACCATTAATAAAATATACACCTGCTTGAACATTTACTGAACTAGCAAAACCAGTTGCGTTACTATCTGTTGGTAACGAAGTACCTGAGGTACCTACAACTGCTGTTGAAGATATGCTATTGTATGTAAATGTTAAAGTTTCTCCCTCAGTAAATCTTTTCGTTGCATTGTCTGTACCTGAGGCAGTATATAAAACATAGACTGTTGCAGCTGCTGTTGATGTTGCTTCAGTTGTGTTTACAACTGTTGCTGTAATACCTGAAGTAGAACCTGTTACAATTAAATCTTGTAAGTTAGAAACTGTTGAAGTAGAATGACTTGCTAATTTAACATATTCGTATTTTGTGTTAAGTGCTATCTCACCTGGTATTACCATACTACCATCTTTGAACATATGTTCACCAAATCTTTCAATTTGGTTTTGTAAGATAGTTTGTAGTTGTGTTAACTCTCTTGCTTGAACTGCAAAAGCAGGACGAAATAATATTCTATGAAAATTCTTTGCTTCTGAAAAGTCATCAAAGTAAGGAGAGACGTTAAAATTTGTTGCCATTTAAATCTCCTAAAACTCTACTATTAACTTTACATTCTCCGTTTGGTCTGAAGCACGACTAATAGGTTTTCTGTTTTCTATGTACAGAATATCACCTGTATCTGCCGTTAATTCAGGAGTAACGTCATGTGAACTTGGCGTACCTGTTGCACTTGAAGTACCGCCTGTTACTGTATTCGTTCCAGAGAAAGCCGTTGCGTTTTGGTTTGTATCAATACCTTGGTTTGCAAACTGTGGTTGTATGTATCTTAAAACTTTTGTTGTAGAATTAAAGTCAACTACAAACCCTACAGCACCTGTACTTGCTTGTGTAATCTTTTCATCTGCTTGAAAACTACCTGGCGTGCCAGAGAAAGTAATTGATTTAGTTGCGTCAAGTGTTGAAGCAGTTGCTGTTGCACCTGTTGTACTATCAGTTGGGTTTCTTAATAATGCAATTCTTCTAAAATCATTTGATGTATTGAACTCGCCACTTTCACTAGTTGCAAAGTCAACATTCATCATTACAAAGAATCCACCTAACTCAGCAATAATATCTGTTGCATGTCCGCCTGGAGGTGAAATTATAAAATCTAAATCTGCGCCTGATACGTTACCAATATCACTTGCTTTAACAGAAGCGTATGTATAACCAGACCCAGCAGTTGTAATTGTTACACTTGTTACAGCATTTGATCCTACAACTACTGTACATTTACCACTTGAACCATCACCACGAATATCAACGTTAGTATATGTACCATTAGTACCTGATGACCCACCTGCCGTTACTTTAGCATGTTCTATTGCACCAGCAGTAGTTGAGTAGTCTGTACTTTCAGTTGAACAATGAATAAAATCTGTTGACATGAAGTTTGCTTGCTCAGAAGCAGTTAGTGTGTACATGTATTTCCATTTGTAACTATCTCCAGTTGAGAACACACTAGTTGTTTTATTACCAGATGGTTCTACTGTAGAAGCACTATCACCATTATTGTCTATAACTTTGTAAACATCAAAGGTACTATTCATTACATAAAAAGTTGCGTCATGTAAAGTTGTTGCACCTGAATTAGCAGCAATTGCTGAACCAGCGGAGTTTATTTCTCCATAATCATGTCTGTAATAGTCGTAAGTTGTACCAGTTGTCCAGTTTCTTCTTGGTATTACTGCTGATACATTTGAACTTGTAATCTTCTTTGCACTCATTAAATCATCATAAACATAGTAATCTACACTACCTACACTATCAACTGGTGTTGGAGGTGATGTATCTGTACCATCATTGAATGCTTGGTCATTGGCAAACGCTTGTGGTCTACCTATTGCAAGATAATAAGTATCTGCACTCTCGCCAAAACTCTCGCTAAACTGGTTAGCATTTTGTATTCTGAAATCTTTTGTTATTATTGCTGGCATTTTTTCTCCGTCATAAACTATTTATACGCTCAGTTTAACCAAGCGAGGTTTTTATTTGAGCAGGTATAGTAAAGTTGGTTTTAAGACCTGTATTGAAGTCACTTATATTATTTGCCTCACCATCAAATGATGTACTACCTGTTCCTGTTAATTTAATACTATTTATAGTGGCAATTGTGATACCACTATCCATATCTCGTAGACCTAATTCTTGTTTCATATCTCCACCGTCCTCTAATAACAATCCGTCATTCTCATCTGCTGATGTATCTAATAACATTCTATCTGGTGTATGGTCAAATGCACCTGAGACTAAATTGCCTATAGTTTTCATACGAGGACCTGCATATACTAGACCTTGTTTAATATCTGTAGACCTAAATTGTTGTTGTCTTTGTTGATTTGTTTTAAGTGTAATTTCCTGATTAAGTGTAACGTCTCTTGTAGTACCAAATGAGGCACTACCCTCTATACCTAATTCAGGTGTACTTCTTAAACTTGTACCATCAGTTGTCGTACCAAGTCTTCTACCAATCTTCTCACTAAAGATAACAGATAGTATTTCAACAACTTCATCTGTTTCAGTAAGACCGGATATTCTAGTATATCCAGTTTTCATTTTAGCATTCAATTGTGTTTTGATTGCAACTTCTCCTTGGAAATAAAAACCGGCAGGGTGTATGGCAGATTTAAGATAATCTCTCCATTCAGTAATACTTTCTCCAACTTTAATAATGTATGAATAATCTTGGTAGTATAAACTGTCTTGTACTTTCTTTGTACTTTCTGATAACTGTCCATCAACACCTGTATTAGAACCATCTGTTTCTATGGCAGTGCCTACTGTGGCAGTCATACTTGCCTTTGTATCTTGTGGATTATAGTTTCTTACTCTTGCCGTTTCACCTGATGTAGAACCTGTGATTGTAACTTTGTCATCAAAAGTACCTGTAACTTCTTTTAGTGTAAGAATGTTTGTAGCTGCGTCAAAAGTTTCAAAACTACCTGACGCTGATACTTGGTCGTCTCTTTGTATTTTACCACCTGCATTTGTAGATGAACCATCAGTACCATTCAACACAATATAATCTGTATTATCTTTTAATACATATTCGTTATATACAATTCTGTCGTTATCTGTTTCGTCTCGTAAGAAATCTGGACTTGCACTTTCTGGTACGGCGTCTGTTACAAATTCTTCTAATGCAAATTGTTCGCCATCTTCCGTAACTAAGTCACCTCTTTCAAAATCTTCTAATCTAATTACTGCCTGTCTAAAGTCTTCTAATAATATTGGGAAATCTATTTGTTCATATGCCTCTAACGCAATATAATCCTCAGACGAAGCTGTGATTGTTTCGCTAGATGTAAAGTTACTTGATACTGTATCTATTTGTATGTGAACTTTTGGCGATACTTCAGGTGATGTCTCATATCTAAATCCATGGTCAATAACTTTAGCAGATAATGCTTTACCTACACTTGAAGATACAGGATATACAAGAGCACTTGAACCACCAGTTGAAGTTACTGCTACTGTAGGTAATGATAGATAACCACCACCTTTATTTGACAATCTAATTTTTGTTATATCATTTGAAGAACTGTTTGTCGCTGCTTCCATAACAAGTTGAAAATCTGTACCTTGTTCTAGTAAAAGAATACCGTCATCATGTGTATCACCTTCTAAAGTAAAACCACCATTAACAACTGCAACTGTACCTGCAAGACCAGAACCACTTGTGGGATTTGTAACTGATAATGCGTCACCTACTGTATAACCTGAACCACCACTTTCTACTTGTACACTATCAATAACACCATATGTAACTTGTTCTATTTGTGCAATGGCACCTGTACCACCTTTTTCTTTTGTAAAGTTTATATTTTCACCTACAGAATAATATTGACCACCAGTATTTACTGTAACGTTATCTAATATACTTTCAACATTACATTCTATAGTAACATCACTATCTGTATTATCTGTACCAGAAAATATTGATTTAGTATTTTGTATTAATCTATCACCTGCATTTGTAGATGAACTATCTGTACCATTTAAAATTATATTATCATTTTCATCAGCAGCTGTATCTAAAACTAATCCGTCACCTCCACTACTTGAAAATGAACCAGATGTACTATCTTTATTTAAAACAAATGTAGCAACGTCATGTGTTACACCATTTAACGATATTGTAGATATTGTTGCCTTCTCAACAACTGAACTGGCAAGGTCTACTGTATCATTACCTACTATATCTGATTGTGTAATTGTTTTACCTACTAGATTGTTCATATTACCATCAGACGGTGCTGATAGTGTTGCTTTAAGTATTTGTTCAGTATCAAAGTTACCGTCTGATACTCTCATCATATCTACTGTAGGGTAATATAATTCTGGAGTTTCATTAAACAAGGCACGGAAAAATATTTCATTTGCCGCTTTTGTACCTTTTGCTTTGTATAATGATATAATATTTTTTGTTAGTTGTCTTTTATCTAAACCATTTGTAAGTGTGTTTGGTAAAGTTTGTAAAAATGTATTTCTAAATTGTTTAAAGAAATCATCTATGGTATCGTTAACGTCTGCATACTCTAATAGTTGTGTTAAGTGTGCGTTAGGGTTTGGTCTATACCTTGATATAATACCTTGAGCACCAGATGTACTACCTGTTAAAGTTTCACCTGTTACGAATAAACTATTTTCTGTAACGTATAATTTTAATGCGTCTGTATCTTCAGCAAGTATAGTTGCCGTTTGACCTGAAGTGGCACCAGTAATAGTTTCACCTTTTGTAAACTCACCTACACTTGTTTGTTCACTAAGAATATAATCACCTTCGTCTTTACCAAATTCGTTAGTTGCATTTAAGGCAACAAACCCACCAGTTGCAGCTTCTAGTATTATTTGGTCACTAGCAGTTACACTTGATAAAGTGATTTGTGCTGAGTCCATAAAAACATAATACTGTTTTACGAACTCTACTAATAGTGGGTGATTTGCCTGTATATGGGCAGGTAACTGACGTGAAACTAAGTTACTTATTTTTTTGTCAAATTTTGCCATTTACTAACTCGCATAGTTTGTCGCTGTTGTGTATCCTATACCTGATGTTGTATCGTAATCATCAGCAGTTACAACCACAGTAGTATTTGTTTCATCTATTTCTATAACTTGATTACGAACTGGAACTACATCAACTGAATTAGGTACTACTGTTAGTCTAATGGTAGTAGAAGTGGCACCGTCAACATTACCAACCTCAGAAATATGTAAACTATTTAAAGTTATTTTTCCTGTTGTATAGTCTATTGTACCTTGTGTATTGTTTATGTAAACATTAACACCACCTGCGACATAATACAATCTTATATTACCTTGTCCGTCATCATTTAAAAAATAATCATTTGTAGTATCACCAGATACTTTAAATGAAGAAGAAGATAATATACCACCCATGTCTGAATTATGACCAGAGTGTGGATTATATAATGCGTTATTAAAACTAATTGTATATGTTGTTGAACTTGTTAGTGTAGCAGTAAATGATTTGTGTAATTTAAGTGTTGTGATGTTTGATAAAATACTATCGTCTGCTTTGTTTACAGTTTCAATAAATTTAGAGTGTCTAAACACTTGGTCAAATTCTTGTAAACTATCTGTATTGAAATTTGTTATTGCTGTTTGTACCAATGACTTAATACTTTCAGCTGTGTTAGTAGTTGACTTAGCGTCATACCTTATAGTTACAGTTGGTTGTATAAATGTTGTTTCTGGATCCTCAATTACAGGTGTGATACTTGCAACATTAAAATCTTTTAGTTGAGTTATAATATCTGACTTAGTTGCTTCTGTAAGTGTAGCACCAGCAACAGGATTGATAGAGATATATACTCTACCATAAACGGGTGTTTCATTATCTTCACCACCCCATACTTGAACTGATTTAGCATTTGAATAAATTGATTTAACTTTACTTTCATAGTCTTTCGCCGTTACTGCCCTATTTTGTGTGGCAAATTGTTTTGGTGCATTGAAACGAATACTTGCCGGACTTTCCGGGTCTGCACCGTTAACGCTGTTTGTGTTTACAGTTAAACTGACATCAGTAAAACCACCTACATTGCCAGATAATGCAAACGAACTAGCACCATTACTATCTGAACCATTAGTAACTATGTATATAAGTGAAACAATATTACCTGTTGATAATGCTTTACCTAAAACACCATCACCAAATACAACTTCATACTGTTCGTCTTCAGCACCTTCTAAAAAATAAATTGCTGATGTACTTGATACATCTGCTAAGTCTGTTGACAATGCATATGTTGTTGTAGTAGTATCAGTTGAACTGTTTTGAACTTTAACTAATAAAGTTGTTGTATCTGCCATATCATTCTTAATTAAGAAACGCTGATTGGCGTCTGTTGTGTTAACTGTATATTTGTTTGTAACTAAAGTACCTTCGTATAATTCTAAATTCTTAAATGTATAAACACCATCAACTGGTGTAATTGTAGTATCTTCTTTTACAATATAATTGTAAGACACACCTTCAACTGTAGATGTAAATGTTGTACCTTGAGAAGCAGTTAAAGTTGCACCAGTAGCGTTATTGACAACTAAGTTAACATCAGCATAAGGTGCTGTTGCACTTCTTGGTGTGTAACCTACATGTTTAGCATGTGAGACAATACTGTTTCTCATATCAGCACTATCTAAAAACATTTCATTGGCAAGAACATTGGCATAAACGCCGTTGTAGTGTGTGTTATATGCTAGAACATCAAGCAATGTATTGATTGTAGAACCGTCAAAGTCATAATCAGTAAATTGGTCTTGTTGTCTTAAAAATTTTTTAAGATTAGTTTTGATACTATCAAAATCTAAATCTGTTACTTCTAGTTTTTTGTTCGTTGCCATTATCTACTTCTTTCTAGTAGTGTAGTTAACTCTACCAACTCGCCTGGTATGTTGACTACATAAAAACTTATTGTTACATTGTAAGCATTTTGTGCCAGATTAGGAATTGCATTAACAGATACTAGTCTTGCTCTTGGTTCAAAGTTTACAATTGTTTCTTCTATTACTCTTGTTAAACTATTCGCTGTGATAGGATTCATTGGTTCAAATAATACTGCATTAACATTTGATCCTATCTCAGGATGAAAAGGTCTCTCAAAATGATTAGTTAATATAAGATTTCTGACAGATTGTTTCACTGCCTCTATGTCTTTCTTAACTATTATATCTTTAGTATTATCATTTCTCTCAAAAGATAATGCTAAATCCTTATATAATCTAACACTTCTATTTGAAGCATTAGTAGTTTGAGCGTCTCTATAACCTGATTGTGTAATAGCCATACGACTATTTATAAAGATTATCCAGCGTTTACGTTAGAACTTCCACCTGTTGCACTATTTGGCACCCAACTACCATGACCACCTGTTGCGTCACCACTCCTGTGAATACCCTTACCATTAACAAATACTGTAGAACTCGCACCTACGGCAGGGTCTCCACAAGAAGTGGCGTCACCTTTACGAATAGTTTTTGCACCATTAGTGTTGACATTAGGTGACCCACCTGTGTATGCTGTTTTGTGAAAAGGGTTAGGAGTAGGACTGGCATGACCAACATGACTATCTAAACCTGAACGTATAACTGGTTGACCCATTTATTATTTACCTTGTCCTTTGTATGCTTTAAAATCTCTTTTCTTACCCTTATTCATTGTACTAAAAGATACACCTTTGCGTTTACCTTGACTAGTCTTCTTAGGTGTTGAAACATGAGCTACAAATGATTTTGCTAATTTAGCCATTATCTACCTGCCTCTTTAGCCGCTTTAAGTGCCGCCTTCTTTGCCTCAAGTATCTCCGCCTGCCTAACTTTTCTACCTAAAGGTAATTTTTGTACTAGACTTTCTTCTTTACCTTTTTTACTTAACCAGTAAACGTTAACTGTATCGCCGTCTTCTTTTCTATTTGCACTTGACTGATAAGACTTCACGGCTTTCTTATAAGACATTGCTTCTATTATTTTATCTTCTTTTCCATTATTAAAGGTAAACTCCCTCATTCTTGGCATAATTTATTCCTTTGGAGTACACTCCTCACATCTACAATGTTTACAAACTTCATACTCACTACCCTCATTGGTCTTCATTAAGGGTGTTCCACAATGAGAAGGATGACCACAGTTGTCGCAATTCATATTAACTCCTTTTTTTAGTTGATTTTTTTTTAGTTGATTTCTTTTTCTTCTTTGGTTTGACTTCCATGTCTTTCGTTAATACTAACGGTTTAGGTTTCCATAGACTATCTGTCATAGTCCATAATTTAGTTAAAAATCCCATAATATTCTCCTTTCAAAAAGAACAAATAGTGAACAAACCTGTGTCAGGATGTCGCACCTTGAAATAAAGTCAAAATAATGCTTGACTTTAAAGTATTTATGTGATAGGATATATCTATATTAAAAACGAAAGGTTATATTATGAACAAAATCCAACTAATCAAGGCTGGCATCCAACAACTGTCTTTAACTGAACTGAATGAACTTTCTAGTTTTATTAGTGATGTTAAAGTTATGAATGCTAAATCTTCTCTATCTGTAGGACAAAAAGTGTTTGTTGTACAAAAGACTAAAAAAACTCCTGGTGTAATTACTAAGATTAATCAATCTAGGTGTGTAGTAGATATGCTTGGTAGAAGTTATAGAGTACCAATGTCAATGTTGGAGGCGGCATAATGATAATTAAGATAGGTGATAAAGTTGAAATCTCTAAGAGAGGTATCAATAGAGACGGAATTATTACAGACATTTCTATAGGACTTACTACGTCAGACCCTGCTGGTGAGTTAGGTATCAAACTAAAAGAGTATGATACTGATATGGGTTACTTAGGTTCTATAGGTTATAAAGATGTAACATTTGGTGAAAGTGAAGGCGAATATTGGGCGTACTTTGACCAAGTGATAACACCAACGAAAGGAGTTGTTGCTGATATGTGATAGATATAAGACCTAACGGTTTTTATCCTGTGGGGCGTTGTACAGACGTATAGGTGAAACCTCAAGTATCTTTGAAATAAAAGTGAGAGTGAGTAATCTGTCTAGCACTATGGGACAGGCAACATAGAACATTTAAATGTTCATACAAAATACAAAAAGGACATCCAAGTACCTTTGAAACAAAAGTGAGGATGTCCTTTTTTTTTATTTTAATCTATTCAACTACAGCAGGTGTTGTCGCTGGCATTTCAATTGTAACTTTTGGTAAAGGTACATTATCTACTAACCTAGCGGCGTCTTCGCCATAGTGGTGACCAAGAGTAAACGCTACTATAACTATAACAACGTATATTAATTTCTTAATCATTTAATTTTCCTTTTTGTTATGCTTTGTATCTCGCCCAAAAATTGGAAGCGACCCAAGCAATTAAACCCCACTTAACTACTGTAAGTGGTGCCATAACGCCTGTAAAAAGCACTACAGCTAATAAAAGCAAACCGTAATCTTTCCATGCGTCAATATTATTAATCCATTTTTTCATTAGATTTCTCCTTTGTACAATGTGATTGATTTTAGATGGATGATAGTCCTGTGGACTGTATTATTAATCCACCTATTATTGTTATGGCGTATGCCATTAGTACGACTTCTAACATATGTTTTTTCCTCGTAGTATTATTTATAACTTTCATCATATTGAGCCGTATATATTTCATCAACTTGTTCTTGTGTTTTTAAAACATATGCTCCTATATGGGTGTAACCATTTAACTTTGCCCATATAATTCTTCTACCACCTGCCTGCCATTTACGATATACTTCATTCATTTTTCGTACCATTACAGGATGTTTCATACCATTTTCTGCCATGTCATCAAATAATTTTTTATAATTAATACCTTGACTATCTGCATAAACAGTCCAACTGCCTTGTACTTTGTCCCATTTAAAAGTTACTTCTTTCAAATCTAATATTTGATACAAGTCTGGGTGGGTAATTTCTTTTGCGTGTAATATTTTTTTAGTCATTAAAACAAAATGCGATATGATTATACTCCTCGCTTGAGAGTTTAGGTTTATATTGTTCGTGTACTCTATTGTACAAAGTATTGAGTTCAGTTATATAACTTACATAAGTGTCCTTATTGACCAAACTATTATAGACAATACACTTACCTTGTTTCTTTAACCAACGATTGTCTAACATCACTTGACCATCTGCGTCATACACATCAACAATCACTACATCATAGTTATGTACTTCATGTATATAGTCATGGACATCACCTTGTATAATACGAAGGCGTTTTGACTTTGGTAAATTAAATTCTTTGTGTGCAACTTCTATGACTTCAGGATTTATTTCAACGGTGTCTATGTGTACATCTGGAAAAGAATTGTATATTTCTGTATGTAAATTACCTGCACCAAGACCCAATAAACAAACATGTTGTATATTCTCTACATGCGAAAACACTTTCATTATTTCTTTCATATACAATAAAGATATTTTTCCAGACGCATTAACACGACCTTGTATAAACTTATTATTAAAGAGCATAGACTTATAGTCTTTTGTTTTTCTTACTTCAATCATTTTAAATATTCCTCATTCGCTGTAAAGTTAAAAACTTTTTCCCATTGTGTTTGATTTTCTACATGGTAACAATCTATGTGTGTGTACCCTTTTGATTTAGCATACCATACTCGTTGATGTCCGACAGATACTTGGTATGCGTTCCAAGATATGATGATAGGGTGTGTCATACCATGTTCGTCTAAACTTTCAAATAACTTTGATAGATTGTGTTTTTGTTTATCGTTTGGATTATCGTAATCTGTTTTGTTGCCGAGCATACTCAGATTGTAGACCTTGTGGTATTCTGGAAACTCTATGTGTTTGGCCGAGAGGTACTTCATAGGTGGTTAAGGTTGGTGGTCTGAAATGCAAGCATGCTATATATAAGAGTTATGTTCATATTCTGTTGCATATGTGTAAATAAATTTATACTACTATATCTAGTCCCGAGACATTATATTAGAACGAATACGTTGAAGTGGAAAAGAACCACAATTGATTTGTTGAAAGAACGTTATCAAGGTTAAACGATCCTGTGTACCAGTATCAAAGTTTTTTACACCATGCCATAGACTACTATCAAAACCTATACAACGATTGTACTTATTACCAAAAGTAACATCAACAGAAAACTGGTCGTTAGACTTCTCTCGCCATACCTTACCTTCGCTTGGTGGTATCTCACCGAGATAAACTGCTTTTTTAATCTTACTAAAATTAGGACTTGCAAATGCATCCTTCTCCGTATATAAAGATGTACCTGCTTGTTCGCTTGCACCAGGTGTCAAATAAATGATAAACGTATGAACGTCTGGATAATCTGTATGTACCCAACCTTCTTGCCAATGTTCTTCTTGGCGTACCGGTATTTTTTGAAAGACTGACGTTGAACGCCATGACACATATTGTTTATCTTGCTCACTAAAGAACGCTGACAAATACTTATTCATTATCCATGTATAAATGTCATTATCAAGTTCATGTAGAGGTTGAGAACGAACACCAGGCCAACTACCATCGTCACTAGGTTGCCATATTGCCTTATTCTTGGCGAGTTCTACAATTGAATCCGGGTCTTCAAAGAATCCATCTATACAAGTAGTAGGAAAGTATTGCATAATATAACGAGTTATCCTATTTGGATTGTTTTTCTAATTCTGCAACTCTTGCTTTTAATTTTTCTATTTCTTCCATAATTTCTTTAATTGACATATTATTCTCCTGTTCATTAGTTTCACATTCGCCACAACAATCTGGCGTACCACAATGATTATGTTCCATTTCTACTATTTAGTGTGCCTTCCACTCTCGCTTTCAGCACACCATGTATATACAATATTACTTATGTAACTGAATTAAACTTGCTCCAGTATTGACGTAGTGGGCTCCTGTATCTCTTAGTATCTTTATTACATTTATAGATTACCAGCAGCAGCTCAGTATAACATGCCCTATGCCTTAGTTTAAGTCTATAGGGTTACCATCTATGTTTACAGAACCACCGTCTATGTGTATCTGACCACCTGCACTCATTGTAATTTTGTTTGAAGCGTCTAGTCGTAAGTTGTCCATAGAGGCGTTCATGTCACCATCTATGAATTGATTGACATTACCTTTGACGTTCATGTTTAAGTCACCACCTCGTACCATAATGTTAATGTTGGCGCCACTACCTACTTCTATGTCATAGTGATTGCCTGTCGTGTCACTCTTATTGACCTTGACCTTTAAACTTCCGTCTATCGTCTGTACTTCGTTACCACCTGTAAAGGCAAAAAGATTGCTGTTGACAATATCGTATTTATCTGATATAATAGAATTGACAAGGGTACCGTCATTACTGTATTCCATATAGGACCCTGAAGCATGGGATAGGTGTACCCTTCTCTTGTCAGTTGTATCGTCAAATTCTAGGACGTGACCTGTTTCTGTTGCAAATACATGATTAAAAGGATAGACAGGTGCATATGTACCTGCTAGTATTGCCGGCATGTCAAAAGAACTACCTGCTGACTGCACTACGTTGAGGTTACCGCTTACTGTGGGTATCTCAAATCCATCAAAGTCCGCTGTCGCCAGCGATGTTCGCCTTTTGTTCTCTCTCGCCGTAGGGTTTGCCGCCTCTGCTACTCCACGTGCTAATTCGTTTACATCACTCTCACCTGACTTCACAGGATACACACCATGTGGGTCACGCATACCTTCATTGGCATTCTCATACTCAGGTCCTGCCTTAGAGGGTTGACCTGGTAATGCACCATGTATCAAAGGTTCTTGTTTGTCTTCGTCTCTATACGTTACATAGACCCACGTGCCTTCTACAAAGAAAGGCGGCGTCATGCCTAGACCAGAGTTACCACCAGAGGGTACTACTACAGTTGCCCATGGCAAGTCACTCGTTGGTAAGATGTTTTGTTCTATAGGGTGTAGACCTAATACACGAACACGAAAACGCCCAAGTAAATCAGGATCGTTACGGTCTTCTACCACACCAATGTAATAATTTTTCATCTAAAATTTTTCCTGTGTCGATAAGTTGTTTGTTTTAAAGGACTAGCATCCATATTCTTTACAGCATTTGCGTACAGTAAACTATTTACAAGATTTTGTAAACTTTGTAAACTTTTGCTCATGTAACATAAAGGTTTTAGTGGTCCTCTCTTATACATTCTTTTGTCTACCTTTCTTTATCACTATCTCGTTTTGGACCTGTTTACTCACTGGTCCTACCATACCTTTCGTGTATATGTATTGTTTTGTATTTGTACTATTTCTCAATATTGTATCCTCTTGTATGTCTATATCATGTCGTACAGGACGAGGGTCATATGTTGTTAAGCATAGTTGTCCTTCACTTATCTCTATTGCAACATTTGGTTCTATACAGTAATCTGTATTGTCTCTTATCGTTACACCTTCAATATTACTTTGTCTATACATTATAATTAATCACTATACTATATCGTTTGTTAATTTCTGCGACTTCTTTTGGCATATTCACAATACTATGTGGTATTTGACCATTCATTATCATACATGTATTTTCTATTGCCGGTAATATGCATTGATTGTCTATGTTTGTACCATACTCAGGATATTTATTTTGTAGATAATAAACAAGTGTATATGGCGTTGTGTGTTTATGCATACCATAATCATTGTTTACAGTTGATACGTTTGCCCAACATTTATCTATGATTGCATGTGGATTGATACTATGCATGTATTTTTCCATACGTTCTAAAAAAAACTTCCAGTCTGTCATATAGGTAATATGTAAATCAGCATATGTTTGATATAATGATACTGTTTTGTCGTGGTTATTGAGAATTTCATCATCAATCATTGAAATTAACGTACCT
>Ga0181402_1000011_pt1 | contig 61688 bp, 96 predicted proteins | sample 25SPOviralmetaG_FD_130131 | JGI IMG/M metagenome (GOLD analysis project Ga0181402, IMG submission 130131) | Marine viral communities from the oligotrophic San Pedro Time Series (SPOT) site, San Pedro Channel, CA, USA - 25 SPOT_SRF_2011-08-17 | ecosystem: Environmental > Aquatic > Marine > Strait...
GTATGCTGGTGTAAATCCGTTAGGATCATTTACATTAGCCATTTATATCACCTTTATTGTTAATATAAGTTCAAAATATAGTTCTAAAGTACTAGCCTTTAGAACCTCCGCTTCCAAAAGTAATCTTAGATGACCTAGACGGATTGTCTATAGGCATAATAGGATTACTCTCTCGCATAAGATTATTGTCCACTGCATCCATCTGATCGTTAGCAAGTCTGGCGTAATATCGCCTTCTTTCTTCGATCGTCTCGATTGGCATCTTAGCGAGGATTAAGCCACCAACTCCTATGACTCCAGCGTGTTTACCTTCATCAAGGGATGGTGCTTCAAAATCAGGATGGTCTTTAGCCATTACTGGCTCCCAACCTTCACGAATACGTTTAGACATATTCGCTTGATCTTGTTGCCCAACCATTGACTCACGTATCCATCTGTATACATAGCCCTCTGGTGGATTGGGTGCGTCTAATAAAGACGGTGGACTCCATGGTTTTCGTCGTGAAGTTTTTTCTCGACTTTCTGCAGATCTGGAGGTTCGATCTGTGTTAGTAGTTTCATTATTTTTATCTACCATTTTCTACTCCTTAACATGCTTAGCATATTCTTCTAGTGGCACACCTAATCTTTTTGCTATTGCTACTTGACTCGGTGTGAGTTGTACTTTTCTACGTGAACGTGTTCTTGCTGTTGTAGACCCTCTACTTGAACCAGCTACTACCTCGTTCACAGTGTTCTGTTGAGTTTTTCCTAATTTATGAGGAAAAGCCTCAGCCATTCTTTTATCCACTTCTGCGTAATAGCTATCAGAAGTTGGATCGTAACCCTCTTGTTCTACTAGTTGCCTATGAAAAGCAAAAGCACTAGTAGTCATAGCTACGTCAGAGCCGAACCATTCGTTCTGTTTAGCCCATTCCTGAGCTTTAGGATCTGCTTCTACTTGAGCTTGTTGTTGAGGTTGACTTCTAGATTGTATTTCTTTTTCAACATCAACAACAGGTTCTTGTACCTCTTCAGTATTTTTTGCTTTGACTCGATTAAGGCTTTCCTCTTCTACTGCTAATTTAGCAACATCTTTTTGAGCTTCGAGCATTGCGTCTGTATCGCCCATCTCGTATGCCTTTTTATATCGGTCTTGAGCAGACTGAAGTTCAGACCCAACTCTACCTTTATACTCATCATATAAGTTCTGATCAGTTTTTGAAAGTTTATTTTTTGTCTGATTAAGTTCACCCTGAACAGACTTAGCATAATCTATTGCTGCCTGTTCACGTCTTTCAGCTTCTCGAATCTTATAAGTAAGTTTAGCGATACGTTTTTTAACGCCTTCACTATAATCTTCAATCTCATCTGATTCTTTAGCTTCTTCTTTTTTAGGTTCTTCTTGAGGTTGTTCGTCTTCTACAACTTCACCCTCTTCATCACCTTCAGTTTCAGGAAGTTCAACTTCCGTCAACTCTTCTTCTTGTTGCAAGGCTTCATCTGCCATGTTTTGCTCCTGTTGTTGCGTGATTCATATTAGCCTGAAACTATATCCTCAGGATCAGTTATCACTGCTAATACATCATCATCGTTTAATAATCGCAAGTCGCCACCCTCAATTTTGATTCGTGCTCCTGCGTACCTGCCGAATATCACCCAGTCACCTTCTTGACACCATGCACCTCCAGGATATCTATCCTTATCAGCGTATGCGTCTGGACCAAGCGATACTACGTATCCTACATTAGTGGCTATACGTTCTTTTTCTAATGTTTCATTAGCTAAGTATAAACCACCTTTAGTTTTTTGCTTTCTGCTGAAAGGTAAAACCATTAGTCTGTAGCCTGTGGGGGTAGGGAGTTCTTCTTTTAAATTAGAATCTTTTTCAACATTATCAGGAGTAAATTTTAAATCTTCCTTAGTTTCAACTTTTTCTTCTTTAAAACGGTCAACCGAATTAGGTATCGGTTCGCCACCTTTGCCGAATGCGGCAACTTCTTTAGTCATCTTCTATATCCTTATGCAGGTCTCTAATTAAGAGTTCCGTAAACGACAGACCTGATATTTCGCCTACGATTTTTTGATAACTTTCAAAATCTTGCACTCCGCCATTAGCGAGTGTTTCTGTTAACTGCTCTTTTCTTTCTGCAATTAACTTCTTTAACTTATCGAACATCTATACTATTTCTTCTTTTTAGATTTTCTTCTAGATTTAGCACCAGAACACTTCCATCTTTTTCTTGATAAGTTATTAGGAGTGTTCGGATCATTTTGTTTTTTCTTTGATAACCTCTTTTTTATACCTAAACTTCTTGCACAATACGAGTCACCTTTAGATGTTCCTGGTCTTACTCTTCGACCACCGTCTTTGGCTTTACCTGCTTGACCGTAACTTACTCTTTTACCAGACTTAGTTACTTTTACTTTAGCCTTGCCTCTTCTTGGTGTTGCCATTGTGATCAGTATACCTAATTATGCTAATTTAGTAACCTTAGTTTTGTTAGCCACACCATTACCTTTACACATAACAGTATTAGAACCACCACCTTTGTTCATCATTTTAAAATCAACGCCAGATAATTTACCGTCTTTGTTTTTATCTAGTTTAGTTTGACCACCGTGTAGTTCACCACCGTGTGCTTTAGCAGTTCTTGCTGCTGCCTTAAAATCTGATGCTGAAGGTGCACCTTTAGCTCCTGGCTTACGCATTTTTCTGCCTTCTTTACGTTTTTTGTTTATATTGTAATACAAACCTTTTTTAGCAGTTCTGCCGTCTTTAGTCTTATGCGTTTTTATACCCATTACAGTTTACCACTCCAACTTGCGTTGTGCTTTGTGCCTTGTGTAGCTTTACCTGTTCCTTGAGTTTTAACTTTACCCTGACCAAATACTTTTTTGAATAAAACATCTTTTACTCGTACTGGTTTTGATAAGTCAATTCTATTAGGACCTTTTACATTTACCTTTTTCATGGTTACTTCCTCTTTTTGGCTTTTCCGCCAGTTTTCATTTTCATTTGACCACCGCCACGTTTTTTAGCTCTGCCCTTAACTGACTCAGCGTCAATACGTCTACGGTTGGCATTACCAGCTACAAATGATGAACTAGCTTTACCTCTATTTTTTGCTCTTGGCATTTTATCTTCCTCTATTTTGGTTATCTGAGTTTCTTACATCTTTAAGTATCTCAGAGTATGATTTACGGATGCTCTCTTTTTCTTTCATAAGAGCTTCCTCCCTGTCTTGAGCTATTTTCATTTCTGCTATAGCTTCCGTTGATTCTATTTTAGCTAAATCTACTTGAGATTTTAAGGCATCAGACTGTGCTTTTTGCGCAATTTCCTCACGTTTTAATTCCACTATAGGATTCATTTGTGCGTTTTCTTGTGCTTGAGCCATAGCCTGAGCTTGACCAGTTACTACTTGAGTAGCTTGAGCTGCAAGTAGAGCTAATTCATTCATCACTTCTGGCGGTATTTCATTGCCAAGTTCTGGTAGCTGTTGCCCTAATACTTGTTCTATTTGTTGTTTATATAACATGGCTTGGTGCTCTTGTATGTTTGCACTAATAGCCATCTGTGCTGTTTGATTTTGAGCTACCATAGGATTCTGTAAGAAAGAACTATGCGCAGCAATATAAGCATCATGGTTCTGGAACTCAAACGCTTTAATAGGTTGTCCTGTCATGGATGCTTGTTGTTCGCTTATCGGGTCACGAGGTGGTATTTCTTGAACAGGCGGTAGTATACCGTCTATATCTTTTACCTCTAGTGCCTCGTACATACGTTTATAGGCTTCTCGTAAATCGTGTATTTGCGGTGCTGCCTGTGCCATTTGTAATTCTTGTTGAGCTAACATTACCCTTTGAGCCATACTAAATATGTTAGGATCGCTTACTGGTATAATATCAACTTTAGCATCAAAGTCTTGAGCTTTAATTTCTCTACTAGCTCCTGGAACATCATAAGGATAAACAGGGGGTAGGCTACGAGAAAAAATACCAGCTAATAACCTAAACTCTTTCTTCTGAGCAAAGTGTAAACGCTTATGAATAGCCGACATAACCTTAGTACCACGTTCTAACATAGCTACCGTAGTGCCTACAGGTAGTTGTTGACTACCTATATCGCCCACTTGCATGTCTGCTATGCTAGCAAAACGTCTACCTGAGTCAATTATGACTCCTAATAGCTGAGTTAGTACGTTACTAGGCTCTTTATAGGGTAAAGGCATCAGTGCATCACGGATTGTGCCTCCTGGAACGTCTACATCCCTAAATTCACCAGGACGTAACGGTTCGTCTTCCCCTTGTACCCTCATACCACGTGCTTTAAAGCCAGCAGGTAGGTTACTTAGCGTTCCAGCGTCAATTAACTGACGTAAAATTGATGTAGCTGACTTAGTAAGCCCACCAATCATGTGAATTAGCCCAAAACCGTAAAATCCAAGCCCTGGAAGGAACTTATAGTGTACAAAATACTCTTTTTTACGAAATAATTCGTCACCTTGCTCCCAATTACGTCGTATTGAGAGTATTTCATCGCTATCTTCTAAGATAGTAACGATATAAGGTACGGCAAAACCGTAATCATCTATGTCTGGAAGCTCTAAATTGACGTGTAACTCTAAAACTGAGTATTCATTATAGTCAGCTAGAGGTGGTTCTATGCCTTGAAGCTCATCAATCTTTTCTTTTGCTTCGTTATATTCTAAATCTACCCCTGCTTCACCTATTTGTACGTCTCGGTACGTACCATTCATTTGTAATTTTTTTAAATCGTTACCTGTCATACTGATAACGTGAGTAAAACGTGGGCTAGTTTCTAAATCTGTAGTTTCGTAAGCTACTACTAAGTCTTCAGCTTTAACTAATCTACTTGTCGCCCTACCTAAAAGGTTGTCGTAATAAACTTTTTTAAATGCACTACCAGCTAATGGTAAATAAAACAATAAACTATCCATTTCTGGGTCATACTCTTGCATGACTTCAGTAATTTGATAATTCATAAATTCTTTTACACGTTGACTTTGACTCATTGCCTCTGGACTTTCGTTGCCCATGACACGTGTTTTTACTGGACCACCACTTGGTAATAATTCTTTATAGGCTTGAGCTTGAAATTGTGTTACTGCTTCACTGAGTAAAGGGTGATGTACACCTGTAGCTCCAGGAAAAGGTTCTTCTCTTTCTTCAGTTTGTATACCTAGTAATTCTAAACCTTTAGTAAATACATCAAGCCAATCTTTACGTGATTCTTTATCTTGTTCAAAAGCATCAACTAGTTCGCTTGATAAAGTTTGTAAAGAAGATGAATCTAAAACTTCTGCTAGATTCACTTGGTGTTCGGTTACTACTATTTCTTCCTCTTCAAATAGAGGAACTAAGTTACCAGAAGGATCAACTTCAAAGGCAGTAGTTTGTTCTCCTTGAATATTCATTTCTTCAGGAAGCTCAACTTCTAACGTTTCTTGTACTGGATTTAATAGTTCTTCAGGTAAGCCACCTTCTTGGAGATTTTGTCTTTCTATTGCCATGCGTTAATAATAACTTATTTTTCGTTTAGGATATAGCTCTTCGTCTTCATAGTCACTGGGTAGTTTTACAAATCCACCTTGCCTAAAACGTAATAGTGCTTGAGTGGTTGAGTCTACTAAGTCATCATGATCACCAGCAGGAAACATCGCACATTCTTCTATAACGTCGTGTGCCCATTTAGTATCAGGTGCCCAAACCATTCCCGACTCAAACAAAGGTGCACTTGCGTTTACTCTAGCTACTTTATCATTGCCTTTGCTTGGAGTAAAGTTTTGTACAGGTATACCTATATTTCGTAATTCTTGTGTTAAGGGCATACCACTTGCTTTACCTTCTATAATAGTTACGTCTGGTTGCCATTCGTGATATTGTTCTAGGGCTATAGCTTTTAGTTCAGGAAAACTGTACCTACCTTTTATAGCGTCTAATAAAATAATATGTGGAGCTGTACCGTCATAGTAATTTTCACCTAGACTACCTTCTGGGTAAAATACTCCCCAAGTAGTAATAGCTGAATAGTCTGCCATTTCACGTTTTAAAAATGCAGTATCGTAACTTTGTATTAAATATTCGCAACGTGGTGGTTTTTCATTAGTCCACTCTTGCCACCACTCACGTTTTATTAAAGCACCTTCTTCTGAACTAGGGTTCTGCATATATTGGGCGTGCCATTTAGGACCACCCCTTAACGTAGCTTGTACACTTTCTAGTTCTTCTTTTGACCAATACTCTGGCCATAGTGGGTCCCCACTAGGCAATATAGCAGGAAGCTCAATAAGTTCCCATTGATCTGCTTTAGGATCACGAGCCATATCTTTTAAAAGTCTACCTGTTAAATCGTTAACGTTCCAACGTGTCATGACTATAACAATGGCACCTCCTGGCTGTAACCTTTGCCTTGGACCAGAAGTGTACCACTCGTACGTATCTTCCATAGACTTAGGGTTTAATGCGTCTTGTTCTGAGTGAGGGTCATCAATAATAAATAAGTCCGCACCACGTCCCGCTAACGCACCACCTACACCAGCAGCATAGTACTCGCCCTTTCGTTTTGGGTCACGTTTATCTTGAGTTTCCCATTTACCTGCTGCTTTTGAATCTGGGTTAATGAGTACGTCGGGAAATATTTTTTGAAAATCTTCCGTTAACATTAAGTCCCTAATTTTTCTACCAAACTTAACTGCTAGGTCTGCGGTGTGAGTAGCTTGTAGTATTTTTAAACTTGGGTTACGCCCTACTAAATAAGCAGGAAAATAATGTGAAGCAAACTCACTCTTCGTGTGCCGTGGTGGCATATTAATAATAAGCCTTTTTATTTTACCTTTCGCTATACGATCAAAAGCATCTGCCATTTTAGCATGGTGCGCACCAGCTATAAACTGTGGCCATTGACTTTTGACAAAAGTTAAAAATTCATTTTGACAAGTTTCAACACGTTCTATTTCAGCTAACCTTTCGGTTAGTTCTAAGTGTTCCTTGAGGACATCCTCAGGAAGTTGTTCTAATAATTCTTTTTTCAATATTTAAGAGGCATTAAGGTAGCTAGTCCGCCACGGTTGTATTTTAAAACTTCACCTATTTTAGCAGTGTTTTCATCTAGAGTTATTTCATAAAACTCTTGAGCATACTGATCCTGCACAGGTTCAGCTTTAATTTTGAAACCATATTCTTTTTGAATATTTTTTAAAACTCTATCTGTTTGTCTTTTGTAAGTCTTACCTAAGTTTCTAGCTTCTTCAGTAATCTGGTTCAACCCCATTTGTCTGTAGGTTGCTGCAGCATTAATAGGAATATGAATAACATCTACGCCTTCTTGATGCATTTCTTGTATAAAACGTTTGAGCGTTAAATCATACCACTCGTTATTTTCAGCTAGTGGTAATACCATTTGACTTACGTCGTCGCCTACAGGTTTTACCCACGTTGAAAGGTGGTTCATAACATAATTCATTACTTTTGGGTCGGCACGGTCTAGTGCATCTAACATACCTTTTTTATAAAGTTCAACACTAGGTCTTTTGGCAGTGTCGCCAAAAATATCCATTAACCTTATAGAATCACTTACGTCCATACCATTTGCTTTCTGCCCATCTACGAGATACTGTAAATCTGCAGTAAAATCTGGATCATCCATCACTTCTTTAAATAGTTCTTTAACGCTTTTAGCGTCGAACATATCTTCTACATTAGTTACTACTCCTCCAGGAATAGCGGATAATTTTCTTGAAATAGCTTCTCCTACACTACGAGAAAATCCATTTAATATCATATTAGGGTTAACACCACCAAAATCAGACCCAAAATCAGACATTGCTTCTACAGTTTTTATAAAAGTTGGAGTTACGTCTTCAAAAAAAGAACGTATGCCACTTGTTTGTTCTGCTGTTTGTGAACTAGTTAGCCCTCTGTTTGCTGGACCTGGTGACATAAAGTTTACGCTTTGTTCGCCTGTACCTGTAAATCTAAATCTATCACTTTGGGCTTCAGCAAGTTCACCTACTGACTTACCGTCTTTTTCTACTATACGGTAACGTCCGTGAACTATTCTATTACCTAAAGAACCTACGTCTTGATCAAGGTTGGCTTGTGGTCCTTGCCCTACTCTAGTGTGCATAGGGGAATACTCGTCATTGAATAATGGTTCGTCGCCGTACTTACTACCGAATGCTCGTAGATTAAGTTCTCCGTACTTACTAGGTGTTTCTGCACTGAGCGGATAATTTTCTCCAGTTTTCAACATGTAAATTTGGTTACGACCTTCAGAGTCTTTAAAAGGAAAGTCTTCATCAAAACCTTTAATTTCTGGGTCTATTTTGCGTATAAAGGGCGTACCGTCACTATAACGTAGCCCTTCTGGTTGTTCAGCAAGAGAAGGTTCTACTTCAAACTGTGTGTGGCTTTCTTTAAACCTCATTTTGTTCTTTTGTATTTCCGCTTGTAGTTCTGCAGGACTAGCTTTACCTTTAGCTAAAAATTCTTTACTGACAAAATTTTCAAACTGTCGTTTTACTTTAGGGTTAGTTAGTTTTTTGTTGTCTGGGTTATTATGATACTTAGACATTCTATTGATCATTTCTTCTATAGGGTAGGGTTTATTAAAGTCGAAGCCTGGAGCCTTGACTACTGCTTCTTCTGCTAAAGACATTACGGGAGGTGCATAACCACCTTGTCTTGGACCCAGCTTCATATCTACTTGATAGTCTGACGGTCCAACGTTAGGGCTAATAGGCGGACCACCCACCATGTCCTCATCTATAGGTTTTGCTGCTCGTGTGCCTCTACCTAATATTCTTGTTACGTCGCCTGCTAAACCTGCTGCCTTACCCACTACAGGAATCATACTCATAGCGTTAAGCCCACTAATTAAATAGTTACCTGCTGCGTCGAGTTTTCTACCTTCTTTTCTAGCTGTATCGCCACGTTCTTTAAATTCTGGTATTTCATATGTAGCCAATGCTTCGCCAGTGACAGGTGCCACGCCATAAAGTAATTGATCCATAATAGGTAGTTTTTCAAAACCTTCTTTATAGGCTTTATCTAAATCTCCCTCTGCTATACCTTGAGTTAAAGTGTCTCGTGCTGTTTGTGCACCTAGTTGTTTTTGATAGTCTTCAAATTTAGGACGCATACCAAAAGGCAAGTCGCCGAATAGTCTAAGATATTCTTGGTATTCATCCATCTTGTTTGTGTAAGTTTATAAAGTATTCTGCGTCAACTAAAGCTAACGGTTTACTTTTGTTTCTTTTTATTATAACTAGACTTTCTACGTTTGGGCTAGTGTTACTTGAACATTGCTCGTAGGCTTTCCACACGTTGACGGCTTCTTGGTTTTTACACTCCACACTATAAGGAAATAGTTTTTTAGTTTGTACGCCCATAATGAGGTCTTCACCACTACTGCCCATGGGTCGTGATTCTATGTCCTCTGGGTCCACGGACAATAGTTCTATGAGCTTAGTCCGTACCCATTGTTGTAGGCGACGACCTTTAGCTTTAGCTGAGCTAGTTTTTATTTGCCTTGCCCTCTGTATTTTTTACGTCGTTGATTTTTATTGGTGCCTGCTCCGTGGCTCATGCGTGAGTTACCTATAGATGTCTTCTTTTTGACATGTTCTATTTTTTGCTTTACCCACTGCTTAGCCATTACGGTTTAGTTTAAACTCTTTACGAGCATTAGCCAAGTGTTCTCTATTTTGCATAATTAACACAGGGACCACGGTCGAGTTGCCACCTTCATCGGGATGTGACCAAAACCACTCTGCTTCAGGGTACTCATCTGCTAGTTCGTGTGCCGTGGACTCTAGGACTTTGCGACACACCGTGCTATGAACTTTGAATAAAATAGCAGGATACTTTTCTAGTTCGGTATATAACTCACGAACTAAAGGCTCTGAATAATGTAGTATGGGTATTTCTCCGTTGTCAAAGTGCTTTAGACTAAAAGGGCAAACCTCAGTTATTGATTTCAAATAGTCTCTCATAGCTAAAAAATTTTGCAGTAAAAATTTTTAGTAGGAGTCCCTTTCCGCGTCATACTCAGTATTTTATAGTGACTGACCTAAAAGTAAAGTTTATAGTAAATGGCTCCTCTGATTATTGACGCAGGCGTTACGCTATGCATATCTGCTATAAAGGGGGGTGGGGGGTGGCACAGCGGACTACTGGAGGACTGTTGATCTGTGACAGCTGTTACGTCTGTTATAGCTGTGCGTCTGTCTTTTCTGCGTCTGTCTGTCTGTCTGTTTTGTCTTAGTTTGTATCCGCCGAAGGCGGCAGATCTCGCCGTAGGCGACGGTCGTAACCGCTCGGGTTACGGGCGTAGTAAGTACTTACTAACCTAAAGTAAGTACTTACTTACGTATAAAAGTCGTAACCGCTCGGGTTTAAAGGGCGTTAAAATTAGTACGTTTATTTTAGTATATAACGGTTATAAGCCTTTATATTTAGTATAATTACCTTAGTTATTAAATAAAGGGCGTTTTTTAACTACTTTTTTAACTAGCCCTAAAGGTAAAATAATATGACTAAAACTAATACTAAAAAAGCTACTACTAGCGTTACTACTAACGTTACTAGTAATACGGTTATTACTAAAGATAATATAGGTACTATTAACCCTATATTAACTTTTAATAATAAAGGGCGTTTAGCTAACGCTAATAGTAAAAGGGCTAATAGCGTTAACGGTAAAACCTATAAAGACGCGTTAGCGTTTTACGGTAGCGTTAAAGCGTTAAACCCTAATAACCCTAAGTTAAAACCGTTAAGGGCTTTAACTTACGATATATTTAAAGTTAAAAGCCTAAGCGTACCTAAAGGCTATACGCTAGGCTAATAACCTAACCTAAAGGGCTAGTTTAACTAGCCCTTTTTTTACGCCTAAAATAAATTTTAAGATTTTAATCATATATACAGGGATCGTGATCCTAGGGCGACTGACCTGCTTCCTGGAATCTGGGCTTCCCGAGATCTGTGAGGTCCTTGCTTCCTGGGATCTGCGAGGTGTGTCCGTCGCCGAAGGCGACGGATCCTGGATCTTGGTGCGTCGCCGTCAGGCGACGCTCCTGGTTCCTGGTGTCTGGTTCCTGTCTTCTGTTGTCGTCGCCGAAGGCGACGATCGCGATCGCGATCTAATGGTCAGGGATAAAAAGAGGGGAGCCGAAGCTCCCCTGACCGTCAGCCTAGCTTTAAGGACTTGATTTTATTCAAGTCGTATTTTAAAGCTCGCTCCTTTAAGCCGAGCGTCTTATAGTGCTCTATAGCCTGTTCGTAGGTCATACCTTGAACGGCTTTAGCTCGTTTGACGTTGTGCTCGGCGCGAGCTTTATTAGGGACGTAGGTCAACGTTTGAGCGTTGACTTTAGGAGCTACGGATTTAGTAGCCTTTTTAGTATTAGTCATAAAAACCTCCTTTTTTACTAACTGACTATAGTATAAGCCCGATCGCATCTAAAGTAAATAGCTCGTATAAAAAAGATTAAATTAATTTGGGATCCTGGGATCATGATCCTACCCCCTTTATACCCGTGATCTGAACCCTGGACCACGGACCGTTGTGCGTGTCATTACGATCGTGGAGCGTGGTTTGGCAGTTTTCCTGGATCTAGGACCGTGGACTGTAGCTTTTTGTTCCCCCTCCGTCTCCCGAGGGGATCATAGTTGGTGCTATATAGGGGAACAGTGGATTCCTGATGATATCAAAAATAAGCATCGCACGTTGTTATTGGCTGTTAAGAGCCAATAGGTCGGTAATAGGTTAGGCAATAACCTTAATAAACATCGTAGTGTCAAGGGACCACGGACCATGCACTATTGGCTTATTGGCTGTTTTCTCTACAAGATAGAAAACAATCCATGTCTCCATCGATCCCTTAATAGGCATCACTTTCGTTTTGACCTCAATAACCCTCTCATGCTGAGAGTTTTATCCCAGCGTTCTTGCATCTCTTCGTTCCAGAGTGTATCAAAGTAGTCACTGGGACACGCAGGGTGGTCTTCCTTCATAGTACTAATAAACATCTGGTAGGTATAACCTTCCCCATGTATTAGGCACTGGGCTGTAGCCTGTGCGTCAAGCATAATATCTTTTAGATTACTCACATTTCCTCCTCTAGCATTAATTTAAACATATGGTACACTAACTCATAAAGTTCTAAATCAGTAAAGCGTTTAGGAATTTTAAACCCTCCCGCATTAAAAGCAGCACCAGAAGTTTCAAAGTAAGTATTCTCTTCGTCGTACATAAAAGTAGTATAAAGACCTTCACTAATTTTAAGTTTATTAGGGTGATCAAACATCATTTGTAGAGTAACACCTTCTGGTATTTCAGATTCCACAGCAGGGTAGTGAGTAGCCCAGTCGTCATAGTTATTAATTACTTTCATAACTCACCCCTTGACTTTTTCATTAGGTATTTTTGATGTTCAGGCTTTAAGCTACCGAACACGAAACTAGGTATATTATCAATCTGCTCAAGGTACTTGACCTTATCGTTGAATTTTACTTTTTTATAGACGTCTAAAGTAAACATATCAATGTACCAGTTTGACTCGCGTCCGTCTTTGAAAAATCCCTTAGGGTAAGGGATATTAATTAAAGTATCTAAACGTTTCATAGTTAGTTCCTCCTTGTTTATATTTAACTATTAAATATATAATAGCCCTGATCCCTATGATGGTTAAGCTAGTTCAGGTATGATAGTTAATATTATTACGACGCTCTCTTTCGTCAGGAGCGTACAACCGTCGGTACTTATTATTGATACGGTCCACGAACCTTAGTAAACTGAACTTTTTCTTACTAAAGTGAAACAAAGCATTCACGTCCTTAGGAAGACACGCACCACCGTACCCTCTTTTACGCCCACCGTCACCTACCTTAGTATGACCCTCACCTATACGCTTATCACTAGTTACGGTATCTACTATTATTTGATAGTCGGCACCACAGCGATTAGCTAAGTCATACAGTTGATTAAAGAAGGTAACTTTGGTCGCTAGAAAAGCATTTGTTGCGTATTTAACTAGGCTCGCTTCTTGTTTAGTCATAACGACAAAGTCTTTATGTCGTAAGTTTGACTGCTCACGGTAGAGTTTCATAACTCCACTACAGGCTGCAGGTTCTCCACCCAGTATATGATATTCAGCGTTAATAAAATCTTCCTCAGCGTTAGCTTCCGTTAAGAACTCAGGGTTATAAACCACTCTAGAACTAGTGGGTATTAGACCAGGAGTAACGGTTGACTTAATAATAACGATGGCATCAGTATTACGCAGTATATCGTCTGTACATTTTTGTACGATACGTGCGTCTATTTCACCAGAGTCAAGCGAAGGAGTGGGTACACATACGAATACGAAATCAATAAACGCATCAGATGCACGGTTTTTATCATAGAGTAGGCTAATGTCGTTGCCTAGTATGGGGTCCACGGACCAAACTCTACCTCTATAGGGATGGAAAGCATTTGCCACTGCCTGCCCAACAAAGCCAAAACCTAATATGCCGATGTTATAACTCATTTTTTATCCATCATTTCAAATAGTGTTATTAATTCTCCCATATATTTTGCAACTGCTTTTGTAGAGATGCCTGACAGAGTTAGCCCATGCTCATCACAAAACTCTTTTAATTGTTTATGTGTGTCTGCTGCGATATATATACATTTATATTTTTCTTCTTCATTATACATTTTTTTCTCCTATGTTATTGGTCTAAAATAAAGTCTAAATTACTCTTACCTTCATGAAGGTTAAAGAAAGGTAGCCCTAGTCTGTCTGAAATAAAGTCAAGTGCATTACCTACACCACCACTAGTGGGGTCAACTATTTCATGAACCGCAAAACCACTACAGGTTTGATAATACTCATGATCAAGTAACGCATACACAACTCCGTCTTCCCATAAATCAAAGTGCTCACCAAAAAGTTCAAGGGCTAATTCTTTACTCAGTAGCTTACGGTGTTCAGCAGTAAGTTCAATAGCTAGGCTGGCACCAGTTTCCTCGCCATACTGGGCATATATTAAAGGTATGTCACCTTTAAAGGCTCCAGGTTCGCCACTAGCCTCAAACTTTATTAAATTTTCTTCATCAACACATAAGTCTTGAGGACGTATACTACAATATTGAAGTAAGTAAAATTCATTGTGGTGTTTATTAATAGCTTCAACCACAGGCTGAGCGTACTTAACATATGTTTTAAAATTATTCATAATTTCTCCTAAAATTTAAGTGGTTCGTTTGCGAGCACAAGTGAACCACGCTTGCTAATATAGAGGACTAATTAAACCTCTTGCTCTAAACTAGCCTCGTTAGTATGGAGGACAGAGAGACTAGTCATTTGACTACTAATTCAAGCATACCGTCAACGACATTGTCAACCCATAAACTTGAGTTATCATATTCCGTAAATACGTCAAATAAGTCGCCATGTTTACCGTCTACATAAGTTAAGTAGTGGTGAATGACGTAGTTAAACTCACCATGGGAACAGCTATATATCACTAACCCACCTGTGCTTAACTCTACTTCCGCGTCAGTATTGACTTGATGAGCTTTTAGGTCTTCACGCCAGTTATCAACGGTAACTTCAATATCGGTATCAATACTCATACCTTTAACGAAGTCTTCACACGTATCATAGGAAATATAAGTAACACCTTTTCTTAGACTTTTTCTATTCATAGTTTTACTCCTTATTTACTATAGGTTTATAATAGCTACGATCTATATGATGGTTAAGTAATATCATAAATTATTTTAAAGCCGTTAGACCGTTTGATGTATAGGGGTAAGGGGTAGGTAGCCCTAAGTAAATCATAGCCTTAAAACGCGTCCTATAGCGTCCTATTTTAGGCATCATACCGTAGCCCTATAGGTAATAAACAATATAATTCAATATAAGGAGTTTGTTCCTCAACTCCTGAATGGCTTGAATGTACTTCAAACCTAGAAGTTTCATAATCCATCGATTTATCGTTTTCTAACTCATATGGGACGAGTATATCAACTCGTGCCTCAGGGTTTATCGTTTCAAGCTGTTTTATTAATTCTGCAACTGTCATAACTACCTCCCAATAGTTTCAAGATCATTTTCTGTAATGTATTGATAAGCTCCTTTATTGTACACAGGAGCCACCTGCTGTTTACGAGTATTAGCGAGTGTTTGAGCCTCTTTTTCACCACAGGTTAAACAAGTAAAATAGCCGAGAGCATAACGCTCCCGACTAATATTAAGTTCACCACAGTTTTTACACTCAACCACTAGCGACCCATTTTATATTGAAATAACGTAGGGGCATTCTCAAATTCTTCCAGTAACTCTGGAGTATAATCCCTTTCGTTTATTACGTGCTTAGAATTAAGCCTAGTGACATAAGCACCATCGTAAAAATGAGCACCATTTCTACTATATTTAAGTGCCTGAGCAGTATGAAAATACATACCGTCTTCCTTACGAGTCATAAATAAATTATCCTCGATTTGTTTAGTTACACTACTTACCATAACATCCTCCTATAATTAATTGTTTAGTTAAGTAGCTTTTAATATAGCTTTGATGTATATGATGGTTAAGTAAGTTCAGTAAAAAGATTTTAGTAAAGATCTGCATGACCACCTTGCATCGTAAGGTCATACACTTGTGTAATAAACTCGGTATCTACAAACTCACGTTTAGATAACTCACGTGCGACAGCAACAGTAGCGATAGCTTGACTTTTAGTTAAATGAGGTTTATTAGAAATGATAAGTTCTAAATCACACTGAACGTCTAACATTAAATCTTTAAGTTTACTCATCGAATGTTTTCCTTTCTTTTATCTAAAACTGATTGATAGCCGTCTAGGTATTCATTGTTATACGGTCCATAAAAGTCAGAAGCATTTTTACGCTCCCTGCCGTTAGTGGCATCTTCAACGCCATGATTATAAGCATTTTCTGCTTGTTGTTTATGACTTAGTTTACTATACATAATATCTCCTCAACTTTTATTAACTTTATCAATAAATTCATTAACAACTTTATCAACATAAAAAGGTTTATAATCTTCATTAGTTTTAAGATTCATAAAGTCTTCTTTACTAGCTGAGTCAATACAGTTAGAACACAGCACGGTTTCACGTGTATCTTCAAACTCACTACAGCTAAGTTCCACGAGCCACGTATCAAGTGGCATAGAACGGTGTCGTTTAACACCGCTTACTTGTTTTTCACCTAATTGTTGACAGCCGTCACAATAGTCGGTAAACCTGCGTTTAGGTAACATGTTTATAATAGGGTTATCGCTCATAATATTCTCCAAATATTTATTTAACTACATATATAGTAAACGCGATCAATACGATGGTTAAGGTAGTTCAGGTACATCACTATTCTTTTTAAACAGCCCATCTTCAAGTACTCCCTTACGGTTTTTGATTTCATCGTACGCTTGGTCAATACACTCTGTTACTTTTAAATCTAACTGCTCAGCTAATACCACTAAGCAAACAAATACATCACCTATACCGTCAGAGGTAGACCACTTGTCTCGGTAAGCAACACCCTTAGCAAGTTCACCTACTTCCTCAACTAGTTTAAGCATTTGTTTTTCAGGCTGAACGTCAGCGGTCAAAAGTCCACGTTGCCTAGCCCATATTACTATTAATTCTTCTAGTGAATTTAAATCTCTAGCCATTATATACTCCTATGTTGTTTAAATATAAGGCTCGTTTCTGAGCACAAGTGAGCCAAACTTGCTATGAAGGGACAATAATACAACACCCTGCTCAATTAGAAGAGTCTTTGTTGATTTAAGTGAGTGACAAAACTCTTGCAAACTAAAAAATCTCACTATGTTGACGCACATTATAAAGGAGGTAAAGGATACGTCAACATATAAAAGCCTCCTGTATAACCTCATCTTTTTTTCGTTTATCCTTATAAGAACGCACTTGTTTGCCATTCTTATAGTAGGTCGTAGTGTAGTCAATGTTTTTCGCTTTATTAATTACACGAGTCATAGCTGTAACGGAACTCATATCACGTTCCTCTACTAACTCTTCGTTACGTTTTTTGACTATATCTTTATACTGTGTCATGATATAGGTATGAACTGCATGAAGGGTTCTTCTCTATAGCCTTCTGGAATCCACTTAACTAGCTGGTCTTCCACAACACTAGCAACATAAGTACAGTCAACTGTTTCACCTTCTTCGTCATAACCTAATATTACTGCCTTACCAGCAAAATTATAGTTAATCGGAGCCCAATGAAAATATCGGTTAGGGTTTCTACATAAACCGTCATCATCAAGGACTAGCATATTATTTTTATCAAGGGTGACTATAGTAATACAAGATATATCCATCCACTTTTTTAACTCCGCCATATAATCGTCTCTGACAGGGTACGCAACACGAACCTTTTCTTTAAAAGGGTCAATCAGTATAGCTCGTAAGCCATTATTTTCTTCTTTCATACTACCTCCTAAGGTATTTATTTAAGTAATTAAATTTAAAACTGATCAAAAACAAAGTAAAGTAAGATGGGGTAAAACTTAACCCCACCTTACATTGAGCAAAACTAAGCGATCTCAAGAGTTTTGACTTTTTCAATGTCATATCTGATACCACTCATGGTATACAACCCAGTAGCTATAGCTTCTTTGATTGTTTTACCACTGACAGCTTTTACACGCTCATTATTGTGCTCGGCTGTTACTCGTTTCCCAGTCGCTTTTAATTTAGCGTCTGGGCTATATTTACCGAATTTAACTTTCGGCGTTGTTGTAGCAGTTTCAGTTTGAGTCTTAGCACTGCTTAGCATTGACTTTTTGGTAGCTGTTTTATTAGCCATACATTCTCCTATAAATGGGTATATAAATATACCAGTATATATAGTATAAACGATCGGAGTTTTAGTAAAGTTAGATCAGAAAGTTTTTTTACACGAAACGATTGAGGTTTCTTGGCGACACAGGTTTTGACCAGCCTCCATCTCTACGCATTGAAATACCTTTATTTTTAGAACGCTGAATTTCATTCGCATAACCAATGTTGCTTTCAATTAGTTCAGCTTGTGCAAGTATAACAGGGTCAACGTAATGTTCGTCATAAGAACCTGCCCAAGAGGTACTAACGTGTTCGCCTTCTATAAGACCTATAGGACCACACGCTCCCATACCACTTTCTGCATAAACAGATTTATTGAGAGAATAATTCTTTTGTTTTGAACACTCATCTGAGCAAAATTTTCTACGGCGACCAACACCTTCAGGTTGTTTAATAGGTTCTCCGCACCACGTACAGAGGTTAGTCATTATTAATTGTTGAGTACTTGGTCATAGCTTTGTTCTTTTATATCGTATATGTCTATATCTCTAGCAAAAGACTCACTGGGGTCAATATTCAAGTGATCGTAAACCACATTACTAGCAGTTTCTATAAGCGACACACGTTTTTCTAAACGTTCAAATTCACCTGCGTTAGCTTTCATAATGGCTTGCTCAGGGCTGATAGCTTTTATTGGATAATAGTCAACCTGTATAGAAGTAAACGGTACATAGTATGTAGTCAGGTTGGGGTTATTGCTAACTAGTTTTAAACGTGGTGGTTTCATAATTATTCCTTGTTTTTAAAAAATTACCTATAAGGTTATTTAGCCTTACATCGCAAAAATAATAAAGCCCTATGTAAAAATAAAAGGCGTGAGGCGGATAGGTTACCAACCTAACTCTTATACTGTTGTCGTGTAGCCCCACTAAACTAAAAGGCGTGGCGAGGATTTGGTGGCAATTATTTAGTCCTCATTAAGCAATCGTGTCGACGTTACCATACTGCACCACTAAGTTAAGAATAAGAGATATTGCGTTTCTTGGCGACTTGAGTTTCACACTTAGCCACTTATGGGTTCTTCACCTCTAACAAAGTAGCGTTTTCCTTCTTGGCGACTCGAACGCCTTAAACTTAACCTAATTTTATTAAACCTTAGATGTAAAAAAGATAAAAGGTTTTTGTTAGCATCATTATACTATTCAAATGCTCCTAATAACCAGAACACTAATAAATATCTATCGCCTTTTTTAACTGGTAGCCCACGGTGCAAGTGACTGAAACTAGGAAAGAATAAAGCATGACCAGACGGAAGCGGATCTACAACTCCCCTACCATGAAACTCTGTACCACCACCCTCATATTCACCAGTATTTAAGGGAACTACAACGCTAATATCTGCAGACGTATCATGATGCCAGGCACCTTGATTCTTATCAGCTAAGTTGTAGTTCGCTAACTGTATTGAGCCAGGACGGTCCACGTACCGTTGCCAAATACTCATAAAGACAGGGTTCATATAATTAAGTACCACGCTCCACATATTATTAAACAACTCGGGACAACGGTCATGAAGCGTAATCTCTGGTATTTGTCTAAGTTTATCTTCGGTAGGGTTAACATCAAAACCAAAAACTTTTTCCATATTTTTTATTTCATCAAGCATCATGGTACAAAATTCTTCAGTAAATAACGGTATAGAGTAAACGTCTTTTACTTCTTCCTTTACGTACTCCTGTACAATATTTTCGATATTGACCTGTGCCCACTTGTCTTCATATTCTTGTATGGTAGGTTCGCTTTCCTGGATTAATTCGATAGTTGTTTTGTCTATGCACCAACTACTGTTTATACCCAGCATAGTATTCTTTAATCTGTATGGTGCTAACTTACTGTACTCAGGCATCTTTTTTCCTCGCTGGGTTTATTAATTCAAAATAGAATTTTTTGTTTTCAATGTGCTCAGCCACTATTTCCATCATCTCATCAATAGATGTTTTGTCATTAAATACATCTTCATCAGTCATGATGCAAAGTTTCATAACTTGAACGTGCTTAGCTTCTTTTTTGTTTTTTGACATTCTTATTTTTGCCTATCGCAAGTTTGATAACTTTTTGTAGCCTACCAGACTTCATAAGTTGATCAAATTTTTTATACGCAGTTTTTTTCATAGACCTGACCTAAAGGTTAAATTAATTCTTTCTTCAGCTAAAGGTAAATCAGGCACAGCGTGAGTACTTTTCATTTGAGAGTGACCGTCGAATATAAGTACGTCTCCGTGTTCTAAAATATAAAACGTTTCTTTGTTTAGGAAATTTTCCTCGAAAAAAATATCGCTAGTATTAGTGTGTTTCTTAATAGGGTTTTGGTAAGTACGCCAAGCAAAAACTCTAGGTGCACCAAAACTTACAGACACAACCACATCATCAAGAGTAGGTACGGTATCACTGTGGTGGGGTATGCCTTCTTCACCAGGATATAAACCACAAAGACAAAAGGTAAATTTAATTGAATCTAAATAAATAGCACTAGCTAAGTTTTCAGCTTGATCTTTTATAGCCTCTAGTTCAGGAGTCCACGGTTCAGGATTCATATGCTTACCAGCATATTCAAACGGTGCGTCACCAAAGCCACGACTAGGTCTACCATAGACCATACCGTTTTTAGTTTTACGCACGACAGGTTCATCCCAGTGGTCAAACTGAGGGTTGAAGTGTTTAAGTGCTCCCTTTAGGTAATGAATATTCGACATTTTCTGTTTCTTCTTTCTCTAGTTCTATCACTTTACCAGTAGGCAGTATGCCACCTGTATCATGATAGAGTTGTTTCATACGTTCTAAGACTTCTTCTTTTGACATAACGTCCACACGGTTGACGGTCAGTTCACTACGATTAACGTACAGTCCTGCTGCCTTACCCCTAGCCACTTCTGCAGTGACTGCTGCTGACCATGCTCCGTTACGCAAAGCTCCCTCTCGTATATCTTTTAGGTCGGTAAGATGTGTAGCTAAATCAAGAGCCACTTTGTTACTGGCTTTTTCTTGAAGTGCTTGTATTTTTTGCTGTACGTGAGGGTTATTTTTACTGGCTAATTCGTAACCTGTTTTAACAGCTTTCTTTTCACTGTACCCTGCTTTAATGGCAGCATCTTTTTGAGTCATACCTTTAGCCACGTTCTGTGCAAACTTTTCTTGCTTAGGTGTTAATTTCTTTTTCTTCATTAAGATGTTTAAAAGCTATCATTAAAATAATGTGTCCGTCTCTACGTTTGAGGTAGCTCTCTGAAGATTCATCGACTTTAGCCAACATTAAAACTTCAAAGGGAGTAGCATACTCTTGATCCCTCCAATATTCTTCTAATATTTTTATAGACATAATTTATTATAACCTAATTCATTTTCATAAGTTTACGATTTTCAAGGTCATATACAGGTAATTTAGTGAAGATATCAAAGCAACAATCTAAAATTCCTTGGACTACTAAACCAGTTTCTTCATCAAATGGTCCTACAATTTTTACTCTCATATGAGGGTCAACTTTGTTACCTTGAGCATGTTCATGTACACATAAAGGAAGCACAGGGTATAGTAATTCTTCAGGCTCATACCCAAACCTTTTGATAGTCATAAAAAACTTATCAATATTTAACGCTCTGTTGTAATCATTTTTTGTTGCATGTTCGTTAGCTTTTGTTAGGTCTGAGTACTTCATAACACGAGGGTCTTTATAAAAACCTCCTATATCTTCTTTACTTTTTTTACTCACTCAACTCTCCAAACTCTTAGTTTCTTAACGCCTTCCTCGTAAACTGTACGAGTGGTTATTTTAGCCCTATGCCTTTGACCATGAGCCGAAGCTGAAGTTCGTAAACGTGTTACTTCTCTTTCGTCAGTAAACGGTATAGCAAAACTATCCCCTACTTCTAATCTATGAAAATTCCACTTTTCTTTATAGTTGGGTTTTGGTAATTCAATACCTTTTTCAACAACTGGTAATTCTTGCATAAATATCTCCAATAAATTTATAGTTTAGTATATAAGTATTCACTTAGAAGTTATAGTATAATCCTAATATAATTAGAGCCTTTTAGAGCGTTTGATTTACCTAGCCTATACTTACCCTACCCTTTTAAAAGCAACGCCTTAAAACGCGTCACACTAAGCCCTAAATTAAAATCATTTATAAAAAGGTACGCCTTTAATACGCAAACATTTAAACCGTGAAACTCTTTTATTCCTTATAGTTTTGATGATAGCGGAAGCTATTTTATCCCGATTATCTTCTACCCATTGATAAAAATCAGGAGATTTTGAAATACTGTTATTTGTATCGACCTCTATTAAAAGTCGAGCAGGTGTGCCTTCAACTTCTTTAGGGTTATGGTAAACCATTTCCCAAAGTAATTCGTAACGACTAGCCTTTCGTGACATAACCTAACTTAATATCATATTTGATAGCACGTATATCAAGAACACCTTTATCAAGTACGTCTTGAATAGTTTTAATATTCTCGTATTGTTTCATACGTTCAATATTTTTAGAAGCCATAGGCATCTTATTGGTACGAGTAAGTTTTTGACTTGTGTCGTAAGGGTCGCGAGCACTTATAACTTTACACAGTGGGTCTGGTTTAGGTTTGCTACGGTCAACTTTAAAAACTTTGCTTCTACTCATATCTCTCTCCTCTGGCTTGACAGCCATTTTACTAAAAAGATTCCAAAGTTTAATTTGACAATCTTTTTTATTTTTAAAATTCTTGAGTTTACGTTTAGCAAATTTATTGTAAACTTCAAGAGCTTTTGATTCTGGTATAATTGTATTTTGATGTGACATAAAAGCAGGATCACCAATACGTTGATAACCTTTAACAATAGTATGTAGTTCTGCCATATCAACTTTCACCACCCTTGAATAATCAGGGGTGGTGAAACATAAAAACTCTATAGAATTATGCTGCTTCGGCATACTCTATAGCTTTAGTCATAGCACGGTTTTTAAGTGAAGCACGAGCACCAAACCAAGCGTTATGCATTGATGCGTCACGGTCGTGACCCCACTTATGGTCAACCACGTAAGTTACTGCGTTAACAGCACCCCACCACGTACCCTTAGAGCTTTTAAGGTCAGCTCCAGGTTGCTGCTCAAGAGCCTCATAAACTTTATGAGGAGTACGTTGAAACTCTTCAAGCGTTCTAAGTTTAGACTCGGCTAAAGCAGTATCTATATTTTTACTATTCTCTACAATTATTTTTTCTTGTAAAGCCAGTTTAGGCTGTAGTAAGTCAGCTATATAACTAACAACTTTATTTTCGTTATACTTTTTACTGCTTAAAAACTCAGCACTTTTTTGATACTCGTCAAGTCTAACACTCGCTAACCCTAACGCTTCTTCTGCAGTAGTTATTAACTGACTGTCAAATACTTTAGTGTGAGGCATTTTAAACGCAGGCTGTGACTTATCAGCTAAAGCCATTGATAAAGTATTATTACAAACTACACGTACTGGTGTAAACCTAATTTCATTAGACTTACCCCACTCATGGGACACGGACACTAATAAGTAGCCTTCAATCCTATCGTCGCCTGGCAGGGTAAAGCCGTCATTAATTTCAGCTAACCCCCATATTTGCTTACCGTTGCGTAATGAACCTGCAGTATGCATATTCATATTACCAGCGTCTGTAAACTTTTTAAAGAAAGTAAAAGCCTCCTGGTTTTGCGTTGGTATAAACCTTGGTCCACACGGTCCAAGTATATTGTTATCACTATCACGCACAAGCATGTAGTAATCATCAGACATAATAAGGTCGTCAGCTTTGTCGCTAACTGCGTTATTATATGTGAATATATTACGCTTACTCACTGTCCAGTCAAGTCCAGCTTGTTTAAGCATCTCGTCAGGTGTTAAGTTGCCGTCAACTTGTACACCAAGCCCATGCCAAGGTACTTCCCCAGCGTAAGCCATAGTCTCAATATTATGAGCCATAAGTTTCTCCTATCTTAAATGCCTATTAACTTATTTAATAGGTACGTATAACTTAACTTAGATTAGCTACTGATAAAAGGAAGATCTAACTATTCTTATAGTTTTTTATACACTCTCTTTTTTGCCGAGGTAGGTAGTCTTCCCAACAACGAACAACTATTAGCTTCTTTTCGACTTCCGTAAAAGTGTTCCAGTCCCTAATTTCTGCGGCAGTCCTACCACATCCTTTACAGGTACGTGTACCCCACTGAGTAACAGTACACATGCCAATACAAGGGGAGTCGTGAAGACTAGTAGTTTCATGCAGTAATTTTTGTGTCATTTCTACTCCTGATGAGTCTAACGTCGTGTTCTCTTAGCCAGTTTCTCATCATGTTCTTACGTTCAAGTTTACTAAGGCTCGTATCATTTAGTAAAGCATTATTAAACTCAGTATATGCATCGTATCCTCGGTAATAATCTCCTGCTCCTATGTGATTAAACCTAACGATTTGCCATACTCTTTGTTTAGTGATCTTAAACTTAACACCTATTTCTTCAAGTGTCATGTTAGTGTTCATTGTTATCATGAAAATTTCAAAATACTTAGCTCTTTGTCTATCTCTATGTGACATTAAAATACTCCTTGAAGTTAATAGTTGCTTCACCCCAGCTTTGACCTATTTCAGCATCAACTTTATTAGGCACAACTAACGGCACACAATCAGCCATAATTTGTATAATTTTTTCACAAGTTTCTTTAGAGTCCACAGATATGTCTAACTCATCATGTACTTGTGTGTGGGCTAGTATGCCTTCCTTATATAACTCAACCATAGCTTTTTTAGTCATGTCAGCAGCAGAGCCTTGTATAAGCCTATTCATAGCTTTATAGGTAAAGGAACGCTTAATGTCCTGACCGTATTTATCTAAAGCATCTGAGAACGGTAAAGGCGTACTCCCAAACTCGTATCTAGGTTCGTATAAATTAAATCGACACTTACGCCCTAGCACAGTAGTTATAAACCCACGGTTACTACCCAACCTAGCACATTGATCACGCAACCCTTTAATAAAAGGTACACGGCTATGAAAAGTATCGAATAATATTTCAGCTTCCTGCGGTGAAATATCTAACTGACGGATAAGTTTATCTTTCCCCATACCATAACTTAAACCTAAATTAATAATCTTAGCTTCTTTACGACTTATGTTAGCCATATCTGCTACTACTTGATGAAAGTCTGCGTCTTTATTACGGTAGGCATCTACTGCGTCGTCTGAGCCTTCTTGTTGAGTTTTATAAGCATAGTGTACGGTAAGTCTAGGTTCCTGTTGAGAGTAGTCAAAAGCTCCCCAGTGCATACCTTCCTCTGGTATAAATATACTCCTGATAAGAGGTCCTATTTCATCGTGTCTAGCTGGCACTTGCTGTAAGTTTGGCTTACTACTACTGAACCTACCAGTAACAGTACCGCCACGGTCACTACGTAAAGGATGTAATTCCCCATGTATTCTACCCTTAACATTATGGTCTAATATCATGTTATCTATAAAGGTGGTTCTAGCTTTATTTAATTGTCTAGCTCTGGCAATATCTTTAGCTAGTTTGTGCTCATGCCCTTCAAGCCAAGCTGAGGTAAAACTAGGAGCGTTAGTTTTTTCTGTCCTAGGGTAACTAAGTCCTGCTCTATCAAATACAGTAGCCACTGATGCTGCTGCCCATAAGTCTGGAGCTACACCATATTCTTTATGAATACCCTCTAGTATTTTGTTTTCTTCGTTAGTTAATTTCTTATTAATTTTTTCAGCTTTTTCTAAATCTACACGTACACCTTTCCAACGCATATCTAGTAATAAAGGAATTAAAGCAGTTTCTAACTCGTATATTTTCATAACGTTTTCTTTAACTAAAAGGTCTTTTAATATACCCCAAAGTTTTAGAGTTAGCCCTGCGTCTTGTTCGGCATATGGTCCAACATACTTAGCTGGTAGTTTATACATTTCGCTTTTAGGATTAAGACCGTAGGCTTTTGCTGCATCTTCTAACAGACTTTCATCTTTAAGTTCACCCACGTATCTTTCACCCAACTTATTTAAAGAATACCCATATTGATTTTCATTAATTAACGGTGCAGCAAACATAGTATCATGTATAGTTCCGTTTACCTTGACACCTAAACGCCTTAACCAACCTAAATCGTATAAAGAGTTATGAAAAACTTTGTCATTGTTATAGCTAAACTGTTTATTCATCCAGTTTATAACCACACGCTTATCTAAATTCCCACCACCAACGTGTTGTATAGGTAAATAAATTTGAAAGTCTTTAGTAGCCACAGCTATACCAGTTACATGACCTTTATTTTCAAACGCCCAAGACGGTCCGTGAGACATGAGTAACGGATCATAAGTCTCTAAGTCAATAGCTACCTCACTATAATTAGATAGGTCTGGTAAACTACTAGGGGGAACCCAGTCCGTCTCAGGCATAAATAAACTACTCTGCACTGGGTGGGTGTAATTTTAAGCTAGAAGCATACGCCTCTACTAAATAAAGGTAACAACGTAAATCACGTATATCGTCTAGTATACCAGCATTACTAGGGTCATCTAGTATGGCACCAAATACGTCCCAATGGTTTTTCATTGATTGGTTTTCTATACGGTCAAACTTACGTGCTAACATCATAAACGCACCAACGCCACCACGTTTACGCCAACTATCACCGTAACTTTTTTCAGCGTGTTTTAGCTGTGCTATATCACGTTGAGCTAACTTTTCTATTTTATCAAAATCTGCAGGCATATAATCTCCTATTAAATTCTATTAGGGCAAATATTTTGTTTACCATAATAACACCACTTACATTTAAATTGTGAAGGTTTAGCAGGGAACTCAGTAGCAGTGGTCATGTCTACAGCCCTATCATTTAAACGTTCACGCTTACCGTCTACAGTAGGTTTGTCGTACTCATAACGGTCTAGCTTACCATGGTCAAGATACCACAACTCAGTAGTTATAGTTTCTAACTCTGGTAACCTTTCAAATACTATGCTGGCATAAAGCTCACATTGTTCTCTGTGACCTTCTTGATTACCCTCATACCTACCTGTTTTAAAATCTATTACTCTAGCATTTTTATCACCTTCAATATGAACAAATGCATCTACTTTAGCCCTACCCCAAGTGTCTTCATCAAACCAACCAGTAGACTGCCACTCTTTATCAAAAGCCCAGTCACCCTCACAAAGTACATGACCTTTAAGGTGTAAGTCTTTTAGTAAATCAAATGCTTCTTCAAAGTCGCCAAGTTGTTTAGGTATTTCATCATAACGCCCACGTATATATTCCTCGCACATTTTATGGATATCTTTACCACGATCCATAGCTTTATTGCCAGGTTCTTTTATACGTTGTATAAAAGCATATTCTGCTTTCTTAGGGCACGCCTCATACATTTTCAGTCGGCTATACGACCACTGTGTAATATTACTCATTTACTTTCCTTTGTTACTTATAGATTTATTTAGCCAATTATAAGCAGCAGTACCCCAGTCACTAGCTAGGCAAGACTGTACTTCAATTAACGCTTCATCATATTCTTCGCTCTTGTATAAATACCAAGCATCTTGTAATGGAACTGCCACCTCACTAAAGAAAGGGTCAGCAAAATCTACAGACGACATAGGTGCACGGCATAAAAACCATGTTAAGTCTTGTTCCCAAGTCATAATATCTGTGCTAATAAGTGGGAACGAATTAATAGCTTTATTATCGTAGGGGTTTCTTAAACTCATTTGACTATAAAAGTCAAAAGCATCTTCTGCCTCCATTTGATTATACATATCATAAAATAAATCTGTGTAAGCGTGTAGGCTATCGCTAACTTGGGTGTATGTGCCTATCTCTACACCTATACCGTATGCCATATATTCTTGAAGTATAGACATATGTACAACGTTAGCACCAAATGCTCCCCATATAACATCATTAGACCTGTTACTAACGGTCATATCTAACTTACCTTCACGTACTTTAAAATAAATAGCTGTGTTACAAGGAACGTCTACACTTTCAGTGTTAAAGTCAACATACGGATCCCACATTTGAAGCACACATCTTCTGTCAGTAGGGTCATTACGTAACCTTTCTATAATTACGCCTAACTGATCACCACCAAAATGCTCACGCCACCTAAAGCCATAAGAACCTTGTAGTGTTTCACCGTCATCACTAAACTGACTCATGCGTTTATTGTAATACTCTATATACTCTAGGTCATTACAGCCACCTAACATCCATAAACTTTCTATTAAGTGGAAGAAGGGATTAGCATTACGTGCGTCTTCAAATAAAACTCTTTCTTTTGAATTACGATACACTGTTGCTACAGGCTCAGGTACTTCTATAACTTCGCCAGCCCTACTAGGAAAAGTGTATTGTTTATTTTGACCAATAAGATCCATAGCTTTAACAAAGCCATCGTTAACGTTTCTACAATTTAATACTATCATTGACTATCCTTGAATTTTAAAACAAAATCTACCATTTCTATTTTTTCTTGTATGGCAGCTAACTTTTCTATTAGCTTATCTACCTCTACTACAATATCTACGTGTTCTGGTATACTGGTAGGGTTATCAAGTAGTACACTTAGATTAACTGTTACAGAATCCCGTTTACCTTTAAGTTCCGACTTATATCCATTTAGGATATCAGAATAATTCGCCATTTTGTGCTCCTAGTTTTAATGCTTTTTTCCATTGTATGTTGACGTCTTTACGTATAACCGTGCCTTCTTTTCCTGCACCCCAAGCTGTCTTAGTTTCCCTTTCTACTACCCTAACCACATCAGGATGATGAGATTTTAAAATTTCCGCACCCTCTGACTGCATTTGAACATTACGCCATTCACTACAACCACCAGGAGCATTACTACTGCCATGACCTTGGGCGTAATAATAGCTGACCTTATTAGGTAATCCTTTGCTTAATAATTGTAAATTCATATCAAAGTCACTCATAACTTTAGTTCTGAATAACTCAATACCTTTACCTTTAAACATATCAAGATTGTATGCTAGTACACGCATATACCTAGTAGTTTCAGCAGATAAGTGTTCAACGCGATTATTACCTTCCCTAGCACTTACGCCACAGTGGGCGTAGTCATCAAGCCATTTATCAAGTAACCCAAATAAAGCGTGAAACTCATCAGGCTCTAAGTATCTAAGGTGCCAGTCGTTAGTAGCTTTACGAATATAAAAACGTAAGTCATCGTCTAACATAACTATTTTACCACCACCTGCGTTTTCACAAATATACTTACGTTTACTTGCTATATCGTAGACAACGGACTCAGGACAAGCCATAATTTGACAATCATATTTATCGTATAAATCTTTTTCATATTCATTGACAACTAACGTAACTTGTTTACGTAAGTCCTCAGGAAAATGGGACAAGGTCACTTGATCGTCAGCCCTGCCTCTGGTCGGAATAAATATTTTCATAGGTTAACCTCCTCAGTCTTTGGTTTATATTTAGCACGTGGTCTACCTTGACCTAAACGCACCCTCTCGTATTTATCAAACTCACAAAGACAATGTTCTATGTCTCTCATTTCTAGAGGTTCCATATGTCCTTGTAAATAATTAGGTGAAAGGTCTAGTAATTCCTGCATCTCAAAGTTAAGCCTATCTTTCTTAATGGTTTTATTTAACTCTCTATCTTTTATTCTGTTAAGCCCACGCTGTGCTCCAGGACCAGGATTAGCCCAAGTCATAATATCTTCAGCTTTATTCAAAAATTTAGTGTGGCGTAAATCAGTAACTACCTCATAAGCCATAAAACCACTAAACCCTGCTTTTTGTAAATAACCTTTCCAAGTTTCTTCTAGTGACCAAGTTATCATAGAGGGGTGGTGTTCGTATAACGGTGTGAGTATCTTATCTATAGTTTGCTCTATTTTTGTACCACCTAAAGTGCCAGTTAACATATACGCACCAGTATAGACCTTATCGCCTCTATCTTTTCTAGCTTGCATAATAGCTTTTACCTTTTCTGGTTCCCAAGTTTCAGGAAACCCTATTTCCTCTAAAGTATCTGGCCAATTTATTTGCCTAGCCACACCCATAGCAAAAGGTAGGTTTTTATGGTCAGCATAAGGTTCACGCCAGTTAACTCTTATCCACTCAGTAACTCTATCTAACTCACGGTAGACGTTACAAAAACTATACTCGGTAAGTATAGCGTCGCTAGTCCACGGATAAGCTACACCGTTCTGTCGGCGTAAGTATATGATATGACGTTCGTTTAAATAATTAAAAAACTTTTGTATATTTTCCTCTATCACGCACACTCCTCAACTTGCCAACTAGTGTTCCACCAGTTAGGTTTAGGTCTAGTTTTATTCCAAGCAGCATAGTGCTTTTCATTAATTAAGTAGTTACGATACGCCACGACAGGGTCAGCGTTTTTGTACTGATCAGGCATAGCTTGAGCTATAGGGGTAAGTCCTAAGCTAGGCATAGAGGCAGGTATGTACGATAAGGTACGCCTTAGTTTAGTATCACTAGCGTGCACCTTACCGTAGCGATACGTGTACTCGTCACATAAAGCTACAAAATGTTTATAAAGCCATTCATAGTTTTCTAAACTTTCCCTAGCCCATATAGTACAAGGGTGGTTTACGTATGCTGTTTTATAAATTTCTAACTGGTCACAATAGCTACTGTGAAAATAGTAGCGTTGAGTAGTGCAAAGCATTTGAGCTGATTCTAAAGGCATTTTAACTACAAGCTTGTCAGGTAAAGACTGAGCAGCAAGTACTGGGTCGTTATATGTATAAAATATATTCATAGTATTTATCTCCGTAATAGTTTATTTTACTTTACTTGTAAAGTAGAAGTAAAGTTATATCATAACTTTAAACTCTTTTCTAGTTTTACCTTGCACTATATGTAGATTTTCTTTAGTCCTAGTAACACCTACATAAAAAGCACGACACTCATTATCAGGACTTTTATATAATTCCTCATAAGTTTTATTAGCTACGTCAGTTAAAAGCACAACATTATCACACTCACCTCCCTTAGTAGCGTGTATAGTGTTCAATTTAATTCTTGAAGAATTTACTTTTTCACCCTTACGTAAACCAGAAATAATGTACTCACGTTGAGCATCGCCTATTAAATCAAAAGACTTATGCCATATATCGTCTACTAATAATCCGTAATTCTTTTTCAATTGATTAATGTTTAAAATTAAATCAGGACTAGCTTGTTTCATAGTTTTGTAGCCAGTACGCACACCTTTACCTGCTCTCATGTGACCATATATTTTTTTGATTCTATTCGCTTCTATACTTTCACCTTTACGTAAAAGTTCCCAATCTTTAATGGCGTTCAATAAGTTTTCACTTACAGAAGCTCTATTATTTTTGGTAAAAAAGTACCCATTAGTACGTAAATGTTTTTCTACGTTATTCAATAAATAGTTATTCCTAGCTAAGAACAACCAATCACCGTCAGAAATATCTATATGTTCAAAATTATTATGGTAGGTAACGCTTCCTTCTTCCTCTCTAGGTATCCAAGTTTTATGTCTACGATTACGTATTCTCTTTACTATGTTTAATGCTACGTCATGAACCTTTTTAGGCACACGGTAACTTTGCTCTAAGTATATTTCTTTACCAGCTAAATTTATAAAGTGATCTGGGTCAGCACCTGCCCACTTATAAATAGCTTGGTCATCGTCCCCAGCTATATAAACATGGTCAACATCTTGAGCTAGTTTATGTACACACTTCCATTGTAGTGCCGATAAATCTTGAGCTTCATCTACAATTAATGCTTTTAAAGGTGGTCTAGTTTCAAACTCTAAGAAACCTGTTAGCATATCTGTAAAATCCATTAAGTAATTCAACGCTTTATACTGGTTATAGTTTTTACAAAACCAATCAAAATGTATCCAAGATATATCAGTGTTGGCTTTATTCCAAGTTAGCCGATAAGGTTCACCTTTGTTACGTGCCATATTTTCTAAGAATAACATCTGATCACCCTTAGAGTTTAACGCCATTAAGTTTTCACCATCCCAAGCAGAACTTATTTTTTCACCTACAGTTTGACTAAACGCTCTTAAATCTTTTCTATCTAATACATCAGACTTACTTAGTCCTTGCCAGAAATAGCAAAGTGAATGTATCGTTCTAAAATAAACTAATTGATCAGGTTCATATTCAAACTTTTCTACAGCTCTTTGTAGAGCTTCCGTTGCTGCCTTTTTAGTAAAAGCAAGATATGCTAACTCGTAAGGTTTTATATCTTTTTTAAATAATTCTTCAACAGTTTTTAATAGGTAAGTAGTTTTACCTGTTCCAGGAGGACCAAGGACAACGTTCCAAGTCACATCATATCCTCTGTAAAATCATGACCGTCAAGTGTTTCATCTTTATAGTCAATCTCAGGTATGTACCAAACATTAGTTCCCCTACCTTTTAGGTTCCAGAACGTATGTTTAGCTTTTAGGTCTCGTAATTTACTAGCTATTTTATTAGTGTCTAGCTCAGTGAATCTATGTTTAACTAGGTACTCACGTAAATCTTTAATTCTAAAGTGGGTGTTACCATTTTCTGTATAGGGTTTACCTAGTAAAACTTCTTCACGTGTACTGGCTTGGGCTAGGTCGGTACAAAACGATTCTAGTAAATCTTTAAACTGACCGTCTAATGACACGTCATTACTAACCTCTATAATTTCCATACCACTATCCATTAAACTTTGTATTTGTGCCTGCCAAGCACGTTCATTAGTTTTAGGTGGCATAAGATTTATAACATCCATACAGGCACGTTGAAACTTAGTTTGATTTTGTAGTTGTTCAGTAGTAAGCTCTAAACGTTTATCATCAATAGATAAAAACCATAAAGGTGGTTTAGTATCTAGTTTAGCTAGACTAGAAAATGTAGGAGCAGTATTACCTTTTCCTACGCCAAACTTACAAGTACGACATTTTTGTACATCACAGTAAGAGCGTATAGGTTCATCACTACACTTATAGTTATAATCTTTTTTCTTTAATGTACTTATTAAAGTAAGTACTTCTTGAGCAGGGAGAGGCGGAGTAACAAATTTTCTATTGTAGTCTTCTATTTCAGTTTCCCATTTATCGGGTGTAGCTTGTTTTAAATATACACCTACATTAAATAAACCATTATTACGAGTGCCTTCAGGAAAACCTTGTTTGAGTAATGTTTTTAAACATGGAGGACCACCTTTTAATTCTTCTATTTCTGGTACAGATAAAGCATTTAATACGTCAAGACTTACTCTACGCTTTTGTACAAAAGCTATAAACTCTTCTGGGGTAAGTGCCTCACCTTTTACACTTAACGCATATCTTACTGAGGCACTACCTTCAAAGTAAGGCATATTTAACCAACTACCTATATCTCCACGGTCTACAAGTACCTCACGTTGTTTAGGAAATATTTCTACACCACCGTAACCCAACCCTGCAGCCAACTCTCTAAGTTTATCCTGCATATCCCCAGCTTGTACCCAATCATCGGTAAAGCAGAATACGTGGGCTCCACCACTTTTACTTCTACATACTATAAGTGGTAATTTAAAATCTTCTATTTTTTGTACTAGTTTAGGTAAGTCAAGAGAGTATGTATCAATATCAATAACTCCCCATTTAACTAAATTATTTTCATTAATAGGTATGATACCTATGCCAGTTTTACCTTCTAAATGATCTGTCCAGTTTTGTAGGGTGGCACCTACGGTCTTTATAGTGCGAGCAACACCTTGTTGCTTTTGACCATTATTATAATCATTGATATCAAATATGCCGTGTGCACGTTTAGAGCCTTCAAAAATTTGACTAAACTGTTGTGCAAGTTCCAATACAATCTCCTGTAAAAGAAGGGGGCATAAAGCCCCCAAGAGTTAAAACGGTGCATCCTCAGTTGAGGCTTCACCACTGTTACTTGACATACTAACTTCTCCTACAGATGAAGCAAAGTCTTTTGCTGCTTCGTAGAAAAACATATCTTCTTCACTAATTGGTCCAAGGTTAGTAATATTCCAACCGAACCAAGAGCCACGGTCATTGGACTCTTGTACCGTTTTCATACTATACCTGTGACTAAAGCTAGGTGGGGTAAACACCTTATCACCTGATCGTAGTTTTAAACTAGCCATAACAGAGTTCCAAGTACGTGACTTTTTAAGCTGTGTACCAGCCATAGGAATTACTGCTTGGTCAAAGCTACCGTCGCTATTTAATACAATAACAAAATGGTTAGCTGAGGTTTGTATATAGTTACCGTTTTCAAGTACATCCTGACCCCTATCGTTCTTAGTAGTTTTACTAAGGATAGATTGGTCATCATGCGACGTAACTAAACCACCACCAGAGTCTCTAGGTTGCCACTCTAAAAACAAACGTTTATAACTCACAGGTAAAACTACCAGAGGGTTTTCATCGTTATAGAGCTTACTAGTAACAGTATTAATTGCGTCACCAGCATCGGCACCTTCAACATACTTACCGTCACGCTTGTTTACTTCTGGGCTTAACGCTTGAAGTATTTTTAAACGAGGTATGGTAAGGTCATCAGAGGTTATATTTTCTAAACCACTGTTAGCGTCTTCCATAAAGGCTGACGGCACAGCTAGTTCAGTAGTTTTCTTTTCACTTATTTCACTTTTTTCTTGTGTCATTTTTTAATTATCCTTGTTTTTTGACCTATATAAACATTAAAAGTTTCTAAGGGCAGGTCGGAACCCTTTTCCACTTGTTCCCGTACAAAAGCCTTGAGTGTCATAGGTTCTACCCACTTTTTTTGAGCGGTAGCGTACCCATTATCCTCTAAGCTATCTACGAGCTTCTTAGCAGAGTCGTCTTCTTCTCTACCAAAACTTACAGAAACAGTATTTTTAATAATATCAGCAAAGCCATTATCATTAAGCCATTGAAAAGCCTCGTCACGTTTGTCCTCACTTATACGTGCTGAATAGTAACTAGTGGTACTTATTTTATTACCATTAGCTAGTGTAATTTCACTAAGCCCTAACTCACTAAGCATACTCGGTATGTCTACCTCGCTTATTTCTCTATACATGGCTTTATATTTACCTAGTTCTTCTTCTATATCTTTAATAGCGTTGTCTAGGTTTTCTAGTTCTTTAGACTTATCAGATAACGCTTTAAGGGAAGCGTCGCCCATTGGTTTATCTTCTGGTTCAAACATTTGTATTTACCTCAATGTTAAAGTATTTATATTCACGGTTATCCCATTTAAGTAAGTTAGCCCTACCTCTATTATTTTGTAAAGCGTAATGTACACATACACCTATAACTGCGGGATCGCCAATTAATAAAAGGTAGTCGTCATCATTGAAGTCAATTAGTTTTTTACGTATTTTAGCTACAGTTGGAACAGGACTGAATATCATATCTGGAGTTCTATCTAGAATGAATTCAAAGTCCCCAAACTGGGAAGCGGAAAGTATGTTCTTTTTACTATCTGGTTTTTGTACTACGTATACTGCCATCTTGTCTCTTTTTATCTTAAAATCACGGCTACCTACTAATTAAGGGTAAGTAGATAGCCATGAAAGGAGATTACATATGAATAACCTTAACACTAAGTTAAGCTACCCTATAAAAAATTATAAACCTAATCTACTAAAAAATAAAACCCTATGTGCTATATAGGTAAAAATAATTTATGTTTTAAAAATCCAAAAACATTTGTGTTTAGCTAATAGCTGTAATAGAATTTTTTTAAACGCTTATTATATAAGGGCTAGTAGCGTATTGGCTGAACGTATTACGTCGCTATTAGCATAAAACATACAATAGGCTTTTAATTCATACTGAAGTAATTTATTATTACCTATAAGTAAGGGTCGTAAGTCCTGGACAAATAGACTAGGCTACAACGGTTAAGTTACGGCTTAACACCTTTACTTCTTTAAGAGACTAAGATAGTGAAAGATTTTAAATTTAAAACTAAACCATACGACCACCAGTTAGAAGCATTAGAAGTATCTCATGATAAAGATGAGTATGCTCTATTTATGGAGATGGGTTGTGGTAAATCAAAAGTTATAATAGATAATATTGCTTACTTATATAGCCAAGGCAAGATATACAATGCACTTATAGTTGCACCTAAAGGTGTATATGATAATTGGGTAAGTAAAGAAATACCAACACACTTACCTGACCACGTACCTTATGACATAGTGAAGTGGCAAAGTAACCACACCAAGTCTTTTCAAAAAGAATTAAAAGTAATTTATTCTTCTGACTTCAATTTAAAAATACTAGTTATGAACATAGAAGCATTTAGCACTAAAAAAGGTGTAGAGTTTGCTAATAAGTTTTTACAACTAAGTAAGTCAATTTTTATTATTGATGAAAGCACTACTATAAAAAATCAAGACGCTAAACGGACAGCGAACTGTGTACGACTAGGTAAGTACGCTTACTATAGAAGAATACTCACTGGCTCACCTGTTACTAAAAGTCCTCTAGACTTATATAGTCAGTGTATGTTTTTGAACCCTGCGTTATTGGGCTTTAGTAGTTATTATAGTTTCCGTGCACGTTACGCAGACATGGTAGAAAAGAGTGGTCAAGGTAGAACTTTTAAATTTGTCACAGGTTATAAAAACATGGATGAGTTAAATGAGCTACTTACTAAGTTTAGCCATAGAGTTTTGAAAAAAGATTGTTTAGACCTACCTGAAAAAGTTTATATTAAACGAACTATAGAAATGACAAAAGACCAACAGAAAGCGTATAAAGAATTACAACGTTTTGCTGTTACTTTATTAAAGAATTCTAAAACCGTTACTATTAAAAACGTTATAACACAAATTATACGTTTACACCAAATTTCATGTGGATTCACAGTGACCGATGACGGAGTTACTACCGAAATAACTTCTCAAAGACTCCCAGAATTGCTCTCTATTTTAGAAGAAACTGACGGAAAAGTCATTATTTGGGCTAATTATAGATACGACATACAAAAAATAGAAAAAACCTTAATTGATATTTATGGTAGAAATTCAGTAGGAACTTATTACGGTGGCGTTGAACAAGCTGAACGTGAAAGGGTAATTGATGAGTTTCAAGACCCAAATAGCCCTTTAAGATTTTTTGTAGGTAATACTCAGACAGGTGGCTACGGAATAACACTAACTGCTGCCAGTACAGTTATCTATTATAGTAACAACTATGACTTAGAAAAACGTCTACAGTCTGAAGACCGTGCTCACCGTATTGGTCAAACTAATAAAGTTACCTACATAGATATAGTTTGTGAACGGACAGTAGACGAAAAGATAGTGAAAGCGTTACGTAGAAAACAGTCTATAGCTAACTTAGTATTAGGTGAAGAAACGTTTACTGATTGGTTAAAATAATTTAACGACGGATAACAGACCTAGTATCCTCAGGAACTAAACTAGTGATACCACTAAACACAGGAAAGTCCATAGAACCATAACCTGTATTGTAAATATTATTCATTATTCCTCTTGTAATGTCCTGCATAGGATTACTACCAGTGTAATAACCACCTATATTATTAAACCTTGTAGGATCCATATACATTTGATTTTGAATATCATTAAACTGTATTCCTGTGGGGTTATTGTATAAATCAGTTATGTTAGGATTCATAACAGGATTAGTTATACCTGGATTATAAACATCTCCTGCGTACCCTGAACCAGCGTCGCCTTCTGATGGAGCTGTGCCTGTGTCGTCTGGGCTAGGAGCAGGAGCAGGTGTCGGTGCATATAAAAAATTACCGTAAGTTTGCCTTTGCATTTGTAGTAGTCTGTCCATATCTGTAGTAGCTGGTCTGCTATATCCAGGGTCAACTATTTGATTAATTTGTGGAGCTGTAAAGTAGCTACCTAAACCAGTCATACTGCCTTCTGGTACTTCTACATTAGGAGTTATTAAATTTCTATCGTCAACTGTAGGTGTAACAGTAGTTATACCACCGTCCACGATTGTTGGGCTAGGTTCAGAAAAAACTGAGGGCGGAGGAGGAGCAACATATGGTCCTTCAACGACTGTTCCTGCTGGACCATCACCGCCACCTACTACGACACCTTCTGGTAAGTCGTCTTCACTTTCGTAAACTTCACCTGTTTCTGGATTTAATATACCTAAATCATAACTATTGTTATCAACTACATCTTCTACTACTTCATCAGAAACGCCTGTATCTTCTAAACCAGTTTCAACAGGTTCTACTTCTGGTTCTATAGCTGGTGGTTGATAACCAAATATACCTTGTGGCATATTGGCTAATATATTATCTAAAGTTATTTGAGGAATACTAAAACCACCTAAACCACCACCTAAATTAATTTGTTGTTGCGGCATAACAGGTGGAGTAGCCATTTGATTACTAGGTGGAGTAATTTGAGAACGAACGTCATCCATTGCTCTTCTAATAAAATTACCTTGAGACGGCAGTTCCTCACGTTCATCAAATCTGTTTAAATTAAGTCTGTCGTATACGCTCATGTTAGTATTTTAACTCCATTAACGGTTCTCCGCCTCTATTTAGTTCAGTAATTTCAAGTTCTTCTATTGGTTGATTGAGTAAAACAGGATCAGCTGTTTCTATTTGACCTGTTTCTGGCTCATCAAAACCTGAAACTAAACTTGTTTCTCTACCGTAAGTTCTACTTAAACCTTTCACTATCTGTACAACTTTAGGATCTTGTAATATTTTACGCATTTTTATTGCGTCTCTGTATCTTTGAGGGTTAAGCATTAAATCGACAAACTTAGCATTTTTATGCATACCTAAAAGTTGTTTAGTGAAACTTAATGCCCTACCAGGAGCAGTAAAAAACCCTACGTAAACTCTTGCTACTTTATTCATCAGCTCAATTAAAGCAGGATCATCAAAAACTGCACCTTGTCTGGTTTTCATACTTTTAATTAAATTTGAGTATTCTCTTAAATTTTTAACTACATCTTTAGGATACCATTGTTCAAGCATAGCACCATAGTTGTCTATATAGTCCACTATTTTAGTGCCTTTAAAATTATCTGTTTGTTTACGCATATCATTTAAAATCATTAAACGATACTCATCAGCTAATTCTTGGTTGTCTCCAATAATATCTTTAACTTTTCTAGTTTTAGTTATGCCTTCTTTTTGAGTTGTCCATGTATTTTTAAAAATAAACTCTGGATTAGCATTCGCTTCAGAGTTCCAAGGCAACCTTCTTAACTCATCAATAGCTTTTTCATTACTTCTTACTTCTCTATTTAATTGTCTACCTAAAAGACTTGCGTTTTCAAAAATTTTAGCGTCAGCAGGGTCAAATAAATCTTCTATAACATTTTTATTATCCGTAATAAATTTTTGATGTTGATCTGGTGTTAAAGGTATAAGATTACCAGACTCATCAGCAGTCATTGATTTTTTATATTTATTTTTTAATGCTCTACGTAATAAAACAGCACTTTCAACATATTCAGAATCATTTAAAAAAGATTTAAAAAAATCTCTATCGCTGGTTTTAGCTAATTGCAAAACTTTATCTAAAATTTCTTCTTCAGTTTTATTACTAGCCAGTAACTTGTTTAATTTAATTTTAAATCCTTTACCAGTTCCAGGAAGAGCCTTTTCACCTTTTGAAATATCCGCAACTGTTTTTCTTAGAGCTTCTAGTGCCACTTCAGGTTCAACAGTTTCATCTAATAAATTATTGATATTAGTATCAAAAGAACCTCTAGCATTTTCTATAGTTTTTTCAACTTCCATTACTTTAGGATCAATAGTATCGTCAAACTCGGACTTCATACTTTTACCTAATTCTTCTTTACGAAGTACTATTTCAGGTTGAAGTTCATCTAACTGCTCACGTATTGGTCCTGTTTTAGTAGGCATAACTCCTGCTGCATCCTCAAGAGTTTCTTCAATAGCTTCAAGTTTTGCTGTTTCTCCTGCTTCAAGTTTAGCCACTACTTGAGCAGACCTTGGATCTCCTCGTCCTGCTGCTCTTGCTATTTCTGCTTGTAAACCACTAGCAATAATCGGCTGTAAATCTTGCGTAGCCATAACTTCAGGAACAGTGGCAGTTTCTACTACTCTTTCTTTAGCAGGGGTATCCGCACCAGCTTTTAAATCATCAAAAGCCTTAGCAAAATCTTCTTCTTTTATCCCAGGAAAAATAGAACCTGTGCCAAATGCTTTGGTTAATAACCTATATACGCCTGCCCCACCAATACTAAACAGAGCAGTCATACCTGCATCTTTCATGGCTCTGTATTGTATTTTTGTTTCGTCGTAACTGGGGTCAAGTAATCCTTGACTAGCTAGTTCGTTTAAATTATTAACACGCCATAAATAACTAGCTAATACTTCACCTACTATCGCACCAGATCCTGGATTGACTCCTGGGACAGGTGCCCCAAGAGTACCTGCTCCTGCTCCTGCAAAAACGCCTGTTATTTCTGCTGCTATAGGTGCCATGCTAGCTGTAAAATTACCCCAATCTATCCCAGGTGGGTTTATAAATTTAAGTTCGCTATCCGTTGGGTCACGGTATATAACTTGATTGTTGAAAGGTTCGCGTTGAAACTCATAATCAAAATTATCTGGTACGTCAAAATTATCACCGTAATAATTACGTATTAAATTTTGAACGCCTGTATCATAACTATCTCTAGGTATATACGCAGCAATTCTACTAATTTGCGTCGGTGGATTTTCTTTTACCCCGCTTTCTCTTGCTACTCTTGAACCGACATCTGTAGGCTCAAGTAATTCTCTAAAACCTCTAAATTGTATGGGGGACATAGGAGGTAGCCCTAGTGGGTCCATTCCTTGACCACGACTATAAAATCTTTCTCTAAATCCACCTTGCGGACCAACAGCTAAATCAAGAATAGTAGAAGGTACACCTAGTTCTTCAACTAAAAAATTTTTAAAACTGTCGCCAATTCTTTTGCCACTGTACGTTCTATCAGCTATTGCTTGTCTCTCAGGAAATAGTTCACTAAGTTGTATTTGTTCTAATTCCTCAAGGACTGGATCAATATCTACTATGTCGTTCTGTGCCATTATTGCATCTTACCTTTAGCTTGTTTATAAAAATTCAATAATAAATTGTACTCATTAGGGTTACGTTTACCGTAACTTTGTTGTATACCATTTAAATAATTTCTTGCTTCTTGATCAGACAATGAAAATAGATAGCCTACTACCTGCTCGTATGAAGGATTTTGTACCCCAGGAACTGTTAAAGCTATAGGTGTAGTTGGTGATACTCCGCCCATAGGTTCAAGTGCTACTCTTAGATCACTTGAACTACTTACGGCAAAATCATCATTCATTACATCTAATCTTGGTAAAGCTCTAATTTTTTCTAGCTCTGCTTCTAATTCTTTTAATCTTGCATTACGTTGTTTGTAAATACCTCTTTCTTCAAACAAGTCTACTTGTTTAGCTTCAAACTTATCTGTTTCTGGATTTTTAGCTTCTCTCATTTGAGTTATAGGCATATCTAACATAGAATTTAAGTAATTCATTTCTGTTTCAATAATGTCTTCTCTAAACTGATTTACAATCGCCATAAATTGATTAGCGTTACTTGCTCTTGCTCCAACTCTAGTCATAAATAAGTCCATATCTTTATCAGATATAGCCCTTAAATCAAGGTCGGCTGAACCACCTGCTGCTGCAGCACCAACTAAAGCTAACGTAAATAATTGAGATTGAGCAAGTCCACGTTTTTGATCAATACTGTTTACAAATTGACCTAAATCACTTTTTTCAAACTCTTTAAAAAAATCTGATTGTATAACTTTATTTCTAAATTGGTCATAACTTAAACCTTTTTCTACTGTATTGTCTTCTGGGTTTGTATAGGAAAACGTAAAACCTTTTACTATATCGCCTTCTTGATTTCTAACAACAGGTTTAGAAAAAATACCACTTATAGCATTCAAGTTAGTTAAAGCACTTTTTACATTAGTAACACCTCTACCAGCTAAATTATTAAATGCTAGGTCAGGGTTTTCCATACCCATTATAGTGTCAATAGTATTACCTGCTAAACGGTTAACTTCATTAGTTAAGAATTTTCTACTTCTTACTTGTTCAACTACTTTTTCTACTGCTTTACCTGTTGAGTTGGCGTTCATACTACTAAAGCCAGAACCATCACTATCAAAACTAATCATTGTTCCATCAGGAGACATTATACTACCTGTTAAACCTCGTTTAAGTTTGTATTGATCTGCGTTAGCAAAGTATTGAATAGCAGGTATTTTTTTCAAAGTGTTGTCTTGTTTATCTATGACTTCGTAACTGCCACCAGCGTCTTTTAATGGAATCACTTCTAAATCAGGGTTATTTATAAGATCAGTAAGTCCTGTTTTACTTGTATAGTCAAAAGTAAAATTAGTGCCTGGCGGTGCATTTTTAGCCCTAGTCAAAACACCAAAGTCATCAGAGGAACTTGTAGCTCCAGCAACTTCAATATTTTTTATAACACCATTAGTTTTATCTTGATTGTACTTCAACGCTTGTGCTTCTGTTAATGCACCTGTCTCAGTTACACCGTTGTTGTAAGTAACAGTGTAATTCTTTAACGCTCCCATTTTAGAAGCGTCATACTCCATTAAACTATAGCCACCGCCTTGTAAATTACCTACCTGTACAGAATTAAGTTGCAGAACAGTACCGTCTTCTGTTCCTGGCACGGTGACCATATATTGTTTACGTGCACCTGTACGCTCTTCATTTTGTAATTTTTGAGCGTAATCTATTTGTTTACCTATAAAGTCTTTCATAGCTTTATCGGTTTGAAGTGCAGTTTGTAGGTCTATACCTAAAATTTGTTTTTCGTAACTACGTTTATCAGAAGCATATTGAGTAAGCCCAGTAGTTACAGCTTGAGTTAAAGCTGTACCCCATTTTTCGCCTTTTGATCCTGCTTCCGCTAGTTTTAAACCAGCCATCATAATAGCAAAATCTTTATCAGGTAACGGTATTAAACTTTTATAGTCAACACCTGAATATTCAGCTAACGCTTTTTTATAAACATCTACTACGTCTGCATCTGTTTGACCAGATAGTGCTTTTTGATTTGCTAAAAGTATATCTACTTGACTAGGATCTTCAACCATTACTTCTGCGTTAGCTATGTTTAAATTTTGTTTTGTAGTTAAATCTTCTGACGTTATATCTATATTCGGATTAGCCATAGCTTCAGGGTCAAAACCTAGTTCTTCTGTTAAGTAGTCTGCTATATCCGTACCCACGTTTGGCACTACATCAGCTACGTCAGGTTGTAAACTACCTTGAAGGGAGTTTATACCTTGTGGGCTAGACATAGGCATATTAGGTCTTGATATGTTTAATTGTGCGTTTACTAAATTATTGACAGTTTCTCTAGGTAGACCTGTTTGTTGAATTATGTTTTCTATAGGTACGTTACGAGCTACTAATTGATTAGCTAAATCCATACTCATTTGTTGAGATTCGAACTGTCTAGGATTCATTACCATTATGTAAGTGCACCGTATGCAGCAATCGCAGTACCTAGTCCTTGCATTAAGCTATTACTAGGTGCACTAGTGCTTGATTGTGTTAAGGTTTGACCACCTAGAGCAGGAGCGAATCCTGCTGCTAATTGACCTACTTGACCAAAAGTTTGCATCGGTAAGTTATATTGACCCACAAAGTTTTGATAATCTAAATCTAGACCTGCTTGTTGTAACCCTCTTTGTTGACCACCTATACCCATCAATCTATTAATATCAGTACCAACTAAACCACTTACACCTTGACCTAGACCTGCTATTTGCTGACCTACGTTAGAGCCGAACTGACCAGTTTGTAACCCTGTGGTTGCTATATCTCTACCTACGCCACCCAATATATTACTGAGCCCTGTACCTAAACTACCTAGACCACCAGCCACGTTGCCTTGTTGACCTGCTAAGTTACCGTAAAGTTGTGCTGTTTGTAATTGTCTACGTTGTGCTTCTTCAAATGCTTGTTGTGCTTGTTGTTGAGCTTGGCTAAACCCTGCTCTTCTTATTCCACTAACAGCCTCTGTTGCACCACGCCCATATTGTCTTGCTATTTCTTCTTGGTTAAGCCTACCGCGAGAGCCACCAAATGCACCACTAGCTATTTGTCGTGCTCTTTCACCTACATCAGCTTGACCGTATTGTCTATTAATGTCTTCTAGTGTTTGTGCGACCACTTGCTCTTCAAATGGATTATAGTAACCTTGTGTAGAACTAGGATCAAATTGACCTAGACCACCGAGACCTATGCCTTGTGCAGTAGTAAACTGACCAGGAAGCCCTCTTAGTATTCCTGCTGCTTCTCTAACAGCCCCAGCACCTTCTCTACCAGCTTGTTGTAAATAGTTGGTAGCTAACCCTGTAGAGCCTAAAACGTTTGATAAACCTTGTTCAGCTAGTTGTTCGCCTCTTTGTATATATGGCATATAACTACCAGCACTTTCACCTGCTAGTCTAAAGGCTTGTTGTTCTGCGGGAGTAAACCCAGCTATACGCTCACCTTGATAAGTGTAAGGTGTGGCACCTTCAACGCCCATACCAGTAAGTCTATTTACTAACTCTTGATTGAGTAAAGGCATGATTCCAGGAATATTTGCTCCTGGTACACCAGCAAAAAATTGTTGTAAAAATGCTGGTGGTAAACTTTCTACTCTTGCAAATTGTTGTGTTTCTGCCATTATGCCCTACCTAACCCCATTCGTTGTGCTTTGTTTTCGTTATTATCCATCATGGCGTATAACATAGCTATACCTTGATCATGGTCGCCATTTCCTATTCCTTTTACAGCTTGTTTAGTCATCACAAACTCACCGTCGGCAAGTAATGCTGGTATAGTATCTTCATCCCCTGATCCGTTAGGATCATTAGTACCACCTCCTGTAAAACGTAAATCTACCTCAGGCAATTCCCCACCGTCGGCGAGTCTTGCTATACCGCCAGTTTTGGCAGTCATAATTGGTTGTTGACTAAACTCAGGAAAAGCTAAATCACCATAACTTTCTTCTTGTTGTTTTCTTAATAGTTCCATATAAGCCATACTTACAGGATCCATAGCTACGCTAGAACCTTGAACTCCTGGCACACTAGGTAAACCTCTCATGTTGCCTGTTCCGTATACATCGCTAACGGTAGCTGGGGTCAAACCTCTTGTTAAATATTGACCACCCATTGCTGCTGGCATTGTGTTATTAGGTTGTTCCATGGGGTCAAAAGCTCCTAATCCTGCCAACCCTATACCAGTAACTCCTGCTTTACCCATAAAGCCAAGATTACCAAAACTTTTAGCTAGAGCACTTTCCTTACCCAGTGCTCCTGAAAATGTATAAGGTTTACCAGTGGTTGGGTCGACAGCACCAGAAAGTAAATTACGTCCACCTGCACCTATGTCTTGAAAAACTCCACCAATACCACCTGTTCCTGGTGCTGCTGGTCCAAAACCTATTGAGCCACCACCACCTTGTAGACCAGCACCTTGTGCTATATTAGCACCACCGTAAACTTTAGCGGAACTAACTAATGATTGTTTTAAACTTCTACCTTCACCTAATGAACCTACTCCTTGTCCTATCGCAGCACCAGCAGGTCCACCGATAGCGAACCCTACTACTGTAGCAATATCTCTAAGATTCTTTTTGAAAAACTTTTTTATACCCATCAGTTACCTTTCGTTACTTTTTTCATTTTCTCAAATGTACGTAAGCCACCTAAACCGAGCATGCCCATTAGGATGGTGCTGAGTTGAGCGAATTCAAACTCAGGTAAAGTAATAGTATACCCTGAAAGTGTGAGGATAGTAGCCAAAAGAGGACTGAAAATAAAGTGATAACCGAGTGCAACCGCACATATCCAACCTACCATCGGTCGCCAACCAGCAACAAATATGCTAGGATGTTGTGCTTCTGCTTTATTTAACTCTATTTGTGCTAAGTTAGCATTATGTAGAGACATTTCCATTTCGTGTTTAAGCGTAGCTTGTAGATCTTTGTCTACTATAAATTTATCTACTACACCACCTACTGCGTCTATTAACTTATTTGGAATCATTTTGTTTTTTCTTTAACTCTCTTTCTTGCATTAGTAGTACTAAATCATACCATCGATAATAACGTTTATTAACGTCATCCCAAAACATGCCTTTATAGTCTCTATTTTCTACCGACATATAAACCAAACCATGCAGCACCTGCACCTACTATAACAGATACAAATGCACTTTGTGCGTTAGTGGGATCAGGTAGCGTCATGAACCATTCTATAGTTCTATAAAAAGCATACCCATATAAAGTAATAAGTAACCTAGGAAAGACTCTCCATTTATCAAATCCTTCTGCTAAATTGTACCAAGTCTTACCATCATTAAGCGTTATTTTTTGAGCTTCTTTCATTTGCTCGTCTATAGTCATAAAAGAAAAATTTAATTGTTTAAATTATTGTATATTACTTTTATTAATTTGATAAATTTTTCTTGTGGTAGGTCATGTTTTAAAAAGTTAATAACTTTACCAACAAGCTGGATATTGTCAATACTATAGCCGTCATCAGGGTTAATACGGTCAATAGATATATTAAAATCTGATTCTTCATCTGTACCTCTTTTAAACGTTAGTTCTTTTCCTGTCAGAGCACATTTACCCTCTTGTTTTGCGTATAATATAAATAATTCTTGAGGCGATACATCCCAAGTAATGCCCTGTTTTTTACGTACGTATCTTAATTGAACATATAAGTGTTGTATATAGGTTAAGGGAGTACTATTAATTTTTTCATATCGTCTTTCTAGTTTACACTCGTTACACTGGTTGCTATTTTTACTTTGATCAAAGTTATTAGCAGGCTTACTAATCCCGCAGTAATGACATTTACGAGATCGTGACACTGACTGTACCTAGTGCTCCTGTTAAGCCAAAACCTAAATCGTTATTAACGTAAAACTGAGAACTAAATAAATCTCTCCATCTGTTGCCATCCCAGCATTGAAGTGTGTCTGTATTAGTATTAAAAATTATTGAACCTGGATTATAAAAACCTACACCACGTTCCGCAGTGTTTATTTGACTAGTGTTTGAGGGATCAAACTGACCTAAGTTTATTTCTAAAACACGCACTAACCTATTAAAAGTGTCAGACGTTACCTGTGGCTCCATGCTAATAGGTAGTCTAGTAGGCAGTAGTTTAGCCATTATCTTCTTCCGTCTGGCTGTATATCAATCCTAGTAGCTCCTAAACGCCAACCCACATCACTATTACCAGTATTAGTAGCATCATCGTCAGACTCTAAACGTAAAGCTATTTGTCTTGCTCTGGCTCTTACATCTGCTTTAGTAGTTGTACTCTGTATAGCACTTGTGCTAGCAGTAGTTAAAGTATCGCCAGGATAATTACGTGTTTTTAAAACGACGTTTACTTTTCCTGCGTCACTATTACTTAAGAATTTAATATCGGGAATAATTCTACGCACAAACCCAAAACTTTCACCGTCGCCTATATCAAAATCACTGCTTTCTATAAACACATTAGTCATAGGGCTACCGTCGTTATCATAACCAAACTCATGCTCGTACAGGTATTGACCTTCCGTAGCTCTAGGATAATTAACTATGCCTTTATCTAACCATGCGGTTCTTGTAAGTTCTCCTATTGACCATACATTTTCAGCGTAGTTGTAGACGACATATTTGTCTATGTTTAAATTACTGCTTGAAGGATAATACCAACCTACTTCATTAAATTCACTATTACTAAACGCAAATATTTTAAACGCTTGACCTGCATTTAAATTATCAAAAACGTAACTTAACACAGAACAAGGAACTTTTTGTACTGATCCGTTATACACGTAAAAACTATCATAACCCATCCAATAAACTCCGCTCGGAGTAGCGATCGCACCTTTAGGACTTATAAGCCCTGTACTGTCATTTATTAAATTAAGCCCAAAAGTGTATGGTGGTCCAATAAACTGCATACTATATAAAGCTATATCTGTCCATATCAATATTTCTTGACGTGCTTTTTCAGCACCAACTATAATACTACCTTCAGAAAGTCTAAGACTACCAGCAGTGTTGGTATTTAAAGGCTCAAACTCTAAAGAATTTTCTTGGTCACTAAAAGCTATAAACATAGGATCAATGCTCCCTGTCCTAGCAGTACCAGCAGTGTTTAAAGGGTCGGCACCTAGTATAACTAAATGTCTATCTGTTTCACTGACTATAGTTTGAAGCCCAACTGTGGGTACAAGATTAGCACCAGTTATTCCGCTTAGTTCAGTAGCCCTCGTGCCTACGCCATTAGTAGCATCCCAATAATAAATACCTCCGCCACGTGGGTTAATAACTAAATCTTCACCAAAATTATCATGAGTCCAAAGCCTTAATTGATTAGCTGAAGATATGGCAGTTGAAGAACCCCATGTACCTGCGGACCATGTTCCTACTCCCCACCCAGTAGAGCTTACATACTCATCTAAACCTGTATTGATTTGATATGCACCTACGGTATTACTACCACCGTTACCGCTGTCAGAAGCGTTAGCAGTTACTGTCGACCCACTGGTGTCTTTAGCTTCCACGGTATAACTATTAGCATTAACTATAGTAGCTATTTGGTACTCTTGGTTTAAAACTGTCGCTGTTATATTACCGCCCAAACTAGCAGCACCGCTAAAAGTAACAAAATCATTCTGTACTGCACCGTGGGCAGTGTCTGCTACGGTAAGAGTCGCATCACCGTTAGAAGCGGAAAAAGTAACGTCACCAGCGTTTGTAGTAGCACGGATTGGTGTAATGTCATTGAAAGAGTCTCCTTCTTCAATATAGTATTTTAAATTAGTACCTAACCCTAAAAGTTTAGTACCAGCTAACAGAATCCATGCGTGTAAAGCACGACAGGTTCCTAAAAATGTATTAAGGGAATCTTTACGCCAACCACCTATTTTTTGTGGTCGACCAGCTTTAAATCTAACTAAGTTAGAATTGAACCAACCACCTTCATTATCGTAGTCGGTTCCTTCTCTAAAAATTCCAGGTTTAAATATGAATTTGTTTAGTGCCATAACACTAATATTTTATAGTATTATTCAAGTCTTTTATATTGTTTCCCATCAAAGATCAATGCACGCTTACGATTATTGCCTTCAACATAGGATACATGAACCCATCCACTAGACGGGATTCCTTCTTTATAAAATTCTAAGAGCACGGTGTCGTACTCACAGTTATCTTTGATCCATATCCCAAGGTCGTAATTGGATATGCCTGGGAGTTCAATATCTGCTGCCTGCCCACTGACATGTTGACTTGTGTCGGACGATTTAAGTCGCCTATTAAGGTCAAGGCAACGATAACCAGAGTTAGGTGAAAAAGGTATGCCATAATAATTACGTACTGGCTCAAGGACATTTGAGCAAAGTAGTTGTAAATTTTTATAAACACTTTTTTCCTTAACTGTGTTATCAATATTGTGTCGTTCTGCTATTTGCGAACGCTCTAGTTCTCTTAATCTAAAATGAGGAGAAAGTCTCTCGTTAGAGTTGTATGTCATAACTAAAGTATAGAAATTACAGTTACAACTAAAGAAATTAAAGCAGTGGCTAAAAACCCTACCATCCCAACAATAAAATTTTTTAATGTGTCATTAATTTGATGAACACTTTCTTCTAGAGAGTCGAAACGATTGAAAGCAGTTTTCCATCTTTCCGCACACTGTATCTCATGTTTGGCTAGGTCATTCGCTACGTCAACAGTTGTTTTTCTTGGTTTACTAGCCATATGTTAATCATATAATAAGATCTAAAAAAAGTTAATCCTTACGAACATCTTTTTTACCATCAGCTCTTGCTATACGATTTACATCAGGCGGTAACTTTAATGCTGCTCTTACCATAGTGTCAATACGTATCATATCGTTGTCCATTTGCCGTATACGATCAATTAACGCTACTATCATAGCATGTTGTGAATCAAGTTTTTTGTGTATATCAGCTATAAGAGATTTGAAAAGCGTCCAAACTAAATAACCTAAACCAACTGCTCCTGCTGCTGGTATTCCTATAGTTTCAATAGCTTGGAGAATTTCATTCAATTTTTAGATATAAATGAAATTAATTTTTGCCAAAGTTCAGGTTTGAATTTTTTTACAGACCAAACTAAAACTACTACTATTATTGTTAATGGTATTAATATATCCATACTGTATTACCTCAGTTTTTTTAAAATTATATACTAATTACACTAGAGAAAGCTAAAACAATTCTATCTTTATGTGTTACTCCAGCTTCAGGTTTATGAAACAAGCCTGAGTGCCAAAGATACCATTTATTTATTTCAGGCTTTATTTTAAAATCTGTAAAATCTGTACCTAATTTTGTTGGCGTTATATACATAACAGCAGAAAGCTGTAAACCTTTTTGTTTTTTAAACATGTGGTTGTGAACAACACTTTGTAATTGTGAGTCTTTAGATGCGTAATAACCCCATACATTCTTTTTAGTAAATATAAAATTATCTGCACCTAAGTAAGTTTTAAAAAGATTGTTGATAGAATCATCAATAACTGAAAAAGCTTGATCTATTTTTAAGTCGCTTTGTATTTTTGGGTGGTTGCAATTTTCTTCTTCACAACACTTAGTTTCTTTAGTGTATTTAATTAAATCTTGTTGAAATTTTTTATTGTTTGCTTTAGATATGTACGGGCAGTCAAAAACTTCAACCATTTGTTTTGTACCAACTAGGCAATCCAATCATAGGTCTACTGTCAAATTTATTAATTTTTGCATTTTTGCCACTAGCATCGTTGTAATGTAAAAACACTTGTCCGCAATCTTTTCCTTTAAATGGCTCTCTCCAATGGTCAAGATCGCAACCTCTATACATCAACATATCACCTTTTTGTAAATCTATTTTAATGTCTGGCTCTAAAAAAATTGACCACTCATCTCCGCCTAAGTGCATGGTAGTAGATATTTCACAAGAGTATCTATCTGTATGTCTTTTTAACTCATCACCTTTTTTATAGATTCTTGCGTATGAATAAGTTTCAGTCAGTTTAACCCCTGATTGTTCTTCCATAACAGGTTTAACTTTTTGCAATAAAGTTTCCATTACTATATCTGCGTAATGTGAATAAGTTTCAGGTATCTGTGCATCATTCCATACTCCAAAATATGTTGTATATGGAGATAAAAACTTATCATCAAACAAATGTCTTGCTACTGCTCTTTTGTTTAAAAAGTATTGGTAACAAAAATCTGCTAACTCTGTTGATATAGCGTTTTTAATTACTTGGTATTTATTTTTCTTAAAACTCATTTAAATGGATATCCTAAATTCCAACACACTAAGGAGTGTCGTATTCCTTTGGTTACTGGCTTGACTCTATGCCAAACAAAAGATGGGAAAACTATTACGCTACCCTTTTTTCTAATTTCTTCACATATTCTTGGTTGTGAGCCTTGGTCTGTATTTCTAAAATCAAACTCTAAATCACCACCTTCGTATTCTTCAGGGTCAGTTAGTGATACAGTCATACTGAGTTTTCTTAATTTTCCATGTGTATTTTTATTTTGTGGATTATCGTAAGGTTCTTCACATGAGTCACAATGCCAATCATAAAATTGACCTTTTTTGTATTCAGTAAATTGACACTCTTCTGACCAATCCCATTCAAAATTCCAACCTGCGTTGTAATTAGCTTGGTGTATGTAAGGCTGTATTTCGTTATATACCCACCTATCTGACATCCATACAACATCAGACTTGCGTTTCTTTTGAATGTTTTGAAGTTCTAGCTTAGTAAGTTTATTAGGATTAGCGTGACCTGTAAGGGCTATTTGTTTTTCTTGTTCTTTCCCATATAAAACAATTTCATCACATATTCTTTCAGGAACGACTGACTGAAAATACCAATAATACCATTTTAAATTCATCTTCTCTCTCTTGAAAAGATAGTATAAGTTAGATGTGTTTTAAAAGATAGGTTGTTGTTAATACCAGTTGCCTGCTGTTTTTTCTCTAAAAGCAGATCTTAAATCCCAGCAACTTGAAGCAACCAATGTGCCTTTTGGATCAACAATAGCTACAAATCCTGAGCCTCCGCCTCCTCCTACGACATAGTCTGTAAAGTTGGCTCCGCCACCTCCACCACCGCCACGATTGGCTGTACCTGGAGTAGCATCTGCCGCCTCTGTACCTGATCCTGCTCCTGTTCCACCTGTGCCTCCGCCTCCAGGAGAACCACCAGCTATGTTTTGACCTCCAGGTCCACCGCCACCGCCATCAGCGTAATAAACTGCTGAACCTGTAATGCTTGACTGAACTCCAACACCGCCATTTCCACCTGTGCCTTGTGTGCTAGGATTACCGCCCGAGGCTCTTAGTCCTGTACCGCCAGCACCTCCGCCACCGCCTCCTGCGTTAGCACCAGCAGGTTGTTCTTTTGGTTGAGAGCCATAGCCTTGATTAGAAGTACCACTAGAACCAGTTTCAGTTCCATCACCGCCAGAGTGTCCACCACCACAACCTCCAGGTTGTCCGACTGGAGTTACACCAGGATTTCCTGCGACATAGGCAAAACGACTTCCGCCACCTCCGCCACCTGCGGAAACAATCGGTCCAAAGTTTGAATCACTACCTGTTGAATAAGCTCCTCGAGGTCCTGCTGTTGCTCCGCCTCCTCCTACGACTACAGGAATATCTGAACCTGCTGTAATAGTTAAAGCTGATTCTGCTGAACCGCCACCGCCAGAAGTAGCACCTGGAACTGAGGTTCTAAAACCACCTGCTCCACCGCCACCTCCAGTCTGACCACCACCGCCACCGCCACCTACTACTAAATAAGTAACTGAGGTTGATGCTGGTGGTGCTGTAAAAGTTGTGCTTGATGTAAAACTTGTTGTTTTTGATTCAAAAGTTGCTGTTTGTGTTGCTCCGATTAATCTAGGCATTTTAACTTGTCCATGTTCCTGCTTTTACATTATCGTAAAGAGCGTTCATATCCCATATTCCTGATACTTTGTATCCTGCGTCAGGTTCTTTAATGATAACTACACCTGAACCACCGTTACCTCCAGTTCCGCTTCCGTCAGCACCATCTTCTCCACCACCGCCACCGCCAGTGTTGGCAGTTCCTGCACCTGCTGTTCCTGAGACTGGTTCAGCACCAGCACCTCCACCACCTGATCCACCTTGTCCTGGGTTTCCATTGTTTGTAAATCTTCCTGTGCTTCCACCACCACCTGCTCTTGTTACAGGTGAACCAGTAATAGATGAGGCTACACCATTTCCACCAGGATATCCGCTTTGTGGTGGTGATTGTGCAGGTCCAGTGCTTCCAGGATTACTTGTTCCTGCTTCACCTGCTCCGCCTCCACCTCCGCCACCATTTTCACTACCATTGTTATAGTATGATGCACCACCTGGATAGCCTTGACCTGAAGTTCCTGATCCGCCACTTGTTGAATAAGAAGCACCTGCTCCTGAGCCTCCAGGCTTTTCGGGACCAACAAAACTTCCGCCACCGCCACCAGTAGAGACTACACCATTAAAACTTGAAACTGAACCTCTTGCTCCATCGGATGTTGTTCCTGCTCCTCCTGCTCCAACAACAACTGGATAGACTGTAGCTCCTGAAACTGGACTTAGTGATTCTGCTGATGCTCCGCCACCTGATGCTTCACCAGGAACTGAGCTACGATAACCACCTGCACCTCCGCCACCTGAACCGTTTCCGTTTGCACCACCTGCTCCGCCACCTGCAACAATCACGTATTGTACTGATGTTGTGTAAGGTGCTGTAGTTAGATTACCACTAGAGTTAAAGGTTGTTATGACTGCTGGTTGTGCAACAGGGGGATTATCTACACCAACTACTCCGCCATTAGAACTAGCCATAATTAGACCTCATTCCATTGCAAATTAGTAGCATCCCATTGGTAATTTGTTTCAACTAAAGGATCGCCAGTAAAAGTTTCACCTAGCCATTTTTGATTGTCTTCATCCCAAGATATATAAACCTGTAAAGAACCTATAGTTGTATGGCTTGGATAAGTGACTGGAGCTTTCCAATCATCATTAGAATCTAAAGCCCAAGAAGGATATGGTTTGAGAGATATAAATTTATTTTTTGAAGCATCAAAAGTATACCCAATACCTGCATATTGTTTTCTAAAATTATTATTATAGGAAGTTTGTTTCCAAGCAGTACCGCCTGTTGAGTGTGGAACGATAGATGCTACAAATGTTTCTGCTTCAGAGGATAATTCTCCTCCGTTAGCATTTACATCCTCATTGGATATTACAACTACTCTTAATACTTCGTTGCTGTTATTAAGTTCTGCAAAATGAGCCATATTTGTACTCCTTATGCGTCATCTAGTTCTTCGTAGTTAATGGTGTAAGTTAAGTCTGAGTTAGCACTTGCACCACCCTCTAGGATATCTCCTTCTTCAAGATAGATACCTGAATTTTTATCTATCAATACTAAGGTAGCATCCGCAGGAACAGAAATAGTTGAAGCGAATAAAACTACTGAACCACCACTTTTAATAACACCCATTGTTACGGTTGCTGCGTTAGTGCCATCAATGTTCGCAACAATAATGCTATTAATTTTAATTAACTTATCACTTGCACAAGTTAATAAATCAGTTGTTACTGTAGTTGTTAAAGCTCCGTTTATACTGTTAGCGTATATCGAAGTTACATTTACTAAATTTGGATTTGCCATTATATTGTCCTAATTTTATCCGAAAACCAAAGCCATTGCTATAGCTTTTCCTGTTGTTGCCACACCTGAACCACCTATACTAAGTGAAGATGCAACATTTAAATCTGTTAAAGCGTCAATCATAGCTCCGCCTGAACCTGCTCCGTCAGAATAAACTACTGAAACCATACCATTAGGTATAGTGACGGTTGCTCCTGAACCTTGTTTGATAATTATGTTTTGAGAACCACTAGTAGCGTTTTCTATAATCCATACTTTTGAAACCGTATTAGGTCCAATCGTAATAGTGCAAGCTGAATCAAGTGTGCCTGTATATTTTAAGAACAAAGCTCGACCTGCATCTGCTGATCCGTCTGCTATTGTTGTCGTATGAGTGTCTGCGTTAGTTGTTATTGCTTCTGTTCCATAACCAAAAGCATCACCTATAAGCTCTAGATTTGTGTTAGTGCTTGTTCCCCAAGTTCCACTCTCGTCCCCTGTGGCGATTTCTTTGAGTCTTAAATCGTTAACGTAAGTTGCCATAATTTGTTCCTATATTGTATATAATAAATCAAAAAGAATAAAGTTTATACCCTATGCTGCAATATCTCTCCAATTAGGTGTTTGACTATCTATAACTGGTGACCACACATTGAGCGTGCTTACACTCGCTGTTGCAGAAACACCTGTTGTTAAAGTGACAGTTGCTCCTGCTCTTGGTGTTAATGTAAGTGGGCATTGTCCAAAAGCCTGTAGAAGTGCTGAAACCCTAATAACATTAGCGGTTCTAGTTGTTGCTGTTCCTAACGCACTTGTTCCTGCTAAACCTGAGCTAATAATAATTGTGGCTTCTGCATCAATTAGTACAGAAACATTGCCTAAAGTAGCAGTGACTCCACTTAAAGCAACTTTTGCATCTGCTTCAGGTGTTACTGTACCTAGAGCAGAAGTTCCCACTTGACTGGCTGGGGTAATGTTTGCTTTACCAGTTACACTAGCTAGAGTTCCTATTGCTGAAGTGGTGGATAATCCTGTTGGAGTAGCGTTTGCGTCAGCGTTGATTGTGACTGAAACTGAGCCTAATGTTGCTGTTACGCCAGCGACTGTAGCAACAGCTTTACCGTTTACACCTACACCACCTAATGCTGAAGTTGCGGAAACACCAGATATTTCTACTGGTACAGCATCTTGACCCCATGTGAGTTGACCCCAAGTGCCTCGACCCCAACCGTTAAGAAAAGCCATTTAAGGCTAGGCGATTCTTATAATCGCTGTTCCAGATGCTGCTGCTGGGAAGACGATTGTAAAGTCTCCAGCGGTTGATGTTTTATCGCCACCAAAGTCAATAGTTGCTACAGATCTATCAGAGTTAGTGTCGTTATAAATCATACATCCTCTAGCAGTAATAGTAGCTGTACCAAATGTTAAATCAGCAAAGTCGGTGAAACCTGTGGTTCCTGAACTTGTTGGATTAATATTGGTTAAAGCTGACCCACCTGAAGTATAGTTAGTACCACTAGCTTGATTAGTTGTGGTAAAAGCAGTTGTGGTAGCTCCCATAGTAGCTGATGAAGTATACAAAGCTAATTTAAAAGAATTACCGCCAGACGCTAAAAAGTTATGTTTAGCTTCTAATAGCTCTTTCTTAAAACTAGTCGTAAGTGTTGATGTAATTGCCATGTTAAAGTTCCTTTAATATTTTAGCTAGGTCTTCGTGACCTTGTTCTTTCAATAGATTACGCATCGTGCATCGTTCACTATTGATCGCCTGCTTTATATAATAAACGATTACGTTGTAAATAGCTAGTTTATACGCTTCAGCTTGTTGTCTTATATGAGGTGCAGCAGTATCACTAATACCACATATTCTATCAGTCAGTTTTTCAGCCCAAAACTCAGGCGGATGACCTCTATTTTGCTGTGTTTCTACTATAATAGAACCAATATCTCCTAACGTTGTGTTATCTATCATTTTAGTACCTTTTAGCCTCTGGTGGACTATCCATCACAGTTCTTACTTCTGTGATATTTTTTAATTGTTCTTCGTGTAAAAGTTTATTGTAGACAGAAAGTTTAATTTGTCTATAATTTTTTTCATCATCAACTACTAGTATATCTGGATCATCAAGTCTATGGTAGCCATAGACTCTTTTTTCTATAGGACAATCTGTGTCAAGTAGCCCTGATCGAGCTGCAACGTTTACAATCATGCCTCGTTCTATACATTTAGATAGCCAAAACTCACAACATGCTTTACCTGCTTCTGCAAAATGTAAGTTACCTCTATAGCTAAAGTCTATACCAAATAAATTTATACTGCCAACTTTATTATATAAAGCAAAAGCAAAAGCAAAAGGCACGGTATTATTTAAGTAAGCACAATCTGCATCCTGTGCAACTTCCTCTAAAGGATAAAGGACTGCAGAAGGGCACCTCTCATCTAGTTCACAAGTGTATATAGGTATATCAGCTACAGGTAACCATCGTCTCATAACATCTGTCTGAGTTCCTGCGTCATCTGTGTCCATAAACCTACTAACTGGATCAAGCATAAACACTCTATCGCATTTAGTAATAGCCCCCATACAATTTATTCCCCAGACTTCATCATAGGTTTTTGAATGTACTAAACTAAGGTGAAAGTCTAATTGACTCTCGCCCATAGCAACTATGGCAATATTCTTGCCCTCGAGTTCTTTTATTCTCATGCTTGTGGTTGTCTCCGTATCTCGTCGTACCTGTATTGGTCTCTAGTTGATTTAGCTTCACCAAGATTTTTTAATCCTAATAAAGCCTCCTGAAACTTAGATTCGTATGCTGGTATTGCTTCGTAATTTTTGAGATACGTACATGCTTCGACTAAACTGCCATATAACATAGCATTAGGAGCATTTTCAGACAGCCATGTTGTTTCACTACCTGAAGTGGTAGTAAGTGATGCTGGTCTATAGTAGTAGTGCAGTTCAACCTCGTAGGCTGAATCTGGGGTGGGTGCGACTATAAAAGTATTGTCGTCAAATTCTGCATAATATTTTGGTAGTCCTGTTGTGGACGCATTAGGAGTAAAATCCCTAATGAAAGAAACTTGTTTTAATAGTAAGTAACTATAGTTACTGCTACTGTCTATTACAGCTAAACTAAAAGGTGCTAAATAGTCAGTAGGGCATTCTAGGTATGGTCCTGAAGCTGTTAAGTCACCAACTTGATTTTTTCTAAAATCGTCTAATTGTACATTTTTAAATATACGTTCTTCTGTTGTTGTGATAAACGTGGGTAGGTTAGTAACAAAACTAGACTCTGTGCTTTCCAGGTAGTCTTGTATAGCTGTTTTTAAAGTTGTGTACGTAAAACTCATACTGATACCGTTAATTCACCCACACTACCTGTTAGTGCAGACATATTGTACATAGAACCTATTGTATCACTATTTTGTGCCCACATGATAGGAGAACTTACACCATTACTGTCCTTAGGATTAGAAACTATAACATAACCTTGCCCTGCTGTTGGGGCGGATATAGTAGGTCTTGGTTGATATAAAGCTTCTGGGTCTGCGATATTGTGTGGTGGATCTAATTGAGGGGATTTAGGCTCATAACATTCGCCACAAACTTTAAAGCCAGTCCACTCTTTTCTTAAATCAAGATAAGGTATATCAAAACCACATCGGTCGCATATCGCTCGTGCGTACTTACCTTGAGCATAAGCCATTAATAAAATCTCCTAGCTGGAGTCAACATTAATGATGCTCTATTTCTATCCTCGTCTGCTGCTAGTTTAAAATCTTGTTCGTATTGTTGTTTTAGTAGCCCTGCTTTTTGAGGATTCTTTTTTAAAGCTATGTAGTAGGCTAACCCACTAACCATACAAGGCATAAACCTTGAAGGTACTTCAGGATTTTCTGCTGATGTACTTACATCGTCAATCCTTTGTATTCTGTAAGAAATTAATTGATAGTTATTAGTGTCTGGTGTTGGCCAGAGGTTTACTACAGGAGTAATTTGTCTATCAACAAAATACTGTGTAGGTCTTGCTTGAGTAGTTTTAGTAGGAATATTTAAAAATTCTTGCCTACCTATTCTATCTATTTCTATATCTAAAACTGGGCTTTTGCTAGTGTCTCTGATAACAGCTGACAATATATCAATATCGTATCCGTTTAAATTATAACTGGCTGTGCCTTTAGTTAAATCTAGAGTTTCTTGCTCTATAGTCCACAGATTAACGCCTCTATTAGCCCAATCTGCAAACATTATATTCATAGAACGTCTAGCAGTTCTAGCATCGTACCCTGTACGTTGTTCTAGTCCTGCTAGTTCGTAAGCCTCTTCTATAGTTTCAGCTATATCTAAGGCAAAAGTTTTAGTGCCTGAAAAAGCCATTTACTTAAAACTCTTTAAATAGAGTAAGTACTATAACGTACGAGTCCCCACTTGAGGCACCTGTAGTTGTTAGTAATATATCTCCTGTTTTACCACTGCCTGAAGTGTTCCTGATACCACCGAACTCTGTAAAATCTTCGTCAGTTGTATAGTCTGAGTTTAAATCCCAACAGATAGTATTAGTAGTAGCGTCCCACAAAAGTTTGACACTCATACCAAAAGTTGAATAAACAATTTTAGCTAACCTTACACCAGTACATGCTTTACCATCACTAGTTCTTGCTGCTAAACCACTTACATCAACCTTATTTACTGCTGCCTCGCCTGAACCATCGGATGTGTTGGTCAGCTGAATAACAACTGACCTATCACTATCTGACAGAGTTGTTGAAGTTACTGCGTCTGCCATATATTACTCCTTAAGAAGCTACGTCGTAGCCGAGTATCTCAATCATAAAACGACCAGCAGTGTAAGCAGCATCGCCTGTACCTTGACTTACTAAGTATAGGTATTGGTCAGCAGTAATGTCTCCACCAGCAACCATAGTGCCTGCAGATGCAGCACCAGCGTTAATGATTTGAGTTTCAGTTAAATCACCGATAGCTGTATCATTTACACCTGTGCCTTCAGTAGCTGAGTACAGATCAATGTCTGTGCTTCCGCCAGCTGGAGTTTCTACACATGTCATAGTTACACCAAAAACAACACCTTGGTTGGCTGTTGTAACTTGTGCTATATAAGCAACACCTGAGCCATCTTTACCAATAATATCGCCTGCAGTTCCACCGTCTTTTAACCCAGTTAAGTCAATCATGATAGTAGATTTTACTATGTTAACGTTAGTGTCAACATCACTGTGTAGTCTGTCTACCTGAGTGATGTAAACTGCTGCTGTGCCTTCAATACCAGCACTTGCAACAGCTTCATTTGCCATTTTATCGCCACTAGTAACAGTAACTGTACCAGTAGTTGAGTTTTCTGAGATAGTTTGAAAACCGTTTTTGGAGCGGACTGGTCCGCTAAAAGTTGAATTTGCCATAATTTCCTCCTACGGAAATAAGTTTCACCATCTTGGCTTGTCTGCTAGGTCAGTTGGTAAAACAAGTTAAAAAGTCCTAGAATTGAATGATATAACGTATCCTAGAAAAAAGAAAGGGAGCCGAAGCTCCCTTAAATGACGTAAAAACGTCTACCCCGAAAGGATTAAGCTCCTGGTGAACCGTACATTCCACGCCAGTCACTAAAGCCGAAAGAATATCTTTCTCTTGCTTTGTATCTTACGTTTCCTGTTTCGAAGTCACCTTCCATGCCAGTTGACATAGGTGATCTTACGAAGTGCTTCATACCATTAGGAGCATCAGTCTTGATGAAGAAAGCATCAGTATCTGTTAGATAATGGTTAACAACGTAACCTTCTGGGAACATTCCCATGTTTTTCATTGCGTTGATGTCATTATCAGAAGTTGATACTCTTCCTGGAGTTTGAAGGATTCTCTCAGCTACAAATTGCAGTTGAGGAGGAACGATTAATTTTCTTGCTTGAACATTAATTTTAATTCCTCTCTCGTCTTTAAACTGAGAAATATCGATCAAAGCATTCTCCAATGAAGTTTCATTCAAGTCTGCAGCAGTTGAAGGTTCATTTGACTGATCGCCAGCTGTTAAAGTTGGGTGATCTGTAGTCATTAAAGGTTTGCCGTCGCCTCCTGGGAAGGAAGTTGAGAAACCATTGTTAAGAACATTCGCAGCTTTTACCTGCTTGGTGTTAGCCATTGAACGTGCTAAAGCCCTTGTATATCTAGAAGATAGGCTATCGTAGAGGTTATCTTCGATTGCTTCTTCTGTCAATGAGAAAGCTAAAGCGACAGTTTCATGGGTGTAACGAGATGTGAAAGTTTCTTGAGCTGTATCATAACTAACTGAAGCACCTTCCCCTTTTACAGGAGCTTGTGCAAAGCCAGCCAACATTACTTCCTCTTCGAAAGCTCTGTCAGAATTCTCAGTATCAAAAATTTCCGCATGTTCGTTTTCATAACGATCGTACTCTAAACCAAAAAGTGCGTTCAATCCTGGTTCGAGTTCTTTTACTAGTTGAGCTCTATTAATTGCCATTTATATCACCTTTTAGTCGTTGCCGAATGTAGAAGCTGGGAATATGAATAAACCTCTAGCATATTGCCCAATTGAGTTGTCTGGTCTATCGACGAAGCCAACCTGTTTAGCAATACCACTAGCAGTAGTAGTAGTCACACCTTCTTTAGAACGGTTGTTGTTAGTATCACCTGCAGTTGTAGAGATAGTATGTACTTTACCGACGTCTGCTTGAGTAGGAGTACCTGTGTACTGTGCCTCATAGACTATATCGGGATCAGCATATACATATGCTTTAGCATCTGCAGCACCTAGTGTTGCGGTACCATCTGGCCATTTTCTGGACCAAACTGGAGTACCATCTGTTGCTGTGTATTGTACACCGTAAAACACACCTAGAGGAGCGTCGGTTGCACCACCTTGAAGAACGTAACCACTTGTCAATTTCACGACATCACCTGAAAAAATATCACCTGATGCCCCACTTGCGATTGCGAACTCTGAAGGTCTAATAGTGCCACCACTCATATGGTATGCTGGTGTAAATCCGTTAGGATCATTTACATTAGCCATTTATATCACCTTTATTGTTAATATAAGTTCA
>Ga0181402_1000012_pt1 | contig 59973 bp, 46 predicted proteins | sample 25SPOviralmetaG_FD_130131 | JGI IMG/M metagenome (GOLD analysis project Ga0181402, IMG submission 130131) | Marine viral communities from the oligotrophic San Pedro Time Series (SPOT) site, San Pedro Channel, CA, USA - 25 SPOT_SRF_2011-08-17 | ecosystem: Environmental > Aquatic > Marine > Strait...
GTTACTGTTGCATCAGTCTTATATTCTGATGGGCTAGCTTCTCCAAACTCTCTCAAGTTACCAACATGGCTATTAATTGCGTGTGACCACTCTTCCATAGCGTTTCTGATTAGAAAATCTTCATCGTTGATGACTGTAACAGGCCATGGAGCAAATACCCTATTACCAGCAACTTTAAATTTTCTACCAAAATATGGAACCTCTACAAGACCCAGAGATGAAGCTGGAAGTTGTGAAGCCTTTACCATGAAAGGAGTTTTAAGATCCCCAGCACCATTAACAGGATTATTAATCCTCACTTGGAACAGGGAAGGACGTGCACCGCCTAATACTAGCTGCGATCTAATTTCATTTATATTAAATGCCATCTCTCTTTACTCCTTAAAATTTACCAACTACTTCTGAGAACTCAACCCCTGACCTTACGGCTACAAAGTTAAGTTGTATAAAGTTAATTGATTTAGCAGGCTTGACATATATATCACCTACAAATTCGTTTCTATCTATTACTTCTCCAGTATTGTTTGAATCGTCACAAACAACTTTAAAGTCGTATATACCTCTTCGTCCTTGTACATCTCTTAAGAATGGTTCAATTAGGTTAACAAACTGAGCTCTTGTAAACTCATCATTAAATTCAAATAATGAGAATTGAGCTGCATTACTAATAGCTTTCTCTAGTACTATGAATAAACGTCTTACGTTAATTCTATCAAAAGCACTTGGTTTAGCTAGTAATGTTTTGTCACCGAATAGAACTGTTCCTTGTCCTGGGAATGAAACAACTGGGTTAACACCTGACTTATAGAGTTGATCTCTATATGCTAGTCTAGGATTGAATGCTAGTTTAACAACATTCTTAATTTGACCTCTATTGAATCCTCCTGGGGAGAACCATGCATCTCTTTCACCATCAGTTCTAGCACAAAGACCAGCAATGTCACCGTTCAATGGTACGTATCTATATACGTCACTGAACTTATCGTATTGATATTTGTAACCGCTATCTAAGATACCATATGATGAAGATCTAACAGAGTTTTTAAATGTAACTACGTTATCTGTTTGTGATGATAAGCTTGTTACGTTTACTACATCAGCTCTATCTGGAGAACCGAATACAACGCAATCCTTTCTTACTTCACAAATATTATCTATGATATAGTTAAGTAGGCCTTCTCCATTAGTTCCACCAACTGCTTTACCAGTTAATAGTAATGAAATATCCACATCAGCTGAATCGGAGAACATATCATAACCTACGGCTAAATCTCCTAGACTAACTGCTGACTCAGCATTTCCGTCTGCACCACCAGAAAAGTCATACTTTCTTGGTAACGCTGTTGCTAGAGCAGCCATAGCTGAACCTAATCCTGAAGTTACAGGATTTTTAACTACATAGACCCAATTAGATGAATCATTTAATTTATCTAACCAGTATAGTGATTCACCAGATTCGTTTTTAGCATCTGTTGCTCTTGAAAGGTTTGACCACTTCTCTATAATTGTACCTTTAGTACCTGTAATATCTCCATTACCGTCTATTACAACGACGTGAAGTTCATCACCTGTACCACCTTTACCTTCTACATAAGCTGAAGTACCTGGAGCTGCATCAAAGTTATCTAAGTAACCCCATTGTCTCTCTAGTACAGTTTCTGCTATAGTTGATGATAAAGTATATCTGTTTTCGAATGTTATTATTCTTGTGGCGTCAAAAACCGCTCCACCTGTATCGGTGAATACGTCTGAACCACTTACTGCGATTGATTTAACTTGTAGTTTTTGCTCACCAATTGCGGTGTTGCCTACGTTAATTAAATCCCCTACCTGTATATCGTTTACTACTTCGTCTAAATAAGCTGTAAGTTGAGTATTAGTAATACTTGATCCAGAGGCAATAACATTTAGGTTAGCTGTTAAGCTTCCTGTTCCTATAGTTAAAGATCCAGAAGTAATGTGAGCATTAGTTCCGCCTGAGGCAGCATCTATTGTCACTGTACTATTGAATGCAGCGCTTGAATCACATAGTTCAACTTTTAATCCATTACCTTTAAGGCCTGGATACTTAGCTGCTAAAATATGATCAGCGTGAGCTGAATAGCTCGCTGCATCAAAATCAACTTTATTCTTAATTAGTACGCCTGAGGTGTCACCACCGCTTCCTGATACGATACCTGTAGAGTTTAGGGCAGCACTTGAAACTGTTCTGACAACATATAATTTATTGCCATAGTTTAAAAAGTTTGATGCGGTAAAGAATGTTTCGAAATTAGATGCTGTTGGTTCACCAAAACGTGATACTAAAGAAGTTTCGCTATCAACGAGAACTCTTTGCTCAACAGGACCCCACTCAAATACACCAGCTATTGCACCTTCCGTTGTGGAAACTGCAGGCACTACTGTAGTTAAGTCGACTTCGCTAACATTTACACCGGGACTGACTTGAAATGCCATCTTATGCTCCTATATTAAAAATTCAAATAGTTTGAATATATTTATTAAAACCTAGGGTTAGAAAACTACCAGCTCCCCTCTTGGAGATAACCATCAGCTACCTGATCAAAACCATCTTCAACAAACCCAAATGGAAGCATATCTTCTTCTATCATTTTTGCGTGTTGATCTTGTGTATGTTTTCTAACGTCTGTTTGTGTTAATTCTTTAAAATAATCTTGAATGCTCAACCAACCAAATAATACTAAACACATTACCAAGTCATCATGACAGCCACCTTCGGCTTCATATGATTCACCTTTTTGAGCAAAATGAGTAAGCTCTTCTAAAATTTTATAATCAGTTATAAAGAGACTATCATTTTCTATTAATGTCTTTAGATTTAGGCATCCTGTTCTTTTGACTTGCTTAGTTGTTCTAACGCCAAAATATTGTCCTCCTGCACCAAAACCAGAAGATAAAACCTGACCAGCTCTCCCTCTTGCAGCTGACATTAATACATTTTCTAACTCTAAATCATTATGTATTGATTCAGCAACTGCCATTCCTATATCATTTGACTCAACAAGCATATATGCATTGTTATATTTTCTCGATAGCCCTGCTATTACTTGAGGAAAGTTCATAGGTGATATTGTATTGTTCTGATAAACGGCAACTACCTTTGCTGGTATCTCTGTTACATCAATAACAACAACAGCTGAGTAGTCGTTATTTACCCCTCTTGATGTATCACAAATTGCTACATAAGTATGACCTTTTATCTGCTCTTCATATAATCTATAATCTTCAGTTTCAGTTATTGGTCTCTTATATACTAATCGTTTTAATACTGAAGGTGAGATTAAAGTATTTGATGAACCTATAAACTCACATTCAAACTCTACTCTAAACTGATCAGCAGAGGTATTTCTAATAGTTTGTTCTTTCCATTCTTTATCTCTTCCTGGCACATCTGACCAATGAACATCTATTCGTTCATACTCATTAATACCCTCTTCACTATCATTCCATATTTTATAGAACAGATTTAAACCATTAGGTGTTGAGGTAATTAAAACTTTAGATGTCTTACCAGATGAAATCGTAGGATAAACAGAAGCAAAAAACTCTTCTTGAATATGCATAGGTACAAAAGCAAACTCATCTAAATAAATTAAGTTAAAAGATCCCCCTCTTATTGCTGAAGCGGATGTAGAAGCAGCTAAAATTTTAGAGCCATTTTCTAACTCAACATTACCTTTATTCCACTCTACTACTCCTAACTGTAACCATCTTGGAAGATGTTCATATGCTAAGGATATTCGGGCTAAAATTTCTCTTGACTGTTGAGATTTATGAGCTAGAATAGCTATACTAAAAGACTCATTAAACATTAAATACCATAATAATGTAGCAGCAATAGTAGTTGTTTTACCAGACTGCCTAGGCATCTTACATATAACAAATCTTTCATCTTGAACTAGTTTAACTATATCTTCTTGAAAGTCATACAGATTAAAAGGAACTAGACCTTCATCTATATTTACAATCTGTATATAGTTTTGAATAAAATAAACACAATCAGTAGAACATTTTACAAACTCTTCTACTTGCTCCGGAGTAAACTCTTGAGGAACATTAGCTCGTTTTAAGTTAGGATTACCTAAGTAATTTTCTCTAGCTTGATTCATTTATTTGTTTCTTAATTAGTTTCTGTAAGTCGCCTGTACTACCTACAAACAAAGTATTGTTTACTGTAGATGGATTAGTACCACCGTTAGCAGCTGTTTCTATATTTTGTTTCTTTTTAGATAAGTCCATTAGAGCAATATTAGCATCAGATAAAGTACGTACTAGAGTAGCTACTACTTCAAATGCTCTGGGGTGCTGAGATTGCTGTGCAACTTCTAGAAGCTCTTGTAATGCATTTGAGCCATTTTCAATAACTTGATATAAGTTACCTCTTGCATACTCAAAGTCATTATCTAACTTACTGTCATTTACAATTGCTTTTGCTTTTGTTATATCTTTCTTGAGAGGCTCTAGTTCTAAAAACTCACCAATAGTATCTTTATTATCCATTAAAGTATTTATCTGTCACGAATCCATAGTTATCATTTGCACTAACACTATCTGTATTTATAGCAAGTGTGCTATTAGATGTTGGGTTACCGTTAGCATCTAATCCAGGTGTTATAGTTATTCTAGAAGCAGGAGTAGAAATACTATTAATATTAAATACACCTGGTGCACCTGGGTCAACATAAAATTGAGTATTTGCTTTTTTAATAAGACCTTTCTTATCTTCTACAGGACCAAATACATATCCTTTTATATCAAATCTTAAAGTATGAATAAGAGCTCTTCTTGATTCAAAATTACCTTCATAAGAATCTGAAGTATTTAAGCTTTGAAACACTACAGGTATATCAAAACCAAAATCTAATCCATCTATTAATTTAAGAGTAGCTGTAAACTCAGGAGTAAAATAAGGTAAAATTTGTTCTAATATTCTTACTCCATCTTCTGCATTTTTTACCATAATAGCTAATTCAAAACCTATATTGAATGGAGTTGGTGTTCCAACACTAGACAAATTAAATGATTCATCTCTTTTAGCCTGTACTAAATCTCTCATAGGATTCATTCTACGCTCAGGATCATACTGAAATGAAATCATCTCAAATGACATTCTCGGTAATTGAATCTGTATCTGTCTATCTAAATTAGGGTCTACATTTAATCTTTCAATAAATTTCTGTCTGGGACCATAAGAAACAGGCACACGCAAAGTCTGAATAGCATTACCTGATTCATCCTCTCTATCTATCTCTATGTTATTAAACAGAGTACCAAAGTAAACTACATACTTTCTTATAACACCGTTGTAATATTTTTTACCAAACATTAAAAGTTATTCTCGCTAAATGGGTTGAACTCACTAAAGTCAATAAAGTCAGCCCCTTCATCTTGGAAGAAGGTTGAATCGTCATCTTTATCTTGAGTTCTTTTATCGTAGTTATCGTTTATAATTTCTTGACCAGATTCTGTAGTTAATGCTAATCCAGTTTCTAATGTTAGACCTTTTGCATCTAACAAGTATGATTGAGATCTATCTACCTCAATACTATCTACTTCCGGTATACCTGTACTAAATCTCTCATCTGAATATTCAAATGTTTCTAATGAAAGATCATAAGTTTGAAGATCACCTAATTGATAAAACATTTGATCATGCTTAACAAATTTTATTTCAAACAATTTACCTATAGCGTTTTCAGTTGAACCTTTTATCCATGGTAAGAATATAAGATCTCCTTCTCTAGGTCTAGTTATATCAGGCTGAAACTCTTCTATCTCTTCGTTAAATCTTCTTCGTGCTATAGTAACATTCATCTGATCTTGAATAGTAAGACCAAATCTCTCCATAAAGGCGCCCTGTCCTTCATATCCCTCTACTGACTTAATGTATAACTCTAAAGGGTAAGCTAATTCAAATTTAGATAATACAGCTTCTGAGTATAACTGATCTTGACTTACTTGATTTCTTGGTAGGTAAAAAGATGCTTGGCCATATATAGAAATAGCTTCTATAATAAGATCTTCTATTAAGCGAGATTCACCACTAGCTTCGTAGTTTTGAAAGTATGTTGATCTTCCTTGTATCGCCATAGTTCATTACCCTATCATATCAGTTACTGGTAAGCTGTAAGATGATGTCATTTCGGCCTCAAGCTTATTTATTTCTGCTTCTGCCTCATTCATTATCTGGCTACCATTAAATGAAACGCCCCCGGGTAATTGTAAACCGCCAAACTTCGATAGGTTAGATCCCCATTGATATTTAATTTTTGCAGTTGCATAATTTAAAAGCCATCTATCCTTATAAACGTCATTATAGATTTCCGGGTCAACTATTTTGTATACTTCAGCAATAACATATTCACCAGCTTGCATTTTTTCCCAATCCATATCTACATAAAGTCTATTAGTATGTCTATTAAATCTAATAGGCTGTCTACCTACTAAAAGTTCTTCTATAAATTGAATATGCTGCATATTAGTAAAATATGTAACTAGTGATTGATTGAATGATGTAAGATCATAAAGATCATTTAAAGCAATTTGATATCTTATATTAAATAAATTATTTGTAGATAGAGCATCTCCAATATCAAATATTCTAACTGCTCCTATAATATTATCAGGAACGGTTAAATATCTATTTTCGATATCAGTTGATGTTAGTGACCATTTATAAAAATCTCTCTCGACACCGTCAAAATGATAATCCCAATAATATGAAAATGATTCATCTATACGATCTTGAACTTGCATATCCTCTACATTAATTTCTATAACAGGAAAGCCAAGTTTACGTAAGCAATAATCTTTAAATTCTGTTCTACTAGTTGGCATTGCCATTTTTTATCCCCAGACTACCGAACCACCACTATCATATACTTTTAATAATCTATTTGAACTATCATATAGATCTTCAATGACAGCATTAGCTGCTATAGTTATATCATTAAATTGTACGCTCGCTCCAGTCGCAACATCTTGACCAATATGTACACCGGTTGAATTTGATGTTACCCCTGTACCACCTACTACTGCAAATGATCTTGATGCGGCAATATTACCACCACCTGTTAAACCATTGCCAGCCGTTAATGTGACAGATGTATGATTAATGTGCTCATTAGCTACAAACCCTGATAATGAGTCATGATTAATTTGTGAATCATTAGTATATAAACCTGATGAATTAGCTGTCAGACCAGTTTGTGCATTAATTGCTACTGCCGGTTCCCATCCTTCTCCTGCTGAACCTGTAACATTAATACCGTTACCACCAGTAACATTATCTACATAGTTACCTGAAGTATCAGTTCCTAATGCAATATCATTCGCTTTAGTATGGAAAGCATATTCAGTACCACCGGCAAGCTTATGAGTCCATTTATCTGTTGATTCATCCCAGTAGAATAATGCATTTGCTGAATCGCCTCTTTCTACTTCTAAACCTGCGTCTACAGAAGGTGTACCTGTTTGATCTTTTGCTACTGTTATGATTGCATCTGTTACTGATAAAGTAGCTGTTGAAACAGTTGTTTCTGTACCTGAAATAGTTAAATTACCAGATACATTTACATCATTAAACGTTACATTATCTGTAGTTCCTACTGATTGTCCTATATGTACACCAGATGAATTAACTGAAACACCAGTACCTGGTTTAACATATGTACCAGTTGCATTAGATGTTATACCATTATTAGCAAGTACTCTTACTGTTGAACTATTTACTGCTACACCACTTCCAGCACCTACAGATACTGCAGTTGAGTTAGCAACTATACCATTACCAGCACCAACGTTTAATGTTCTAGTAGAAGCAATTGTACCTCCACCAGTTAAACCTGTACCAGCTGTTACTGAAATAGTACTATGATTAAGGTTTTCATTAGCAACATACCCTGAAAGATTATGAATATCAATATTACCTTCAGCAATAAAGACACCTGTTGAATTAGATACTACTTGATTATTACCTGCAGCTACGGCTAAAGTTCTAGAAGCAGCTATTGTACCGCCTCCTGAAAGACCGTTACCAGCAGTAATAGTTACTCCTGAATGATCTATATTTTCGTTAGCGACATAACCTGATAAATTATGAATATCAATATTACCTTCAGTAATAAAGACACCTGAGGTGTTTGATACGACTTGATTATTACCTGCAGCAACTGCTAGAGTTCTATTAGCTGCTATTGTGCCACCACCAGATAAACCATTACCTGCTGATATCGATACACTTGAATGATCAATATTTTCGTTAGCAACATACCCTGATAAGTTATGTATATCAAGATTTCCTTCTGCTACAAATATACCTGATGTATTAGATACTATTTGACTATTTCCTGCTACTGCATGAACCCCGGTTGAGTTAGATGCAATACCTAAGCCTGCTGTTACAGCAACTGCAGTTGAATTAACTCCAATACCGTTTCCAGCTCCTACTGCAAATGATCTATTAGTAGTGATATCACCACCACCTGTTAAACCGCTTCCAGCTGATAAAGTTACTCCACTATGATCTATATGCTCATTAGCTACAAACCCAGATAAAGAATCATGGCTTATTGCTGACGCATCTGCATATACACCTGATGAGTTAGATATAATACCTGAACCAGCTACTACATGAACTCCTGTTGAGTTAGAAGCAATACCATTACCTGGATTAACTGCTATAGCAGTATTGTTAGCAGTAATACCGTTTCCTTGACCTGCAGTAATAGTAATAGTTCCTGTTGAACCACCACCTGTTAAACCTGTACCAGCTACTACATCAGTAATACTTGAATTACCTACATCGAATCCAGCATCATTATTAAATGCTGATAGAGGTATTTCTGAAATAAGTTTTCTTCTATCTGCTCCGTTATCTAATATAATAAGTTCATCTTCTGAATTATCAACTGCTTGAGTCATATCAGTTAATTCAGATAAATCAACGTTTAAAGTAACCGCGCCTGATGTACCACCACCGCTTAAACCAGTGCCAGCAACTACAGACTCAATGTCTCCCGCATCGTTTGTGAAAGTAAATTGTCCAGTTCCACTATCGTAACTTAAGTCACCTCCAGCACTAAATAGACCTTTAATAGTACTTTCATTAATCATTAATTTTGTTGAGTTAGCAGTTAAACCTGTTCCGGCTTCTACGTGTACTCCAGATGCATTAGCTGACAAACCAATACCAGCATCTACTGCAAATGATCTAGAAGCAGCTATTGTACCGCCTCCTGATAGTCCGTTACCGGCTGTAAGATTAACTCCACTATGATCTATATTCTCGTTGGCAACATATCCTGATAAATTATGAATATCAATATTACCTTCAACTACATAAACTCCTGATGAGTTAGATGATACTTTATTATGACCCGGTTCTACATGAACTCCGGTTGAGTTAGAAGTTAAACCATTTCCTCCAGTAACAGCTACAGATGTATTATTTACTGTAACACCATTACCAGCACCAACGTTTAATGTTCTAGTTGATGTTAAATCTCCACCGCCAGTTAAACCAGTACCTGGAGAAATCTCAACTGCACTATGATCTATGTTTTCATTAGCAACGTAACCTGATAAATTGTGAATATCTAAATTACCTTCTGCTACAAATACACCAGATGAATTAGATACTATTTGATTATTACCAGCAGCAACTGCTAAAGTTCTAGTTGAGGTAATATCACCACCACCAGATAGTCCGCTTCCTGCAGTTATATTAACTCCAGAATGATCTATATTTTCATTAGCTACATACCCTGATAAGTTATGTATATCTAAATTGCCTTCATTAACAAACACTCCAGTAGAATTTGATACTACCTGTGAGTTACCTGCTGCGACTGCAAGAGTAGGTGTGCCACCCTCTGTGGCTGATGAACCGGTTATTCCGTTTCCTGCTGTAATAGTAGCAACATAATTACCAGATGTATCCGTTCCTAAAGCAACATCATCTGCTTTTGTATGGAAGGCATACTCTGTACCACCTGCTACTTTATGTGTCCATCTATCAGTAGATTCATCCCAGTATAATAATGCATTGGCTGAATCACCCCTTTCAACTTCTATACCAGCATCAACAGATGGTACGCCTGTTTGACCAGAAGCAATAGTTATAATTGCATCATTAACAACTAAGTTATTTGTATCAACAGATGTCTCTGTTCCTTGAACTGTTAGGTTACCAGATATAATTACATCACTAAATGTTACGTCTGCTGATGTACCTACATCCTGCCCTATATGAATACCTGATGCATTAACTGTAACACCTGTTCCACCAACAGCAGTTAAAGTTCTTGTTGATGAAATATCACCACCACCTGTTAATCCATCTCCAGCTGTTATATCAACACCTGTATGATCTATATTTTCGTTAGCGACATATCCGCTTAAGCTGTGTATATCTAGATTACTTTCTACAACAAATACACCAGATGAGTTAGATACTATCTGATTGTTTCCTGCTGCAACTGCTAAAGTCCTATTTGATTCTATAGTACCGCCGCCTGATAATCCGTTACCTGCCGAGATTGATACACCTGAATGATCTATATTTTCATTAGCTTCATAACCATTTAGGTTATGTATATCGATGTTTGATTCTGCTATAAAAATACCAGTAGAGTTTGATACTACTTGGTTATTACCTGCTACTACAGCAAATGATCTAGAAGCAGCTATTGTGCCTCCCCCTGATAAACCATTGCCTGCTGTTAATGTAACTCCAGTATGATCTATATTCTCATTAGCTTCATAGCCACTAAGGTTATGAATATCTATACTTGATTCAGTTACGTTAATAAAGCCTGTTGAGTTTACTGATACTAAGTCACCTATTTTAACTAGGCCTGAGACTGTAGAATTTGCAGATGGAAGTGTTTGCGCAAATGCAGATCCATCTCCTGTACTTAAAACAAAAGTAGAATTAGCAGCGGTATAAGTATAATTACTTACTCCACTTACACTTGCACTTTGAATGTTAGTTACAAGCCCTTTTGCATTAACTGTAACGACTGGAATAGTAGTTGTATTACCAACAGTACTTGCACTTACTCCTGATGCGGGCATAGCAGATGTATTAACGACACCTGAATTATTTGCTATCTCAACGCCGCCTACTTCTAAGCCATTTTTTATTCTAAAATTTTGATTTGCCATTCGGTTCCCTATCCCCTATATAACTATGACTATTTATGCTTCTACGTATTCTACAGAGTACTTATATGTAGTATTAGCATTTGCAGCCGTGGTTCTTATTCTTACATTATTTCCGCTAACATCAGATGTTACAGAAAATAAGCTGCTGCCTGATCTTACTGTAGCAAATTCCGTATCGTAAGTTGTAGAGCCGTCATGTATAATGACGAAGGTTGTTGTATGGTAATTAGAGCCTTGCGTTGCCTGTATTTTAAATATAGCTGATCTATAAGTCGCTTTAGCAAACGTGACTAAATTTTCAGCATTAGTGCCTCCAGCAGATTTTGTATTACTTCTTGATGCGCCACTCGTTGTCATCTTTTTAGAAGTCTCTACTTTATCAGTAGTTGCATTATAAGAAATATGTCTTATTAGCTCGGCAATTCCGAATGCTTTTGTAGTCATTATACGTTAATTCCTATACGTTTTACCTTAAAGGTTGTTCCTGAACCTGTCGGTGTTACTCTCAACCTAACTTCAGTACCACTGATATCCCCTGTAACTGTATAGAGATTAGTATTAGAATATACTTCTCCGTACTCAGTTACATATGCAGTTGTACCATCATGTATAAGAATCGCTTCACTAGCTGCGTATGAATCAGACGTGTTAGCTTGTATGATATATTTAGCAGTTCTATACACTGAACTGTTAAAAGTGTTTATGGTTAATGTGCTGGTACTTGAAGATGAATAACCTACAGCTTCTGTAAGATCCTCTCCAGCTCCTGCAAATACTACTGTCTCTAAAACGTCAGTAGCTACTGCATTAGCAGATAAAACTATATGAGATGAATTTGGTCTAGCATAGTCATCAACTGCTATTAATTTAATACCATTTAAAAATACTTGTTCTCTTCCAGGAGTATAATTTAATACTGCTGAGTTATCGTCAGTGCCTGTAAAAGATGTTTGGTTTGCTGTAACTGTATATTGATATTCTAGAACAGTAGATGATCCAGATATTTTTACTATTTGAACAGTATCCCCATTTACTGCGTTAGCACCTAAAGTAATTGCAGATGTATTTGTAGCTGTATAGTCATCAACAGATATTAATTTAACACCATTAAGATATACATCTTCTTCACCAGAAGAATAATCTAATACTAATCCGTTCTCATCTGTACCTGAAAATACTGTTGTATCTGAAGTTGGTTTAAATAGATATTCAGTAATAGTGACTGAACCACCACCTGATGAAGCAGTCCATTCATAGTCAGAACCGTTCCAGCTTAATACATTATCTTCAGCAGCTGAACTAGTATTAAGATGTGTATCAACATCACCAGTCGTAAACCCTTCAACAGGAGTAGAAAAAACAAGAGACCCATTACCGTCTGTTTTTAATACCTGGCCATTTGAACCGTCTGATGCGGGAAAAGAATAATCGTTTACTGTAAGAGAAGAAACATTAGCACCAATTTCGAATACTACGGTGCCATTAGAACCATACATGATTCCATCAGTCAAGTTAAGAGCTAACTCTCCGGTTGATATCTGGGATGTATTAGGCGCTTGTCCACTAACGGACGATCGCTTAACTAAAAACTTTGCTGCCATATGGGCTTCTTCCTCTTATATAAGAGGTGAGGGTTTCACTGTCCCCCGATCACCTACTTCTTCTTCTCTGTATTTACAGATGTTTCTTTTTCTACTTTAATTTTATTTTCTAATTTTTTTAACTCTACAATTTGTTCATTTGCTAATTGTAATTGAGCTTTAAGACTTATCAATTCTAAAGTCTTATGTTGCAATTCAGTATTAATGTTTGCAATATATAATCTAACGTACCCGTCTTGTGGGTTTTCAATACTCATAATATACCTCTAATTATTTAATAAGTTCCACCATCAATGATAGCTTCAATGTAAGCAAGATTACTTGCTGTGTAAGAAACTTCATTTCCTGGTTCACCTGTTATACCTTCTACAAATACGAAAGCCTTATTTGAATTACTTTTATCTCTAAACAAACCTGAGTACTTCTGAGTATCAGAATCATCAAATGTCATATAAAGACCAGTATCAACTAAGTCATCATCTGTACCTGTTTGGTTAGCAGCTAACTTAATTAAGTTATCATTTATTTCAACTGTAGTAGAAGAAACAGTTGTAGTTGTTCCTGAAACTATTAAGTTACCAGAAACTGTTAACACTCCACCAACGGTAGCTCCGCCTGTAATAGCTGCTGAAGCTGCATTAACTTCTCCAGTTATATCTGCATCTCCACCTATTGTTATATCGCCACCAGATTGAATAGTAGTAGTAGCATTTACAAAGCCTGTTGCTGTAACATTACCAGATGCTAATGTAGTACCTATAACCGCAGCGCCTGTAATAGCTGCTGAAGCTGCATTAACTTCACCTGTAATATCTACATCACCACTTGCTATAACATGAGAAGCTGATACGTTTCCTGAGAAAGTACCAACGCCAGTTACGCTTAATGGTTGTGTTGCTACAACGTGAGTAGCGTTACTATATAAGTTATCTGGTTGTATGAATACATCTGCACCCATACCACTATGATTTTCACAGAAGTAATATAAGCTATTAGGTGCGTCTTGTTGTAATTGTACTCTTGTATAAGCACCTGCACTACCAGCTGTACCTACTTGTTCATAAATTTTAAATCCACTTGAAGTGCCTTGGGATACTTCTGAACCGTTTGCTGCTGTACCAAATGCTAACGGATGTGAGCTGTTTGTATTATCTGATTGATCGAACCAATAGATAACACCTGGTACAAGTCTTAAATCTTGTTGTGATGTTCCATCTATTACAAACTTACCGCCTGCAACTGTTACTGTATGTTCTGAACCTTTGTTTTCTACTAGTAAAGCACTTGTTGATGTATTAGATACAACAAGACCATTATTACCTGTAATAGTAATAGTATCAGCATCTGCGTCTCCACCTAATACTAGAGTACCGGTTGAAGCAGAACCACCTGCTGTAATATCATAGTCAGTTTCTGTTTGTTGAATATCAATTACAGATGAGTTACCTGAAACTGTAATACCGCCTGATCCTACAAATTGAACTTGGTCATTACTTAGAGATGCATTATCAACGTTTAAGTTGACAATACCATGTGTGGCATTACTTGTTGAGGTTAGATTATACTGATCCCCTGATAAAGTAAATGAGTTGCCAGTCGCGTTAGCACTATACAGCTTCTTTGCTGAAATATCTATCGCTAATTCGCCTTCTGTTAAAGTACCATCAGCTGGAGCTCCGGAACCTCTTCTTAATTTTATTAATGCTTGTCTAGCCATTTTTACCTCTTAATCTTTATCTAAAAGGAGATGTTTTTCTCTTTACGTCCTTTAGTTTTAAAGCTTTTTTTACGTTTATGTTATTTATACTATTTAAGTCGTCTACTATCTCTCTTAAAACTTGTACCTCAGCGGTAAGTTTTTGATTCTTTTCTGACAAATCTTCAATTATTGTCTTTTGATTTAATACAAATCGACTCAATACTTTAAGTTGGACCTCTCCAAACTCATCCGTAAGTATTTTATGTTCCCAAAATTTCCATTTCATTAATAAGTTCCACCATCCAAATCACTAAAGTCAACATCATTATTTGTCACTATCATAACTTGACCATTTGATCCAGTTTTAAAATCCATTGTAGTTGAGTTAGCTGAAGCTAATACTGCATTAGCAGTAAAGCTAGTAACTCCTGTACCACCATCTTTCACTTCCAGAGGCGCTGATAAACTAGTTATAGTTGCATTAACTAAATTAGCATTGCTTAAGGAAGCTCCGCTAAAACCAGTGTTACCATTATATTTAGCTCCTGTAATAAAGATACCTTTACCAGCAGTCACACCTGAAGGTAAATTAGATCCTATAAAATGAAGTACTCCAGATTGATAATCAAAGTACCATTCATCACTATTTCCTGAACCTGTTTCGAATAATTGAGTTCCGTTAGAAGCAGGGTTACCAGATCCTGCCGTATCTACGTACACCTTTAATTGATAAGTAGCACCAAAAGAAGAAGGTACCCAATTAGAAATATTTGACTTCCATGTACGTCTAGCTGTAGAAGTTACATCTTCAGTTGTTGATTGTTCTGTATATATTATTAACGGACCTGTATTTGCTGCTGGTTTAGTACTTGGAATGCTTGCAGCATCAGTCCATATTGTTGACGGTTTAATTATTAACTCAGAAACAATAGCCTCATTAGGTGCTTTCTTATTTGTATTAGTATCTGTTTTAACTTTACTGAAGCCTATCTTCTTCCAGAGTAAATCAACTTTTTGTGTATCAGATATTGCCATTATGAGATCTCTAATTTAGTTAAACTTTGACCACTGCTTAATCCTACAGATACTAATATTTGATTATTAGTAGATGTAGATGCATTTTGATCACCTAATGTCATTGTAAAAGAATTATTGTTATAGTTTGTACTTGATTGTATCCTATCTCCAGAAGTAAACGCACATCCATCTGAACCATTACCACCAGCTGCAGTATTAGCTCCAGGTGTCCCAGCTCCTGCATATGTATTAGAGGCATCTACCCATCCATTACTATCTGAAGTATCATCAATATTAGTACCTGGAGCTGCTATATGAAATGAAGCTACAGTTCCAGTTAAAGTAACATTAAAGTTAGCTACGTTAGTTCTTTTAAATGCAAATCTAAAGTATTGAACTCCAGACCTACTTGTATTTAGGTTAGGTCCTGCCGGTAAATATCCGGAAGAATAATCAACAACATTATGTGCTAGTGTCCCGTACCTCTGAATCGCTTCGTCAGTTCCAGCGACAGTAACTGCGCCAGTCCAAGCGTTGTTAACATAATAGTCCACATTATTAGCAAAGGTAGGAGTAGCATTAGTTGAACTAAAATTAGATAATCTTTTACCGTCTGTGTCATACGTTGCCCCTAAGCTATCTGATACTGGAATGGCATCCTCTCTAACGCCTGATGAGTTGCCATTATATACAGCTACTTTTGTATTTGCGTATTGTAAGGTAGAACTTGATCCATTTACATTCTCCATCATCATAGAGAATCCTTCTACTCTTCTCCCGCCACCGTTAACTGCTACTTGAAATGTTTCAATACTTACATTAGCTCCAACTCCCGTATTAGCTTTAGGATATCCTGATACTAGAGTTGATGAAGGCAGGATAGAATAATTTTTAGTTTGCGTGCTAAAGGATGATCCACTATCTCCTTCTATATTAGTACCACTATATATGTTAAATGGTGTAGAATCGTTTTTATAGAATTGACCAGCTACATTACTTACTAAAGCTCCAATTACATTTAAGGATGCGTCATTAGTATAGTAAGGTACTCCAGATACATAAGCTAAAGTTCCTGCTGAATTTTGAGTAACGGTAGTACCGCTAAAATTTAAAACAGGAGTTCCAGTTAAATTATCCTTAGCAAATTCTAATACAGAAGTATTTCCAGTAGTTGAATGACTCAATTTATAAGTATGAGATCCTGTTGCTAGAGATGATTTATTAATTCTAGCTCTGAAACCAGAATATAATCCAGGTGCATATCTTCTACTTCCTGCAGAAACACTGCCTCCTGTATTATTAAAATTATAGAAATCTAATTCGTCAACAACTACTAATGATTGATCAGTACCTGTATTATCACTACTATTAAATGTAATAGTACCTTCTGCTGAACCATCAACAATTGCAGATAAGGTTCCAGTACTAGCATCATAAACTACTTGCGAATTTGCTTCACCAGAAGTCTGAATGTTGCCTGATGTTGTGTATCTTGTTACACTATCTCCAGCTGCAAAAGAACCTTCTGATGTATTATTAATAAATCCTGAAGCTAATCTTGGAGATGATCCAACCGAGCTTGATGTTAAAGATATAGATTTACCTGATAACCCTTCTGGTGCTGCTATACCAGTATCAAATATTTTTATAGTCTTAGTTGATGAATCAGGTACAGCTGTTGGGTTAGCTGTAGAATGGCTATTAATTGAAAGTGTTATTGTGTCTGTTCCAGTACTTGTACCAGCAGTATATGTATGCGTTAATCTCGCACCTTGAGTTCCACCTGCTACTGAAGTGTTTGATATTGCAGAAGTATCTCCATCGCCCCAGTTAACAAAGAAGGTCGCTACTACATCATTAGCGTTTGTTGTTTCGTTATCTAAATATATTACTTGATTGATATTAGCTTCAGTAATTTCTGAGCCACCAGATGCAGCATTAAATATATCAAAGTCAGCACTAGGATCAGATGTATATAATGTTATTAAATCAGTAGCGGTAAAAGTGGCTGTATTACCTTCACCTAATGCGTTTGTATTTCTAGCTGCTACAACTATATCAAAAGGTGAATTAGTATTGTCTGTATATGTATGTGAAGGGGTAGCATCTGTAGTATTATTTGTATAGCTACCATCACCCCAAGTTATATCATATCTATTTGCATTACCTACTACATCGATTGTTAAAGTGCTTGTTAGAGGAGCTCCTCCTACATTACCAGAATTACATGTTACAGAAACATCTCTTACATATGTATTTTGATATACATTAAACATTACTTCATTCATTGAATCTATAGCATCAGCTACACTTGTTGTATTAGCTATAGAAGTAACTGCTCCTTCTATATTTCCTGACCCAGATCCATTAGCAAATACTCCATCTGTTGGTGCACCTATCTGTGTTGTATTTCCTACAGTGCTAATACCACCTACCTGAGTATCTACATAACCTTTAGAAGCTACTTGTGAGTCAGCTACTGGATTAGATGCAATTGTAATTTGATTTGCATATACATGTTTATAATTATTAGTTGATGAACCTAAATCGTAAGTTACATTATCAGAAGGTATAATACTTGTATTAACAGTAGCACCTAAAGATATAACATCTCCTCCATCACCAAGCTGTATACTTGAACCTCTTAATATAAAGTCACCGTTAACTGTTAAGTTGTTTGATATAGAAACATCATTAGCATGAAGCATTCCAGTCAAAGTGGTTACTGTTGAGTTGGCTGCTATTATCTGTGGTTCATGGACTCTTATTGTTGATCCCATACCAGAGTGATTACCACAATAATAAAATAGTCTAGTAGGAGCATCCGCTTCTAATGATACTATAGAATATGAGCCTGCCGAACCAGGAGTACCTACATGAGTAATACCAGTTGTAAACTCTGAACCACTGCCGTGTGTACCGTCTGCTGTTTCACTAAACTTTAGAGGATGGCTGCTATTAGATGAGTCTGATGTATCGAAATAATATTTTAAACCAGGTAGTAATCTAAATACTTGCTGTTCTGTACCGTCAATAGCAAATTTACCATTCGCTACAGTTATTGTATGTTTAAAGCCTTGAAATGCAGCTTCAGTAATAGATAAATTAGGTACTGTAAGATCTGTACTAATAACTATATTATTTACTGTAGCTGTACCATCTACTGTAAGAGCAACGGTTTTAAGATCATCTACAAAAGATGAAGCATTTACTACTATTGCTTGATTAGCTGTTAATGTCCCTGGGGTCCTTTGACCTCCGATAGGAATATTTGTATTACCTGTTGCACTACCTACATATAAAATACCACCATTAGAAGTAAATGCAAGTTCACCAAATGATATATTTGCAAACGAATCAAGAGTTTGCGATCGTTTTATCTGAATTAAATCGGACATTAACTTACCTCGCCACCATCAATACCACCTCTAGCAGATGCTACAGAAACAGGTGTAAAAGTATTTGAAGATGAATTATAGGCTAGTATTTCACCATTAGCAATAGTTTGATAATTAATATTTAACCCTGAAATATCATTTGTTGACGTTTGGTTTTTAATTATCTTAGTTACTATAGGTGTAGAAGTAGTCTGAATTGTTGCAACTGTATTAGCCATTAGTATGAAATCTCCGGTGTTACGGTTACTTGGCCTTGCAATACTCTATTAATAGTTGAACCACCACCTAAAGAAACTTCAACATCATACATATAACGACCAGGCGGTATTGCACCTGTAACTGTGTTATTAGCTGATAGAGTTAAAATTCCATTTACTGGATCTGATGCAGATGCACTGATTGAATATGATGTATTTGAAGACCAATGTTTACGTAACTTACAGTTTGCAGCATAGCCTGTTAAGTTAAATACTTCTCCATTAGCCTGTGTGACTGTTACAGCCAGAGAAAAATCAGTACCTTTATCTATTATAATATTTGCGCGCGTAGCCATTTACACCTCTATTTTAAGTATATTTAGGCTATTTTAAAACGAGGGTACTACGCTTCTTCTATTTCTTCACAAAGGTCTTCCCATATACTTCTATCTGGGACAACTGTTGATAGTGTAAATCTTCTAGTTACGGCATGAGCACAATGCCAGCTAGCTGTTTCTTGATCTGCAAGTATAGGGGTTGTATATGTTTGTTCACGTTTGCCAAACTTACCTGCAATCTTCTCATCATACTTATTTGGATCTGAAATTGTATCATAAAAAATACCAGCTCTAGCTACCCAACCTGGCTTATCTTTATATTCAATTATCTCTCCATCATCGTAAGTATAGAAAGAACCACTACCTTCTTTATTATAATGTAATAAAATATTATTACCAGGAGCATTACCATTATGATGCCAAGGTATATGTCCCCCAGGCTCATAGAACGCGCATAATGCCATAGCTGAACCACCTAACCATTTATGTGATATGTCATACACCATGTCTCTAAACCAATCGTAATCTTTAGTTCGCTCCCAAACTTTTTTACCTGTTACAAATGGTTCCAAATTAGGGAAGCCTTTTGTTTCATGATGTAACGGGCCTTTTTCTTTCATAAGATCTTTTTGATAATTTAAATATTCAATTCCAATTGGACTCATTTGGCCTGACTTTAATTCATCGTTCATGTTCCAGGGTAGAATATCCCAATGAGGAGCTGCTACATAAGCTTCTTCTTTATTATCTTTTTCTCTTTCCTTTGGACTTTTAGATTTATATTCTAGATCAATTAATGAGCTCATTAATTCTCGATCATCAAATAATTCATCAACCTTTAACGCTAGATTATCTAATTTTTTTATAAGTTCTGGATTTCGTATTGTTAGGTCTTGCATCTTCATACTGGATTACCTCCTGGACCTGTACCAGGCTGATATTCATCTTCTAAATATAATCCAGGTGTTTGATTTAATAATCCTCTATTAATAGGATGATGTTTAATAATAGGAGTTAATCCTCCATGAGATCTATTACCCATATAATGATTCCAATTCCATCTTAACATCTCATGCTTATTATTATTTTCTACTTCTTGTATTTTAAGATCTGGAATTAATTTTTGATGTATCCACCACCAGGTAAATTGATCCCATGCTCGATTCTTAAAATAAATTTCAGGATGGTTTTTCCAAAAATCAGGATTAGCATTTATATTTAAATATTCTGTCCACCATAGGTTCATAGCTTTTTGAGCGTTAGGACGCTTATCATTATTCCACCATAAAAAGAACCCGCCATGATATCTTAAATGTTTATCTACAGCATTATCTCTTATATCTGCTTCACCTTCTTTAGTATAAATTGCTGTACTTGCTCCAGTATTAGGATCGATAACAGTAAAGGCGCAATCATGATTATCATCTAATAAATCAAAAACTCTTTCTATTTCCTCATCTACTATTTCCATATCAGCATCTAAATAGCAAGTCTTTTCAAATGGTGTATGCTGAAGAGCCCATAATTTAGATCTTACACTTATTGGAAAATCTTCACTAACCACTTTAACAACTGAATCTAATCTTTCAAAATCTTCTACCCATTCTGGATGGCATGCAACCATAACTTTAGGATCATTATAATAATCTTCTAAACTTTCTATACATTGAATAGCACTATTTTTATAGTGGTTATGCATAGAAGCAACTAATAAAAAACCTTCTTTATGTTTCTGTTCTGTCATAATCACTCACTACTGCTGCACCATAGACGTATAATTCTGCAAATGTTTTAGCTTTACGAATACGTCTTTTTAACTTTTTATTAGTTGTCTTTTTAATTTCATCGATTTCCATAACTGATAATTTTTCAATAAATAGAGCTTCCTGCATTTGTCGTTCTTCATTCTCTTTATGGAATTGTTCTTCAGCTAATTTCTGTTCTCTAAATTGCTTTACGTCCTCTTCAGACCTTGCAGTAATTTCTTCAATAGAAAATTCTGCTAAAACAGCATCGTAGTTTTCTTTATCTTTGGGATCTATGATAAGCTCTCTACTACCTGTTTCAGTAATTTCAAGAGCCCTAATTCGTTTTTTTTCTTCTGGGATTTCCCAGAGAGCATTTTTAAATCGGTTTGCCATTATATAACCTCACGTTTACATTATTATTATTATATGTTCTTTTATCTATTTATGCAACTCTTAGCCATAATTTTATAGTAGAGTTATTTGAGGCTGTACCTTGAATAGTATCACCTGCAAATTGACCCGTAAACTGAGATGAATAAGTAGATGTAAATTGCGGACCTGTTATTAATCTCGCGAATTGGTCTCCATTATATGATGGCCCTGGAGTCGTTCTAGCATACCCTACACTATAATTATCTCCTACTACTAACCTTGCAAATTGTCCTCTTGTATATTGAGGGCCAGGTGTAGTTCTAGAATACTGAGAGGTGTATTGAGGTCCTACTACAAGTCTAGCAAACTGGCCTCTAGTGTATTGTGGTCCAGGTGTAGTTCTAGCATAATTAACAGTGTAGTTTGGTCCAGTCACCAGTCTTGCATATTGACCGTCTGAGTAATTAGGGCCAGGTGTTGTTCTAGAGTAGCCAACACTATAATTAGGACCCGGTGTTATTCTAGCATATGCTCCATCTGAATAATTAGGTCCAGGTGTTGTTCTGGCATAGTTAACTGTATATTGTGGTCCTGGTCTAGCTCTTGTATACTGACCGTCACTGTATGCTGGCCCTGGCGTCGACCTAGCATAGTTAACTGTATATTGAGGACCTACTACAAGTCTTGCATATTGTGCAGAATAAATTCTTGTAAACTGTCCTGTATACTGCGCAGTAAACTGTCTTGTAAAAGATCTACCATAATTTACTGAATATATTCTAGCATATTGTCCTGTATATTGAGCTGTATATTGTCTATTAAATGCCCTTCCATAATTGGCGGAATATATTCTTGTATATTGTCCTGTATATTGGGCAGTAAATTGTCTGTTAAAGGATCTAGAATATGAAGCTGAAAAAATCCTAGTAAATTGCCTACTATATTGTCCGGAATATATTCTAGCAAATGATCTTCCGTATCCTGCTGAGAATATTCTAGTAAATTGTCTGGCATATTGGCCAGCATAACTTCTTGCAAATGCTCTTCCATAATTAGCGGAATATATTCTGGCATATTGACCTGTGTATTGAGCTGTATATTGTCTATTGAATGATCTACCATAACCAGCTGAAAAAATCCTTGTAAATTGTCTAGCGTATTGGCCGTTATAAACTCTACCGAACGCTCTTCCGTACCCTGCTGAGTATATTCTTGTAAATTGTCTAGCGTACTGGCCGTTATAAACTCTACCAAAAGCCCTTCCGTATCCTGCTGAGTATATTCTTGTAAATTGTCTTGCATATTGACCATAATAGACCCTACCAAAAGACCTACCATACCCGGCTGAAAAGATTCTAGTAAACTGTCTTGCATATTGACCATAGTATACTCTACCAAAAGCTCTTCCGTATCCAGCTGAAAAGATTCTAGTAAATTGTCTTGCGTATTGACCATAGTATACTCTACCATAGTTAACTGCATAGTTAGGTCCTGGTCTTGATCTACCATAGTTACCATAATAGATTCTACCATAGTTAACAGTATAGCCTACAGCATAGTTAGGACCTGGTCTAGATCTTCCATAGTTACCATAATAGATTCTACCAAACGATCTATTGTATTGGACACCATATGCTGGGCCCGGTCTTGCTCTATTATATGAACCATAGTACACTCTTCCAAACGATCTATTGTATTGGACACCATATGCTGGTCCAGGTCTAGCTCTATTATATGAACCATAGTATACTCTTCCATAGTTTACAGTATAACTTGAAGAATAGTTTGGTCCTGGGCGTGATCTAGTAAAATTTCCTGAGTAAATATTAGCACCACCGGCCTGTCTATAGTAAGATGGTAATCTAGTAAACCCTTTATACTGACCACCTATAGGAGGGAAGCCACCAGCAGATGCGTAAATATTAGCAGAACGCGTGTAGATAGTGCCTCTATAATATTGACTGCCGCCGTCTTGGTCCGGGGGTGGAAAGAATGTTGGAGGTCCAAAATAAGGTTCTACTGGAGCACCATAACCGGTTCCATATCCACCTTCAAGCCTATCAGAATTATAATTAAAGTCAAATGCTAATCGTGAAAAATTAGCTCCAGCATAACTACCATAGTAAACTCTTCCAAAAGATCTCGAATAACTTACACCGTAAGCTGGACCTGGTCTTGATCTACCATAGTTACCATAATATACTCTACCATAGTTAACAGTGTATCCTACGGCATAGTTAGGGCCTGGTCTAGATCTTCCATAGTTACCATAATAGATTCTACCATAGTTAACAGTATACCCTACAGCATAGTTAGGGCCTGGTCTTGCTCTATTATATGAACCGTAGTATATTCTTCCAAACGATCTGCTATACTGTACACCGTAAGCAGGTCCTGGTCTAGCTCTATTATATGAGCCAGTGTATACTCTACCATAATTGACTGCGTACGCAGGTCCTGGTCTTGATCTTGTATATTGTCCATCACTATAATTAGGACCTGGTGTTATTCTGGCATAGTTAACTGTGTAATTAGGACCCGGTCTTGATCTTGTATACGACCCGTCCGAATAATTAGGCCCCGGAGTTGTTCTAGCGTAGTTAACTGTGTAGTTGGGACCAGGTCTTGATCTTGTATATTGTCCATCACTATAATTAGGTCCCGGAGTTGTTCTAGCATAGTTAACAGTATAATTAGGTCCTGGTCTTGATCTTGTGTATTGCCCATCACTGTAATTAGGACCAGGTGTAGTTCTAGCGTAGTTTACAGTATAATTAGGACCCGGTCTTGATCTTGTGTATGACCCATCTGAGTAATTAGGTCCAGGTGTAGTTCTTGCATAGTTAACTGTGTAGTTAGGCCCTGTAATTAATCTTGCAAATTGACCTCTAGTATACTGAGGACCTGGTGTTATTCTGGCATAGTTAACTGTATAGTTAGGACCAGGTCTAGCTCTTGTATATGACCCGTCTGAATAATTAGGACCTGGAGTTGATCTTGCATAGTTAACAGTGTAATTAGGTCCAGGTGTTATTCTAGCATAGTTACCATCTGAGTAAGCTGGTCCTGGAGTTGCTCTTGAATATCCTGCAGAGTAATTAGGACCGACTACTAATCTGGCAAATTGACCTCTTGTGTATTGAGGTCCTGGAGTTGTTCTTGCATAGTTAACTGTATAGTTAGGTCCTGTAATTAATCTAGCAAATTGTCCTCTTGTGTATTGAGGTCCTGGAGTTATTCTTGCATAGTTGGCAGTATATTGGCTACCTACTACTAGTCTTGCAAATTGACCTCTTGTGTATTGAGGTCCTGGAGTAGTTCTAGAATAGCCTGATGTATATTGTCTAGTAAATTGTCTACCATATCCTGCAGAGAAAATTCTTGTAAATTGTCTAGCGTATTGGCCAGCATAACTTCTTGCAAACTGTCTTCCATATCCTGCTGAGAATATTCTAGTAAACTGTCTAGAATAATCGCCAGTAAATATTCTTGCAAATGCTCTTGTATATTGTGCAGAGAATATTCTAGTAAACTGTCTTGCGTAGTCACCGGTAAATTGTCTATTAAAAGCTCTTCCATAAGCTGCAGAGTATATTCTAGTAAACTGGCCTGTGTATTGAGAAGTATATTGCCTTGTAAACTGTCTACCGTATTGAGCAGAATATATCCTGGTGAACTGTCCAGTATATTGAGATGTAAATTGTCTATTAAAAGACCTAGTATATTGAGCTGTAAATGACCTAGCAAACTGTCTTGTATATTGAGCTGAGAATTGTCTAGTAAACTGTCTACTAAAGTTTCCAGTAAACTGATTAGAGTATTGTTGAGAAGTATTATCAGCTACCTGATCGATTAGACTATCACTAACTTGTAACCATGTACCAGTTCCTGGAGCACTTACTTGTAGTTTATAAGTACCAACACCAGTAGCTACAATTCTATTTCTTAATCTTTGAGTTAATGATTTAATTTCAGCAGTAGACATCTGCTTAATAAGAGATCCATCTAACTTAACAGTAGGTATATTAGTATAACTTATTCCATCATCTGTTTTACGATATAAATTATATGTTTGATTTGTTCCTGCATTATGAGTAATTGTATCAGTAACGGTCGCTTTGGTAGCCCAAGTCCCTCCAGAAGGTGCTGCGGTACCAAAATAATACTGCCCCGTAGCATAATTGGAAGTATTAGCTATTTTATCTAAGGCATATTTAATAATTGAATTATTTAAATCTGTATCTGTTTGTTCTTTTACTGAAGAACTAGAATAGCCTAACGGTCTTACTAAACCTGATTCAGATATAGCAGTAACATTTTGATAGAAGGTAGTTGTTACAGTATTAGTAGATCCGGTTGCAGGATGAGTACCAATAGATTCTGTTCTTCTTGTATCAACGAAAGATCCTATAGAAGTTCCTGTAGTAATATTAAGATCACCTGTTACTACATTACTAGAGGCAAAATCTTCAAGTACAATATTAGTGACATAATCCATTTCTGCATTAGTCATTTCCTGCAGACCTGAGAAGTTAGTTGAGTTTACACTCGAACCACTACTAACTTTTATTTTTAATGGATTACTCAAAGTTCACTTTTCCTTAATCTTGTAATGTTATTTATTTATTTATGCAACTCTTAACCATAAGGTCTTAGTAGTAGTTGTAAAACTTCCTGTTACTGTGGCACCAGCATATTGTCTTTCTCTTGACCCTGCGTAATTACTAGTATACTGACCATCAGTATAGTTGGGCCCTACAATCTCACTAGTATATTGCCCTGTGAACTGTCCACGAGTAAACTGACCTGTATATTGTGGACCGGTTACAATTCTTGTGAATTGTATAGCGTATTGAGTGCCTCTTGAAAATGCTACTGAGTAATCAGCAGAAAAATTAGCAGTAAATTGTCCCGTGTATTGGGGTCCTGGTGTTGATCTAGTATATTGACCATCACTGTAATTTGGACCAGGTGTAGTTCTAGCATATTGCGGACCATTATATTGAGGTCCAGGAGTAGATCTTGAATACTGTGCTCTTATAAAGTTACCTTGATATTGTGGTCCATCAAACTGTCTTACATAAGTACCATAGCTTCTTGATCCATCATATGTAGATGTATATTGCGGACCATTATATTGAGGTCCAGGTGTTGATCTATCATAATTAGTTGTATACGAAGCACGAGTATATTGCGGTCCTGGAGTTGCTCTTGCATAAGATGGCCCAGGTGTGGTTCTTGCATATTGACCGTCTGAGTAATTAGGTCCAGGTGTTGTTCTATCATAATTAGCAGTATATTGACCATAAAATGTAACTGAATAACCAGGTCCAAATGAATAACCTGTGTATGCTGCTCTAATATACTGACGAGAATAAACAACTTGATATGGTGGACTGCCTACATCATTTGATCTAAAATATTGTTGAAGCCTTGAAAAACCTTTGTATATACCTGATACAGGAGGTAACCCTCCAAGATCACCTGAATATACATTAGAGCTACGGGTGTAAACAAACCCTCTATAATATTGTGTACCATCTCTATCGGCTGGTGGAAATTGTGTAGGAGGTCCAAAATAGGGCTCTTCTCGCGCATAAGGTTGACCATACCCATTAGTCTCTCCATGGTCAGCATTGTAACCAAAAGCTAAACCTGATCTAGCAAATTGAGCTTCATAACCACGATTAAAACTTCCTGTAAATGATCTATCATAAGTTACAGTTATACCTACCCTTGTAAATTGCCTACCATACTGAGCAGAATAAATTCTGGTAAACTGTCTTGCATAATCAGCTGAGTAAATTCTTGCATAGTTAGCTGAGTAAATTCTAGTATATTGAGATCTTATAAATGATCTTCCATATGTTCCAGCATATACTCTTTGGAATTGTCTGGTAAATTGATTGCCTCTGCTATATGTTCCAGCATATGTTTTCGTATAAGCTGAGCCATCAAACTGTCTAGTAAATTGGCTATTGTATGGTCTACCGTATTGTGCTGAAAATGTTCTTGCAAACTGCCTTTGATATTGCGCAGTAAAAACTCTATTAAACTGTCTTGCGTATTGTGCTGAATATATTCTAGTATATTGACCACGAGAAAATTGTGATCCTATAACAGCCCTTGAAAATGATCTTAAAAATTCTCTAGTAAAATTTCTTGCATACTGTCCAGTATATATTCTAGTAAATTGATTAGCAAATTGTCTGTTAAATTGACCTCTAGTGTATTGAGCTGAAAACTGTCTACCAAATTGTCTTGAAAATTGTCTAGAGTAGTTAGCTGAATAAGTACCTGTATATTGTATACTTGAAATTACAGGATTTCTATCAGTAGCAGTTCCTCTAGCTACCCATGTACCTGTTCCTGGAGCAGATGTTTGAAATTTATAGGTACCAATACCAGTTGCAATAATTCTATTTCTTAGTCTTGAGGTTAAATTTTCTAATTCATTATCAGTTTGAACTTTAAGAGTACCATTTACTTGCTTAAGTAACTTTATATCTGATGGTGAGTTATCATAAGAAGTCTTTCTCCATAGCTTGTAAGTGGTCTTAGAGCTATCATCATTAGCATTATTAGTTATCTCATCATAGAAATTATCTTGTGCTACCCATGTACCAGCAATAGAAGGAGCTGATTCACTTATGTAATAAGTCCCTGTACCTGCTGCAGTAGAATTTGCTTTTGCTATATCTGCTAAAGCAAGATCCATTACTACATTTAATTCAGCATCTGATACTACTCTAATATGCCCAGGGTTACCCGTACCGTCATGAGTAATTAAAGGGTGTATTGAACTCTCTGAAGCCGTTGAATTGTTTTGTTTAAATGTATAAGTGGTTGTTGAAGTAGATCCAGTATAAGGATGTGTTCCAGTTTCGGAAGTAGCAAAATTATCCTCAAATACTCCTACAGAAGTACCTAGTGAATCTATATTTAGATCACCAGTATTGTCTCCAGCTCCAGACTCAGAAGCGTATAAAGTTAATAATTTTTTTGATAGAAAATCAAGCTCTGCATTAGTAGTTACTTGAACGCCATTATTGTAAATACCGTTAGCGTGGGTTCGCATTTTGAGAGGATTTGGCATAATCTAACCCTCCCCTCTACGCCGGCCAAGCAACCGATCCGTTAGCGTAATAAACCCTAAATGCATTGCCTCCTTCATCTTTAAGATCGCTATGAACACTTAAATCGCCTACTACGTTAGCTGATGAACTCATTGTTGCAGCTCCAGTAACACCTAAAGTACTTGATAGAGTTGCTGCGCCTCCTACTGCTAATGTTCCGTCTGCATCGATGCCAGAAGAAGTAATTGCTGTATTTACCGAACTAGTTCCTACAGTAATTTTTGTTGTTGATAAGTTGACGTTAGCGCCAATGTTTAATGTACTTGATATGTTTGCAATACCTGTAACAGAAGCACCACTTGTTGCAGTTAATAGTCCTGAGAAGTTACCTGTATTAGCTGTAATTACAAATCGTTTAGACGTTGTACCAAGTGTTTGGCCTACAGTATTAGATTTAGGAATAATTTGTGAACCAACTGCTATTGAAACTATATTAGCTGTATTAGCAAATAATTCGTATCGTTTTAAATTTGTTCCTAAAGGTACTCCATTAGCGCCTGGTATTAATCCAACGGTTGTATTACCAACCGGTGCATATACAAATAAATTTTCAGTGCCTGAACCATTACCAATAGTAGTAGTACCATCTAAGGTTGACTCAGCTGATACTGATAAAGTTGTCATTGATGCTACATTCAATGATAAAGCTTGATTAGAAGATAAAGATGTTGAACCTTGAACTTCTAAATCACCAACAATAGTTACATCATCATTAAATGTAGTATTTGGTGTAGCTGTTATTCCAGTATCTGTAATATATAATTCGCCTGATACTAAATTAGCTGTAGCACCAGTATGAACTATTGCTGACTTTAAAGTACCAAAAGTCATTGAACCTGTAATATCTGCATTACCACCTACGGTAATTTTACCACCTGATTCCATTGTGGTTGTAGCATTTACAAAACCTGTTACTGTTGTGTTTCCTGCTGCTAAAGTTTTACTGAATATAGAATTGTCTGCTACTGTTATTGAATCTTGGAACGTAGCATTACTTTGAACTTCTAATCTATTATTAAGATCTAGAATACCAGTTACATTTAATCCACCGCTTACATTTAATGTACTTGATACGTTAGCTATACCAGTAACTGTTAAACCTTTCTTAAGAGTTGATAATCCATTTGCAGTAAATGTATTACTTGTAGCTAAAGCACCTGTAAATGTTCCAGTATTAGATCCTGCTACTGCTCCAGTTACTCCTAACTGACCAGAAAGAGATCCTCCTACTGCTTGTATATTTCCATCGGCATTTATATTACCGCTATCATCTATAACTACATTAGTAGATGCGTCACCAACAGTTATTTGCCCGGCGTTTAATTCTACATTACCTACAACTACATTTGAGGATACTATAGTATGTCCTGCTATATCTGTATTACTTCCACTTAAAGTAGAGACTCCACCAACAGTTAAAGTACCACCTGTTGATATAGTTGTTGATGTTAATTTTGAATTTGATGCATTGTTACCTACTGCTATGCTATTATTAGATAACTTAACTTTAGTATTTGCTGAACCAACATGAATAGCAACTGAAGCATTTGCTGTACCTGTTACTATTAAATTACTTTTAGCTCTTAATAATCCACCTACATTTGCTGCTGTAGTAAATACTGCATTTCCTGCGACAGTTAAAGTGTTACTAAATGATACAGAATTAGTAACTGCTAAGGTATTACTTAGAGTAGTTGCCCCAGTAACACCTACTGTATTACTGAAAGTGGCTGTATTTGTTACCGCTAAAGTATTACTTAAAGTAGCTGCACCTGTAACTGTGATAGTATTACTAAATGTAGCTGTATTAGTTACAGCAATAGTATTACTAAATGTTCCTGCTCCTACTACATCAAGTGTATTACTAAAATCGCCTGTACCTGTAACTAGTAATGTTTTGCTTACGTTTATATCTTCTGCATTAACATCCCATCTTGCATTTGTAGCACCAAGAACTTTAGAGTTGGATGTAGGTATTATATTAGTATCAACTTTACCATTAATAGAAATAGTATCTGCAGATGCATTACCTAAGTCTACATCAGAAGCAAACGTTGCATTCCCTGTTACTGATAGTGTGTTTGATACACTTACTGTATTACTATTAAGGTTCCATCTAGCGTCTGTTAGACCAAGGGACAATGCATTAGATACAGGATTTAAACCAGTATCTGCTTCAGAGTTAAACGAAACAGTATCAGAGTTTGCACTACCTAATATTACATTAGCATTAAATAAAGATTCATCTGAATTAACTGTTAATAAGTTTCCAGATAAAGTAAGATTTGCTTCTGTGCCGTCTCCATTTAAATCTAAGACAGTTGTAGATCCATCAGCTTTAACTGTTATGTCATTAGCGGTTAAAGTAATATCGTTATAATCAGCTGTTAGAGCAGTACCGTCCATATCAACGGTTGCTGAATTAATATCAAAAGTTGTTCCAGTTACATGAGTAGCAGTAGAGTTAAGAGAAGTATTAGAAGACGTACTGTTAATATGTACATCACCTTTAATTTGAAGTAAGCTGTTATTTACAAATACGTTTGTTGTTTGTATATCAGTATAAGCACCTTTTATTCTTACCGTATTAGTAGTAGACTGAGAAGCAACATTAATTGTATCGCCTAGTATATTAGTATTAGATGTTATAGAAAGAGTATTAGATGCTTGAACATTACCACCTCTAAGACCATCTAAAGCAGCTACAGTATTAGCTTGAATAATACCACCAGTTGAACTAACCCAGGCAGATGTATCTTGATTATAAACGTTAGAAGTAATAACAACGTTACCAGAAGTAGAACCACCAACTGTATTCTGTTGGGCAGTAACCACAACTTCTGACATATCAAATACTATTTGGTTGGTTCTATCTACCCATGCTCCAAAAGTATCTGTCTGAGTTGCTACATTAGCGGATTTGTATTTACGTTCAGCCATCTATTTTTCCTAATAACTGTACTAGCATTGATTTAATTTCATGACAGTCTTTGCTTTGAGATTTAATCTCAGTTTTCATTTGCAAGACATCAATTTCCAATTTATCAATTCTAGAAAGCTTTTCATTTAATTTTTTCTTTTTAGCCTTATAAGCCTGTAATGCTTCTACATTAGTATTTAGCACCGCTCCACTATAATTATCTTTAACTAAGAAAGGAACATCTGTTTTATTTATTCTTTCCATTATAAGCTTAACGCAATAGCTCTCATATCTGCTATTCTAGGTACTTTATTTGTAGTTTCTGATAGTAGTATTAATTTTATTTGGAAGAAAGCAAATGTTTCATGCTCTGCTCCTGCGCTATCAAAATATCTTAACTTAACTGTTCCATCACCTTGAGGATAAGCTACAGCAGATTGTTTTTCATCTGCATTAACTTTATAATGAAGCCCGGCTGAGAATGTTTTATCCGCTACTGTATCTAAAACAACAGCTGTTGTATTAGCAGATGCTATTCTACCTAATACATAATTATTTTTTATACCATCAGTAACAATTATTAGATCACCAGCATTATAATATGTACTTGCAGAAGCAATAGCTACTGTTGTACTACCACTTGTGGTGTTTGCAGTACCAGTTTGTTTGTTGGTACCGTCTATTGTAGGAATAGATGGAATAGTAAATTTAAATTCTCTAAAGTCATTAGCTGAATCATTAGAACTAAATAAGTTAACTTGCTCTGGAGAAATAGCCATTTCAGTCCATTGCTTATCAATTAATTTATCAGAATCATCTAAAGCCGTAACCATACAGTATGCTTTAATATCTGTATTAGCCGGTCTATATCCTGTAACATATACAGCAAGATCATCAGCATCTAACCCAGATGCTAACTGAACAGTTTTAGAAAGATATCTAGAAGTAGAAGCCCCTAGGCCGAATAATTTTTCATTTGTATAATCGTTATTAATTAAATTTTGATATGATTGTACTAAACTTACTTCTGGATCTGATATAGGTGAAACATTTTCATTAGTAGTTTTTAGCGTTTGTGTAATAACTAGTGACTTCTTACCACCACCAACTATCTCATTTGATTTACTAAATACTGCGCCTTCATAACTAAAAACTTTATTTGATACACCACTTATAAGCTGACTAGAAGATTGATTATCTAAGTTCGCTGATTCAGAAATTTTAAAATTTGCAGTTATGGTTGATCCTGTTGGCTCAGTTTTATATACAAATGGTTGAAAGTTATTTACTACTCGATTATCTACAGAAGTAATTGCAGCATTAGCTGCTGAAATTGTACCTTTAATAACATCATTATTAGCAAAATAAGACCCGCTTATAGCTGTTGAATCTTTTAAAGTAATTTGTGTTATAGTAGCGTTTGAAAAAACTTTTTGTACTCTACCTGTCGGTACTTTAGCTGCTTTACCAATAGTTATTCCTACTCTTGGAGCTCCTAAAACTGTTAAAGATGTATCACTTTCTACAGATTTGACTTCTAGTACATCAGCAATATCAAAATTTGAAGTCTGTCGTACTGCTATTGAATCTCCAGCAGCATAATCAGATGTAAAGGTTGTACCTGTTCCTACTACGGTTGAACTAGTTTTAGTTAGAGCTACATTTCCTGCTGCAAAAGATGAAGGTACTTTATATACCTCTTCATCATTCCTAAAAGTTCCTGATAAATTATTAATAGTAAAAAATTCTAAATCTCTATTTGTTAAAGTAACAGTACCTGTCTTTTTAGCATTAAATACACTTTTGTACATTCTAAACTTAAGATCAGCATCTAAACGAGGCTCCCAAGTATCAGAAGCAGAAACAAATAATACACCATCACCCCATGTTGAGTTAATTGGTGATCCAGATACTACGTCATTTTCACCTTTCTGAGCAAACCAAATTCTATAATCTGGAGAACCTGCGTCAGGTCTAATACATACTGCATACTGCATACCTGATTTTAAAAAAACAGGTCCAGGAAAAACTACTCTTGTAGGAGTAGCACCAGTTGAAGATACAGCTACTTCTTTTGATAGAAGATGCTTTTTACTAAATTGTAAAACCTTTTTAGAAGGGTATCCATTTTTTACTTCTCTTATATCAACATTAATACCATACTTAGCATCTTTCTTTTGAAAAAACAAATCTACAGATGACATATATAAGCCGTCTGAATCGGGACAGTGTTCGGGTAAAATCCTAAAAGTTTGCGCAATAGGATCGTCGTTTAGACTACTCTTATTATACCATTTATTAGTTGCGCCCATTTATTCTCCTATTTCAAGTGCTCTCTACTAGCACTTGTATGACGTGTCTTACCACCGCCGCCACCGGTTATAGCATCTGCTGCCTTAGATCCGGTACCAGTAGTTGATTCACCACCTTCTGTTAAAATTATAATATCGTTATTTGTGTATGGATAGTAAGCTGTATTACTTGTATCCTGACCACCAGTATCTGGTAATAGAAGGTTTTCATGATAGTATTCATCCCACCACCAGTTATAAGCATAGCTGTTAGTAATTGTGATATCAATATCTACATCAATAGTTTGTTCTTCAAAAGTAGACTCAGATGAACTAATATCAAAAGTAGGTTGCCTTGTAGTTACAGTTATACTCTCTTTTTCCACGCTATAGTTATATGCATTATAAGTATCAGAAGCTGTTGAGGTAGCTGAACTTAAATTAGTTAATGAATTAACATCTGCTATAACTAATTGCCTATCCCCTACTAAGAATGTTTCTTTAGGTAAATCAAAGAGTGCTTTTAATACTCCATACTCATCAGTCGTGACTGCATCTCCGTAATCACCAAATCGATATACGTATTTAGGTTTATCTAATAACGTATATGTAGGTAGAGAAATAGCAGCAATACTTCCAGGTGCTACGTTAGCATTAATATCAGTATTATCAAAATAGAAATAATGCTGTGTATCTGGTCTTAAACCAGTAGCTATTACTCTTATTCTTTTAGGTCTCATAAATGGTGAGAATGAAACATCAGTAACAAAATCGCCAACTGGTGAGGTTGAATTTTCATACCCCATAGAAAGTTGCTGAGTAGTTTTTAAATATGTGTCTGTAGTTGCCGTTGTTGTGGTTGTTACAGCTGTCTCTGTAGTTATACTGTAAGGATTATAATACTTACCACCCCACCAGTCTCCATGATAGCCTCCATAGTAACCACCATAACTTCCATAGTAATTATTCCAGGCATTGTAACCACCGTAACCCCAGTAACCATAATGCTTGAAGGTAGTATCTGTAGTTACTTCAGTCTCTGATTGAACATCTGTTGAAGTACCAATCTTTTCTATATTAGTTCTGGTTAATGGGTAAAACTCATTAAGGTTATCTAAAAGGTCATTCATACCTGCTGAACTATCAACAAATATATCTTTAGTTCCTACGACAGTTTCATCATAACCAGAATCATAAGTTGGGTTCATTTTAATTTTACCCTTAAACTTAAAGAAACTTTCTGTACATGGTCTGTGATTTGTAGCTACTCTTTGCTCCATTATAATTGATTCTGTAGCGCTCATAACATATGCACCGTCTAACTCAATTACATTATTAGTGTTAGCTACAATTAAATCAATATCTTCTTTTCTAAATCTAGGAACAAATTCAGTAGCAGTAGGATCTATACCTATACTAAACTCTCTGTTGTCTACATCAGAAGTATTAAAGTCAGTAGCTGGATCTACTAAAATACCATTTTTAAATCTGTCATTACCATTTGAATCAGTAATAGCCATATTTTGAGTTTTTTGCTCAAGCATTGAAAGCGTAGTATAATATTCTAAATTTTTAAGACGTTTTTCAAATTTACCAATCTCTTTCATTGTATAACGTCTAATATTTTCTGGAGTAATAGATATTGATTCGTTTCGTCTTGAAGTACCTCTTGCTTCTTTAGATGTTAGAGAAGGAAAAGGAGGAACAACTATTGTACCAAGATTTAATGCACCTGGCATATCTTGAGGAGGAACAGGTCTTGAAGAAGGTGTACCTCTTTTAGTTGTTAAATACCCTTGCTCATTAAGAGCTATTTTATCTATTCTACCTAAGTAGTAGTTAAAATCAGTCTCAAATATTTGATTAGGAGCTGCAGTGAAGTGCTCTATGCTTCCAAAAGATTCTGTTTCAGCCGGGTTTGTAGATGCACCGCTTGCTGTAGAAGCAACATTTGCTGTATTAGCAACTTGTGGTCTAACATCAATTAAATTTCTTAGATCCCCTCTTAATCCATTAGGGCTCTCGTATACTGGAATCTCTGTAATAGGTAAATCATCAGTTCCATTAGTATCTTTAAAACTTGAAATAGAATAAAATCCTTTACCATCTGCTGGTGAGTCAGCCTGCATAACTGTTGCTTTAACTAATATTCTATTTGAGGTGGTAAGATTAGTTCCTGATTTAACACTTAACTTAGATAGCCCGTAATGAGTTTCAAATACGTTCTTTTCTAACTCATACCCTGATTTATTATCTGGATTGCTTTCACTAAAATTAGTACCTACATAAACATTATCAATAGATACAACATCTGGTAAACCTAAACTATATGGACCATTATTTGTAGTACCATGGGTGTTACAATTTATTTTTATGAATACTTGTTTCTTAGTCTTTTTAATAGGTGCAACATTTGTTTTCTTTTCATTATGTACTACAACAAAGGATGTACTTGTTATAGGGCTTCCTACTGCACCTGATAAGTTAATTGTAGCTGAGCTACCAGAAACTGTTATAGCAACATCATCAAGATTAATAGGTACATTATTAGCAAGTCCACCATGTGAGCCACCACCCAGAGTTGGATAAATTACCCAGTCTTTCTTTTGACTATTAGATAAAGTTCCTGAATAAGGAAATACACCTGTTACTGCACTTACAGTAAATGTATTAGAAGTAGCAGTAGTTTGTTGCTGAGTTCTAAAAATAAAATTAGAACCTGAAGTTGATTTAACTGAGGGACTAGGTATTGCAAAAACACCAGGTAGTAAATTTTTCTCTTTAATGACTGCTCTAGAATTTTCTAATACAACATCACCAGTACCTTTGTTATTTAAATGTACTGATCTAGTATTCCTAAATGCTTTACCAGCACTCATTTTAATATTAAATATGTATAGTTTATATTGAGCTTTAGCTGTACCCTGTACTCCATCGTTATACTCAAATGCTCTTACACTTGCTGTACCTATTTGATTACCAGGAGCAACACCTAAGTTATCTCCATCACTAACAGAAGTACCAGCAGTGTCTCTTAATGATACTGTAGCTACTGTATTAGCAGCAAATGATCCTACTACTTGATCAAGCACCAAATAGTTACCCATATTAAAGGTAATATATTCTCCTGTTGCGCTTGCAGATGCTGATGCTTTTTGAATAGCTATTCTAGTAGTATTAAATTGTTCTTGTCTTCTTCCATTTACATAATGAAGACCAGGTCCGATTAATAAATTAAAGTGAGAACTATTAGCAGTTTCAGCTTGCATTTCATTTACTTTAACTGTATAGTTGCCTGATTCTTCAAATGTTCTTGAAGCCATTTCATCATTAATAACATTATATTGTGTAGTTAATTTTTTAGATATGGGTAATCCATTCTGAAAATCCATAACTGCAAGGAAGTTAGCATTTGATCTTGCGTCTTGAGTAGGTATTGCTGTAAGGAATGGATTTAATTTTAATCTATCTGCGCCAGGAGCGTTCTCATTATTATATCCTGAAGCGTTATCTAATAATGTTGTATCACTATCTGAAGTAACTATTGATTCAGCTACATCAAAACCAATTGATACATTATCTGGTTTATTAGAATATTTAGAAGCTACTACAGTATTAGATGATACTCTTAAAAAATGTCCTTTTGAATAAACAATACCTTCTGAAACTTTAACTGCATAACCTTGGCCAACAGCTGTAGCAGAATCAGTAACTTCTGAACCTGCAATAGTTAATGTAGTATTATTATATAATGACCCGCTATCGAAAGATGTGTTACTATGTACTTCTACTGTTTCTGTTGTAGTAAATGTCTTAGCACTACTTACCCCTGTGGTTAGGTAATCAATATATAGAGTAGTTAAGTTAGGGTCCTGAGATACAAGACCGTCTGCGTATGCTACAATTTGAGCTGTTACATTTGAAACTGTACCTTTGGCATATAAGGTTAGATATGTAGATGGTGCAACTGGTTGTCCATCAACCTGCAGATCAGAAACTTTAACATAATCAAAAGCTGGGTCAAGAGTAATAGAACAACCTTCAATAATTGTTCCTTCTTTATAGATATTATTACCAAACCTCTCTACTTGGTTTTGTAATATAGTTTGAAGCTGAGTAAGTTCCCTTGCTTGTAATGCTACGGCTGGTTTAAAAAGTACTCTCTGGAACTTTTTATCTTCATCGTAATCATCGTAATATGGACTTACGTTGAAATTTGTATCTAAACTCATCTACTTCCCTAAAATTTTAATATTAATTTAAATGTTTCTGTTTGGTTATTATCTCTTGAAACCGCTGAAATATTTTCTTTATAGATTATTTCTCCTGATCCACTCTTTAATTGTGGTAGGGAAACATCAGTTATTTTAAACTCTGCAGCACTATTAGCTCCTGATAAATATTTATCACCCCCAGAGACATCAGACAGTAAGAAGTTATTTCTAACATCAGTTAATTCAATAGATCCATCAGCTGCTCCAGGGTGTGAAAGAACAAAACCCGAAGCTAAAGATTCACCCTGTGAAACTTTCTCGTCTTCAGATAAACCAGTTCCTTGAGTACCTGAATAAGATACCTCTGATATAAATTTATGTGTCTGTCTAAATGTAGTAGTGGGCTGTGATACAGCGCTAAGAGTAGCATTACCACCTGTAAAGGTAATTGTCTCGCTTGAGTTAAAATAGCCTCTTATATCTTTTACAGCAATATCAGATGCCGCTACTGAAATAACAGTAGCAGTCGCGTTACTAGTACTACCTGTTACAACTAGCCCAGAACTTATCGCTGCTGAATTAGCTGAAAATGTTAGGGTACCGTTTGCAAATAACGGATCTTTTATAAGACCTATTTCCCTAAAATCATTATTAGCAATTAAGGTCCCTGATTCAGTATTAGATAATGAAACACTAATACCTATTTTATTACCAAAAAGTTCAGAGAGATTATTTGATCCGTGCCCATTAGGTGGTGATATTACTGCTCGTGCGGCAGCTGTTGTGGTCAAATAACTGTTTGAAACTGCATTGGTTACAAAACCAGTATTTCCTTGTATTGCTATATTTGCATATGTATAATCAGATCCAACATTTATTACTTCTACATTAGCTACAACATTAGCATTTAATAAACTATTAACTCGTGCTCTTGCTACAGCTCCTGATCCATCTCCAGTAATTATAACTTGTGGACTGATAGAAAATTTACTATCTGAAGCTAAGGAATTATCTAATTCAGAAGCAAGTAAGACTCTTTTTTCATTTGCTGTAACTATATATTCATCGATTATACCTATTTGACCTGCTCCAGTACCAGATTCAATATAAAAAGATGATCCTTTATAGAAGTCTGTATTAGAAGAAAGTTTATCACCTATCTGAGTTACAGCTGTTATATTAGATTTAGTAGATGATGTTGTGCCTGTTATTTCATCCGCTGTGTCTATTACCCCACTTATAGATGAGACAGTTAAATGAGTAGAATTAGAATCTATAACAACACCATTAGCTGTACCTAAACTGGCTAAAATAGAAGCAGCTGCTGTATTAGAAGCCCCAGTAACTGTAACAGTTGGAGTACCTGAATGACTTTTACCTCTTGAAGTTAAGTTAACTCCAGTAATAGCTCCATTACTATCAACACTAGAAATACTAGCTGTAGCCACAGCAGTAGCTGACCCGGTTATAGCAATAGTATCTGATGTAGTAAAACCAGCACCCCCGTCTAATATTCTTAAACCATTTACAAATGAAGTAGTAACTTCCTCTTTAACAAACCCTGAGGTACTACCTACATTAAGAACGGTACTTGTTGTTCCAGATAAAGAGATTAATTTATTGTCTCCAGCTACACCAAATTGAGTAACAAACCCTTCTGCATAACTTGAGTAATTATTACCTCCATCAGTAAGCTTAATTACCTGAATAGATCCATCTATAGCATTTGTTATAACATCTGTGTTAGCAATAACTGGTATATAATCATCTGTTGTAAATTTATCATATACTGATTCTGGAATTGTATACATATATTTCCATTGATAACCATCAGAAGCAGTTATATAAATTGTATCATTAGCATTTGTTTCTGTTAATGAGGGCGCTTGAATTGAATTAGCACCATAATTATTATCTATGCATTTGAAGACATTATAATTAGATGTTTCTTGTCTTATTACAAAAAAATCAGTTTCATCTAAATGTGCAGTAGTATCATCATACATTGAATAGGCTGTTCCACTTGACCAATCTTTTCTGTTAACCATATGCATAACATCTACATTATCAATCTTTTTACCACCAATCATATTTCTATATGATTCATAATGGATAGCATTAACAGACTCCTCAAATGCTGGAGTTACATCCCCGTTAGGAAAAGGTGTGTGCTTACCATAATAAAGATACAGTATTGTATTAGCCGGTTCAGTTAATGACTCTTTAAACTGCTCAGCGCTCGAAACTTTAAAATTATTTGTAATAAAACTATGTGCCATATTAACTCGTTGTTATAGTTGCATTTGCAGATGCTAATGTCAACGTATCTGATTCTCTTACTTTAACTACCTCACCAAATAACTTAGTACCTGATACATGTAATATTTCTTTAAGTTGCTCTTCATATTTAGCTAACGCGATACCAGTTCTTACAACATAAGAATATTCTTGATAGTAATTACTATCTTGGACTTTTGAAACATCACTAATAAAACTTATTCTATCTCTCCATTCACCAGCACCTACTCCCTGTTTACCTGTAAATGCTTTTCCCGTTACGATAAATGGTGTATCATTGCTCTGCAATTGTACTATAGTATTAGCCTCATAACCATACCCAGAATCAATTATTTCTAAATTAGATGCAACTCCGTTTGCGGTGATAACAGTTGCGTTAATTACAGCGTTTAATCCAATTGGTAAAGTTGTGTCGTCTTGGTAAGCAAATAAAACATCAGCAGTTGCTCCAGATGTTGAGCCTGTGAGCGATGCTCCAGCAACAAAAGCCTGGCCAAATTTTAATCTTCTTATTTTTACCTGCTCAACTTCATTAACAATAGATGTTGATTTATATCTTCCTGTAGCAATTGAAGTTATAGTATTAGCAGTAACACCTGAAGAATCGGGATTAACAGCAGCATTAGATGAAAGAGTTATAATATCTGTAGCATCATTAAAGGTACCTATTGGATTTGATATTTTAATATGAGTAGCATTAGATGATTCAATAACACCAGTAGCTCCTGTAGCTACTTGAGAGACACCTTCTCCTATAGTAATAGCAGCTCCTCCATCTAGAGTTACATTACCACTATGTAAAACTAAGAACCCAGCTAAAGATAAAGTCTGGCCTAAATTTTCACCAGGAATAAATAACCCGTTTCTATTACCTATAACACATACTATATCTCTTCTATTAAACCCAGCTACATAAGGATTATGAGCAAGAGGAACAGGATCTAAATTATAACTGCTTCCTGGATTAATAAAGTTAAGTGATTCTATAGTACCAATAGTAAATGTACTAAACGTAAGGGCATTATATAATATAGTAGTTAAATCTGCCTGACCTGATTTTGGTAAGCCGTAGCCAAAATCCATATTTACGGATAATGAAGCACCGGTGCCTGTTGATGTTGATATACTCATTGTGGCATTAGAGTCGTATTCTGAGCCAGGTTCATTTAAAGTTATACTATTTACAGAACCAGAATTAGCTGCATTAGCTGAGAATATTCCTGTTGCTGTTACGTTAGGTGATCCACCAGAAAATGTAACTGTATCTGATGGAGCATATCCTGTACCACCCATTAAAGATGAAGAAGTAACATTAGCAAATGCATTAACACCTTCATTAGTTATAGTTCTACTATTAGTAAAAGTCCCGTTTGATAAATTTCTAGCTACTATATGAGTAGCATTAATTGATTTAATAGTTCCTACAGCTCCAATTGAATTACCGGATGCTCTCATTCTTGCCTTAAGTACAGCTCCAGCTCCAGAAGAAGTAATAGTAACTGCAGGCACACTCTCATATTGAATACCGTTATTAGATATTTCTATTCCTTGAACTGTTCCACTACCATCTGTTACAATATTAGCTGTAGCGACAGTCCCTGGACTGCCTCCTGTAAATACAACTGTATCTGAATTACTATACCCTGAACCTATTGTTGTAACTGCAATACTATTCACTACTACATTAGCTTCAAATATATAATCACCAGCTGAAAAGGTACCGTTAGCTGCAAAAGGCATTCCGGAATTAGCTATATTATTAATACCTATTTTAGTATCTATAGTTACTGAATCAACAAATCCTACTCCTGAGTTTGATCCGTTAACATGCACATTAGATGTTGGTACTGGATTTAATGCTGTATTATTAGCTCCAATAATATCAGTAAATAGGGATAGTGTTTCTTGTGTGCCAAGAGAACCAACTTCGTAATCACCACCAATTCCTGTACCTGTATTTGCTACGTTAGCATAAGTATTACTAGATGACCCAACAACATATGTATAAGGTCCTTTAAAAAACGGTTTATTGTTTGCATTTAAACCTATAACATTAGCAGTTTCTCTTACCTCTCTTCCAATAAATTCACCTGTAGCTGTAGCATTAACAACTGTATCAATTGCAACATTACTTACAACATTACTGATTGCACCAACTCGAATAAAATCAGCATGAGCAAAATTACCGTTAGCTACCATAATAGTAACTAAATTACCAGTACCGGTCTGTACCCAATGCCCGTTAGCAACAGCTGTATTTGACGCAATGTTAACACCAACTAATAAACTGCCACTATTAGCTGCATTTATAAAATTAGTTGCTGTCATTCCAGATGTCCAGGTAACATTAGCAAGCGGTTGACTTACTGTTTCAAATAAGAAAAAGTCATCTATTTCTGTATTAGAGTTACTAGTATTATTAACTACTAAAGTAGCGTTAGAAGATAGCGTACGTGTATAAGTATTAGATACTGTATATCCATACCCTCCATTAGCTAATGTATAATCTACTTTACCTGTAGCATCTTGTACCCCGGTAATTTTTGCTCTACCGTCTTTACCAGAAGTAGATATAACATTAAAAGTATCTCCTACTTGAAATAATCTTCCACCATTTGTGATACTTATATTAGTAAGTGAACCTACCATTTTTGGAGCATCTTCAATAAGTCCATCATCACTTATAAATTCACCAGTTTGAAAATTACCTACTACATTAGATAAGAATGCTAAAGTAACTCTTTTACCAGTTATTACTTTAGTTATAACTGATTCTACAAACGCTGTGGCAAGTGAGCTAGATCCAATTACTTCTTTACCAATATAGTTACGAGTTCTTTCTGATGGTGAAAGCTCTAAGTATACTGGTTTTGTAAATGAACTCTGTGAAGGAATTAAAACTCTTGAACTAGGTAAGAAAACTTCTATTTCTTGACCAAATAACATTCTAATTAAAAGTTCGATAGAACGTATACTGCCCTTAGATTGATAAAGGTCACTAATGTGTTTGATCATGAATCGTTCATCTGATTCAGATTCTAATTGTGTGCCTTGTAGAAATGTTTTCTTAAAATGAATTATAAAATCTGAGATGGTGTCATCTATATCTCTGTTTTTACTTAAGTTACGAAGAACATTAGTTGTTTGATTAGATGTTTCAAGCCATTCATAATAAGCAAGTACAAATTGCACAATTTCTGAGTTAGATTCTCTGAATATTTCTGGGAATTGATCTTCAATAAAGTTTGAAATAAACTCAGGACTATACATATTATAATCTCTCTTGTATTACATTTAAAGAAATATCTTCAGAATTTAATTGCAAAATATTTGATTGCTTACTTAATAAGTCTTTATTTTTAGCCCTTGCAAATATTTTTAAGATACCGCCACTGAAAGAGGGAATTAGTATAGAGTTAATATCTACTTTTCCAGTAGTATAATTTACAGTACCAGCATCAGATAATAGTTCAACAAACTTATTAGCTGTATCTAATTTTACTATTTTTAAGCCACCTGTTCCATTATCAATAAAGAAAGCATTTGTATCTGTTTTATAGGTAAATAAAGATGATTCTATAGCAGGTAAGTATAAAGCTTTAGATGTAGTAGAATTAAAAATATCATCTGCTTGTAGCTCATTATCAAAAAGCAATTCATAAGAAGCTGCCAATAATGAATTTGGGGTTATTTTCTTAAATAGCCTTAATTTTAATTCTGAAGACAGTATACTATTATCACTGTTATCCATTGAATTTAATGCTTTAGAGTTTCTATACTTAGAATTAAAGGCGTTAATATTTGATTCTGCAAAGTTAAGAAGTGCATTTTGAGCTTTAGTTTTAATAGTATCAGAGTTCTGTGCAGTAACAGATATATTATATTTAATATCACTCACTACTTCTAAAAATGTAAATTCTGGTTGAACAACTTCTACATCTATACCCACTGGTGTTTTTTTAGTAAAGAAGTCTGATATAGATTTTTTAGTAGACGCTGGAACGCCGTCTGCATTTTTCATGTCAACAGCTAAAATAACTTTTCCATATCTAGGTGGGTTTAATTGCTCGCCACCGAAGGCTAAAATATTTTGTATTTCAGGAAATTCTCTCTTACCTAGTATTTCATAATCATTGCTTGTAACTGCTCTTTCTTGAACTTGAAAAGCTCTTGGAGCATTTTTTCTTATACTTTCAATAGATTCTGCTTCTGCACCTCCAGAAGAATTGGTAACAGTTGTTACTGTAACGTTACCATATTGTCCTGAAACTAAATCTAAATTAGAAAATACTTTACCATTATTACCTTCTTTCTCTGATGTAATTCTATATTTAACTCTTACTAAATTACCTGGAGTCAATTTCTTACCGAAAGTACCGTCACCGAAAGAAACTCTAAATTTATCAGCTTTAGCTGGTTCAATGAAATAGGCGTTTGAACTAGCACTAAGTCCAAATAAAGTATCTGCTTTAGACCAAACCGCATTAGTGCTTGATGTATTAGATAATTTAATATTAACTTCTAAATGATCTGTATCTATATCTTTATTAGATATTTCAGCTATAAAGTTATTTGCTGTGCTTACAACAAATGTTTCTTCAATAATAGTACCTTCATATACTTCTATATTATTACCAATCCATTCGGCGCCGCCTGTGGTATTGGCTGACTTAGTAATAATCAAGTCACTCTGGGTTGAAAATGTTTTTACTTTACCGTTTATAGTTGATTGAAATTTATGCCACTTTGGAATTGAGACTGAGCCTGGGTCATTATTAGGAAAGACCTTAACATTAATAACAGCTTTAGCTGAACTAGAAGATTTAGGTACGTAATTTAATTCCTTAGCATGTGAAATTATACTGTCTTTTATTTGAGCTGTATCTAAGAACATTTCATTAGCTATCATATTAGTATAATGATTATTTAAATAGGTGTTATATGATAGTACATCTAGTAAAGTACTAATATTTGACCCTTCAAAGTCATAATCTTTAATATTAGCCTGTGTTCTTAAAAAAGTTTTTAGTTCATTTTTTATAGTATCAAAATCTAAATTTACTACTGATGTTACCGTATTTGCCATTATCGTACCCTATTTAAAACCAAATCGAATGTGACTGGTCTTTCTGCGTTTATTGCTTGAAATGTAATATAAACTTTTAAACTATGCTCATCTTCATTACTCTCAACTAAAACATCCAATATCTGACATCTAGGTTCAAAGTTCTCAATAGTCTCTAAAACTGCCTCTTTTAAATTATACTGCATTTGAGGAGTAGCAAGTTCAAACAATAAAGATCTAATATTAGAGCCTATTTCTGGTTGAAAAGGTCTTTCATAGAAATTTGTTTGTAATAAATTTATTATAGAAGTCTCTATAGCTTTTTCATTTACACTTAAAATTACATCATCATTAGCTGGATTAACAGCTAAGTCAGACCTAAGATCTGAAAAAAAGATATTGTTTGTAATAGTCGTAGCCATATTTTTATTTATCTTACGTTCTACATGCGTATAAATGTAGATATGCTTTTAATCTGTTCTTTTTCTTGCTCTACTTTTTCTATATCTATAGAAGCTGTAATATTTGCTAAAGCAGATGTTAATTTATCTTGATCAACTGACTCAACCAACTCACTGGCAGCCTTTTCAAGTCCTGCTGTATCAACCGATATTGCAAATGCAGCTATTGATTCTGCGTCTATTTCCGGTGCTGTTGCAGGAATGCCTTTTATTTGAAATACTCCATCTATCTTCTCTACATTAGGTACCATTTTGCAAAGATTATCTATATCAATTTTACCTGCTTTAATATCAGCTGTTAAACTAGTTAAATCCATATCAGGAAACTTATCTTGTAAGCTATCTAAATTTTTTAACGCTTGGGCTTTATCAAGTGGATTATTACTTTTTATTTTATTAATAATACTGCCTACTTCTAATTGTAAAGATAATTCTGGTAACTTTAACTCTGGTATTTTAAATTCTGGAATAGTAGGCAATTCTGGTAGCTCTATAGTAGGGAGCATCTCTTTTAGACCACCAGCTATACTACTTACCTGCGCATCTAAAGTTGCTCCTAAACTATCGAGACTTCCCATTATACCTTCTGCACCTGAGGTGAGCCCGTCAACTGCTCCCATAGCTGCATCCTTTAGTCCATTTAATTTAGTTAATCCTTTACCTGGTCCACATGCCATTTTTAAGTCCCGTCAGTTGGTGCTACAGTTTGTTTATTATCTGGTCCGTCTCCATCAGGAGCAGTACCACCTGTCTGTAAGTGAGTATGAGTATGTAATGTTACATTAGTATCAGTAATATTACCTGTTACTACATCAATAGAACCTGTATTATAGTCTAGTGTACCAGTCTCTGCATTAATATCTTGTGTAGTAGACGTTAAAGTCTGAGTTGTTCCAGCATTCATAAGCTGAGTTGTTCCTGCTAATAGCTGTGTTGCTTCTACTGATTTAATATTTAAATTTTTACCAGAACCCATATTTAAATTATTAGCATAACCATAATCACCTGTTTTTGCTCCAGCTGTAGCATCTGTGCCGCCTACTATAGTTTTTCTATCAGAAAGAATAGTTACGGATTGATTACCAACAATCTGCTCATCATGGGTGCCGCCAACTTGTAAAGATTCATTTTTTTCTATTGATCTTATATCATTACCTGTTACTCGCATAGCATTATTACCGTTTATTTGAGTTGATCTGTCTGTAAGTATTTCAGTAAGATGGTTACCACCAATTTTTTCTATCTTATCTTTACCTATAGTTACAAAATGATTACCCTCGATCTCTTCATACTTATCACCTTTAACAGATAGTTTAACGTTACCTGTTACTGTTATATTAACATCTCCAGTCACCTGAACATTTTTACCGTTTAAATATATCTCGTAGTCTTTCCCCTTTACTTTAGTAACTCTAGAGCCATCAGCTTGAATTTCTTGAAATGTACCAGACTTATGATAACTATGTATTCGCTCATTGTCTAGAGAATCATCTAGCTCTAAAATACTACCCTTTTCAGATTCAAAAACATAATTAAATGGGTATTTTGATCCGTAATCTTTTTCCGGTGCTTTACCATCATACCCTCTTGGATGAGGTTCATCCCAGGTTTTATTTTCATAGTCAGCAGTAGGCTTGTCATCTTGTAGTTTTAAAGAAGGTGCCTTAGCAGTAGGTACCTTAGTTACTCTTGATGCTCTTTTCTTTTTAAGATTAACATGATCTTCAGCTTTTTTTCCACGAGATAAATAACTAGCGTCTGGTTCTCCTATTTCATGTAGCCCTTTTGTGTTTCTTGGATAGTTTAAATTAGGATCATTAAATGCAGTATTTTCTTGAGGTTCTTCTCCAGGTACACCTGGTACGGCTCCAAGTATCATAGGCTTTTGATAAAACCCTTCGTCAATAAAGAAACCAATAACCCAAGTGCCTTCTACTAAACCTATTAAAGGCCCACCTACTCCTGAAGTACCAGGTGACATAGGTGATTGTATAACAGTAGCCCATGGTAAATCAGCTGTGCTTACGTTATCTAGTTTATCAGAATGAACTCCATAGAATCTAACTTTTACTCTACCAATATTAAATGGGTCATTTCTATCTTCTACTACCCCAAAATGCCATTGAAACTTACTGTAATTTAAATCTTGTTTAGGCATTAATAATCTCCAATTCTACATAAATTAATTATTTGATAATAAGTAGTAGCAGTAAAGGAATGTGTTAAATCTTTTATTAAAAACTTACCACTAAGCATAGAATCAGCTTCTTTTTTATTTGAAGCAGTATTCATTTCATTAATATTTAAATATACACCTTCACCAATATCTAAATCAGAATTGCCAGGTATTCTAATCTGAATTAAGTTATTAAAAAAGACATTACCATATATTTTTTTAGCGATATGTGAGTCACTAGTATCAATATAATTTGGCAAGCCCTTATTAATATGAAGCCAATCTGTTGAATTTGATTCTTTACCAAACGTATCTAGGAAATCATCTGTTACTGGTAAAGTACTTAATAAAGGATCAACATCTTCTTGAACATACTTTAAGCTTTTACGCTCAACGCTTTTTGTAAAATAATCAACAGTAGCTATAGTATTATGTATAGCTCCAGATTCAGCAAAAGCAAATGAACTGCTTCTATTAATTTGATTAAAACTTATTATCTGTTTACAGGCTATATCTGGTCTTGTAATCGTTGAGCGGGCATTATCTGCACCACTAAAATTAAAACTTCTTTCTTGTAAACTAATATCATGCACATCATGAAAAAGATTATCTAATAATTTAAAATTATACCCCTCAAGATCTTGATAGAAGAAAAATAAATTAGAATAAGATGGAGAAGTTTTAGCCCAGCTTGCTAAGTAGTCCATAGTATCAAATGGAGTATCACTTGGAATTATAAAATCATTAGTGCCTTCTGTCTCATCAATAGTTAAATTATTCTTAGAATCAAAATAAAACTTTTTATCTAATTCTATAGCCTTTTCTTTTGCTTTATCGAATACTTTTTGAGCAGCAGTAGAAATATTATCTGAAAAATAATTATCTACGGAAGTAAATGATTGCACGTAACCTAATTCAGATACTCCAGCTATAGCTAAAACACTTTCATCCGATGTTTCGTTATACCCTAGACCACCTATATTAGTAATTCTAAAAGCTATTTCTCTTTGTTTAGTAGTAGATATATACTCAGGTGTTTTCCAGGTAGCTACTATTAGTTCATCTCCTTTTAAACCATACCTCTTAAATATTCCAGCTGAATCAAAGATAACCATACTAATTGTCATGGCTTTCTGATTAATAGAACTACTTATAGTTACATTACGTAAAAGAGGCATTAAATCAAGATATAGCTCTTCACCACCGCTTATTGCACTTATAAACAATTCAGTAAAAGAATAAGCACCTGGTTGTACTGCTGGAATTTCACTCATTTATTTCAAAAGCCTTTTTAAATTTTCTTCTGCAGCACCAGCTAAATCGTATCTTAAGAGTCTTATGACTCTTTTAGCTTCATTATCATCATCTTCTCTATTGTATGAGTATACTGGTGTAAGAGTATTCCTTACAGATACGTCAGCGTACGTATATGTGTCTTTAGAATATTTAATCCCATCTGTATTAGTATAATACTCAATATTTGTAGTTGCAGCTTCTAATGAACCGTATTTTTTTATTATATACTTTTCAAAATTAAATTGATCTAAATGCCATTCATAATATGGATCAACTATATTATTGCTTAAAAATACAAGCCATGTTCTATCAACATCTTCATAGTAATCATGAGCTATTGTCCATGGTTTATCATTAGGTGACATAGTATAATTAGCATATGAAAAAAGATCTTCTGATAGAATATCTGATAGCTTTACTTTAGATATAATATTTTTTGTTGTGTAATTATTATATACTACTTCTGGAAATGAATCAAAGTATTTCATTAACTAAAACTCCTTCCACCCGCATAACCTCTATTCTTATTAGTGTTATCATTTGTTTCCTCAACATCTTCAAAGTCAGATCTAGTAATAAAGTCTATTTCATTAATTTCTAAACTTAAAGTATACTCTACTGGACTACCAGTACCCTGGAAAAAGTTAAGACCACCTTGACCGGTATGGTCAACTCCAAAAGCAGATACTAAAGCTGGTTTATAAAAAATACTATTATTAATATCAGGTGTAATTAAAGCACATTGTATAATATCTGGATATCTTTGAAAGAAAGCTCCGCTAGTTGCAGAAGAACCATCTCCGAACCCATCGAGCTGTGAATGCATACTTCTTCTAATTAATTTAACTATATTACTTAAAGTTTCAGATTCAGATTTGCTCCTTGGTACTAATTTCCAATTTAATTTATGTTTTCTTATTGGTGTACCTTTAAATGCAGTAATATTAGCAGGGTTAAATATATTTCCTGCCCCCGCTTCAACAGCTGAAACTATAAAATCTGGAGATATACTTTTACCTGCTGCTTTTGCAGCTGCTTGAAGACCTCTTAAACCAGCAAAACCTTCTTGGGCTCCACCAGTTGACATATCCCCTAGCATTTCTAGAGCACTTTTTTTAGAGTTGTTAATTGCCGCATCAATAGTACCTGTGAATCCTTCACCGGCACCTTCATTTACTTGTGCATTAGTGGCTAAAGAGATAGCTTGTCCTATTGGATTTAATTCTTCATCTTTTAAGGAAGCATTATATTCTTGACCTAATTTCTCAGGTAAAGGTAAAATGATAGAATTTTTAGTATCTATTTTTAGAGGATTATCTGTATTAACTCTATAAGTATACTCTTGAAAGTTCATTATAAACCCATATTGAGCTAAATCATCTGGGTATGCGAGTTGACTCATACCGCCTAACCTATTTCCTTTCATTTTTACTTCTGGTGGTTTAATTAAACCGGCTCTTACTGACATGTTTAGTCCTATAAATATCTAAATGGCGTATAAAGGTAAATTTAAACCTATTAACTATTACAAGTATTTAGGTAACCCTACAAATATTATTTATCGAAGTCTATGGGAATGTAAGCTAATGTCCTATTTAGACAGGCATAATGATGTAATAGGATGGGCAAGTGAGGAGATAGCAATCCCATATCGTAGCCCTTTAGATGGAAGAAAGCATAGATACTTTCCTGATTTTTATGTAAAAAGAAAAATAGGGAGCAGTATTAAAGAATCTTTAATTGAAGTAAAACCATATAAACAGACAATGCCGCCTAAAATAACTAAAAGTAAATCCCCTACTAAAAAGTATTTAAATGAGGTTAGAGCTTGGGGTGTTAATGAGGCTAAATGGAACGCAGCTACTGAATATTGTAAAGATAGAGGCTGGGATTTTAAAATAATGACCGAGAATGAACTAGGGATCAAATAATGGCTTTACAATATCTTTTTCAAAAAATTATTAAAGATGCAGCTCTTTTAAATATTTCAGCTGATATGAATAAGAGATCTAGGGAATACTTTAAACAAAAAGCTGGTGAATTACAAAATCAAAGACCGGCTAATATTCTTAAAAGAAAATCAGTTCAAGAAAATGCAACTGCTCAAATACCTTTTAAACCAGGTGATATATTTCTTTTTAATTATATGCCTAAAAATGCAAACAACGAGAGACTGTTACCATACTATGATAGATACCCATTAATAGTACTAGTAGATGTAACACCTGAATATGTTTGTGGGTTAAACTTCCACTATTTACCATATGAAGAAAGAGCAGTTTTATTAACTCAACTATATAATTTTTTAGTAGAAGATACTAGTGGTACAGAAGGTCTAGATACTATGTTGGGAGATAAAGCATTCTTAGATGTTACATATGATAAGATAAAGTTACTAGATGTTCCTAAGAGTTATTGGAAACCCTGTTTTAAAAAGTACCTAAATACTAATATAAGGGGCAAATTATTAAAGATACATCCACAAGAATGGGATATTATTTTACAGCTACCGCTAGAGAGATTTGTTAGAGCTAATAGACAAAGAGTATTTAATGATTCTCGTAATAAATGGAATAAGTAATGACATTTAATATAAATGACATAAAATCTAAGGTTAATGGAATGCAGGGATTACAAGTCCCTAACTTATGTCAAGTAAAATTTAACCCTAGAGGTAAGCAGCCAGGATGGGCTAAAAATAGAGAATCATTGAGCCTTCTAGGTTATGCCTTTGCCATACCAGCTTTAAATTTAGTTACTACTCAAGTAAGAAGACAAGGGTTTGGTGTTTCAGAGCAAAGAGCAGTAAATTATGCTCCTAGTACAATTAGTCTTGAATTCTTTTTAGATAACAATAACACAGTTTTAGATTTTTTTAACCAATGGGCCTTAAGACATGTTAATTATCAAGTAGGCTCTGAGAATTCTGTAACTGAAATCGACGGTCAAGAGGCTTTATTTGGCCAAGTTGGATACCAAGAAGACTATGCCATGGATTTAGATATAGAAATATATTCACCTATGTCAGAATCAGAAACTATTACAACATATAAAATTAGAGATGCTGCAATAATTAACTTAGGCAATATTGAGCTAGGTTGGCAGCAAAATAATGAGATTACAACTCTAACAGTACAGCTAAGTTACAGAAGTTTTATACCAGAATCTAACCCAGTACCTCAAGGAACTGCGGGTGGTAAAGGATTAAATTTATTTCAATTTATAAGTAAAATGAAAGGTGCTGTAGAGGTAGTTAAAAGCTTTGAAAAACCATCGAATGTTCAAGATGCTTTAAACTTAATTAATAATGCAAAAACCCTAGGATCGGGATTCGATTAAATAATGGAGAAAAATAATGTTACCAAAAATTGATACACCAATTTTTGATATTGAGCTACCAATATCTAAAAAAGTGATTAAAGTGAAACCTTTTACAGTAAAAGAAGAAAAATTACTTCTTTTTGCTCAACAATCAAACTCAGATAAGTCAATTATTGAATCAGTTATGCAGGTTTGTAATAACTGTTTAGTAGAAGATATTGATGTAAGAAAATTAGCTTCATTCGAATTAGAATATCTGTTTATTAAATTGAGAGCAGTCTCTATTAATAATATAATTAAATTAAATATTTTAGATGAAAAGAATTCAACTGAAGATACACCAGTTTATATTCAAACAGATTTAAATTTAGATGACGCAGAAATAAAAGTAAACTCTGAAAAAGAAATAGCTGACAGAATAAAATTGGATGATACCTATTCTATTAAATTAAGATACCCAGCATACTCTCAATTAGATGCTATAGATATGAAACCTAATGAAGATAAAGCAGCAGGAGATATTGCTGTATCATTAATATCAAGTGTAATCGAATCAGTTTACAATCAAGATGGTAGTGAAGTTTATGTTTTAGATGACTATAACCAAGAAGAGAAAGATGAATTTCTTTCAAGTTTAACATCAAAGAACTTTGCACAAATACAAGAATTTTTATCATTAGCTCCAGTTTTATATTCAAAAATAAAATATGAAAATGAAGAAGGTGATAAATTTGAAAGGGAGTTGAGAGGGTTAGCTGATTTTTTTATGTTAGCCTAAGCCATACGGACTTAGGAAATCATTATCAATTACAGTTTAACCTGGCTCAGCATCATAAATACTCGTTAACGGAGCTAGAAAATATGTATCCGTTTGAGCGTGAGTTATATACTGAAATGTTAGTGGATTATTTAAAGGCTCAGGAAGAAGCTAGAAAGAGGAATAATAATGGCTAAAGATAATGACAGGAATGAAGTAGAAATAGATCTGGATAAGTATATGGCTTTAATCGAAAAGATTGATGGTCAAGAAGATACTATAAAGGAATTAAAGGAAGAAGCAGAAGCAGCACGTAAGCAGCTAGCTCCTCCTAAAAGAAAATTTATGGACTTATTTCTGGATGATAATGACGTAAATGAAAAGGCAATAATTGGATTTATTTCATTTAGTTTAATGACTATATTTGGTGTTTGTGATCTAATCACTGCATTTATGGGTCAAGATCTAGTTATATCTGATACAATTTATACATCATTTGTTGTAGTAACACTTGGTGCATTTGGTATTAGTGAAGCTGGAAAAGCGTTCGGTAAATAGGAAAATAAATGGCAAAAGATGGTAGCGGGACTTTCGACCAACCTAAAATAGGAAAGAAATTACCTAAAGGTCAAGGCGATCTTAAAACTAACGCACAAGTATTTGGGCTTATTGGTCAGCAGGTTATGCGTATTAATAAGTTAACTGCTGCAATAGATTCAGGAAACGCTACCCTTGTCAATACATTAGATACACAATTAAATCAAGCTAATAATCTAGCTGGTTCACAGCTAACAGTTTTAACAAATATTCAATCTATACTAGGTAATATTGGCTCAAGCCTAGCCCCGCTTGCCGCATTTGCTACTGAGCAAAATGAAGGTAAAGTAGGTAAAGGGGGAATGATGTCCGGTATAGCTGGCTTCTTTTCACCAAATAAGCAGACTACAGCAGAGATAGATAAAAATACACAGGCAGTAAATAGGCTTGCTTCATCTTATAAAAATTTAGATAAACAAGCTGGTAGAATGACAGGGGCAGGTTTAGGGGGAGGAATAGTTGGAGCTACAATAGGTGGTGCAATTGGTGGCCTTGGCAGGGCTGGAATGATGGGTGGTGCAGTTGTTGGAGGCACTTTAGGATTACTAGGTGGTGGACTTTTAATGGTAACTGGTGCTTTGTATGTTGGCGCAAAAGCAGTAGAAACATTTGGTGAAGGTCTTATAAAAGTCGATGAAGGAATGAGAAGATTAAACGGCCTTGATCTTACAATAGACAAATTTAAACAATTAAACCTTGCAATAAACGCTATTAATAAAGATATTCAGGCCGGGGAAGCATTAGGCTTTAATATATTCTCTAGATCTAACTTTGAAAATTTAGCAGCTGGTGTTACCACATTAAACAACACGGAGCTTGATACCAAAGTTTTTGATGATCTAGGAGCTGCAATAACTAGCTTACAGACTCCAATTTTAGGAGCTGTTGGACTACAAATCTTTAATGCTACTAATTACCAAAAATTAAAAGATGGAGTAGAAACTTTAGCAGATATAGAAGTTGATCCTATGTTCGCATCAAGAATAGCAGAAGTAGGAAAAGGTATAGGTGACTTTACAAGTAATTCTTATACATTCTGGAGCGGAAAAGGCGGGGTGTCTGTAATAGAAAAACTATCAGAAGTAAACCTTAAAAGTTTTGCTGATGGTATCAACCATTTAAACTCTATTAAATATGATGATAAGCTACAAAGCAACCTAGCTGGTGCTGGAACAGCAATTGAAAAATTCTTAGATCCTTTAACTGACTATTTTGGTAATGATAAAAAAGGTGCTAATATTATTACTACATTAGCTGAGAAAAATACCTTAAAGTCCTTAGCTTTTGGTCTAACAACATTGAACAATATGCCTAATAAAGAAAGGTTAAAAGAGAGTTTAACATTAATAGGTGAGAGTGTTAAAGCAATGTTAGACGGTTTTAAAAATGCTAAAGCTGCAGGGGTAATGACATCATTAACAGCAGAAGACTTTACTACTCTAGTAAAAGGTATGGAAGACCTTCAATCACTGGTATCTAAACCAGTAGATATACTTAATGACATGGGCGAAAAGGTAGGGTCAGTTAGAAATTCAGAAGTATTAAAATCAGATTTTGAAGCTTTAGGTCAATCTTTAACTGCATTAATGAGTGGATTAGAAAGATCAAAAGTAAACAGTTTAAGAAAGTTAACAGGGGCAGGATCTTTATTTGATAAGAATGCTTTAGTAGAATTAGAAGAGGGTATTGCAAGTTTGAATGCACTACCTGCTATAGATACAGAAAACTTTGAAAAGATAGGCCAAGCACTTTATAGTGTAGTCACAGGATCAAGAGGTAAAACAACTGCAGAAGAATTTACACAAATGCAAGATTCAGGATTTTGGGATAGATCGCTATTAGTTTTTGATAATGGTATGAATTATTTTGCTAGTATATTTAAAGAATCACCTCTTGAAGATGCCGCAAAAGGTATGCAATTAATGAGTGCTACTATTAAAAGTTATGAAGAAGTAGATGAGGAACAATTAACAAATTTTGTAACTGGTGCTAATGCAATACGTAATGTTATGAGCACATTATCAGATGAAAATATTGCAGGAACTTCTAACTACGAGAAATTAAACAAGTTTATAAAAACAATATCTAAATTAGATGCAGATAACTTAAGTAATATATCAGAAATAGCTGATACTTTAGGTGTCGCTGTTCAAGGTCAAGCTATTACTGAAAGACAGGTCAATGCTTTAAGAACGGCTGTAGTACAGCAAGTGTTAAATACTTCAGTAATAGATAACTCATCACAAACAAACGTCACAGCACCCTCATCAAGTAAAACAATAACTTATGGTTCAGGTGGTTCGGCATCATACGTTCCAGTATCAGTATTAGTTTCTAAATAATTGGCGCACCCACCAGGAGTCGAACCTGGAACCTACAGCTTAGAAGGCTGTTGCTCTATCCAATTGAGCTATGGGCGCTCAAACAAAAAAATGGGGCAGCATGATACCGCCCCCAGAAGAGAATTAGCTATTCAGCTAATTTCTGAAAAAACGACATTGTGTCGTCATCACCAGAGTCAGAAGAAAGAGGAACATCTTCATCGGCTGATGTAGTAGGAATAGATGGTGCAGCTATCTCAGGTTGAGGTTGAGGTGCTGAAGCAACTGGTTGACTACTTGTTTCACCTAAGGCTAAAACTCTATAGAGCTTAGTCTTTAATTCATCATATGTCTTGAAGTTTTCAGAAACAGTAAACTCATTAAGAGGATACTCTGTTTTCCAAACTGTTTCAAGCAAGCTGTCATCGCTACTTAGCGGTGCTGGACTATCAAATTCCGACTTATCATAATTCCTGTAACCTTCTACATTACGTATTTTAAGCTTGAAGTCAGCTCCAGCCCAAAGGTCAAACGGGTTAACAGGATTTTCATCTTCAAATTGTGGGTTCATAAGATCATTTAATTTCTCAAAGATCTTTTTACCATATTTGTAGAGGAATACTTTACCTTCATTTTCAGGTCTAGTAGGGTCTTTAACAATATAAATGTTAGAATAAAAAGAAAGCCTTCTTTTATATTTTCTAACTAAGTCTTTATTAGCTTCAATACCTGAATTCCAGAGCATAGTATTATACTCAGATACAGGATCTTTCTGACCAACAGTAGTTAAAGATTTTTCGATATACCATTGCCCAGTAGGTCCTTGGAAGCCATGATCCCATACTCTTACGAATGGTACATCTTCATTTTCTGGTGCTGGTAAAAATCTGATAACTGCATAACCGTTCCCTGCTTTATCAACATCAGGTTTCCAGATTCTATCATCTGGTCCATTTTGCTTTTTAGGACTGCTATCCAGTTTAGTTAGTGCCTCGGTAAGTTTATTAAGCTCAGAAGCCGAGTTCTTCTTAAGTGCTTCAAATGATTGCGACATATTATCTCCTTGCGTATTGCGGTATATATTGCGGTTTATTTGCGGTTTATCTATCATTAAAATAATCCAAAGTAATGGTCTTAAACTTATCTAAATCTATAGATAGAAAAGGCCTATACTTGGTTATTATAGTATATTTATCTTCCCAGATCAAGTCTTTTTGTAAATATTTGTTCCAAGTTTTACTATAATTCACTAGCATATCAAGTATGCACATTGTTTCAATACAAACTTCATTTCTTAAATATAACCTAAGCAAGTGCGGATGGCCATACTTTTCGACAGCAAAGTTTTTATCAAAATTATCATCAAGATTACTTAACTCGTTTTTAAAAGTATAAGTTAAAGCTTCTTGTCTTTTTTTCCAGTTACGATATACATCTTCCGGTGCAGATTCTCTTAATTCACCAATCCAGAAATCTTTATCACCGTCAACTATATTAGCTAAAAGGAAATTTTCTACATCTTTATGCTTAGATAACTTCATAAAAAAGTATTTGTCTTTTCTAATATTAAATGCGTGTTCAGATGCTCTTACTTTACCGTTATAAGTAAAATAATTATAATGTTCTGTTGTAAAATGTTGCTTAAGAGCAAGATACTTTATATAAACCTCATAAGGGGATATCGTACTTTTCATAGTACCTCTTAAATCTATCGAACCCTTCGGAAGGGATTTGATCGTTTGTGCTCCACCAATCATAAAATTCCTCTAAATGATATAACCATATTATAGCTGAATATCTAATACCTTCTGTAACAGGAGTAACTCCATGATACATCCTTGAATCAAATAAAACAGCGTCACCTAAATTCAAATCAATATTTTTAGCATTGTATTCAAACGAATTCTGCTCACCATCGGGTTGAATTTTAAAGTCACCTCCATTATAGTCGCATTTATTATTAAGTGCAACTGTTATTGAAATCTTTCTTCTAGGACGTGAATTAATAATAAAATATTCTTCAGGGTCTGTTATTCTATTACCGTTACCGTCAATATAAACTTTATAGTTAATATCATCAGTATGATAGTCAAATTTAGCCCCTAGCCTTGAATCATATTTAAGAATACTAATAGACTCATTAGTATAAAATTTATTATTGAAAATACTATTAGCTTTTTTTATGATTTTTGATGGAATGCTACCTAATTCATGAAAATTTAGACCAACCATTTCAGTAATTCTAGATGAATCATATGAAAGCTCAGTACCTTTAGCATCTATAGAAGAAGCTCTTTCCCAGTCTCTATTACAGAGTGACATAAGATCAGTTACTTCTTCTCGCGATAGAAGATTTCTAACAACAAAACCTTCCATTAGATAGGGAGTTTATTGCCAGATGCTTTTAATAATTTTTTACCTTCAGATTCAGCAGCAAGTTTAGCCTTTAATACATGACTATTCTTTACTAGAGAAGCTATTGTTTCTATTTCTACACTATTTTGATCTGCATAATGCGTAAGAGCATCTAAATAGCCTATTTTTTTATCATTAACAAAAGTTTCTATAGATAGAGCAAAGTCTTTTACTGTAATTATTTTTTCGTCTATTTGTTGTTGGATTGTTTTTTTATCCTGCATTTCTCATTCTTTCAACTAATCTTTCTGATCTTTTACCAACTTGGTTATACCACTTTGAGTCCATCATTTGATTAGCTGCCTCATCATAATTTTTTTCATCAAGAGCTCCAATAAATTTTTTAAATTTACTTAAACGAGTTCTTCCCATATTAAACATCATATTAATAAGTATTTCCTGCACCTCATCTAACTTTTCATCAAAGTCAGAAAATAATACTTTACACTCATTAACAGTAACTTCAAGATCATGGTCAAATACTTCTAAGCATCTTTCCTCTGAAACAGGAACACCAACATCTTGACCAAACTCAGGGTCGGATTCTAGAACTAAGTGTCCTATTCCGAATGTAGGATAACCTAAGTGATCTTTATAGATCTCATAAACTATACCTTCGTCAATTTTTAATTGATCAATTACTTTTTGTTTATCGTACATATTTACTCCGTATATTATATAATAGATTATGTATTAGTTCAACTATTTATTATACCTTAATTACAGTTTACATTATAACCATCAACGTGATAGTTAGCAGGTCCAGCACATCTTGATGTCGTATTATACAGGTAATGGTTTCTTAAGACAACTATTGTTAGAACTACATTATAAAATACCATATCTTCGTAACTAGAGTTTGCAGCTAGAAGAGGAGCTGTAAGTCCCTTTTGTAATATGAATTGCCCTGCATTAGGTTTTTCAGGTAATAGAGGATTACCTTCTTTTATATTAGGATGATCATGTACATAATGATATGACATACTCATATCTAAAAAATTCATAAGCCAAAAGTAGTTTAATTGAAAGTCAGTGGGCTCATTAACTACATGTATAAACCGTAACTTTTTCAGTCTTGCCCTTGACTTGGATTCTATCAACTTCTCTGAATTTTCCTTCTGTACTTGCTTCACGACTGAACTGTGATA
>Ga0181402_1000016_pt1 | contig 54206 bp, 55 predicted proteins | sample 25SPOviralmetaG_FD_130131 | JGI IMG/M metagenome (GOLD analysis project Ga0181402, IMG submission 130131) | Marine viral communities from the oligotrophic San Pedro Time Series (SPOT) site, San Pedro Channel, CA, USA - 25 SPOT_SRF_2011-08-17 | ecosystem: Environmental > Aquatic > Marine > Strait...
AGCTTCTGCTACAGCACAAGAGTTGGAAGATAAACTTAATAAGTTATACAACTCTATACTTCCTTTGCTAACAAATTTAAAGAAAAATCCAGAGAAAGAATATATTCTTTGGCCAAATAGAGTTGCTAAAATAGAGCAATTCGAAGATTTAATATCGGGGATAATTAAGTAATGACTATTGCATCATCAGGCGCTATATCATTAGGTCCAGCAGCTGGAACAAATAGAAGTATCACGGCCGAATGGGGTGGCTCAACTCCGCATACTCTAAGCGAATATTATAACAATGGTACCGCTGGAGTAAATCTAGCAGATCCTAGAGCTTTTGCAGAAGTAAAAACACTTTCATCTTCTACAGGTGATATATCATACTACCATATCGGTGATGATGGTTCCACCGCAAGAACAGTTGTAATAAATAATACTGGTATAGGTCACTTTTCAAATACTGGATGGTTGACAGATATAACAAATGGTTCTGAAGAAGACACTACTGCCTTTGGCAATATGAATTTTACAAATGACAGTGGTTCTACAGATTACTTTGAATCACCTACTGCTGATCCAAACGAGCAACCATGGGCTGGCCGTTATTATTATTCATATGACCAGCAAAGTGGTGTTGATCAAAAATTTTCGTATATGATGAGAGTTGAAGATTCAAGTGATGGCGACTGGCACTATTGCCGCTTTTTTATGGGACACTATAGATGCCCAACAGATGGTTGGGGAACATGTTTACCTAAGCATTATTCAACAGTATCTACATCAAGCTTTGATAGTAGTGATCATAGTTATAGTAAATCAAAAGTATTACAAATAGAATGGGAAGGCGATTTTTCTGGAACCGTAGACACCGATGATTTTTATTGTGATATTGTTTATTTTAATGCATCCGGAACAAATGACGATAGAACTGAAGTAATTTTAAGAGTCGATAGAGATTTAATGAGCAGCCAAACTGCCGTAAGTAGTATTATTGCAGCAGTGGTAGTAGATGCTGATGGCTATAAATGGCGTTTTGAAAGAGGAACTGAAGAAGCGGGCGATGGTCCTAGCAGTGACGACCAATATTCTATGAGACATAGAAGAGTTCCAGAATATACATTGGTCTCACAAACAGCTAATACAGGTTGGAGTGATAATCAAGTTTATTTCACTAATAAATTTGCAACAAGTTTTACTATGCCATTCCAAAACAGATCTGGATATGCTGACATTCCTGAAGATGGTGCCCTAGCATTTTCAGACTATCATGGGACAACTAAAATCGATGCATGGACTTCAACACTAACTACGGGAAATACTCAGGGCAAATTCTGTTTTAAAAGCTGTTCTTATTGGCCGATATACGGTTTTCTGCGATATGAAACATTCACCTATAGCAATATCAGCTATGTTAGAGCAATACCGGCTACAGCTGTAACTTCGACGTTCTCATCAACTGAGGGTTCTATGACAGATACAACCTTTGATCCTAAATCTGGTGCAAAAATTCTTGGATTATACTGGGATGAAAGCATGATGGGCACAGGCATCCTTTATTTTTCAATTGCTGGTCATCATTCAACTGGAGATCTTCAAAGCATTAGTATTGGATCTACAACATTTAATTTTTCTGGTACGACCTTTAGCCATGAACAAACATACCAGGATGTTTTCCCAGCAGCTGCAACAACATATCCATATACAAAATGGCAATGGAACGGAGTATCTAATCCATTCCCGACAACAGAGGGATCAACAGTGAGTATATCGATAGTATGATTACGTTTAAAAGAGTTACAAGCATAAATGAAGAAGAATTTAATCGTAATTACGAGTATTCTCGTAATGATCTGAATAATGGAAATTTTCCATGGGAACTTTATAAACAAATTACTACTGCAAAACAAAAGAAACAGCACATTCGTAATTTGTATGACGAAACTAATGAACAAAATATAATAATAGAAGTACGTAAGGATGATCTATTAGTTTTATTATATTTAGGTCAATGGCATGATGATGAGTTGGTAATTACTCTCGGTTTAACGTATGCTAATCCGGGTGAATCAGTGTTTGATTGGTCTCGCAGCGAAGAATATGGAGTTGTAAGAGATGAATTTTGGGAAAGTCTTGGAATAAATGGTTGGACTCAAAGAACATCGGGACTCCACTCAAATGCAAGGAATTTTGGCATAGTAAATTGCGCGCATACTATAGAGCATACAAAATATCCAGAAATTCCAGATGAATATAGAGAAATTTTTGGTAGGCCAAATTATGATATGGTTGATGATATATTAAGAAAATTATAGGAGTAAAAATGAATATTGAACAATTAAGAGAACAATTAACAATCGATGAAGGTAAAGTAAATGAGATTTATAAGGATCATTTAGGTTATCCTACGTTTGGAATTGGACATTTAGTACTAGAATCAGATCCAGAGTATGGACAAGATGTTGGTATACCAGTTTCAGAAGAAAGAGTAATCGAATGTTTTGATAATGATGTACAAACTGTAATTGAAGATTGTAAAAAGCTGCATGAAGGCTGGGAAGATTACCCAGAAGAAGTAAGACAAATTGTAGCTAATATGATGTTTAATATGGGACTTACGCGCTTAAGTAAATTTAGAAAGCACAACGCAGCGCTGCAATGTGGTGATTGGAAGGAGGCTGCTGTAGAAGGCAGAGATTCAAGATGGTACAGGCAAGTAACGAACAGAGCAGAGAGACTTATGTTGAGGCTAGAGGCTCTGTAAAATATTATCATACAAATGAAGAGCAAACAAGTAAAGGTTGGTTTTGGTGTCATGAAAAACAAGGATTTTTTAGGCATTCGGACTGGCATTTAACAAGAAAAGAAATGGGAGAAAAATATGAAAATTAAACTAATGGGAAGTCAAACTGACTTAACATCAGCAACTAGTGTAGGTAATGCTTCATTAGTAAGAGTATTTAACAGTACAAATGCTGCTATCCTCATGACACAAAAAGACGGATCCACTGTTGTTGGAACTATGTCGGTTGGTGCTGGGGCTGTTGAACACGTCAGTAAAATACCTGCACAAACTTTAGAGGGTGGTGCTGGACTTAAAGTTGTAAGTGTAGCATATTCTAGCTAATGACTGATATATTTGCTTTAATATCTGACGTAGGACTTCCCATTGCTGGTGCATTAGCTAGTGGTGCATTTGTCTTCATTATTATTAAGCAAATATTATCTGGTGTTTTAGATCAAATTAATACTCTTAATATATTTACTAAGAGTTTAGAAAATAGAGTACGCACAATGAACAATGAGATCGTAAAGATTGACATGTTGGTTTCAAGTGCTCTTGAGTTAACTCCTCCTATAGATAGAATAGCTAGGGCGGAAAATTTTATAGAAGACGGTAATATCGACGTCAGACGGGATTAACCATGGATGCGTTAAATCCGGCTGTACTAATATCCGAATATGGATTTACGACTGTCGCTATTGTTGGTCTTGGCTATTTCGTATTTTTTGTATGGAAGTTTATTAATAAAGAATTAGATCCAAAAATCGAAGAGATGCACATGGGTTTAATAAAGTTAATTGACCAAGTAAGAATGCTTGATCAAGATATGATAAGACTACAGGAAAAAATTAAAGTAGTTTTGGAGTACAGGGAAAGACAAAAATATTTGAGTGAAAATGAAAATGAAGAGAATAAAAAATAATATAGTATTATGCATGTTTATCATGTCATTAGCTGGGATAGTTCATTCTCAGGAAATAGTACATAAGTTTAAGAATCCATCTTTTAGTGGAATAGGAACTGGTGCTCATTATTTAACTATTGAGAATCAGGAACATAGTAGAAAAAAAGCTATTGAAGACGCTTTGGAAGCTGCAAGAAAGGCTGCTGAAAGAGCTGAAGAAAATACTACTTTAGCTAAGTTTATTCGTAATTTAGAAAGTAGAATATATGCTCAAATGGCTAAACAATTAGTTGAGTCAATGTTTTCTAACGATGCAGCTGTAAGGTTTGGTTCTTTTACATTAGAAGGGTCCATTATTACATATGAAGTAATAACTAATATTGATGGTACAGAATTTATTAAAATGACTATCACAGATGAAAATGGATCAGAAACTGTAATCGAAATACCAGTAGGGTCTGGTAATTTTGGACAGGATCCAGACAATGGCTAGGATTTTATTAGCGTTACTATTTTTAACTGGTTGTTCATCAATGCCAAAGTGGAGTCCTAATCCACAGGATTGTTCGGCACCAGAAATAAAAGATGTTGTAACATTAGCACAACAAGTAAAGCGTAAATATATTTGTGTTGATGTTGCTGAGGTAGTTAGACTACCAGCATATGTAGAATTATTAAACGTACCACCGGCTAAAGAAATGCCAGTGGTTGCTGTATATGGTTTTACCGATAAAACGGGACAAAGAAAAGCTCGTGATGGTATTGCAGATTTTTCAACTGCAGTAACTCAAGGTGGAACCGAAATGTTAATTGATGCTTTGAAGACAGCCGGTGGCGGTACGTGGTTCAGGGTTGTTGAAAGACAAGGAATCGATAATCTAGTAAGAGAGAGACAAATTGTAAGGTCTACTCGAATGGATGTAGCTAAAGCCCGGGGAACTGAGGCAAAGGGAGTTGGACCACTTTTATTCGCAGGAATGATAATAGAAGGTGGCATTATTGGTTATGATTCTAATATCGAAACTGGAGGTCGAGGCGCAAGATATCTAGGAATCGGTTTTAGTAAACAATATCGTAAAGACGTTGTAACAGTTTCTGTAAGAGCAGTTTCTGTTTTAACGGGTGAAGTATTATTGAATGTCCAAAGTAGGAAATCGGTATTATCCTACGGTTCAGGTGGCGATGTATTTAGGTTCATAGAACAGGGAACAGAGCTAGTTGAATATGAGGACGGAGTGGGTAATAATGAGTCAGTGACATACGCAGTACGAACAGCTATTGAGGCTGCCGTGCTGGAACTAATATACCAGGGTCATGACCGTAAATTCTGGGATTTAACTGAGGGCCATCGTCATCCTCACCAAATAGATGGTAAGAATGATAGGCACTCAACAAACGAGGAAATACAAAAATGAAGAAACTAATTAGTATAGTAGTACTATTGTCGACATCATTCGTTTTTGCACAAGCCACAGATGATAATGAAATTATGATAGAACAAAGTGGTGACACTTTGACATTATATATTGATCAGGTGGGATATGGTAACAAAATTGGCCTTGATGATTTTTCATCTTCAGGTTCTGATATGACTATCGATGGATCAAGTTTGACTTTTGACATTGATATGATTGGTAATCAAAATTTAATTTATGGCCCTATTGTCATGGATTCATCTTCTTTGACTTTCTCTTTAACGGGAGATTCAAATGAGGTGGACTGGAATATCGGAGATACCGGTAGTTCAGACGATTCTGATTACAATTTTGACATAACGGGTGATTCAAATACATTTGATATTGATCAAGGTTATGCAGCAAGTGCAGAAAGATTAGATGCTGACTTAATATTAGTTGGTAGTTCTAATGTATTTGATATTGACTTTGAAGCTGACGATTCTACTTGGAATTGGGATATTACAGGTTCAGGCAATAATATTAATACACTTCAAAACGATGGAGCTCAATCACTTACAGTTGTATATGATGGAGATTCTGGTGATATTGATATTAATCAAATCAGTGGTACTTGTGTAGGCAATAACGTAGCATGCTCAAGTCCTAATTCGACTATTAACTTAGATATTACATCTGACAATGCAACAATTCAAATCAACCAAAAAGATTCTGCAGGCGATTCATAATACGCGTCTAACGGCGACGATTAGGAATAATCTAGTACTTTTATTGATTTGGGCCGGTGGAGTCCAAGCGGACTCTATCGGTGACATTGTTGAATCAGCTGGTATAGGTTCTATTCTTAGGAACAATATAGAAATACCACACAAAACAAATACATCAATTGAGTTAAATGATGAAGCTCGAACCGGCAATGGACGAATGCTGATTATGTTTTTGGATAAAGCAGAATTAGCGTTAAAAGAGCATTCAGAAGTCTTAATTGATGAAATATATTACGATCCAGATCCTTCATTGTCAAAAATGAGTATGAAGTTTACAATGGGTACAGCAAGATTTGCTTCAGGTAGATTGGGATTAGTTAATAAAGCTAATATCGATATTACTACACCAACAGCATCAATTGCTGTAAGAGGAACAGACTTTACTACAACTGTTGATGAGTTAGGTAGGTCACTTATAATTTTATTACCAGATGACGAAGGTAATCCATCTGGCGAAATTGTTGTTTCAAATGAAGGTGGAGAGGTAACTCTTAATCAAGCGTATCAAGCAACAATGGTCTCTTCTTTAGATAGCAGCCCAACACAAGCAGTAAAAGTAAATGGTATTACTCCAGCTTTAATTGACAACATGTTTATTGTATCACCACCACAAGAAGTGGAAGATAAAATAAAAGAAGAAATGGCTGATGAAAGAAATGAAGATAGAGGTCTACTGGATGTAGACTTTTTAGCATTTGAAGAATTAGAAATAGACGAATTAGAAGAAACAACTGAAGATTTAGAGTTTAATGAATTAGATATTGATGAACTGGATGTAGAATATTTAGTTGATGTATTGGATATAATTGATTCAGCCGACTTATTTGATACTCTTGGAGAGTTTGATATTAAAGGTGCTGCAAGAGGATTTAATGAAGAATCACAATACAATGTTTATTTACAAGACGGGGATTTAGTATTATATAGAAATGTAAATGGACTAATAAGAATTAAATTTGGAGCTGGAGGCAGCTTTACTCTTGCGACAAATACACCAACTTGGAACGGTGATATATATGGTAATGATGGTGAGGACATATACATTTATATTAATCAACAAAACTGAGGTAATTATGAAAAATTTAATATTAGGCTTATTTTTATTTTCGGGTTTTTCACTAGCCCAAGACGACAATCAAATCTCTTTAGAACAATCTGGGGACAACCTAGCGTTGGGTATAGATCAAATTGGATATAATAATCGAATACAAATGAAGGATAGTAATTCATATATTACAGCTCCAAATTTGTCAATGTATCTAGTACAATATAATCAAACTAGTGGTATTAATAAAATTATATTTGACGAAGTAAGTGGTTCTAATAATAAAATAAAATTAGGACAAGGAGTTGCTTGGGATGATCCATCTTCAGAAACTAATTTAGATTGGAATTATGATGGATACGAAGGTGGTGGTCATGAAATGAATATAATTTTATATGGCGATTACAATCACATGGCTGGTTCCCAAACTAACCAGGGATCCACTGATGGTCATGAATTTAATCTACATTTAGCTGGTGACGATAATGAAGTAATATTTAAACAGCAAAGTGATGGAGAAAAAACTTTAGACTTAACAATATATAATGATGAAAATGAAGTATTTGTAAGACAACATGGTAATGGCGCAACTCATACAGCTAGTATTACTTTAGATGGATTGTATGGAACAGACATCGACTTAAAACAATTAGGGACAACAACACAAGGATATAGTATAACCCAATATTGCGTAACTGTAGGAGGTTGTGCTGTGACGGTAACTCAAGAGTGAAGTATATAACTTCTATTTGGACAACAATATTCATAGCAGCCTTACTCATAAGTGTTAGGATTGCTGATCCTGCTTTAGTAGAACAATTAAGGCTAAATACTTTCGATACCTATATTAAGACTAACACTCTGCGTGAATCCACCAGGGTTACCCTATTGAACCTTGGAGAAGATTCACTCAGCGTGATGGGACAATATCCCTTTCCGAGAACAACTTATGCACAAATGATAAGTGATCTCAGAGGTGCGAACGCGGGGCTTATAGGCTTTACTATTATGTTTCCAGAGGCTGACAGATTCGGCGGTGATGAAATATTTGCTTCTTGGGTAAAAAACAATGGTATTATATTAGCACAGGATGCTGATCAAGATGGAAAAAGCACTTCTGCGCCTTATGTTGGAACTGCCATTTTTGGGACAGGTAATCCACTAGATTGGGTAATAAGATATAATGGCTTAGTGACAAATATTCCTGAAATAGAAACTGGAGCTTGGGGACATGGTCTTATTAATGCAATGCCAGAAGTAGATGGATTAGTAAGACGTATACCTCTTATATCTCAAATCAATAATGAGTTATATCCATCATTCGCTTTAGAGACAACTCGTGTATTAAGTGAAAAGCCTTCTTATACCATAAAGGTAAACGATATTGGAATTGAAGAAGTTATATTAAGACCTCATAGAATATCAACAGACGCTAATGGTTCTATTTGGATTAATCCGAACTATGAGTTTAAGGAAATAGAGTACGTGTCCAATGAGTCACTACCGGATCTTCAAGGCTCGACTGTTTTGATTGGTCTAACGGCCAAAGGTTTAGCTGCACAGATTCCAACTCCTTCAGGTCTACGACCCGCACATCATCTCCAAGCTGCAGCTCTTGAGACGATAATGTCAGGAGACTCGATATCTCGTCCGATATGGGCTGATCTTGCTGAAATAGCGGTAATTCTAATTGGATCTCTTTTGATAATTGTTTCAATTTATTACTTTCCTCTATGGGCTTCTTTGTTGGCTTTTGTTGCGACCGTTGGTACTTCAGTTGGCGGCGCTTTCTACTTCTGGTACGAATCTCAAATACTCCTCGATATAAGTTATCCTCTGATAATATATATACTTGTCTTCGCATCAGGATCTTTCAATAATTTTTATAAGCAGTTTGTATTAAGACAACAAATTAAGAAACAGTTTGGAACATATTTGTCTCCTGATATGGTATACATGCTTCAAAAAGATCCATCACTCTTAAAGCTTGGTGGTGAAAGAAAAGAGATGACATTCCTCTTTATGGACATATGTGGGTTTACTCCAATATCTGAACATTATAAAAACAATGACGATCCAGAAGGATTGGTGGAATTAGTTAATGAATTTTTGGATGAAATGACGAAAATTATACTAAGAAATGGCGGTACAATTGACAAATATATGGGTGACTGTATTATGGCGTTTTGGAATGCGCCTTTACCCTGCGAAAATCATGCCGATATGGCAGTAAAATCAGCAATAGAAATAGAGGCCAAAACAAATGAACTTAAAGAAATTTATAAAGAGCGAGGACTTCCGGACATTAATGTCGGCACTGGCATTAATACCGGCGATTGCATTGTGGGGAATATGGGAAGCGAATCAAGGTTTGACTATTCAGTCATCGGAGATGCAGTTAACCTTGCAGCAAGACTTGAAGCAAAAGCAGCAAGGGGAGATTATATTAATTGCCCGACAATCATTTCAAGCTTCACAGCAGATAGAGTTACCATTGCTAAACCGCGACCGATAGGTGATATAACAGTGAAAGGGAAGGAAGAACTGATTAAAATTTATTCGTTATAACTTTTAGTTCTATGCATATAACAAAATAATATAAAAAAAGTGAAAAAAACAGTTTACAAAGACCTTAAAATGTAGTATAATATACCCCTATTAACGATAAGGAACCAAGCTATGAACAAGATCGATATTCTAAAAGAGCAGTTTAACGAAGAAATGTTCGAACGTAGAGCTAACGGTATTGACACCGTATCATTTGAGCAATATAAAAAGAGACGCGAGTTCATTGAAAACTTTATGAACAGCACACCAGATCCTGAATCCATGGCTGATGCAGTTTATCACGCTGAAGCGAGGCAATATTAATGCCAATCATATTGATGAAAGGTCGAATTAAGCATAAAGCAAAGGTCAAGACATATGTCGAAAGCCTTTGTAAAGAGCTTGGCATCAATAGAATGTGGTCAAAGGTCATATTCATAAGATTTCATACATCCCTGAAGAATGAATCTCAGGGACTTTGTTGGGGCGATAAGAATGAAGGGTTTGTAGAGATTGATATTGCTCGCAAATCAGATGGCGATGAGTTATCATACGAGCAGATCATGCAAACACTAGCTCATGAAATGGTACACGCCAAACAATATTTACGTGGTGAACTAAATGGTTGGACAAACTCTTGGAAGGGTAAGAGACCAAGAAATTATAAGTACGAAAATGCACCATGGGAAAGAGAAGCTTATAAGCTTGAAGAAAAGTTATATAAAAAGTGCTGGTTATAACAAAATAATCTAAAAAAAGTGAATTTTTTTTTAAAATTCCCTTTACAAAGCTCCCAAAATAGATTATAATATACCTATATTAAATGATAAAGAAAGGACATATATTATGAAAAAATCAATTTTAAACGCAATCAACAGTATTTCATCTACTGACGAACTCAACGAAGTAATCGATCTTATTAAGATCAAACAAAAGCAGCTTAGGTCTATCAAGGTTGCTGTAGCTAAATCAAGTCTAGCAGTTGGTTCTAAAGTAAAAGTTACATCAAGGAACGGTGTACAATTTGGTGTTGTTGATCAAATCAAAAGAACTAAAGCCATCGTTACAATTGATGGTTTTAAATACAACTGTCCAATCAGCATCTTGGAGGTAGCATAATGTTGAGTACTTTCGAAAAATTAAAATGTATCGCAGCGGGTCTTGCCGCTGCTGTAATCTTCTCATTGTTTCTTAATGCAATTGAAGAAGCCTTAGACAGACCTGATGTTCATATCAGTCATTCTACTGGAGAATGTGTAAAGGTCCTTAATTACGCTGAAGATGACACATATACTTGTGAAAATCTTCCTTCTAAATACAACAAAGTGTGGGTAAAATAATATGATTATTATGGAAAAAGTATCTCCTGTTACAGGAAAAAGCAACACTATGGCGATCAACGCGACGCCAGAGCAAGTTGAAGCTTGGATGAGTGGAACTCTTATCCAAGACGCAATGCCTAATGCTTCTGTGGACGAGCGAGAGTTTTGTATCTCTGGCTGTACCCCAGAATGTTGGGATTCACTTCACATCGCATCGGAGGACTAATAATGGACTTCATAGTTTGGTGTGTTAGCTGGTACGACATTACTGGTGAAAGACACATCGAATGGAATGTTCAAGATCCATGGGATTTGAAAGAGCAATTAATTAAAGATGGTATTCAACCAGATACCATCGAAGTTTATGAAAAGGATGTATCATGAAATTAGCATATTGTGACTATATAGCGCATACTATTTTAAAACCAGCTTTAATTGAAGATGATTTTGTTACTGAAGTCAGTAAAGTGAAAATGGATCTTCACGAAAAAAAAGGCTATATGTTATCAACAGCAAAAACTATTGAAGTTGCTGATAAAAACGGTAAACAATACAAAATTACTGTTGAAGAAATTTAAAAAAAGTGAAAAAAACTGTTTACATTTGCAGTAAACTATGTTATAATATATCTATTATCAAAGGAGTAAAGTATGACAGATAGATTAGCAATGATTAAAGCGGCCGCACAAAAGGCCAAAGCAAAAGCTGAATTTAAAGCAGCTGTAAAAAAGGTTTATTCTAAACCTAAAGACCACTATAATAAACTTACTAAAACTGTAAAGAAAGCTGGTCATCAAGCGCCTGGTAGCCTTGAATGTTTTAAAGAAGAGAATATGTATTACTCAGATAAAGAAACCCAAGACTTTATTGCGGGCTCTTCTTTAATGGATGCATATAACGATCAAAAAAGTGATTGGGATTAATTATGACTCAGTATACTAATCAAGTTGAATATCAAAGACGCAAAAGGCATGTCGAAGAATGGGCTGCTAAGTGTAATTACGTTTTAGGTCAAAATGGTTACCTTGAAATGGGATACAACAGTGGATTAGTTACTCGTGAATATTATGATGGTAAGTTTGAGGTTATAGAACCAGCAAAAGATTTTGCCACATTAATGCAAGAGGCACCAAGCAAATGAATTATATTGGCTCAATAAGATACGATCAGCACGGTCGTAAAAGAAAGACTAAGGCTTTGGCACCAAAGCGCAAAGTAAAACAAGAATTTAAGCCACTTAAGGTGGAAAAGACATTTGCTCAACAGCAGATGGAAGAGTTTAATAAGAAATACCCATCTCATTCAGGAGATTCTCAATATAATACTCCTGAAGACCACTCTTGGAAAGCAGAAGCTTCCAAGAACTTCACAGTCGCACCTGCATATAACAAAGGTGCTTATCAAGTAATACCACGCAAAGACGTGGAACATATAGGAAAATAACTATGGATATTATAGAAACTTTAGGTCTGACAGTTTTGTTTGTTTTTATCGCTTGGTTTGGAATTGCTTCATCATACGCAGCAATGAAAGAAAGAGATGCAATAAAAAAGCAATACAAAGCTGGTACTCATGACTACTATGGCAATAAACTAGAAAAAAATATTAAGGAATAAAAATGTCAAATTATATGTTGCTAAGCGAATACAATGGATCGGGTGATCATAAAAATCGTAAAGCAGAAGTTCTTCGATCATTTGGAGACGACCCATCTTTTGGTATACGTATGTATATTGATGGAGAATCTCTTGGTATTGAATGGTATAAAGGAAAGGCAGAAGTATATGCAGAAGAAGCTGCTGAAAACTATGTCCTCGGCATCAAATCATATGAGAGGGATTAATTGAAAAAAAATGTTTACATTTGCAGTAAACTATGTTATAATATATCTTATATTATTAAGGAGTAAACTATGGCAGAAAATAAAATAAGAACCAAAATGAGGAAAAACAGGGTCACCATTGATGACAAATATATGGGTCCTGAACCTGCGTTTTCTCAAGGCGAAACATGCGAAGGTGTAGCAAAAAGGTCTTCTTTATGGACTCAAGGTGCGCATTGGTACAATTATTATTATAAAGCAAAAGATTATGTTCCTACTGTTTTGCAGTTTGCTGAAGATGTTTATGGTTATAAAAAGAAAGATATTCAATCACTAAAAAAACTTTCAGATTGGGACCTTGTTGGTAATGTTGGTAAAGTTGCTAAACTACATTATAGAGGATACGAATATACTCCTGATGAAATTAAAAGGTTTGGCAAATTATTTAAAGATAAAGTATCAAGAGGCAAATTGCTTGTTGCTAAAGTAAAAGAAGAAGCTGAAAATAAGCCAAAAACGCCATCAGTACAAGAAAGAACCAAGCAAAAGATTCTTGATACTATTTGCGATGATTGGGATAGAGTTGTTGATGGTTGGTTTGAAGGAGACTTTAAGCAATCAATTGATGCGTTTAAACTATTTAAACAATATGGTCTTAAAGGATCAGCAATTAATATGTTCAAGGATTTAGTTGATCAAGAGTATCAGCCAGTAAAAGATGCATATGATAAATCGTGCGATCAAGCAATAGAGGCATATTCTCACATTAAAAGAACTGATCAAAATAAAATGATTAAGGTAATGGAAACTATCTTTAGTGATCTTGATAAGCTAAAAGTTGCTAATAAAGCAGCGAAGATTCCAAGGGCTAAAAAGCCAAAAGCTTCTGATATACAGGTAAGAAAACTGAAGTATAAGGTTGAAGATATTGATGCTAAAATCACTTCAATTAATCCAGTTATGATTCCTGGTAAAAAGGTGTTGTTTGTCTATAATATTAAGAGCAGAAAATTGACTGAGTATAAGACAAATTCAACAAAGGGATTTGAGGTTAGTGGTACTACCATTAAAAATATCTGTGAAAAAAGTAGGACTACTACTTTAAGAAAACCAGATGAAATACTTCCACTGGTCTTAGGTAAAACTATAAAGCAAATCGACAAATTGGTTTGGGACACTATTACTACTAAGATTAGTGTGCCAAATGGTAGAATCAATGACGATTGCATATTACTTAGAGTATTATGATTGACTTAGAGCAAAAAATTATGACAAAGAAACGGTTTTCAACTGCCGTAGAACAACTAGTTGTAAAAGGTAATATGTCTTATATAGATGCAGCAACTTATATTATTGAAGAGAGGGGTATGGACTATAGCAATTTAAAGAAGCTATTAACAGACTCTCTTAAAGATAAAATGGAAGCTGAAGCATTAAGACTAAATTTAATTAGAGGTAAAAAGGGTAATCAACTACCCATTTAACAAGGAAAATATTATGAGTAATGTTATTGTACCATCATCCGACGCTGATAAGCAACGCATTAAAGACTGTATGGTCGAAATTAGTAATGCAATGACTCTTATGGATGCTCAAAGAGACTTCATTAAAGAGGCTATCGAATCGTGTTGCGAAGATGTTGATGTGGATAAAAAATACCTACGTAAAATGGCTAAGATTTATCATAAACAAAACCTACATGAAGTTGTAGGAGAAGTTGAAGATGTCGAAGCTTTATATGAAGGAGTTATGGCTTAATGTTTAAATTCTTAACAGCAATCGTTGAGGGATCATTTAAGTTAATGGGGTGGATTCTATTGTCGGCTGTAGTTTTATTTATCTACATGTCATCAACTGGAATCATACCTCAATGACTGATCCGTTTGAATCTTATAAATTATATAATGCTTTAAAGTTACACTTTGAATCAGGTTATGATGCTGTTAAATATAATTTTAAGTCGAATGTAACTCCTAAGTCATTCTTTAAAAGAAAGGATAAATATTTCTTTGCTAAACTCGCTAAAAAGCATGATAATAACTTAAAGGATTATTATGTTGCCAACTTTAAAGCTGGTCTAAGTTATGTTGGCGATATGATGGATGAAGATGGAGAAATAAACTACAAAGAACATAAAAGAATACAAGAAAGTATTCACAGAGTGTTTTCAGTAGATATAAATAGATTAGGTGAAGAGGATGTTTCATTCAATACATTGTTTGAATCAATTGATGGACAACATCCTTTGATCGTAAAGTTATGGTTACAAGAGGAAATTAGTTTAGAGACTGTTGTTATTCTTAATTCCATAATTGGGTTTATACCTCGTGAATCTGGAAAAATATCAGACACCATTATATGGCCTGATACACAAAGGAAGATCGAAAAGTATACACCTTTTGTAAACTTTAATCGTGATAAATGTATAACATTATTAAAAAAACAGTTTACAAACACATGAAAATGTGTTATAATATAGATTATATTATGCATAAAGTGGATAATTCAGAAAATACAATGCAATAAGGAGAAATATATGTCATTTGCAAATCTAAAGAGCTCGCGAGGCTCGTCTATCGACCAACTCGTAAAAGCAGCAGAAGCTGTGTCAACTAAAACCGAAACTAAAAACTATGATGATGATCGGTTTTGGAAACCTACCAGAGATAAAGCAGGAAACGGTTATGCCGTAGTCAGATTCCTACCAGCCAAAGAAGGTGAAGATCTTCCTTGGGTAAGGTATTGGGATCATGGCTTTAAAGGTCCTACTGGTCTATGGTATATCGAAAATAGCTTAACTTCAATTGGACAAGATGATCCGGTAAGTGAATCAAATGGTTTGCTCTGGAATACAGGTCGTGATGAGGATAAAGCATTAGCACGTGAAAGGAAAAGACGTCTACATTATGTAAGTAATGTGCTAGTTGTTTCTGATCCAGCCAATCCACAAAACGAAGGTAAGGTATTCGTATACAAATTTGGTAAAAAAATCTTTGATAAAATCATGGATGTAATGCAGCCACAATTTGCAGATGAAGACCCAGTGAATCCTTATGATTTCTGGGAAGGTGCTGACTTTAAAATTAAGATTCGTAAAGTCGAAGGTTGGGTAAACTATGATAAATCAGAGTTTGCATCAGCTGCTCCACTACACGGTGGAGATGAAGAAAAGCTTGAAGGTGTATATAACCAATTACACTCTTTAGCTGACTTTATTGATCCTAAGAACTATAAGTCTTACGATGAACTTAAGGCTAAACTAAATAAGGTACTAGGAGTTGATGCTGGTCATGCTGCAGCAGCACCAGTAGTTGAAGCTCCAGTAGTTGAACAACCAACTATGGCGTCATCAGAAAGCGCACCTTTTAGTTCTAGTGATGAGGGGGAAGAGGACACATTGTCCTACTTTGACAAGCTAGCTCAACAAGGCTAGCCTGAATAGGCAAAGGCGAAGTCTACAAAGGTTTGAAATATACCTCTAACCGAAGAGCCATAACTAACTAGGAGAAATAATAAGAGTTTGGGACGAATCTGATAAATCGTAAACCAGACCACATTTTCAGGGACCTTTCGGGGTCCCTTTTTTTATTATAAATAGTATTGGTTGACAGTCAGGTTAACCGAGTCGGAGTGGATAAAACATATTATCGCTAGTGACTAAATGAGCCCGAAAGAGCAGAAAACCCGTACATTAAGGAGAAGATTATGAAATCTTTATTTTTAATTTCGGTACTAGTAGTATTATCTGGTTGTAATACAATAGACTCTACGTATAATGGCGTTACAGACATTGTGCAAGGAGTTAAAGATGATGTTGTAGGTATTACTGCTGGTACTCTTGATAGCGTAAGTGGCGTTATCAGAGATACAGCCGAAAAGACCGATCCTAAGGGAACAACTGAGTAATATTACTCTTCGCCATGGACGGCTTATAAATATTATTGTGTAGTCCACATTAGAGACTCGCATTGGTTCATGCGTTAAAAGAATCGTATAATCCAGAATAGGAGAATTACGATGACTGTAGAACTAACTTACAGAGGCGTATCGTACACCAAGAAATTTAAAAAGAGTACCGGTGTTGAAACTGCTTCTAAATAATTAGGGAAGATATTAGACAGGGATGTCTACCCGTAAGCATTATTTAATGTATCACTTACTCTATTGTTTGGACTCGTTTGTACAATAGTTGTGGTATTAGTATTTCTACTACTATTATCAGCTACAGCAAGAGTACTTCCAGGCGTAGAGATTTCAGGTAATCTTAATTCAATATTTTCAGCTGAAAGAGTAATGATCTTATTACCTTCTTTGTCATCTGTTGATGCCATTTGACCACCACCAGATTGGAGCATTAATACATCTCTTATTCTATTGATATTACTTACAGCTTTATCAACGTCATCAGTGAGATTAGCTAATCCATCTGTTTCGAAATTAAACCCTCTTGTTAATTTACCACCAGTTACGATTGTATCTAATACTCTGGTATGTTCATCGAGTTGCTCAATAGCTTCATCAATATTTGTATCAAGTTTAATCTCAGTAGACATATTAGCAAACTTTTGGAATACATCTAGGAATTTTTCAAATGCAATTGCGCCTTTTTCGATTTGATCAGCCTTTTCACCAACTTCAATAGCTTGTTCTACTGGGGATTTACTACCTGTAAAGAATCCAACAATACTTGCTCCTAAATCAGCAAGGGTATTTAATCCTTTACCTGCTGCAAATGCAGCCAATCCAGCACCAAGCGCTGTTAGAGTACCGGTTGCAGCTAATGTTCTTTCAGCACTAGCATTATCACCAATCATTAATAATGTATCAACTTGTTGAGCAATAGTTTCAGCAAAGTCACCTTCAGTAAATTTATCAATAGCATCTGCAGTACTATTTGCACCCTTACCTATTGCAAATGCGACAAGACCTGCAGCCAGTGCTCCCATTGTACCAACAAAGTCTCCAACCTGACCATCTTCACCGGTATTAATAGACAATAATGTTTCAACTTCACTTTTAATATCATCAGCAAAGTTAGTACCTGTTGTGAATTTTGTTAAACCATCAGCAACGCCTGAACCAGCCTTACCAACAGCAAATGCAGCTAGACCTAAACCTAAACCACCAAGTGTTCCAACTAATCCAGCGGTTTTACCAAAGCCTTCAGTCTTAATTGAAAGTAGTGTTTCTACTTCATCCTTAATGCCTTTAGCAAAGTTATCGCCACTAGAGAATTTACTAATAGCTTCACCAACACCATCAGCAGCTTTACCAACACCAAATGCTGCAAGACCAAGACCTAATGCTCCTAAAGTTAGGCCTACTCCAGCAACTGCCTTAGGGTTCATATTTTCAAGATCGGAAATACTTAAAAGACCATCAACATTATCCTTAATCGCACCCGTCCAATCTGCATCGGATTCAAATTTAGCTACTGCTTTTGCTGCACCTTCACCTAATGAGAAAGCAGCTAAGCCAACACCTAAAGCGGTCATAGTAAGAGCAACAGCACCGACATTCTTAACTGTCATTCTATCAGATTCTGCCATGGACAATAGATCATCAACATTTTCCCTGATCTTTTTAGTGTCCATATCCTCAAACTCTTTCATAGCATATGTCAAACCAGCTGCACCTATACCTACACCCGCAAGTAATGCACCCGCTGCCATAGCAGCACCGCCCATCATTCCACCAAGCTTACTAAGCATTGCACCACCGCCTTTACCATCTTTACTTGTATCGGTGGTATTAATACCATCTCTTAATTGGTCTCTTATTTCTTCAAATATGGACATTCTTTCCATATCTTTTTCAGCTGTTGATAAACTACTTTGATTTTGATTCTCAAAAAAGTTTTCAAACATAGTGGATAGGTTTTTATTAGTCTCAACAGCAGAAGTCTGCAAACCTTTCATTTCTAATAAATGACGTCGTGTATTTCTACCATCAGCCTCAATCTCGCCAGTGGCGCGATTGTTTTCCTTCATTAGTTCAACTAGTTCGCTAAAATTTTGTTCTGCCATGAGTGTCTACCTTTATTTTTTATTGCCAAAGTTTTGAGTACCAAAGAAAGCAGCAACAATACCGGCAACAGCAACAAAATATGTTGGTGCCATATCACCTAATGTTCCTTGGGCTTGGTCTAATCCAACTAGTGACGCAAGGACAACAGCAAATGGATATAACAATAATCCGCCTAATGCGAACCATGTCATTTTGCGTTGAGCGTCTCGCATTGCATCAGCGTCATCAAGCTCTTTGCGCTTAAATTCAAGATACATTGCATGTTCTTCATCTGATACTTTACCATCGCCATTAGTATCAGCGGGATGTTCTTTTTTTAATTCTTTAACTTCGTCGGTCATCGTTTTGTCCTTTGTTTCATTTTTTGATTTTCATCTTCAATATATTGTTGTAATAAAGCAACATATATTTGCCTTTCCCACGGTAACATATTTTCCAATTCTGTCAAGCTGTACTTGTGATGTTGCATTAATGCGAAGTTAGTCTTATAATAATTGGTCAAGCTCTCATGCGAAAGGCCTATGAAAAAAAACTTTGCAGACCTCTTAGCTCAATATTATTATCCTCACCACAACTAACACATTTTAATTTAACATTATGTTCTACAGCCGGTATATCTTGGAAGAATCCTTGCACCTTTTTAAATTGAGCTGAATTAAGATTATCAATAAAGTCAACCAATTCTTCTTTAGACATATCATTCTTCGAATATACCTCATCATTGTCAAATATACTATCAACGCATTCGACTATAAGATCCATTAAACCCTCAACAGAGTTTAGTTTCTCAATATCAATTGCACCAAATGTTTTAACTGATGGCCAAGTCATTTTAAGACCTACATCATCAGTAACCATAACAATATTATTATCAGAAATATTTGTTACCTCAATATCTCCAACATTAATTACAACCGGATTGAGCGCTTCGCAATGCTCACATTTAAGTTGTAATTCCATATCCTCGCCTACAGATTTTCCTCTGAGTTGCAAAAATAAATATTCTATATCAAATGTGGTTAGTGATTCAACGTTATCCAATGAATAACATGAACTAATCACATTCCTTACTGCTTCTGCAATTTGTCCAGGGTCACTGGATTCCAATGCAATCATTAAGACCTTTTCTTCTTTTACTAAATAAGGTCTCATCTTTAATGTTTCCCCTGTTGACGGTAATTTTACGTCATACGATGGGACATTAATCTTGGGTAAAGCCATTCTATTCTCCTAATTATATTAAATTATATTAATCGCCAAATATACCATCAATTATTGTGTCTTTGATAGACTTAGTACTATCCACAATATCTTCTGGTACAAAGTTTTCGTAACTCATAGTCACTGTTAGTTTTTGGACAGTGTTCTCACTATTGTTGTCCAAATTAATTGCGCTAACTGTTGTGGGAAATGCATTCTCCAACTTAACGCTATATACCGGAACATTGTCTTGATTAAGTTGTTGTATAACAATGTCCGTTACAAAATCTTTTTTATATCCTGCTCTATATTTTTCCATATCAAAAATGCCTGAGGTCCAAGTGTCAAACATTCTCTTAATGTAATAGTCATTAGTAAGAAGGAATGTCATACTAATGTCTTCATTGATAACTGAATATGGAACTTTGATGCCTTGCCTATCTGCAATATAGTCAATAGTGGTAATTTGTCTACCAGGAAAACTTACCGCTTCACATAATATTGCGACGTCTCTTGGATCTGGTAAAAGGTTTTTAGCAGGTGCGCCTTGTAATGCGTTCTTTGCAAGGTCTCCAATTAAACTTTTGATACTCTGATTCATTAGATTCTTAACACTATTCGCAGTTGGCGGTGTAAAGAATATTTGAAAACGGTTTTGCATAGCAAGACCGCCTTTCTTTGCAATAGTTGATTTTAAATCGTCTATACTGTTCATGATGCGTATTGTTTCCTTGAGTATCTCCATACCGATTCAGCCTTAACGCCTTTGAATTGTTCAGTCGGTAGGAATATTGCAATAGGCCATTCAGTCATAGGTACTCTTACTATACGTGACTTAACATGGTCCATTAAATAATGCTTAAAACATGGTGCAAATTCTTTATATTTCTTAGCACCAATAATAGTCTTATATCTTAATTTCTGTAATCGCGTTGTATCATTCATAGTCTTAGGTGCTAAATCCATCATTGCATCAAGAAATCTAGCCCTCACACCGGGTGAAAGATAGTGCAGATTCAGTCCATAGAATCCACCCTTAGCAGGTTCTACCATAATCGATAGAGGAAATCTATCATAGTATGGTAGCGTTTTCTTATGCTTAGGGTCATAAAAATACATCATCATATCGCCAACACGTGGTTTAGTTGTTGGTTCTAATGCAGTATCCTTAAGCAAACTCCTAGGATTAGGATCAGCAAGTTTTTTAACATTTCGCTGAAACCATTTTGTCGCCTCTGCAGTCCTTGGTGTTACCCCAGCCCTGAATGCTTGCGATTGTAGTGTGTCAAATAAACTAGCCATATATCTATTTATACTATCCTTTGAGTAGTTTCACGCCTAAATTCTTTAAAGTATCTTCGGTCCATATCTGAAATTTCCAACCTTTTGCATGAGCAAATTGCTGAGCAGCATTCCATTTAGATGTATTTTTGATATATGTAGTCACTTCATTAAGATACTTTTTTGTCTTTCGTTTAGGATTCTTTGGAGGAACTGTTTGTTTCTTGGGTTTAATTTCAACAAGTATAACCTCACCATTGCTCATTTCAATAAGCATATCGACAAAATAACGATGTAGTTTACCATCTGTTTTGCACTTGTATGGTATAACTATTTCCTCACTATTCCAAGCACGTACTTGTGGATTAGCCTCAGCCCATCTAAATGTATTGCGCTCCCATAGTGATCTATATGTCACCTTTGTAGGGTCACCTGCGTATTTCTTTTTGTTCTTTACTGTGTATTTACCTTTATAAGCCATATAAATAGATCTATAAGTTATTAATGTATTACTATTTATACAGGTAAAAAACAATATGTCGATCTTAACATTCCCTGAAACGCTCAGGTCCAAAGTATCCGAAGACGGATTCCCACACGTATCTTTTTCGATGGCAAGAAAAGGAGTACCCGAATTTAATCAAATCCATCTGTTTATCCCAAGTGGAGTAACATCAAATGATGGTATGAATTATGGCGCACAAGAACTTGGCATGACCGGTATGTTTGCAAATGCTGCAGTCCAAGGAGATAAAGTAGGTGCTGCCGATCTTGTATCAAGAGTTACCAAAGAGGGAGGAAAGGCATCTGGTGGTATTCCTGGTATTGGAGGTTTGGCAACATCAAGCGAAATCAAATCTGGTATAGTAGTAAATCCCTATACAGCGACGACATTCGAAGGAGTCAATGTCAGAACATTTGATTTTGCATTCAAATTAGTACCTACATCAGCAGGAGAGTCAAAAACAGCCCATGAGATTGAGAGTATATTCCGTAAGTATATGTATCCAAAGGAGGTAGGTGCGGGATCGTTGGAATATCCACCTACGTTCCGTATCAAATTCATGGCAGGTGGTAAAGTCAATAAGTATATGCCAAGAATTATTGATACATATTTGACTGCAATGGCTACAAACTATAATCCTACAGGTAATTCATTCCATGCGAATGACGGCGATTTAGGTGCTGCACCTGTAGAGGTCGATATGAGTCTTACATTCCAAGAGGTACGTCCAATTACAAGAGACGATCTGTATGGTAAGGGACTGAAATACGTAGATGGATACGAGTCTGCAGGTCATATTGTCGGCGAGACACCAGATCAATTGCAAGATCTGACGAGCAATACATCTAATATTCCTGGAGGACAAGGATAATGAGCTACTTCAAACAATTCCCTACTTTGCCCTATGACTTTGATAGAGATGGTATCAAACAGACGGTTGTCGATATATATCGAAGTGCAAGACCACTGAATGCGTTTCTCGATGACCTTAATTCATATAGTTTCTATGAGGTAAAGAATGGAGAGAGACCTGATATTGTCAGTCAGAGAATATATGGTACTACTCAGTACTATTGGACATTCTTTGTCATTAATGATTTCTTACATGACGGACTTGCTGCATGGCCGATGAGTCAAGAGAAGCTTCAAGCCTATATGGACCAGGAATTTGAAGGAGTTGTCATTACGACTAATCCATCAGTAGACGATACAGGCGATATAGGTGTAGAGATAGGTTATCCGAATAGTCTATCGGGTAGGTTCGAATTAGGAGAAACGATTACAGGTACGACCTCAGGCGCCACTGGTACCCTGGTGAAGAAGAATTTGGATATGAATCAGCTTGTGTTGCAAAATGTCCAAGGATCTTTCATAGGATCTTCAGCCCCAGGACCACAAAATGCCACAGAAAAGGTAACAGGATCAAATTCAATAGATTCCGTTAATACATATGACGTATATAGGTATATCGATGCTCCCCATAACTATTATAGATCAGACGATTCAGAAAAAAGAGTAGCGACAAATAATGTATTCATTAATGGAGGAGAGCCAAGTGGAGAGCTTTCCTTTGATACTAATAGAAGTCATCTCTTTGCTGCTAATGAAGCAAGATCAAAAATACGTGTAGTCGATCCTAAGTATATAAACCAATTCGTAGAGAAATATGAGGCAATAATCAATAATGTCTAGATATAATAGTAAACTTGCTAATGGTTCAGACGCTATAATACCATCATCTTATGAGTTAGAGAGTGCAATACTTGTATGTAATGACGGTACGGAATATGATATAAAAGACCTTATTGCATTATTCTCTATAGATGAATCTCTGTATAGTGGATCGTTGCAAGCTGAGTTCAATATATTAGATGCTGCAAATATGATGGAAAAAGTGAGATGTGTGAGTGGTGAGGGACTTAACGTAGTAGTGAAGAGACGGCTCAAAGGGGGATCTACGACTAAATATACGCACAAATTTGTAATCGCAGAGATCCACAGTTACTCTAAACTCAGTCCAGGTACGGCCACGTATGTGTTCAGATGTGTCTCAGAGCACGCTTATATAAGTCAATCTAAGACTATATCTAAGCCGTTTAACAATGTACCAGGGCAGTTAATAAAGAATCTGTGTACAGATGAGTTAGGTATCGACGATAAGAATCTTACTATTAATACAGAGACTAAACAGACTATTGTTGGTGTATATCCACGTATGAGACCTATGTACCTTATTAATTGGTTAGCAAGGAGATCTTATGACAATGGGACACCGTTCTTTTTCTATGAGACATTAGGACATGGTATATATTTTGAATCCTATGAGAACCTTATTAATGAAGACTCTTATAGAGAATATAAGTACGCTCCTATAATGAATACTATTGTTGGTTCAACTGAGAATACTGATAACCTTGCTTCGAAGGTATTAACGTTATCATCTGAATTTAATATGAGTCAATATATGAATATAGGACTTGGAGCTTATTCATCAACATTACATACATTAGATATAGCAACAAAGTCATACGATACACAGACTTATGCATACAGTGAAAATAAGTTACGCCTTAATAAGAATGGTGTTGTACCAGGAGGGCGCGAGATTGAACAGAGACCCTTAGAAGAGCATAGGGATTCGACTAACTTTTATATCAGCTTAAACACCTCGGCGGTATCTGGGGGCTCTAGTTACCAAGCACCAGCGAATTCAGATATACTCGCAGCGAATGCTTACGTACAGAATATGGATACTCTCGAATTAACAGTAGAGATATATGGAGACTTTGAGCTTCATGCTGGTATGTGCATAGATATTAATGTAGTAAAATCTATAGATGCAGGTAATGATAAAAGAAGTAAAGATCTCTACTTATCCGGTAAGTATATCATTGCGGCTATTACACATAAGTTTAATGATGAATATAGAATGGAATTACGATTAAAGAAAGATTCCTTTATAGACTCATTAGATAATATACAGAAAAGAGACTAATTTTATGCTGTCAGAAAAAGTTATAAAACATATTGATATAAAAAAATTTTCCGCCGAAAAAATGGGTCGGAAAGGGAGCGCTAAATAATGAATAGAATGGATCAGTTTATAGGTGGAGATTTTACTTGGTTTACCGGTGTTGTAGAAGATCGCTACGATCCCTTAGAAATGAACCGAGTAAAAGTACGTTGCTTTGGTTTCCATACAGAGAATAAGGGAGCAGTAGATGTCGACGACTTACCGTGGGCTACTGTCATGTTACCCACAACTTCTTCTGGTACTTCGGGTATAGGCGATACGCCTCACGGTTTAATGGAAGGTTCATGGGTAGTCGGTTTCTTTAGAGACGGTCCTTCAGCTCAGGATCCTATTATTATGGGTTCAATCGCTGCTCAAAATTCTCCTCGGTCCAAGTCATTAGGCTTCACGGGCGACCATTATCCAACAATGGAATATATGGATAAACCTGATACTAACTTCGCAGGTCGCCAGGAATACTATAACGAATCTGATCAGATGGAAGCAAGGTCCCAAGGCTCTTCTCCTTCCGATATACAAGTGGCGGTTCCTGCTCAAATTCCTTCTGTATCCGAGAATAAGGCTGACGCTTATTATGCTGAGACTCCATGGAATGAATTACCTCCTATGAATGGTCATGTTCCTGATTATCCATATAATAAAGTATACCAATCAGAGTCTGGTCATGTAACAGAAATTGACGATACTCCAGGTAATGAAAGACTTCATCGTATGCATACATCAGGTACTTATGAAGAGATCTATACTGACGGAACTCGCCAGGTTAAAATAGTCGGTGATGACTATGAAGTCGTTTTCGGTAATAAGAATATCCATATTAAAGGAAACTGTTCAATGACTGTCGATGGCGATTTAAGACAGATGGTCTATGGTAATTATCATCTTCAAGTCGAGAAAGATATGACTATGAATATTAAAGGTTCGCAACAAGTCAAGATTGGTGGTAATCATGAGACAGAAGTCGTCCGTAGCCGATCAACGAATATCGGTGTGGATGATAACCTAAGTGTTATGAATAATTCTACCACTAATATTATTAACGACAAACTGTTAACTGTTGGTAATGACTTTACAACATCAGTTACAAATAATATGGCGACAACTGTTTTGAATAATAAGAGTGTTATGAATGCTGGTACATTTAGTCATACCTCCTTAGCCGATTATACATTAAGCGTTAATACAAATCAGACAATCGGAGTTGTTGGTACTCTTGCAGAAACAATTGACGGAGCGGTTACAGAGACATACGGTAATACTCTTAATTCAAGTGTTACTGGTGCTGTGACTGAAACATATAGCAGTACTCAAAATACAACAGCCAGTGGTAATGTTACGATCGTTGCTCCAACAATTGATCTTAACCCATAGGATAACATATGCCAGGAATAGTAAGACAAGGTGATTCACATGCAGGACACGCAAGTCCTACACCAAGTCCGTTTCATAAGACTTCTTATGTTGGTGGATCGCCTAATGTCAATGTTAACAGTAAGGCAGTTATACGAGAAGGAGACTCTACAGCATGTGGAGATCCTGCTGTTGGTAAAAGCGGAGACGTAAAGGTAAATGGTATTGGTGTTCATCGATTAGGTGATGGTACTGGTGGCCATGGCAGTTGGGTCCCAAATAGCGCAGCTACTTCTTCTACTAATGTATTTGCTAATGGTGGTGGTGGAAGTCAAGGAACTGCTGCTACGCCAGAAGATGCTATTGCGAGTAAAGGTAGTTGTACATATTTTGATTGGAATAATAATACATGTTTAGACCAATCATCTGATCCAAATGGAGATTATTATGTTAGTCCATAAGAGGAGATATAAATGAGTTTATGTGGTAATAATAAAGCTTTAGATGATCTAAAAGCTAAGCAAGGAGAATTAGATGATCTCTTAGCTGGTGGTAAAGATCAGCTTGGAGCTATGGAATCTAAACTGAATGCTATGAAAGCTGATTTAGAATCATTTAAACCTGAGCTTCCAGAAGTTGAAAGCCTACAAGATAAATTAAGCGAAGTAACTGGTCTTACTAATCCTTTTGATAAAGCTAAGTCTATTGCTGAAATAAAAGAAAAGTTTGGAGCAGCAGTTCCTGATCTAGATAGTATAATGGGAAGCCTAGGATTAAATGCTGATTTTCTTAATATGACTCCAGCACAATTATTAGAACAAGCCCAGGCTGATGTTGATGTTTGCGCATTGGTTCCTAATGTTGAAGCATCTCCTGATGGCACAGTAAAAGAGCAACCCACTGAACCTAAGGTTCCTGAAGAACCACCGGCAGCTCCTGAACCCACCCCCGTAATCGAAAAAGATTTAGAAGAATTAAATAAAAAGCTTTTACGACAGTCATTTAATAATAATTTAAAATACATGGCTTCTCGTGCTAATAAAATATTTACTGGATTTGGATCAAGAAAAAAGAATCAAAAGTTTTATGATTCTACATGGGAAGAACAGTGGGTTGAATTAATTGAAGCAGCTGGTGGAGATTATAATACTTATAGATTAAAAAGTAGAACATTAGAAGAACTAAGAGAAGCTCAAAAGAAATTAAGCTCTAAATATCCAGACGCGAAATGGGATTTTAAAAAGGAAGGACAAATATTAAAAGAAACATACATCCTTGTAAAAGACGCAAATCCGCACCTATTTGCTCAGGCTCAAGATTTTAATACTGCAGCAGCTGAATGGTTTGTAAGAAGAAAGGTTAAATTAGCCGATAAAGAAGCGACCTAAGAGGTATAAATAGTTATATGTCTACTAATAATTTATCAGATTTTACCAGTCAGCCTCTTGAACCGAGTGGTGTAGTTGGTGATCTTAAAAAAGTTCAATCGGCTTCAAGATTAAATCCTTGGACTGATATAGATCTTAACTTGACTCTTCATCCAATACGTAAGGATATTATTCCTTTGAAAGATGATAGAGCAATTAAATATGCAGTACGTAATTTACTTCTTACTAATTTTTTCGAAAGGCCTTTTGGTCTAGGCATTGGCGCAAACTTAAGAGCTTTGCTTTTTGAGCCGGCAGATGAAATAACAAAACAAGCAATGCGAGAAAATATAGAAAGAACTATACAAGATAATGAACAAAGAGTGGAAGTTATTTTTATTAATATAGATGATAAACCAGATCAAAATGCATATAACATTTTAGTAAAATTTAGAATTAAAGAATACGATACTCAGGAAACAGTAAATATCGTATTGAAACGTTTAAGGTAATAAAATATGGCCACTAATTTAAATGTAACAGAACTTGATTTCGATCAAATAAAAAAGAATCTTAAAAATTATTTAAAGAGTCAATCTCAATTTAATGGATATGATTTTGAAGGATCAGGTTTGTCCTCACTCCTAGATGTATTAGCTTATAATACGCATTATAATGCTATGACGGCTCACTTTGCTCTGAATGAAGCATTTCTTGATTCGGCTCAAATTAGAGGAAACATTGTTACAAGAGCTAAATTGCTTGGTTATATACCCCGTTCAGTCTTAGCGCCACGAGCTACAGTTACTATTACAGTTGATGTCTCAGGTGAATCCGGTATTATTCCATCTACATTGACTCTACCTCGAGGTGCTAAGCTTACTACTAATGTTGATGGAAGAAATTATAGATATGTTGTCCTTGATGAACAATCAGCAGTAATTAGTTCAAACAATACCTTTGTTTTTGATAATGTTACTATTGTTGAAGGTACACGTAAGAAGCTTTTATATAGAGTAGATAACGATATTGAAAATCAAAAATACCAGATTTCAGATGACGATGCTGATACTTCAACATTAAGAGTATTGGTCCAAGCTAACGAGCAATCGTCTTCATATGATAACTATACTCAATTTGATTCTTTGCTTAATGTAGATTCTTCAAGCCGAGTATATTACTTACAAGAAAATTCAAATGAATATTTTGAAGTATATTTTGGTGACGGTGTTACAGGTAAGAAGCCTTTAAATAATAACATTGTTACACTAGATTATATCTTTACAAATGGTGAAGACTCAAATGGTGCTAATGTATTTAGCATGGTAGATAATATTGGTGGATATTCTAGTATTACTATATCTACTCTTGCCAAAGCTCAAGGTGGCACTGAAAAAGAAACAAATGAGTCGATTAGATTTAACGCCCCACTTACGTTTACTTCACAAAACAGGGCTGTAACTTCTGATGATTATAGAGCTATTATTAACAAAGAGTTTACAAATATTAGCTCAATTTCTACATGGGGCGGTGAAGATAATGATCCACCAGATTATGGAGCAATTTATATTTCAATTAAACCTTTGGTTAATGAAATATTAAGTCCAAACGAAAAGACAAAAATTATTAATACTATTCTTAAAGGTAAGAGCGTGGTTTCCATTACACCTGTAATTGTGGATCCTAACTTTACTTATTTAGATTTAGATGTTTCATTTAAATATAATCCAAACTTAACTGATAGGTCTCCAGTTGAATTACAATCTGTTGTAAGAGATACTATTTCAGATTATAATTTTAATGAGCTAAATAAATTTGATGGTGTGTTTAGACATTCTCAACTATTAAAAGCTATCGATAATGCTGACCCAGCTATACAAAATAGTAATGTAAGACCTTATATGTTTATGAATATTACTCCTAATAAATCTTCAGCTGGTTTGGATAATAATTTTGATTTACAATTTACAGCTCCATTCTTTAGTTCTGGATCTTCAACTAATTTTATTATTTCATCAACATCGTTCAAGCTTAATAGCGATGAAGTATATTTTGGAGATATTCCAATTGAAAATAGTACAGATAGACAAGTTATAGTTTATAAAATTGTAGGTAACCAAAATGTAACTGTAGTAAATGATGCTGGTTTAATTGATATTACAAAGGGTAATATTAAATTAAATAACTTTATACCTGATGATGATTCTCCAGACAATATTAGAATTACAGTTGTTCCAAACTCTTTAGACCTTGCGCCAAAAAGAGATCAGCTTATCGCTATTGATCCTTTAAGAGTACAAATTACTCCAAGCATTGATACAATTTCTGTTTCTGGATCTTCTGGTACAATTGATTATACTACGACGTCAAGGATGAGATAATATGGCGGGAACTCACAATCCTAAAAATGTTCATTTTTCTTCTGATATATCATCACCAGGATATATTGAATCGAAAGCTTCATCTAGGCATGTCACTAAGGAAAATTTAAGAACTGAAGAATTGATGTCAGCTGAGGTTTTAGAAAACTCAGCTGGTTTACAATTACTACTAGAAGCTTATTATACATATATGAACTTGGAAGAGTTTGTATATAGTCAAAGCGAAACTTATTCTGATATTGTTTTAGACAATAAAGCTGTTTTTAGAGTTGACGATCCTAGAAACGAAAATGATCATTTTTTTGGAGATCATGATGGCGCAAATTCAGTTTTAACTTTAACAGATGAAACTGGATATGTTTTAACATATTCACTAGATGCTAGTAGTGTAAACATAACCAATGGTAATAATTTACCAGGCAGTTTAGCTGATTCTAAAACAGCAATTGGTAAAACCTTTACTGTAAGTAATATTTTATCTACTGTTGAAGTAGCATCAACTGGAACAGACACTAATACATTTACTTTAACAAGTTCTAATCCATTAATTAATGAAGGATTGCCAATCACTGGCGCCGGCATACCAGCAGATACTATAGTAGAAAACGTTGATGGAACTTTTATAAGACTTTCAAGAACTGCTACTATTAATTCTGGAACTGTATTAACAGTTACATTTAATACTCAAACTGCAACCTTAATAACTCCAATAAAATATTGGGCTGGTCCTGGAGCGTCATATGCTCTTAATACAATTGAAGAGTCTATGGATATTGACGCGACAGCGGCGCAATATTTAGAGCTTATTCAAAAGGAAATTGCAGCAGTTGTTCCTAGGTCTATTCCGGTTAATAAAAGAAATTTATATAAGGCTATAACTGAGTATTATAAAATTAGAGGTTCATCAGATTCTATTGAAGTATTTTTTAGATTACTTTTTGATGACGAAGTTGAGGTAGAATATCCATGGGATAAAACATTAATTCCATCTTCAGGTAATTGGGATGCCAATCCAAGTTTACCTAAGGGTGGTATTTATCTCGATAAAAAAGGTTTTTTATCAGACACTATTAAAATACAAGACAGTTTAAGATACCAAAAGTTTTCATACCTAATTCGAACAGGACAAAATCTTTCTTCATGGGATTACTTTTATAATCGATTAGTTCACCCAGCAGGATTTAAGTATTTTGCTGAGATTCTTATTCAATTATTTGGAACAAGAGATGAGCTTGGTGATGATCAAAAAATTGAAAGACAATTAAGATATGTTGGTGGTCCAAAGCATAATCAATTAACTGGTGAAGTGTTTACTGGTTATGGTAGAACAAATAGATTTACTGTTTCTTCTATGCCAGACTTACAGCCTGGTGTTATAGGTATCGAAGATATTCCACTACTTGTTGAAATGTTTGCTTCATCATTCTTGCCATTTACCTACGTTGATATACATAGGTCAGGCAGAATGTCTCTTACTGTACCAAACTCTGGTACTGGAGCTCACACTGTAACTGCTGTTGAAATTGCTGATCCTGGATTTGGTTATACAATTCCACCAGTTATTGTTGTGAATGGTGTTGCTGAAACTGGTCAAACAATTTCTCAAGCAACAATTACATGTACAATTGATTCTCAAGGTAGAATTAACGGAACAACTATTACTAATGCTGGATCTGGCTATCAAACGGCTTTTGCTAATGTAGCTGCGAATCCTAATATCTCGAAAATATCGAATATTCAAATTGTTCCAGACACTACTAAAAAGTATTCAACACCACCAGGAATTATATTTGATGCTCCAACATCAGTTGACAATCTTGGTCTACCATTAGAAACTAATGTTACAGCAACTGGTAAATATTTACTAGCTCCTACTGGAGTTGATAAAATAGAAATGATTAATAATGGGTCGGGTTATACTTCAGTTCCTGATGTATCTTTCTCACAACCTGAAACTCATTTTACAGCTCAGCCATTTTTGACTGAAGACTTTGAAAATGCTACTATTAGCACAGAAAATTATGATAGTTGGAGAGAAATTAATGTTAATGATCATACTGCTTCTATTGATTCAACAGAAGCTGATACTGGATCTAAATCATTAAAGCTTCAAACCAGTACTTTAGATACCGATGCTTCTGGTAATATTGGTGGACTTGTTCGTCGATTAAAATTAGATGCTCCTGAGTTTACGTCACGTCTTCCTGGTAATAGAATTAAAGTAAAAGTAAGAGCTAAGAAAGCTTCTAGTAATGGAGCTTCATTCTTTAAGATGGCGTACTCCACAAACCAGCACGGTAATTCTGGTTGGCAACAAAAGACACTAACAACAGATTGGGCTGATTACGAATTTGAATACAATATTAGTGCTACTACTCCAACAAATGAAGACTATGTTGGTTTCCAAGGTGATGGTAACGATGGTATTGTTTATATTGATAATGTTTCTATTACAGTTAAATGGGATTATCCAAGAGTATCTGTAGAAATTGAAAATGGAAGAGTTAATGCTCTTAAAGTTTACCATAAAGGATCTGGTTATACTCAAGTTCCAACTGTAAGTATATCTGGTAATGCTACTGCTGTGGCTCAATTAGTTCCATCTGAAATAGCATCGGCTGAAATTGTTAATCCAGGATTTGGATATATTCTAAGTCCAAAGGTATATATTGCTTCTGTTGCTAAAAACGAAAGTCGAGTTAAACCACAAGGTGTTACTCGAATTTTAGAACTAAATCATACTGATGTTGATCCTCATTCGGTTAAAGTAACAAATCCAGTTCAAACAACTGCATCAGTAAGAGGCAGACAATTATATAATGGACAAAGATTACAAAAGGGTGTTCTTACATCTGGTCAAAACTGGAATATAACAGAAACTAATCCAGTAGCTGATAAAATTATGGGTGGGTATACTGTATCAGCGGTTCCGGCCGGATACAGAACACAACCAGGAAATGACTATTATAGTCAAAAAACTAATATATTAGAAAGCAACATGCTTTATGATTTTAATGAAACTTTAGAGGTATTAGGTGACACAGAATTACAAAGTACTTCTATAAGTGATATAAATAAATATAACGTTAATTCGTTTGTACATTCATCTAATTACTCTGCTGATTTGCATGATTAGAAAGATTAACATAAATTAATAGGAAAGAAAAATGACGGCAATTATTACTTCTAAATTCAGATCTTTGAATGCGGAAAACTTCAAAGAGGATATCGATACAGCAAATTCTGGATCCAGTGTTTACGTAGCAATTGGTAAAACCGATGCTTGGTCTAATAACACAGGAGACACGACAGATACTGAACCATTCACACCTTATGATACTATAGATTCTTTAGTTGAAGCAAGGGAAAACATTTTCGCATTAAAAAAATTAAATGCGGCTGATGTATCTAATGTAATTCCAAGACACACTTGGACTACTGGTACAAGTTATGTTCAATGGGATTCAAATGATCCAGACATTTTTGATAAAGCTTTTTACGTAATTACTTCAGAGTTTAAAGTATATAAATGTATTTATTCTCCTGGAACTGGATCGACTCAAGAACCAACACAAACATTGACTGCTCCAACAGCAGAATCAGATGGATATATTTGGAAGTATATGTATACAGTTGCCGTCGCTGATGCAGAAAAATTCCTAACAACATCTTATATGCCTGTTAAAACTATTAATTTAAGTTCATTTGCTAATGATGCTGCTGCAGAGTCTGCTTTAAGTGAAGGTGATTACGCGCAATACCTAAACCAAAAGGCAAGTAGAGATTCTACGACTGCAGCAGGTATTGAAAGAATTGTTGTAACTGCTGGTGGTACAGGATATACTGAAGCTCCTGATGTATTTATCACAGGGGCTGGTAATGGAGCAGATGCAACTGCTGTTGTTTCAGGCGGAGCTGTTACTGCTGTTAATGTTACGGCAAAAGGAACTGATTATTCTACAGCTCACATCGTAATTTCTGGTGGCGGTTCTGGAGCAACAGGTGCTAGCGCAAGAGCTGTTCTTGCTCCGGAAAATGGCCATGGTACAGATCCTATTAAAGAGCTTGGTGGATTCTTTTCAGCTGTAAATACTTTGCTTGATGGAACAGGTGGTGGTGATTTGACTACTGGTAATGACTTTAGACAAATTACTCTATTTAAAAATCCATTTAATTTTGGAACGTCAACTGTATCAACTGAACCAACGCTTAAAGCTACTCCAGCGTTAAGCTTTCAATCTACAACATCAGCCTTCCAAGTGGATGAACTTATAACTCAAGGAAGTGGCGCGACTTTAGCCCAAGCATTTGTTGTTGAAGTAGATTCAGATACAGGTTATGTTTACTATGCTCAAAACTCTAAAACTGGATATGGAAACTTTGTAACAGGCTCAACTGTTACTGGTGCAACATCGAATGCTCAGGGAACGCCTAAAGCTAATAATAATGATTTTAGAATTGACCCTGAAGTTGATGTCCATAGTGGTGATATCGTATTCCTAGAAAATAGAAATCCTATTGATAGAACAGCTTCACAGATCGAAGACATTAAAATTATTATCGAATTCTAATATAAATATTAGTTTAAAAGAGAGAACTTATGACTACAACATCAATAAAAACTTATCCAATATCGCCATATTATGACGATTATAATGAGGCTAAAAATTACCATAGGATTCTTTTTAGACCTGGTTATTCAGTACAAGCTAGAGAACTTACTCAAATGCAATCTGCTTTACAAGCGCAGATTGATAGGCATGGTCAATATGCGTTTAAAGACGGATCAAGAGTTGTTAATGGCGAAGTATCTCTTAATGTAGAATTTGATTACCTCAAGGTTGAATCAAGTTTTAGTCATAGTGGAACAACATACAATAGTAATAATTTATCAGCATTTGAAGGTACTATAATTACTGGTACAGCTAGCTCAGGTAATCAGGTTACTGCATTGGTATTAAAAGCGGTCCCAGCAGAAAATAATGATCCTGATACTTTATACATTAAATACCAAAAGTCAGGAGACACCAGTGGAACCCAAGTTTCTGATGTAGAAAAATTTGCTCCTGGTGAAGTTTTTGTTTCTAATGCTGATCCAGTAAAATATGGAATGATTGGTGGTGGCAATAATGTTGATGGTTCTAGCCAAGCATCAGCAATTTCTAATCCTGTAGGAAAGGGTTCTTCTGTTTCTATATCAGAAGGCGTATATTTTATATCAGGTTGTTTTACATATGTTCCATCATCAACTCTTATTTTAGACAAATATACTAATAATCCTTCAAATATTATTGGCTTACAAGTAACAGAGTCAATTGTAACATCGGGTACTGATGCTACTCTCGTAGATAATGCTCAAGGCGTTCCTAATACTTCTGCACCCGGTGCTAATAGATACCAAATATCTACAACTCTAATTAAAGAGCCAATTGATATTGATCAAAGAACTATTGACAAATATATTACGCTTTTAACTGTAGATGATGGAATTGTCCAGGTAGATAAAACAGATAAAACTTCAGATACTGGACTTACTTTAAGACTAGCTCAAAGAACCCATGATGAATCTGGCGACTATATTACAAAGCCATTTGAATTAGAAATTCTTGAGCATTTAAACGATGGTACTAATTTTGGTAAGTATGCTGCAGACGGTGGTGGCGATGCAAATAAAATCGCTATTGGTGTTGAACCTTCTACTGCTTATGTTCAAGGTTATAGGAATGAAAAGGTAGCTACGACTTATATTGAAATTGATAAACCAAGAGGCGCTGATGCTACTGGATTTGAAAACGAAACTAATACTCAAATCAATATTGGTAACTATATTAAGCTTGATCCAACTACAGTTCAAGGAACTCCAGATCTAGAACAATTTACTCCAATTACTTTAAAAGACGCGGGAGACACTGTTGGTACTGCAAGAGCTAGAGGAATGGAAGCTTTTAGTGATCATATTAGATTATATCTATTTGATATTACTATTACTCATGCCTCAAAAACATTTAATGATGTTGATAATGTGGCTCAATCTTCTCGTAGTTTCGTTGGAGATTTTGCAACACTTAATGGTGTATCAACAGACGGTCAAAGATTTGATGTTGGCACCAACACTGCTATCTTCAAATTACCAAAGGCTGCTGTAAAGACCTTAGCAGATCCTACAAGAGATACTACTTATTCTATTAAAAGATTATTTAATCCTACTGTAACTTCAGGATCTTTAACTATTACAACAACTGTTGGATTGTTTGAAGATGTTAATGATATTATCGTGGCTCCACGAGGTGGCATCGCTGTAAAAACTACTATTCTTGGAAATAAAATTAGTGGTGGTAATGGTCAAACATCGGTACAATACGATTGTTCAGGTTCTGGTTTAAATATTAATGATGGCGTTGTTTGTGATGTAGTTGCTACAATTAAAAAGACTATTGCGCCAAAGACAAAGACACCTACAACAGAAACAAAAAATATTGCTGTAACTGATGGAAATCAGCTGAATTATAGCTTAGGTAAAGCTGATGTATATGAACTTATTTCGCTTACTGATGCTGGCGGTGTTGATCAATTACCTAACTTTACTCTTGACAATGGCCAAAGAGATAATTTTTATGATGAAGCTAAGCTTATAAAAAATAGTGGTACTGCCCCGCTACCCGCTGGATTTTTAGTAGCAGTATTTAAGTATTATTCTCATGGAGCTGGAGATTATTTCTGCGTAGATTCATATCCAACAGATGACTATGGAGATATTGAAACTTTTTCTGGAAATGGCGGCGATTTTGAATTAAGAGATTGTATCGATTTTAGAGCAAGGAAATCAGATGATGTGTCGAATTCTAATAATTTTACTGGAACTGGTGCAAGTTTATGTGGCGCTCCTAAAGTTGGACATGCATTAACAGCTGATGTTAATTACTATCTTCCAAGAATTGATAAACTTATTATTAAGAGAGATGGAGAGTTTGAAATTATTAAAGGTGTTCCATCACCTTACCCTCAACCACCTGAAGATAAAGAAGATGGTTTAACTCTTTACTCACTTAAATTAAAACCTTATGTTTTTGATTTAGCTGATATTATTCCGGAAATGAAGGATAATAAACGATATACAATGAGAGATATCGGTAAGCTTGATAAAAGAATTAAGAATTTAGAATACTATACTTCTTTGTCTTTACTAGAACAATCTGCTGCTGATGTTCACATGGTTGACGGCTCAGGATTAAGTAGATTTAAAAATGGTATGATTGTAGATTCATTTAAAGATCAGTCAATTGCAAATATGGCTCACCCAGAATGTAGTGAGTCAGTAGATAAAGAAAATGGAATCTTAAGACCAGAGTGTCCAGCTAAAAACGTTAATTTAATTACATCACAAAGCATTTCAGGTACAGCACAAAAAACTGGGTCTGTTTGGACAATGCCATTTACTCAAGTTGTTCACACAAAACAGCCATACGCTTCTGTGGCAATCAATGTTAATCCATATAATGTATTTACATGGAATGGTAGAGTTCAACTTTCGCCAGAATCAGATGAGTGGAAAGAAACTGATGTCAGACCAGATATTATTATTAACGATGATGGTCAATATAATCAATTTGTTGAAAGAGCTAAAGAACAAGGTATACTTGGTACTGTTTGGAATGAGTGGGAAACTAACTGGACAGGGCGACAAGTAGAAACTGAAGTATCCTCTAGAAGAACTACCCGTTCAGAAAGAAGAGCTTGGTGGAGACAAAATAGATTTGGTAGAGGTTGGAGACGTGGTAGAAGAAGACGTGGAAGAATTAGAAGAGATACCATAACAACTACTACGCTTTCTCATAACCAATCAAGAACTGGTTTAAGAACTGATGTTAGCTTCGATACAGTAACGAGAGATAGCGGAAATAGAGTTGTTGAAGTTAATTTTGTTCCATTTATGAGATCAAGAAAAATATTCTTTAAAGCTACTCGAATGAAGCCTAACACTAAAGTGTATGCATTCTTTAATGATGTTAATGTTACAGCTTTCTGTAGAGAAGAAGCTTATCAAGAATGGTCTGAAACAAATTCAGTAGTAAACTATGCTGGAGAGGCTTCACACCCTGGAACAAATAGTGGTTCTTTGTCTACTGATAATAAGGGTGAAATCACAGGTACTTTTATTATTCCTAGAAATGATTCTATGAAATTTAAAACTGGAACGAAAGAGTTTAGGCTATCTGATTCAGAAACAAATAATAAGCAGGCCGAAGGAACTGGAGCTGAAACAATGTTCCATGCTCAAGGTCTTATTGAATCAACTCAAAGAACAATTACTAATACTAAAGTTCCAAGATTAGAAACAACTCGATTAAATCAAAATAGAGTTATTAGTGAAACGTTTAGACAAACAACTACAACTTGGCATGATCCATTGGCGCAAACTATTTTGATTGAAAAACAAGGTGGTATGTTTGCAACATCAATTGATCTATTCTTTAAAACTAAGTATCAAGTTAAAACAACTACTGCTGGTAATGATGTTCAAATTCCAGTATGCGTTAGTATTGTTACAACAGAGAATGGTATACCAACACAAACAACAGTTCCTGGAAGTGAAGTTGATATGTATCCAGGAGATGTTAATGTATCTGAAAACGCATCAGCTCATACTAGATTTAATTTCGAAACTCCTGTATATTTACAACAGGATAAAGAATATGCAATCGTTATTCAAGCAGATTGTGATGAATATGAAGCTTGGGTTGCTGAAATGGGTGGGTTTGATGTAACTAATACTAACCATAGAATTAATAAACAACCACATGGTGGGTCATTCTTTACTTCTCAAAATGCTTCAACTTGGACTCCAGATCAAAGTAAAGATCTTAAGTTTACTTTAAATAGAGCAAGATTTAGTGGAAGCAGTAAAGAAGTAACATTTGTAAACGATGTTATTCCAGTCAAAAAACTACAAGCTGATGCATTATCAACTACGCAAAATTCTGGAGTAATTACAGTTATACATCCTAATCATGGTATGCATGGTATTGGATCTAGCGTTGTTATTGCCGGTGCTGCTGCTATGAATGGTATATCAGCATCAAATATTAATGGAACACATACAATTAGTAATATAAAGCATGATTCATATACAATCACAGCTAAAAACTCTGATGTATCTACTAATTCTGCTTCAGGCGTAGGTGCTGGCGGTGGTAATGCTATTACTGCCACAGAAAATGTTCACTATGATGTTATGCAATTAATTGCAGCTCAGACTATTCTACCTGAAACTGATATTAGATATTACTTAACAGCAACATCTCAAAAATCAATTGATGGTTCTGAAACTCCTTATGGAACATTAGATGAAATTGAGATATTACCTAATATGAACGAGTTTTTCCCAACGCCATGTCTTATTGCTTCTACAGCAAATGAAACTGGTGGAGCTAAAACATTCAAATTAAGAGTTGAACTAACGACTGAAAAAGATCATCTCACTCCAGTGATAGATGCTAATAGACTTTCAGTAATTACTGTTCAAAATAAAGTTGGTGATAATGGCGATGTTGCTGAAACAAATGCTTATGGTGGTTCTGAATTGTGTAAATATATAACTAAGAAGATTGATTTAGCTGAAGAAGCAGATGTAATTGATCTTTATATGTCAGCAAATAGACCATCTGGTACTAATATAGATTTATATTATAAAACAATGCCAGCTGGTACTGACGACGATTTTGATCAACTAGATTGGATATATGCGTTACCTGCTGAAGATATACCGACTGATGATAGTGGAGATATTTATAAAGAGGTTAAATATTCTCTTGATCCAACTGGTAGCTTTGGTTCAATGGCATTTAAGATTATTTTAAGATCTCAAAATTCATCAACGCCACCAACTATAAAAGACTTTAGAGCAATTGCTGCTACATAATGAGGAATTAAATGGCTAATAAAAAAGTTAAAGATAAACCTGGCTTAATTAGAGATACTGCTACGAAAGCTATTATAAATACTAATAACGATGCTTATGCTGCAAGAAGAATGCAGATAAAAGCGGTAAAAGAAAAACAGGCTCTTGATGAGAAACAATCTAAGGATATAGATAATCTAAAGAGCGATGTTGCTGAAATCAAGAAAATGTTACAGAAACTAACTGGTGGAAAATAATGGCTAATAAAGAAACTAGAATTTATAAAACAGATACATTAGAGAAGCTTAGACAAAAGTCTAACGAAATCTCTTTACACTTAGGTGATAATGAGCAACTCAATGCTTTAATGGCTGATAAAACTTATGTGTATTCAGCATCTGCAGGACAAACTATTTTTAGTGGAGCTGATACTTCAAGCCCACAAAAAACTGCTCGATTCGAAGTAAGTCCAGCGCACACTATTGATAATACTTCTGGTTATATTATTTTAGAGGAAGTATCTTCTATTGATTCTAGCTATGTTCAAGATGCTATAATTTACCAAGGGTCTAATTCTAGTAAAACATGGCAGGCATATATTGTATCAGCAACCACAGATAAAATTCTTGTAAGAGATTCTTCAGGAACCTTTGATTCAACTGTAGCTCTAAATGTTGGCGCAACATCGCCAGATACTATTGCTGCTTCAAAAATTAAAAGAATTGTAATTGAATCATACCCTGTTGGTATAGTAAGAGTTTATAGAAATGGAACTGAGTTAGAGCAAGGATTAACAGCAAATAGCTTCCACACTCTTAATATTAAAGCAACTATTAGCCAAACTGGTAATCCAACCTTAACTAATTTTACTGAAGGCGTTACAATTTATCAAGGGTCTAGTGAGACTTCACAAGCTGATGTAGAAGAAAATGCTACTTGGTACGGTGTTTTACATTCTGTTTCTGATGGTGTTATAAGAGTTAAATCATATAATGGCAATTTCACAGCTTCTGGGTCTGGGTCAACAATTAAAGCTTTAGGAAGTTCTGATACTATTATATCCTCGCAACACGGTGATTTGATTCCTGTTAGTGACACTTATGGATCATTTATACAACTAACAACTCCACCATCTAATAATGACACAATAAAAATCTTTTCTTTAGATTTAGTTGCAGCAATTAACGAATTACAAGACGACATTGGTACTGTTGAAAGTTTAACAACAGCAGCTAATGATTTGGTTCTTGCTATCAATGAACATGATGCAGAACTTGGAACAATCACTGCAGGAGCAATGGGAACCACAGCTTCAACAGTGAGTACTGCTATCAGAGAACACGAAGATCAAATTGGTAACGTTAATATTACCAGTATTGATTCAAATACTGATACCATTACTGGCGCACTCGTACAATTACATGATGAAGTGGGTGATGTTACTTCTAATAACTTAGGAACATCTGCTTCAAACTTAACGGCCGCTGTTAGAGAGCATGAGGATCAAATTGGTAATCATACAGCTTTCCATAGTATCTCATCAGCTGATAATACTATTTCAAAAGCCCTTGATCAACTTCATATAGAAGTTGGTGATCTTGCTCTTCACACATCAGCCACTGATCTTACCGAAGCTGTTAATGAATTAGAAGAAGATTTGTTTAATGGCGAAGGCGCAACAAAAAGAACTAGATCTGATCTTTTAACCACAGACAAAACTTCAATCTTAGACGCTATTAATGAAATTCATAAGGAACTTTTTGTTAATGGTACTGGAGTATCATTTGCTGGATTGTCTGCTGATTATTTTAAAGAAGCTATCGAAGAACTAAGAACCGAACTTGGTAATCACGCCACATTAGATACTAATGTTACCACTGATGCCGTTGCGGCAATTAATGAATTAGAAAATGTTTTAAGAGATGATCAAACTTCTAGAACCGGATACGTTATGGGCACAAATGCTAATAATGTTATTCAGGCAATTAATGAAATTGAACACGTTTTAAGAGGAGAAAACGGTAATTATACAGTAAATACTTCTGCTGAAAATTACCGCGATGCTATTAATGAACACGAAAGCCAAATTGGTAATATGACATTTGGTGCTCTTGGTCCTGTAGATACTGCTAATTCAACAACATTAACAGGAGCAGTAAATGTTCTAGATGCTGAAATTGGAGATACTGATTACTCAGCACAAGGTTCAGATATTACTACAGCAATAAAAAATATCTATGATGATATTAATACAAGTGGATCTTTAACATCACTTCACACAACTAATACAAATATTGTTGACGCTATTAATGAGATCGAAGCAGACTTATTTAATTCAGGTAATGCTGGATCTGGTGGAAATAGAAGAGAAATGTCTGATCTTAAAACAGCAGACAAAACTTCGATCCTAGACGCTATTAATGAAATATATGATGATATTCATACAGCCGGTTCTGTCACTCTTAACACACAAGCTAATTACTTAGTTGGCGCCATTAATGAAATTGAAGGAGTCTTCGACGCTTCAACTCATGAAATTAGTGCTGGTGATAATTCATTTAATATAACTTCAGGAACATTTACAATTAATTCCTCATCTAATATTAATTTAGATACGGGCAATAATCATATTGTATTGAAAGATGATGGTAATGAATTTGGTAGACTTACACATGATTCTGCTCAATTATCTCTTAGATCTGGAGCTAATCAAGAGTTTTTCATAGCAAATAATACCAATGGAACATTTAAGAATAATCTTACAGTTGAAAATAATTTAGAAGTTGATGGTACAGCAGGAATTGATGGTAGTCTTAGAGTTGGCAATAATAAATTTAATGTTAATGCTGCAAATGGTAATACACAAATTGATGGTACATTAGAGGTTGATGGCTATACAGGTATTGATGGTGATCTAAGAGTTGGTTCTAATAAATTTAATGTAACAGCCGCAAATGGTAATACTCAAATTGATGGAACGCTTAATGTCCAATCAGCAGTAGATTTTGATACAACATTAAACGTAGACGGAGCAACTGATTTAAATTCAACTCTTACAGTTGATGGAGTTACTGAACTTAATTCAACTTTAGGCGTTGATGGTAACTTTAGAATTGGTGGTACACAATATTCAGATGCTAAATTTAAAGTTGCTGCATCAACAGGAGCGACTACGATTGCTCAAAACTTAGGCGTTGATGGTAACTTAAGAATTGGCAATAATAAGTTTAATGTCACTGCATCAAATGGTAATACACAGATCGATGGAACTCTTTCTGTTGATGGTACAGCCGGTGTTGATGGTAACTTTAGAATTGGTGCAGGTGGCGCTGATAAGTTTAAAGTTACGGCAGCTAGTGGTAACTTCTTTACTCTAGGAACTGCTAGAGTTGATGGTCATACTGATTTAAATAGTACTGTTACTATTGATGGGATAACAAGTATATTAAATAGTACTGCGTCAAGTTCAACATCTACTGGAGCATTGGTTGTTACTGGTGGCGTTGGTATTGGAAAAGACTTATATGTTGCCGGTGATCTTTACGTCGAAGGCGATACTGTTGAACTTAATACTGAAACACTAACAGTCGAAGACACATTGGTCTTGGCTGGAAACGCTTTAACATCTGAACCTTCAACTGGTGGTTTTGGTCTTGAGGTTGGTCCTATTACTAGTCCATCAGGCGTTGCAAGTAATGTAACAGGTGCTCACTCAATCGTTTATAACTATGGCCATGATAATGGTGATGGTACTTATGGTCGATGGGAAGCTGATGGATCTTTAATTCTTTCTACAGCAACACTTAATCCTCCTTCTATTGAAACAAGTGACTATGGTCCTGCACAAGATCTTTCTTTTGATGCTGGCGCTGGTTTATCAGAAACAGTAACAGAAGATTCTAATGGTAACTTTGTTGTTGAATATGTAAACATTGATAAGGGTTCGTCACAAGATATATTTAAAAATATTTTAGTTGGTGCAGTAACTATTGATGCTGATGGTAATGACGATACTCTTACATTTACCGATGACGATGTTGTAAATATTTCTGCTAATTCAGGAACTCAAACGCTTAGCTTAACTCATAAAAACGTACTTACTGACAATTCAGGCACAGCTGGCAACTTTGGTCCAAGTACACAAGATGGTAAGTATATTAAATCGCTTACCCTTACTGCCGAAGGTCACGTTAGCGCGATTACAACTGGTGACTTTGATACTAGATATCAAGCAACTAATCCATACTGGGTATTGCAAAGTGGTGGAACTGAAGTTGATCAAGTAGGTAATACAGATACAGTTAACTTTGTTGGTGGTGACCATATTACAATTACTGATTCAAAGGTTGGCGAAACATCGACAATTACAATCGCTCACGAAGCTGTTGCAGAACCAGTAGATCTTGTTCAAAATAATGGTGGTAATACGTTTATTCAAGATTTATCTTTAACGTTTGACGACTTTGGTCACGTTACTGGAGCTACAGCATCTACAGGATCTGTTACTATTGGTAATGGTACTCTAACTGTAGCAGGTGGATCAGGTATGACTGGTACCGGTACATTTACCGCTAACCAATCTGGAAATAATACTATCACTTTAGCTAATAATGATAAAGGTTCTTCACAAAACATATTTAAAACTGTACAAACACAAAGATCAAATACTAATGTAGTAGCGAGCGCGGTTGCCGATAATAACAATGATACATTAATATTAAGAGAAAACGGTGGTATTCAATTTAGTTCTCCTGCAGACGATGTTATTGCTATTAAAAACAGTGATAAAGGTTCTACACAATTTATATTTAAAAATGTATCAGGCGACTCAGGAACAGCAGTTGCTGATAACAACGATGATACATTAACTATTGCTGGTGGTACAAATATATCAACATCTGTAAGTGGCGATACTCTTACTATCAATAATACTTATGCGCACCCCACATATGACGGTGATTATATTGATATTGACACTGGAGCACTAACCGGTGCATGGGTCATTTCAGATTTAGACTTTAATATTACAACAGATACACTAGGTCATGTCACTGATGCTAATGGTACATTCGCTAAAAGGCAATTAACCCTTTCTAATCTTGGATATGATGGCTGGGATCTTTTTGTTGAAGGTGTTAAAAAAGCAGATATTAATGTTAATAGTGTTGTTAACTTTAAAGATGACGCATTCTTAACTGTAGGATATAATGGTACAAATAATAGTATTACATACAGTCACCCAACATCTGGTGTTACTGCTGGTGACTATGGACAATCAGGCACAGAAGATGGTAAGTATATTAAATCAGTAACAGTTGATTCTAGAGGACATATTACTGCTATTACCGCTGATGACTTCACTGACAGATACGATAACTATGACCATTGGCATTTAACAGCTGATTCTGGTGGCACTGCGCAAATTGATACAAATGAAACTGTAGATATTGCTGGTGGTAATAAAATTAATACAGTAAGATCTGGAAATACTGTTACTGTTAATCTTGATAGCAATCATGGATTCCTCAGTTCACAAAGAACGGCAACGTTTGAAGCTATAAACTCAGGAGCTGATGGTAATGATGTAATCCTTAGACTTGATGATGGTACAGAGGATGATGTAAGAATTACCGATTCTGGTACAGTTACTGTTTCATATACAAATGCTGGTCAATTTAATATCCATGGCGACGACACTAATACTGACGTTAATGTTAATAAGGCAAACTTAGAAGCAAGATTAGCTCAAGTTGATGGAACAGTCTATATAGGTAATACAAGCGCAACAAATAATATCGTTGTTAGAGGTAACTTTGAAGTACAAGGTACACAAACAACAGTTAACCAAGAAACATTAAAGATTTCTGATAACAAAATTATTCTTAATAGCGATCAGCCAAACTCAGCTCCAACTCAAGATTCATTTGTTGAAGTTGAGAGAGGTTCATATGTAAATGCTTATATTAAGTGGAATGAATCTGATAATAGATGGCAATACGCCGAAGGTGATACAACGCTAACAACCAGAAACTTCTCAAGAGCTGATGACGATGCTGATAAAACAACATTTAAAGTAGAAGTTGATGATAATGGCCAGGCTACTATTACTAAAAATGAAACTCTAGGTATTAGAGGTGGAACTGCAATTTCGACCGATTATGTGACAACTGTTAGTGGCGAAAATCATACACTACAGGTTAAACATTCTGATGTAGGAAGAAATGATCCTAGTGCGGGCTCAGCTAATCTAGCTTATCAGGGTACTTTTTCTGCAATAACTGGTGTTTCATCTAATGCTCAAGGTCATATCACTGCTGTCAATACGACTCAGTTTACAATGCCTGCTGGCGCAGTACCAAATAATGGTACATTAGACATTAATGAAGGTTCATTGATTGATCTAACAATTACAGGTGGTGATTTTACTGCTGATAAAGCAACTGAAACTGATATTACAATCAATGTAGATCTGAATGAACTCACCAATATGGGTGATGCTACCGCAATCGTGGGTACACAAGACTTTTTACCAATCCTAGATAATGGTGTACAGAAGAAAAAGAAAATTAGTACAATTACACTAAGTGACTTTGACAATGATGATGGTTGGACATCAAACATTGGTGATATTACAAAAGTTGCTATTACTGCCGGTGTTGGTTTAGTTGGATCAGTTACTACTAATTCTGGAGATCATGTACAAACATTAAAAGCTAATCTTATTAGTGAAACACTAAGAGCTGTAACAGCACAAAGTATTACAACCACAGCAAGTAGAACATATGCTGTGATGCCAGATGCTGATGGTGATTTAGTTGTTAACGTTCCTTGGGTTGATACTCAACCAACACCACAAACAACCTTCCAAGTTGAAGACGGAGATGGTACTGAAGTAACTATTAGTAATGGTAAAGAATGGAAGTTTACTGAAGGTACTGATGCTGTTAACGCACCCACTGGTACTGATTATATTAATATTAATTGGAGTGATACATCGCATGGTACAGACGCTGATCCTTATGTTTTAAGATTCTCGCATAAAAGAACAACGAGAACTAATACTACAAATAACTCAGCAACAACGTCATTTGGTGGAAACTTTACTATAGTTGATAGTGTTACAACAAATGCTACTGGTCACGTAACTGGTGTTAATACAAAAACTATTACAATGCCGTCTAATCCAAATACTGACAAATTCTTAAATGATGTAAGTACTATTGATAATGGCGCTAATATGATCTTACGTCATACCATGTCTAATGGAACTTCGCATGATGTTGGTATTACTGCCGGTACAAATATTACATTAACACCAGGAACAGAAACATTTAGTATTGCAACAACTGCTGAAGTTAACCAAAACGCATTTGCTAAAATTCAAAGTCAGCTTAATGGAAGTAATAGTCAATTACATATAGCTGATGCTAAACAAGATACATTTACTATAAATTGTAGCACAGGTGTTTCCCTTTATGATAGCACAGATAAAATTACATTATCTTTAAGCACCAACCAGCGATTTGCTGATACTACTGATAATATCTATATTGGTAACAACCATGAATATATACATTTTAAAGAAAATGAGGGTGTAAGAGTTCATACTGGTGCTGGTCTAATGGGATACTTTACGAATGCTGGTAACTTACACATTCATGAGGACATTACAGCATTCTCTACTCATGCAGCATCTGATAAAAAATTAAAAGAAAATATTCAAGTTGTAGAAGGCGCATTGGAAAAAGTATCACAACTTGAAGGTGTTACATTTAATTGGAAGAAAGATGGCAGATCTTCGGCTGGTGTTATTGCGCAGAATGTAGAAGAAGTATTGCCATCAGCTGTTAATGAAGTTGAAGATCTTAATAGTGATGAAACACATAAATCAGTTGATTATAATCAACTATCAGCATTGTTTATCGAAGCTATTAAAGAGTTAAAAGAAGAAAATAAATTACTTAGAGCTGAGATCGAAAGCTTAAAAGATATAAATAAATAAAGGAAATATAGAATGGCGATATATTCTAATTTATCAGTTGATCAAGGTAGTACATTTTCAGTTGAAATTGATGTTACTGACGTTGCAAATGATCCATTAAACCTTGGTGGATATACTGTAGATGGTCAGATAAGAAAAACATATACCTCTTCAACTTCTACTAGTTTTACGTCCTCTATACCGAATGCCGCAGGTGGTACAGTAAAGATAGAATTATCTGCTACTACGACTAATAATATGAAGGCTGGTCGATATGTTTACGATGTTGAAATAACGAAAACGACCACTGGAGAAGTTACTCGTATAGTGGAGGGTCAATTAGAAGTTAGACCGGGAGTGACAAGGGCGAGCTAATGAGCATAAAGGCTAAGGTTAGAACTACAGGCAAATTAAAGGGTAAAGCTCAATCTCAACAAGAAATTGTAGCCACCACAGTAAAAATCCAGTCTGGAGATTTAAGACTTGGAGATTTAGCTGATATTAATGCGGCAGGAACAACAGATGGCGCGGTACTTGTATACGACGGCGTTAACGGAGAATTTAAAGTTACAACTCAAGTTGAGAATGAAAACTTGAATATAACAGGAGGCACGTATTAGTGGCTAATTTAACAAGAATAAAGATATTAACTACAGGATCTACTACTAATGCTCCTAGTAATATTAAGACGGGTGAGTTGGCGTACTCATACGTATCTGGCACCCAAGCAAACAATGGTGATAGATTATATATTGGTACTGGTTCAGAAACAGGCGGTGTCGCATCCAGTGTTGATGTAATTGGTGGTAAGTATTTTACAAATCTTTTAGATCACGCACACGGAACACTTCAAGCTTCCAGCGCTCTTATTACAGATTCTGATTCAAAGATTGCTAGATTAAATGTTGATAATTTAAGATTAGATGGAAACAGTTTCACATCAACAAACACTAATGGTAATATTTCTATTAATCCAAATGGAACTGGTAAAACTGTTTTATATAACGTTTATATTGGTGGAACATCAGATTCTCTAGAAGAATTTATTTACGACACAGTAGGTGGCGCAGTAACTGGTGGAACTGGCATCACAGTTACTAATAATGATGGCAATAATACTTCAACTGTTTCTATTACAAACACCGGTGTTACTGCTGGTGATTATGGATCAGCCACAAAAATTCCAACCTTTACAGTAAATGCTAGAGGACAATTAACAGTAGCAGGTGAAGCTGATGTCGCAACTGCCTTAACAGTTGATGGTAATACCGGAACAGCAGATGCCGATTTACTTACTGATGATTTAAGGATTGTTGGTACAACTAACGAAATTGTAACCACTGCTTCTAAAAATGGAACTGATGTAACTTTACAAATAGCATTACCCGATGATGTTACCATTGGAGACGCGTTAACTGTAACTGGTGCTGCTTCTGTTGGCGGCGCATTAAGCGTAGATGGTAATGTAACTCTTGGTAATAATCCAGCTGATACAGTAACTACTGCGGGTAGCATGACAGTTGGTGGTAACTTAACAGTTAATGGTACAACAACTTCTGTAAATTCAACTGAAATTTCTCTTGATGATCCAGTACTCATGCTTGCAGATAATACTTCTACAGCCGATGGTATTGATAGAGGTGTAAGATTTAAGTGGCACGATGGAACGGAAGTAAAAGAAGGATTCTTTGGATTTGATATTCAGACACAAAGATTTTCATTTACTAAAGATGAAGACTTTAGTGGTGGCGAGGATGCTTCTTCACCATGGCATGACGCTCAGTTCGGTGGTGTATATGCTGGTAATGTAACAGTTGGTGTTAGTACAGATAATACTATTACGACTACTTCTGGTAATCTAGTATTAGATTCTGCTGGTGGCACAATTGATATTAACGATAATGTTGATATTTCTGGATCTCTTGTTCTCGGTACTGACCTTGCAGTAGCTCATGGTGGTACTGGTCTAAGCTCATTTACTGGAAACGCTGTATTTGTTACTAACGCTGCAGGAACAGCAATTAGCTTCCTAACTGGATCAGAAGGTAATGTTATTCAATTCAATGCATCAGGGAATCCAATATCTTCTGATATAATTGATGGTGGCACTTACTAATCTAAGTTTTCTTCTATTATAAATAATATTATAACACATATATATGTGAATGTAAACATTTATTAAATTCTCTATATAGAGATTGAAATAGGAGAAGTCAAAATTGGCTAGAAAATCAGATATTCGTTTGAGACGATCAGCAGTCTCAGGCTCAGTCCCAGGTGGTGCAGACCTTAATCTAGGCGAACTAGCACTTAATACAGCAGATGGCGCAATATTCGTAAAGAATGGCGCAGGTAATATTGTCACTGTTTCTCACGATGACATTCTTCATTACGACGAACCAAACTCTCGTATCGGTATTGGCACATCAACACCGGCTGTAGATTTACATGTTGTATCTGGTGATGGTTCAACTATTGGTGGTGCTTATATGAATAGAGCAACACTATTACTTGGTACAACTACAGCTGGTATGGCTTTTGATGTTAATGAGATTTGCGTTGCTGGAGATGATTTATTTTTAGAAACATTAGGTAACAACGACATTAAGTTTAGAACTAATGGCACTCAAGTAAAAATGATTGTCAAAGGAAATGGTAATGTTGGTGTTGGTTGGTCAGATCCTAAAGAAAGATTTTCTATTGGTAATAAAATTAATTTTCATGATGGCGGCCATAAGCTTATAGCATTTGGATTTAATCCATCCGATAGTAATAAAGCGACTGGGACTGGTTATCCAGCAGATCTTAGATATGATCCCGCGAGTGGTGATTTAAGATTTGAAATTGATTCTACACAAAGAGCTAATGGTGACGTATCTGCTACAAGCAATAGGTTAATCTTGAAAGGCAGTGGAGATGTCTTAGTACCAGCAGGCAGTTTAGGTATTGACGTTTCAACTCCGTATGCTAAATTACAAGTAAATGATACTGTTTTTGATGGTACACATGGCGTACATGCGGATAGTAGAGTTAACATTGCTTCTCATGGTTCATTACAAGCTATTCAATATGCATCTACATATAATAGTGCTGATTATCCAGACTATGGTATGGTGTTTGTTCATGGACCAAGTACATCCAGTTATAATGTTTGGTCAATTTCTCCAGATGGTCCAGCTAAAGGCGATAGTTTAAACTTTATTTATGGAAGCAATACTTCTAATATTCACACGATAACACCAAAGGTCGTTTTTGATGGTAATGGTAATGTTGGTATTGGCACTGAAACTCCAAGAGCTAAATTAGATGTAAATGGAAGTATTAATGTAGAACAAGCTACGTCAATTGCTTTAGATTCTGATACTTATACCGATACTGCTATTCTTATTCCTAGAGGCACTGGTATTAGAAGTAATACTACTGGAGATTATCAAAGAAATTTGCTTTCTCATAATGGAACAACAGGAAATGGTGCTCTTCAAATTGGCCAACAAGGTACTTCCATAATTACAGACGTATTAGTATACCCAGGCTCTTCTGGTAATATTAGATTTTTCCCAAGTGGAAGTGAAGATGTCAGATTTGCTTCAAGTGGTAATGTTGGTATTGGAAATATTAATCCTGTTGCTAGATTGGACGTTGCTGGAGAAGATACCGGCCCTAGTAGTATTTATGATTATGGATACGCAACCAATGACGGCATAAGAGTTTTTGGTAATGAATCTGCAATTGATATTGTTGGTAATGATAATGGTAACCACGCATCTAGTTTATTATTAAGGAACTCTAATGAAGGTTTTGCTTTAGTTAATAACGCTGACTCTAATCGCTTAGAATTTAGAAGCTTTACTGCAACTGCTGACGATTTTAAAGTCCATAGTACAGGCACTAGTGTTAATAATTTAGTTGATATTCTTACCCTTGAAAAAACTGGCAATGTCGGTATCGGTACTACTAATCCTGCTGGTAAATTACATGTTTCAGATGCTGGTGGTGCAGGACTAGAAATTAATCCGCAAACATCAAACGATAGAGTAATATTATTTGCTTACGATAGAAATGCTTCAACTTATCAGTCAATGGATTTTGATGCTCTTGATTATCATTTTAATCCTAGTGGCACAGAAAAAATGCGACTTACTAATGGGGGAAATCTTGGTATTGGTGATATAAATCCGGCTCATAAATTAACAGTATCAGCACCAAATAATACGACTGCAGTAGGTATTGATATTGGGAGTAATGCACACTTCGATTTTCAAGCAAATTCTACAAGTGGATATACTACTACATTTTATATGGACGATACTGGTTTAGAAATCGGCCATGATAGTGCATCAAGAAACTTAGCACTTCAAACTAGTAATACAGATAGGCTTGTTATTGCTGGAAGTGGCGCAATCACATTTAATAACGCATACACTTTCCCAACATCTATTGGTTCATCTGGTCAAATTCTTAAAGTTCCAACAAGTGGAACACAACTTATATGGGGCAATGAAACTTCTTCGGCTCCTCTACAAATTATTGACACTGATGGTGACACTAAGATTCAGGTTGAAGAATCAGCTGATGAAGATATAATCAGGTTTGATACTGCAGGTACTCAAAGGTTGGTTATTGATGCATCAGGTAATGTATTACAAGCAGGAGGCGACTTAAGGTTTACAGGTGGTATTAACTGGGATATAGCACACCACGGCGCAGGACAAAATATAGTATTCCACACAACACCTACGGGTGGTTCAGCAACTCGACGCATGCGCATTGATGATCAGGGTAATGTTGGTATAGGCACCGACAGTATGACATATAAGTTTGAAGTTCATGGTAACCTAGCATCTTCATTAAGAGCAAGAGTTGTAAATGCTGGTAATGGTCAATCTAGTCTTGATTTAAAAACTGCTGATCAAGAAACCAGACTTATTGCTGTTAATGGTAAATCTTTCTATGTTTATAATCAAACAACTAATACCGAACCATTTACTATTTTAAGTGGCGGTAACGTTGGTATAGACTTTACCTCACCTGATGATAGATTACACGTTAAAGGTGGTATAAGAACTCATTCAGCATCCGAAAGTAAGTATATTAAAATACTTGGAGGAAACTCTGGTAACTTTATTGATTCTCATGGTGCTACACTTTATATTAGGCCAGGTGGTAATACAGGTACAGCTACAACCATGGATGCAAGTGGTAATGTAGGGATTGGGGCAAATCTCACTGTTGCTGGTAATCTTACGGTTCAAGGTACAACTACTACACTAAACACAGCAACTCTTGATGTAGAGGATTTAAATATTACAGTTGCTAAAGGCGCTGCCGATAAAGCTGCTGCAGATGGAGCGGGGATTACAATTGATTGTGGCTCTGACACTAATGCCACATTCACATATGATGCTACGAACGATAGATTTAACTTTGATAGAGAAATACATACATCAAATGGAATACGAATTCAACATGCAAGTCCATACTTAGTTCTTAAAGATACTTCAGATGACGATGATCATGCTATTAGACTTACAGCTAGCGATAATAGTACTGTATATCAAATTGATTCTGCCGGAGATAATTTTAATTTTAGAACTTATGGAACTAGAGGTATAAATCTTTTAACTGGCAATATTCAACGATTCTCTGTTGGCGATGGTGGTAATGTTCATTTTTATACGGCTGATGGTACATCATCTAGAATGAGGTGGGATGCTACAAATGAAAAATTAATTTTTGGCCAAGGTGATAGACTTTCATTGGACACAGCTGTTACTATTAATCCAAGCAATGGAACTCAAAAAGTATACTCTTTAATATCTAGCGATATTGGATCAGAAAATCTGGCCTTTGCTATGAAAGGCGACGATACTACTGATAGAATGTCTTTCTTTACAGACTATAATACCAGTGGAACTTATGCTGAAAGAATGAGTATTATTGCTGAAACCGGTAGAGTTGGTATTAATCAATCAACACCAGCTGCTCAGTTTCATGTTTATTCTAACACAACATCTGCTCCTGCCATGCTTATTAGAAATGATAGTGCGAGCGCTGGTGGTAGAGGTTTACTAATTCAGCATGATAATGGCGGAGCTGGCACCGATAGATATGCATTAAAAGTAGTTACTGCCTTTGGGTCATCTGATGTAAATGCGTTGGTTGTAGATGGAAATAGCCATGTTGGTATAGGTACAGATACTCCATCAGAAAAATTACATGTGGCTGGAAAAATTTTAGCTGGAGGACAAATAAGGTCTAGTTCATATCTTGAAGATTACCCTTCATTCTCGTTTGCTAACGATACTGATACAGGTATGTTTAGTGATACAGCAAATCAATTAGAGTTTTCCACAGGTGGATCATCAAGAGTTACAATTAATAGTTCAGGCAATGTTGGTATTGGTGAAGCTAATCCAAATGGAAAATTAGTTGTTCGTGGTGCTAATTACGCAGCTAATCAGGATGGCGGTATTATTATCCAGGCAGGTGCAAGAGACAGCAGTCATTGGCAATCAGGATTTAAAATTAAGAGTGATGGCAGTGGAAATGCAAGAACCGCTATTGATGCCACAACAGGTGCTATTGCTGGA
>Ga0181402_1000019_pt1 | contig 51907 bp, 68 predicted proteins | sample 25SPOviralmetaG_FD_130131 | JGI IMG/M metagenome (GOLD analysis project Ga0181402, IMG submission 130131) | Marine viral communities from the oligotrophic San Pedro Time Series (SPOT) site, San Pedro Channel, CA, USA - 25 SPOT_SRF_2011-08-17 | ecosystem: Environmental > Aquatic > Marine > Strait...
ACCGATGCCAGCTCTGATGAAGATTATGGAGTGGGAAGACATACCTGAGTTCCCAGCTCAAAAGATATGGACTCAAAAAGGTAGGATTGATTCGCCTGAATGTAATATTTATCAAACAATATATTATCCAGATCCTTTGACGCCATATTATCGGGTGTCTGTGATTGGCGACACTGTGATATCTGAATTTGTACGAGACCCTGATGGCTCAATTGGTCCACACATCATGAGTGTGTTGATGGATGATTTCGGCATCAAGCCTGATGCCATTGTTGACATGAAACAGTCTCAGCAGTATTATGGTAAGATCCGTCCCATTGATGAAGACTTGCGCAAGCAGTTCATCTTTGAGATGACAAGCAAACATGGCATCTATTCATTGGGTCGTTTTGCGACTTGGCGTCAGTTGCTACTAGATGATGTTGTGGATGACCTACAGCACATCGAATCATTCATTCGGGCAAAGTCGGACTATGCTCGTTTGATGCACTCTCAGAAAGGAGAATAACATGAAAGTCCAATTGGTAAATTATACGGATGATGCAGTGAACCTGCTCATCTTCACAAAGAACACTCGCCTTATGAACGACGAGGACTCCTACGCAAAGGTGTCTGGGTGGCCTGAGGAAAAGAAGCAGGAAGAGCTTGACTACATGCTCAAGACCATCCGCTCATCTTGGGAGTTTATCGACTACACATTTAATATCCGTGATGTCAGCAGAGGCTTCACCCACCAGTTCGTGCGGACTCGTCAGGCTTCATATGCCCAGCAATCACAACGCACAGTAGACATGCATGGCTTCGGGTACTACACGCCACCTCGTGTTGCTGAGAATGAAGTTGCCAAGGCTTTGTATGATGATGCGATGAATCAGATCAATGAAGCCTATCAAGCATTGCGAGACATTGTTCCTGCTGAAGATGCTCGTGGCGTTCTGCCGACAAACATTCATACCAACATTGTTGCCAAGTTCAATCTGCGCACGATGAGTGAGATGGCTAAGTCTCGCCTATCACCCAGAGCACAAGGCGAATACCAAGAGGTGTTCAAAGGCATGGTTGCGGAGGTTGTTAAAGTTCACCCATGGGCTGAGGCATTCCTTACTCCAACTGAGTGGGCAGCACCATCAATGTACAAAGCACTAAACAAATAGGAGGTATCAATGCCTAAACAAGAAATGATTAACAAAGCTCATTATATGAAGCAACTTGGCGAAAGCCACAGCACAATCAAGAAAAAGCTAAAGTTGACTCAAAATCAGCTTTCGTACATCTTGTATCAAAAAGAGCCATCTCCCAAAAATAACATTGTCGCTATAGCACCAGCCCCAAAGAGGGAAACAGAGATTGAAGCTGCATACAAGCAAGCATCAGAAGCTGTGTCATTCGCCAATGAAACCATTCGTCGGGTCAAGAAGATTCTTGGGATGAAGGCTTGATCTGACGACTTAAAAAGAGTAAAGTAAAGACACTGAGAAAGGAATTAATGATGAACATATTTTACTTAGACGATGACCCTGTTGTCGCTGCAAAGATGCATTGTGACGTGCATTCTTACAAGATGATATCAGAGTCTGTGCTCATGCTTTGCAATGCGCATAGGTTTTTGGATGGGGATGAGTATGCTGATGAGGTTGGCATGTTCCCTGTGGGATACGAGAATCACCCATGCTCAAAATGGGTTAGGAAGTCAGCAGCAAACTACAACTGGCTTCTGGTTATGGTCACTCAGCTTGCCAAGGAATATTATCAGCGTTATGGCTCAAAGAAAAAAGAGCCAGTGAATCACAAACATGCTTCGCTGATACCTGCCCTCAACAAGTTGCCCAACAATATCCATTTTGCTGACCTGACTGCCCCTCACTTGGGGATGCCAGATGAATACAAGGTCAATGATCCTGTTCAATCATACCGCAACTACTACTTGGGTGAAAAGCTCGGCCACATTCAAAACGGAACATACAAATATACGGAGGCACCATCATGGGCAAGCGTATAATTATCTGCGATCTTGATGGCACGATATCTGATTATGGGCATCGTTTGAAGCTCTTCAAGTTACGAGACTATGAAGCCTTTAATGCCGCAGGCATAAACGACAAGCCAATTCAAAATATTTGTAATATCCTGCGAGGTCTTCATGATGAAGAGACTCATGTAATAATTATGACTGCAAGAGATGAGTCCCACATGGCTCAAACTGAAAAGTGGTTGAATCTGAATGAAGTCCCTTTTGATGAATTGATCATGCGTGATACAGGTGATCAGTCGAGTGATGATGTTTGCAAACTCAAACTCATGGAAAAGCATATCCCGAACTATGAAGACATTTGGTTCGTGCTTGAAGACAGGAAGTCGGTCGTTGATATGTGGCGTGGTGAAGGATTGACTTGCCTTCAAGTTGCCCCAGGAGACTTTTAGATGAACATAAGAATCATAGGGAATGACATTGAAATTGATGGTGAGAAGGTTGCCCGTATATTTGATATTAGGGCAACTCTTAGGGATTGCCTCGAAGATGCTGTAGACAGAGCTGAACGCTATGAGCGTATGGTTGATGATCAAGTCAGCAAATCAGAAGACGCATATGAAAAAGGTTACGAGGAGGGAAAACAATATGGCAAGGAAGAAGGAAGGCAAGAAGGATATGAGCAACGAGAAGCTGAAGAACAGAATACCAACTGATTGCATTGCTGAGGCTCTTGAAACATTCAGAGAGCGTAACCAATCATATGGTGACAATTATCTTCAGCATGGTGAAGTTATGACTGTATTATTCCCTGATGGCATTGAGCTGAAGACTGTTGAAGATTGGAACAGGTTTGGGATTATTAATATGATCGTCGCAAAGATGACTCGTTACGCTCAAAACTGGCCTGACGTAAACAAAGGCACCATTGACTCGCTGCACGACTTAGGAGTTTACTCATTCATGCTTGAGTCAATTGATTCATTTAAGTGGGGATCAGAAGATGACAGCAAGTGAAGAAGCAAAAAAAGTTCTTGATACTATGATGAAGGAAATGCCTATTAAATTTGAGCTATTGTTGGGTGACGATGTCAGAGAGACTATGCAAAAATGCTACGAGCTTGGATTCAAGCATGGCTTTGAACACGAGGATGAAAAACATGATAGTATTTGACCTAGAGACCACAGGCTTGCCTAAAGCAGAAGGTTCTGACCTAGACATTCAACCTCGCATCATTGAGTTCGGTGCAATCAAGTTGGATGGCTCTTTGAAAGAGATTGAGAGGCTTGAGTTCTTCTGCAATCCTGGGCATCAGCTTGACCCGAAGATAACCAAGATCACAGGCATAACAGACGACATGTTAAAAGGCGAAAAGCCATTCATTGCTTATTATAAAAATCTTTGCGAGTTCTTTTTAGGAGAAACTTCTATTGCTGCTCACAACTTGGCTTTTGACAGAAAGATATTAAAGTTTGAGCTTGAGAGGCTTGACAAGCTGACAAAGTTCCCATGGCCATATGATCATGTCTGCACAGTTGAGGTTGGAGAGTCTGTTTGGGGCAAAAAGAAAAAGCTCGGGGATATCCATGAAGAGCTTTTCGGGACTAAGATTGATGGAGCGCACAGATCAATCAATGATGTTGAAGCAACTGTGCGCATAATTGAGTGGTATGAAAAGGAGGGGCATCTATGATGGAAAGTATATTGTTAGGTATTTTCTTTGCGCTTGTGAAAGTAGCACTTTCATGACCGCTGTTGAGATACAACAGTTCGTTGAGAAGTTGATCCGTAGGTGGGAAGAAACGCACACAATCGCTCCTACGGATCACATATCAAAATTTCTTATATCAAACGACATTCTTAAATTAGTTAAAAAGGTGAAAGATGCTCAACATAAGAGTCAGAACTGAATACTGCTTCCGCAAGGCATACGGACCACTTCAAAAAGTCATAGACTCAATTGATGGGTCAGCCATCGGGATCTGCGACACTGGCACTTGGGGTCATGTGAATTTTGAACATGCCTGCAAAAAAGTTGACAAAAAGCCTTTGCTTGGGGTTGAGATACCTATAGTTGAAGATGCAACAGAGCGATCAAAGCAACCAGCCAATGACATGGCATTCATAGCTAAGAACAATGATGGCCTCACAGAGATATATCACCTCGTCACAAAAAGCACAGACAAAGAACATTTTTATTATCATCCTCGTTTAAGTTATGAAGATTTATTTGATGTCAGTGAAAATGTAATAATACTCAGCGGGACAAACCCAGATTGGGGATTGTTGCCTTTGACCAAAAAAGACAATCTTTATATTGAGTTGAATCCAATGAGCACTCGTAAGGCTTTGGAGTTTGCGGACAAAAAAGGATTCAATGTTGTAGCGACTTCAGATAATTTTTACCCAACAGTGCAAGACAAAAAGGCATACGAGGTTTTGGTGGGTCGTAACCGAACAGACCGAACAAAGCCAATGCATGTCATGAATGAATGGGAGTGGAGAGACGCAGTGCCGTGGGCACCAGAGTCAGCCATAGAAAACACCTACAAGATTGCAGAGATGTGTAACGCAGAGTTGCCAACAGCACAAATGGTTTCATTTGATCCAGAAAAGACTTTGCGCAAAATGTGCGAGGAAGGTGCACCACCCCGCAACATTGACCTAAATGACCCAGCTTATAAAGCTCGTCTTGACCGAGAGTTGAAGTTGATATCTGACAAAGAGTTTGAAGATTACTTTTATGTCATCGCTGACATGATCAACTACGCCAAGAAACATATGCTCGTTGGGCCAGCACGAGGATCATCTTCTGGTTCACTGGTTTGCTACCTCACTGGCATAACTGACATTGACCCGATTGAGCATGACTTACTGTTTGAGAGATTCATTGATATCACTCGTGAGGACTTGCCCGACATTGATATTGACTTTCAGGATGATCGCAGAGAGATGGTGTTTGAGTATCTGAGGGAAAAGTATGGAGCGGAAAAGGTTGCACACCTAGGAACAGTGTCACGCTACAAAGCTAAAAGCACAATCGCAGAAGTAGCCAAAGAGCTCGGCATACCAGCGTGGGAAGTAAACGATCTCAAAGGTGCAATCATTGAACGTAGCTCTGGCGACTCCCGTGCAGCATTCTGTATCCTTGATACTTTCAACGAGCTTGATGTGGGTCGGGAAGTGATGCAAAAATATCCGCAGATGAAAGTTGCCGCAGACATGGAGAACCATGCACGTCACAATGGTGTTCATGCCGCAGGAATCATAGTGACAGAAAAACCAGTCAGTGAGTATTGCTCTGTTTCAGGTCAGACAGGTGCAGCCCAGATAGACAAAAAGGATGCTGAGGATCTCAATCTACTGAAGATTGATGCACTGGGGCTGAGGACTCTTTCAGTTTTGCAAGATGTTCTTGATCAAGTCGGTTGGACTCGTGATCAGTTGATCAATTACCCTCTTGAGGATGAAGAGGCATTCAAAATATTAAACGACGAGAAGTATGCAGGAATATTTCAGTTTGAAGGCTATGCACTGCAGTCAGTGACTAGGCAGATGAAAGTTCACAAGTTTGAGGACATTGCAGCCATCACTGCTTTGGCTCGTCCTGGACCACTCAACTCAGGTGGCACAACCCAGTTTATAAAACGCCACACAGGTGCATCGCCTGTTGAGTATCTTCACCCACTGACTGAGACAATAACAAAGGTCACCAATGGGGTTGTTGTTTATCAGGAACAAGTGATGACAATAGCCAGAGATGTGGGTAAGCTCTCATGGGAAGATGTATCAACTCTTCGCAAAGCAATGTCAAAGTCATACGGGAAAGAATATTTTGATACCTTTTGGGAAAGGTTCAAAGTTGGTGCAGCTGAGAATGACATTGAGGAAGACCAAGCCCAACGCATATGGGACAACATCAACACAATGGGATCATGGGCATTCAACAGATCACACGCCATCGCATATGGGATGGTCAGCTATTGGTGTTGCGTTCTTAAGAGCAAGTTTCCTCTGGAGTTTGCTGCAGCATGTTTGCGTAACGTCAAAGATGACGAGCAGGCAGTCAGGCTTTTGCGTGAGGTTGTGCGTGAGGGTTTGGACTACAAGCCATTTGACAAATTCAAGTCAAATCAAAACTGGTCTGTGCAAGATGGTGCTTTGATAGGTGGTTTGATCGGAATAAAAGGAATCGGTCCAAAAATGGCTGAGGACATCCTTAACAGACGTGAGATGGCCCAACCTATGACTCCTCGTCAAGAGTCGCTCCTAGACAATGGAGAAACGCCTTACGACGACATATTTGAATGCGAAAGAAGGTTCGGGCATATAAAAGCTGACCCAGCCGCACATAACATTGTTTCTGACATAACTGACATAATGGATCTGGATGCTGACAATCCAGGAATGTTTGTGTTCTTCGGGAAGCTGAAAGAAAAGAATCTGCGTGATATGAATGAGACTGTTAACCTTGCCAAGCGTGGTGGTCGCAGGGTTGATAAAAATAATCTGTGGCTCAATCTGACTTTTGAGGATGACACTGGCCCAATCATATCAACCATTGATCGTTTCAAATATTCACGCATGGGCAAGCCAATAGTTGAGGATGGCAGGATCGGTGATTGGTATCTTGTCAAAGGCATGATCAGGCAAGGATTCAGGAAAATTTATGTAGAAAAAATTCGTAAACTTACATAAGTCTTTGATTTGCATGAAAAGAAAAATCACTTTCTTGTTATTTTTTTGTTGCTTTCTTTCCCAGAAAAGGCGATACTAACAAGAGTTAGGAATTACTGAGAAAGGAAAATAAAATGGAAAAGCACACCCCAACCCGTCGCCCTATTACTGATTGGATCGGTAACCAACGTAAAACTTGGTGTGGCCCATACGCCATTGCCACTGTTTGCGGAACTGGTTATGAGCCAGCCTATCAGGTCGCCAAAACTGTTCGCGGTAAGCGTCACGCCAAAGGCATCACCAACACTGACCTGCAGAAGTCTTGCGCAAAGCTCGGTGTCAAAGGCGAGTGGTTCCCGATCTCAAGCGTCGGTGCTGGCAACAAGTCAAAGATGAAGCTCGAGAACTTCCTCAAGCTCCTGCTTCCTGGAAAGGTTTATGTGATTAATATCACCAAGCATTTCATCGTTGTTGACACTCGTGACTTCACGACCATTGACAACCAGAACCCTGACGCATGGATCGCGATGGAAGCGACCAAGCATAAGAACAAGCTCGTCCACAACTACTTTGTGGTTGAGAACCCGAAGTTCGATCCCAAGAGTGACGACACTTGGCTGATTGAACCACTGGCTGCAGCCAGCAACTAGCAAGAAAGGGATCCCTCCTGAGCATGAGGCAAAACTGCTCACAACCAACTGAGAAAGGATTGATATGTTTGAGGCAGCATTAGTTTGCATGACTATGGCAGTTTACTTTGAAGCGAGAGGTGAGCCTCTTGTTGGGCAGTCAGCCGTAGCTCATGTCATTATGAATAGGGTTGAGGATGAACGCTATCCTGATAGTGTTTGTGAGGTTGTGAAGCAAGGACCAACCTACAAGTGGGCAAACTTCCCGATCCGTCACAAATGCCAGTTTAGCTTTTACTGTGATGGAATGTCTGATCAACCTAAAGATGAAGATGCTTACAGATGGGCTGAGATGATATCGTTTGGTGCTTTGACTGGAAGAACATATGACCCAACAGAAGGTGCCACTCACTATCACGCCTACTACGTCAATCCCTCTTGGGCTCAAACAAAGCACATGACAGTTCGTATCAACGACCACATATTTTATGCTTGGGACTAACACATTGCATTGCCCAATGCAACCAATCGTTGAAGAAGAAAATTATAAGTCCTTGAAAAAGAACGAAACAAATATCACTTTCTTTGTTGCCTTTTGCATCAAAAAAGCCGATACTAAGAAGGTAAAGAGTTACTGAGAAAGGAAAGAATCATGAATTTCAAATGGATGACAGAGCAGGATGGTGATTTGTTTCGTAGCCTAAAGGGTCTTGTAAACAATGGTGGCTTTTTCAAGTCATCAGGTCAGGCAGCATTTTTTGAGAAGCGTGTTAAAGATGGCTGTCCTCACATTGGTCCATGCACTGCTTGGGATGCTTCTGTTGAGATTGCTGAAGGTCAGTACGCAGTCATCTGCGAGGGTCTGATCGGTATCACTGGTGACGACAACAGCTGGGGCAGTCGTTCACGTCGCAAGGCTTGGATCTTCCTCATGGACAGCATGGGTGTTGTGGCTATGTTCATCGGTCGCTGCAAACACTACAGCGATGGATCTTCCCCGAATGGTGAAAAGACTGTTCGTGAGTTCGTCCGCACTGATGATGGTCGTGCGCAGGAGCTTGCCAAGACTTGGGCAGATGAGCGTGCCGCAAAAACCAAAGCCATTGGCGACAAGCGTTCTGCTTCCGAGCATGTTGGTGAGGTTGGCGAGCGTATCGTGATTGAAGGTTTCGCTAGACTCATCACTTCTTTTGACAATGCATATGGCACCAGCTACATGTACATGATTGAGGACGCAAATGGCAATGCCTATAAATTTATCGGCAAAGGCATTCACACCTCAGAGCAGAGTGCTGATCGTCGCATTGCTTTTAAGTTGAAGGCAAAGTTCACTGTTAAGGCTCACGACGAATACAACGGCCAGAAGCAGACTGTGGTCAACCGCCCAAAGCTCATTGAGAACGAATCATTAGGAGTTGCGGCATGATTAGTTGGCACAATGCTCCCGAGTATTCTTATAAAGGATACATTTATAAACCAGATGTTGATGAATACGATGATGGGGTTCGAAAGGCTTGGCACAACATAGTCAGAAGAGAGAACCCTGATGTTGTTGTCTTTACAACCAACCACTCGCCATACAGATGGATGACAGAAAGTGATTTCAAAGATTTTATAAACAGGATGGAAAAAGTGACAGCTTAATGATAATACAAAAAGCAAAAGGCAAGCACCTCATAGCTAGGGTTGCGCTAGATGGCAACTCAATACAAAAACTTTCCTCCCTCCCAGGATTTAAAAAGTGGGTCGGGAGGGATTTGCTTTTTGCACCAACTGGTGCCAACATTGAGCACATTCACAAGTTTTGGCCAGACGCACATTGGTCTGTTGATGCTATGCCTGTGCTTGAAGAATATATTGAGACTCTTCGGGAAGCTGAGCAAAACCGAGAAGACAAAAGCAAGCCTGTTGAAGATCTCGGTGACTTCATGTTTAAGACTCGTCCCTTTGATCATCAACGTAAAGCCTTTTATCTTTCCCGAGACAAAGAGTCGTTTGCACTTTTGATGGAGCAAGGCACAGGCAAAACAAAAGTAGTGCTTGACAATGCGGCATATCTTTACGGAAAAGGCAAGATAACAGCTCTTGTTGTTATAGCTCCCAATGGTGTTCACCGAAACTGGCTTAGCAAAGAGATACCAGATCATATGCCTGACTGGTGCCCAACAAAGCCAGTTTATTATTACTCAGGCATGACTAAAAAAGAAACAGAAGCCTTTGATGAGGTTCTGGCTGAAACAGAGATGCTAAAAGTCTTTAGCTTCAATGTTGAGGCTTTTGTGAGCGACAAAGCTACAAACTTCATGAAGAGAGTTCTTTTAAGCAACGAGGTAATGCTTGTTGTTGATGAAAGTTCCCGCATCAAACGTCCAGGAGCCAAGCGAACAAAGATCATAACTAAATTTTCAAACATGGCTAAATATCGTCGGATAATGACAGGCACACCAGTGACCAAAGGACCAGAAGACATTTACAGCCAGTTCAAGTTCCTTGATCATCAGATCCTAGGATATGACAGCTTTTACTCATTCAGAGCTCGCTATTGCATCATGGGTGGTTTTGAGAACAAACAGATCGTCTCGTATCAAAACATTGATGAGCTAACGAGGAACATTGAAGGTCATTCATTCAGAGTTCTTAAAAAAGATTGCCTAGACTTGCCTGAGAAAATATATCAGCGTCACCCTGTTGACCTATCCCCAAAACAACGCAAGCTCTACAATCAGCTTCGCAAAGACTTCATAGCAGAACTAGAGGGTGAGCAGATTGATGCTCCAGAAGCAATAACTAGGTTGCTCAGGCTTCAGCAGATTGTTTGCGGGTGGTTCCCAATGGAAGAAGAGGTGAAGCCAATTGATGAAAAGAATCCTCGTTTGCAGGCTCTTTTGGATATTCTTAGCGACATTGAGTGCAAAGTAATCATATGGGCACGATTTAAAGCTGATTTAAGGGTCATAGAGCGTGCTCTTGGGGAGTTGGCAGTGGCTTACCACGGAGAGGTGTCAAACGACCAGCGAGCGATCTCCGTAGAGCGATTTCAGAATGACCCGAAGATACGTTATTTTATAGGTCAGCCGCAGTCGGGTGGAATCGGTTTGACGCTGACAGCTGCAGAGTGTGCCATCTATTATTCAAATAGCTTTGATCTTGAGACTCGCCTTCAATCCGAGGACAGGTGCCACCGCATCGGCACAAAGAATAATGTCACTTACATTGATTTGGAATCACCAAAAACAATTGACACAAAAATCATCAAAGCTCTGAGAAGCAAAAAGAGCCTAGCTGATATTGTAACAAAAGACCCCATATCATTATTTTTAACAGACGAGGACTGAATGAGCGAAAAAAACTTTTGGGTGCTGTTGCGCACTTCAATGAGAAAATTAAAAATGTATAGAGTTGAGAACAGGGTTATGAAAGGAATGCCTGATGTTCATTACATACGTGAGGGAAGCTCTGGCTGGATAGAATTAAAATATATGAAGAGTTGGCCAAAGACCCGCATGTCAACAGGATTAAAATTGAATCAATCTTTCTGGCTAAAGGAATACGACGAACACAAAGGCAAGTGTTGGATCCTTATAAGAGTCGGTAGAGACTTCATAGGCCTAATAAATGGCAACAATGCAAAAAGGCTTTTTGACAGACCATCAAGAAAAGATTTTTTTGAAATGCTTGATTACAAAAAGATGGGCAACATGACCAAGGAAGATTGGGACGAGCTTCAGGCTATCTTGATTGCTTGAGTATATAAAGCCACCAGACAAATGCAACAAGAATAGCTACACCGATCGCTATGATGCCAGCGACAGCTATATATTCTATGACCTCTTGCCGTCGTCTTTTTGCAAGCTCTTCTTGAACCCTGCGTGACTTTCTTGCTTCAACCAAGAATCTTTGATAATCACTCCATAGTCCAGGACGCCCTGACCAAATCATAAATTGTTTCAGCTGGTCTTCTTGTTCTCTGATTTTTTCAAGAGCCATAAACTCTTCAAGGTCTGACCCGCCAACCCCACCACGTTTTTTCTTATTGCCTTTACGTTGAAGCTCTTCTTTGGCTGTCACAAAGTTGGCTATTGCTGAGCCAGCCGCAGTTAGCTCTCGTCCGTTTTGGACGCAACTTTTGATTACTGCGAATGCGGCATTTGCTGCAGCAAGTTCTGCTAACATGTTACTGCGATTGAGCTGACTGATTCAGCTTGTTGATTACTGATGGGGGTGCAGACTCTATTATTGATTGAAGTGATGGAGAAGAAACTTCGTCTCCCATTTCTTCAACAACTGTTGGCCTTGTTGATATGGACAATGCGGAGGTGAACAAAGGCATATTGGTTCTTCTTAAATATTGCCTTGTTGCGTCTTTTGCGGCACCTGTGGCTTTTATGCCTTCAATCGCGTCAACTGCATCCCTACCAACAATTGGCACTATCCTCGCATAGTTAAGCAAGCCATTGCGAGCCAAACCTGACAAAACTGTGTAGCCTGAGTTTGAAGGATTCAATTTTACTTCAGCCCAAAGTGTAGGCATCACATCATTGCGGAACTGGCTTACACGTGCAATCTCATCAGGACTAAAGAGCAGACCTGTGATCGCTTTGTTTTTGACGAACACATCATCATAGTTGTTAACGATATTTGTGCGGGTGACACCAGACTTGCCAGACCCTGAGAATGCTTTCTCAAGAACTGCGTCTTTGGCTAATGCAACCACTTCTGAATATTGATCTTCAGGCAGTGCTGCCTTCAGTTTATTCAAGACCAAACCCATTGATTGATTCGGGTTAAATTTTGCATGACCGAAGAATGCATTCACAACTTGCTTGGGGGTGAAGTTCTCATTTGTGATCATTGTTAGTATTCTGTTGGCTGCTTTTTCTTGAGCATCTTTGCCTGTGGCTTTTCCTGTCAGTCCGATGTACTGCCTGTAAAGGTCTGTGGCCTCTTTAAGCGAATCAAGAACAGCTTGGTCACCAGTCATAAAGCCTGATTCAATTCCATCAAAGACAGCTTGATCAACTTCTGTTTTAATTTTTCCGAGAGCCAATGCCTCTGGTGATCCTGCTTCTGCTGTCCTCATTGCTCTGTTAAGGCTTTTTTGATAACCATGCAAGATATTAAGTGGCGAACCTTTGAAACGAGGATTTTGGGCGAGCTTGTTAATTTTTTTCAAGTAGTCAATCTCACGCTTGAGCAAAGACATATCACCAAGCTCTCTGGCTGTAATGCCAAGTCCATCAGGGCTAAGCACTGAATCAAGAGCACGTTGAGAAGTCGTCAAAACTCCATCGCGAGTCATCACAGGCTGAAACTCAGACCCTTGAACAACATCATAGGCTTTGCCTGCTCTGGCTTTAAGGCTTGCTGCGGCTGATACGCCTGTTGCTTGAATCTCTTCAGCGACTGCCGTTGGCACATCTGCGGCATCTGTTATTGCTGGGCGACCTGTTCCAAACTCATCAGCCAAAGCTGCTGCATCAGCCCTAATCTCATCAAGCTGACGCTCATCAAAACCACGAATAATGTTTGCGGCAACTGGGTTAGTTCCTGGAGCACGACGCATAACGTCTTCAGACTCAAGATCTGGAGTGACCTTTTCAGTTGGTCCAGATTTCCTGTCAGGCAGAGGTGCGGTACGTTGCCCGACTGTCAGTGGGTACTTTGATGTTTGTATGTTCTTAGGCTCAAACCTTGGGAAAACTTTCGCCACAGTTTCGGAGACTGTGCTTGTGCCTGCTCTCAGAGCTTTGCTTGTGCCTTTGATTACTGGTGGTGCCAGAACATCAATAGCTACGCCCAAACCTGTAGCCACCCCGACATCACCAGCAACATCACCCATGTCTTGATCTTTGGCTTTTGTTGTTTCGGGTGTAAGCAATGCCTCACCAGCTTGCCCAGCCAACTCTGTGGCAGAGTATGCACCAGTTCCGCGAAGGATTGTTTGAACTATATTTTTTGCACCACTGACAAATTTACTAGCAGGTGCGAACTTAATTATCTCACCAGTCAGAGTCCCGATGTCTTGGCCAGAGAATCCTGGCTTGTTTACATAATATGGCTTGTCATTCCAAACAATCATAGGGTTGTCAAACTTATCAACAAATGCTCCACCCCAGCGTTCATCGTCGCCAAAGGTGTCTTCCATGATTTCAGCTTTACCAAAGTCGTCACGAGCGAACATTAGCTTGTTGTTCATCATGAATGCTTCAAAGAATCCTGGAGCTGCATCGCCCATGTCTGTTGTTTCAGGAATGTTCGGGAACTCAATCGGGATGCCCTCGCCAGTAGCAGCTGCATATATGCCTCCAGGAAGAGCAGCAATGTCTTCCCAAAGACTAGTTTCGTTTGCCTCAACAACTTGCTCTGCCTCAGGAGTCGGGTTGTTCCCTACATTAACACCGCCAGCACCAGCTGGTAAAGGAATTCCTGCCATTAGTTTGTGCCTCCCCAACCTTTAATTATGTATGGCGAGTTTGAATCAAATATGCCATTGTTGATTATTACAGACCCATCAGGCAGTCCGTTATAAAACTCAAGGACAGCTTCTTCATCAGAGGGATCGCCTAAGAATTTTTCAAAGATTCCTGTATCATTTGTCCCCAGAGCTGCGTTAACTTCTTTCATGCTGCTATATTCACCCGAAGTTAAAAGTTCTGTCTCAAGTTGATTGAGCCTAACTCCATTTTCAGCCATCTTTTTAAAAGCATACAAAGAGATATAGTTGGCTTCAGGAGTGTTGCCGAGGTATAATGCTGCTTGCTGGTAGGCTTTAAATTCCATATCGGAAGTTGAACCAGAACCAACAGGACGCATCTTAGGAGCCAAGAAGTTTGAAGTCGCTTGCAAAGTCTCAAGACCCATAACTTCAGGATCATTGATCCCAAACGACTGATTAAATATCTGCTTGAATGGGAGCAGTGCTTGATTAAGACGACCTGTTTCAACTTTACCAGACAACAATAGGCTCATCGCCTCATCAACCCTCGGGATAACCTCACGAGCTGTCGTGTTGTATGTGTCGGCTGACTTCGCAATGATCGGGAGACGCTTCTCAACATATGTCGTAAAGTATGGAGCTGCTGCACTTTTGGAAGGTGAAAGCTGAAGACTAATGACCTCTCCATCTTTGAAGAGTGGGAACACCTCTGTATATACGCCAGCTTGAACGATAGGTTTTCCGACTTGAGCATCTCTTTTTGCTGTAAGTTGATCAACAAAAGATTTAAACTTAGGATTGTCTTTCGCCATCCCCTGAGAAATAACGAATGCTTTTGCATCTTCCGCAGTCATGTATGTTGCCAGAGTTCCTGCGCTAACAGTCTTGATTGTGCTGGTTAAGGATTCAGGCTTGATGTCTGACCAACCACCTTCTTCACTTGTGGAAGAAATGTAATCAGCCTCAGAATAAACTTTTTTCTCTTCACCATCTTTGTAAACTGTACGAGCAGAAAACTTTGTAGGTTTGCTGGTCAGGAAGAAGCCACCACCCTGCGCAGCATCAGAGGTCGCAGTTGAATAGGCTTGTGTTCCTGGAACAACTCTGACAGACTCACCAGAACTGTTATAAAGAGTTACGGCTGGCTGCTTGGTTGTCGGGTCAGCCATCTGGACAGTTCGGAGCAAGTTGCCTGCTTTGTCCTCAACCCTATAATTATAAAATGTTGCACCTGTTGTTTGATCAATCTTGACTGAACCATCTTCATTAGTCACTGGCTCTGCTCGCTTGTAGTTTTCGCCTACGCCTGTGCCTGCTGGTGATTTTGTAAGTTGTGCGATGTTAAGAGCTGTTTGAGGAAGAGATGCTTCATACTTCTGCTGGGCTTCTCTGTCTTTCATTAAATATTGTGCTGGGACGAGTGCTGCTTGACTTGCTGCCCCCAGAGCTGTGGCTCCTGGCTTTGAAGCCTCTGCAGCCATGTTAGTAAAAAACTGGAATGCAAGTTGTGCGGGTGTTAAGCCTTGTGGCCTTGGCTGAATTGATTGAGCCAGCTGGATGGCATTTGCAACATTATCACGTCCACCGAATCCTTTAAGTGCACCCTGCGGGAGATTCAAGATGTTTGTGTTTGATGCTCCTAGGAGTTTATTATCACCAACAGCCATTCACCTATCTCCCTTGACTCATATAGTAAGCACTGGCCAAAGAGCCAAGCCCACCGAGTGTTTGTCCATAAATAGATGGCGTTTGAACATACTGCTGACCCTGAGAAAGAGAGTACTGAGTTGTCTCATACGGCACACCTTTAAGAGCACCCATAGCAAAGTTAAGCATCTGGAATGGATATTCTCTTTGCTCTACGTAATCTGAATAGGCCAAGTCAAGAGCCATCTGATCAAGCTTCCTGCGACCTTCTCCAGCAGAAAGCAATCCTGATGCTGCTTGTTCTGTCAATCCTTGAACCAAAGGTGCGAATGTTTGAAGTTGCTCTGCTGACCTTAGTCTTGAGGCTTCTTGAGTTTCGTAGCCAGCACGTTGTGCGCTCTCAGCCCCAAAACGAGCTTCTCTTTCTGTGTCAAAGTTTGAACGCATTACATTCTCAGCTTGGAATCTTGCAGCCCTGTCTCTTTCTGATTGCGCTCTGTCTGCATCGAACCTTTGTGCACCAAACTGCAAACCTTCTGCGCCAGCTCTAGCACGGATGTCTCCTGCTGCCCTAGCAGTGCGGTCTGCCACTTCCATCTCTCCGAGGAACTGACGAGAACCTCCGAAAGATGATCCTGATCTTGCACGTTGTTGAATAAGTTGCTGTTGAAGTTGCCTTTCAGCTTCTGCGACTGCTGGGTCTGCGGCAGCTTGATACATGTCTATGAATGGCTGGGCTTGATCAAGGCTAAACTGAGCAGATGGTCCACCTACAAGATCTTGCCTACTTGCACCTTCATATTCTTGGCCAAGAAGATCAGCACGAGATGCTTGATCATAACCACTGCCAAGACGCTGTGTCGCATCATATGCTGCTTTCAAATATGGGTCGTAAACATCAGCACCCTGAGCCAAAAGACCAAAGCCTTGCTGCTCTTCTGGTGTTAGCTTGCTTCCACCATAGCTGGCGATCCTTGGACCTTGATACCCAGGATAATCACTTTTTGCTAGTTCTGCAGCTTGCTCAAAAAGGGTTCTGCCTCCTGCAGAAACCCAAGCAGGGATGTCTGTGCCTGTGAGAGTTTCTTCATATGTGGGTAAGTCTTCAACCCCTGTTGTACACAATCCACCCATCTATGCCTCCACGAACACTGAACCTGCTTTGGTCATGCCCAACTTTTCAAAGAACTTATCTTTACGTTCAAGATCTCCTGAAAAAATATGACCTAGCCTTACAGGTAGTTTAGCGTCATTTGCTGATTTTATAAAGTTTTTAATCAGATTAAGAGCTGCAGGAGTTTTACGATGATCAGGCGAAACATAAAACCAGTTGTCTGCAAGGAATTTTTCTTCCGACCACCAGTCTTGGCCGACCATCCCTCCGACAGACCCGATTAAATTATTTTTTTCATCCAATGCCACGAAAACAACACCTCTGTGTATCACTTCATTTACTTTCGCCACCATCTTCTCGCTATTTATCTTTGGGGTTTCAAGCTCTGTACCTTGATGCATTTCTAGCAACATTCCCAATATAGCTGTAATATCAAATGGCGAAGCTCTCCTGATTTCCATTACATGTTTCCAAGAGCACCCATATTTTTAGGCATGCCACCTGCTTGTTGGGGAGCTGCTTGACGCTGCATTCCTTTTGATTGCCCTGCGACAGCTTGTACGAGCTCTTGCAACTCTGGCAACAGCTTCATAAGAACTCTGGCAACTTCTGGGGTGATCGCAGAATCAAGCATCCTCAGCTCTTCTGGACCCATGTTTGCCAGCCTTGACATAAGAACTGCACGGATGCCGTCTGATGATTTCATTAGGTTGGTGCGAGCTTCAGCTGGCATTGCTGCCAGAGGATTGGCAGTAGCACCATCCATCTTCATTGGTTCACGAGCCATTATTTAATCTCCTTTGGCTTATATAATACAGACCAGTCTTTGGTCTTTGAAAATGCACCCATGACCCAACATGTTGGCTCTAAAATGCGACGATATACTTTGCCTAAATAATCAGGCTTTTCCCGCTCACCATAAATGTAAGCTATTTCATTTGCTCTGTGCCCAGCAACATGTTTCCAAAAATTTACAAATTGACCTTTGCGCATCTGGCGTACCATCCACAAAGCCCATAGGTGATAACCATTGACATGTTGCGGTGTTAAGTAATCACGAGTAAACCGATAATCAAGAACAACTTGCTTGCGAGTCATTACACCTTGACGACAAAGCTCGTTACATATAACTCTGCCACCGAGAACCCCGCCAAGCACGCCACCGACAACTCCACCGAGTCCAGGAAGCAATGCATTTCCGATTGCAGTTCCGATTGCTGATGCGCCAGCTGACTTGGCTGCTTTCTCGGGATCTTCGCCCATAGCGAGTTGAACACCAAAGTTAACAAGACCAGCACCTGCGGCACCAGTCCAGTTTGCTTTTGCTGCTTCAGTACCATAAAGTCTATCGCCAACAGTTTCTATATATCCTGGAGTTGATGAAGATGCTGTGATTGCTTCGGATGTTATGTTGCCCTTGCCGTCTGCTACGGAAACAGAGCCTGACTTATCAACTTTGACTCCTGCTTTGCCTAACTCATCTGCGGTGTAAGAGGTAACATTGTCTCCGAGATTAGTTCCGACTTTATCTCCTAGTTTATTATAAATGTCTAGGTTGCCTGTGGCTTCAGCGACATTCCTGTTGGCCAACTCAGAAACAACAATATTTTCTTTTGGCATTGATGCTATATTATCAAACGCCAAACCCCTCACTGACGAGACTTCTTGCCCAGGAAGTTTACCGAATGTGCTTCCTACGCCTGAAAGAACTTTACTTCCTGTTCCTCCTGTCAAGTAAGGATCAAACAGTGCCGCACCAACTTGAGATGCTGCAGCTTGCCCTACTTGTCCAGCTGTGCCGATTGCTACTGCTTTGCCGATGTCTGACCAATTAGGAAGTCCTGGAGGTGGCTCTCTGCCTTCTGTTAACTCTCTGTATTCTTCTAGCCTTTGCCTATCAACCAAATCATTAGGGTCATATGTGCGAGTTCCTGACTGAATGGTTTTGACCCATTCAAAAACAGGCATTGCTCCTGTGCCATAATTTTGCTGTATGTATTCAGCACTCACTGTTGGCGTTTGAGCTACATTTTGATAAACACCATATACAACTGGCCTATCACCTTCTTCATCAAGCGTGAGGCCTGTCAGTGCTCCTGGATTATCTGTCACTTGTACCATTAGCTTATGACTCCTTTCGCTTTCAAATCTTCAATTAATGTCCCTAAAACATCTGCCACTTCTGCTAAAGTTGTTGAGTCTGCGTCTAAAACATAATCTTTTGTTACATTGGTTGTTTGATATGGTGTTGCAGAGGCAGAAGAATTTATTTCATTAAGCTGAAGCTCAATTGTCGATATGGTTCTTTGTGCCCAAGACTTGTCCCATTCTTTGGGTGGCTGTGGCAATCTTACATTTATCCTGCTCATCTTAAACCATCCTGCCGTACATTAACTCTGAAATCACCAAGCGACCAACTATCACCGATGGCATCACTTTGCAATTTAACACTCATCTGACGACCACGTGCTCGCATGCTTACTTTAGTTGAATTCTGAGAAATAGTAAATGGTCCTTTTGTGACAGCTGTCGAATTAGGATATTTCTGCGTTTCTATCGTAACATCCAAAGTTCCTGTTATTGTTGCGTCTGGTATTATTTTATCAACCAGCATCAAAGAGTCTCCAGATCCTGTCATCTCCAAAGGTGAAGACTCAACATGAGCATTCAATGCTGCGCCATCTGCGTCTGTGCCACTCTCATGTTCGTATAGACATCCATCAGAATCATATGCGAAAGGCTTAGTCCTGAAGCCAAAAGAATCAAACCAACAAGTCCTATCAATAGAACCAAAAGACCAAGCTGCATTCTCATAATTATAAGTCACATATGAATCAGGCTCTGGGTTTCCTGTTGTGTTTGTGTTGGCTGTTGAGACATAAAACCAACTGACCTCATTAAACTCTTTGTTGTGGGCTGCAAAACTTTTATCCGCAAAATCATTTTGCATCCTGTCAAACACAAAGTATTTAACTGAGCAAGGCATTTCATTAACAGCACCATTGTACATGAAGAAATTTTTCTTGCCCATCCAGTAAACATCACCATCAACATTCATCAAGGTATTTTTGCCAATAGCACCGCAATTTGTACCCACAAGCCTGAATGCAAAAGTGAATGGCGGACCAACAAAGCTCATTCCGTAAACTGCTTCATCAGTAGATATAAATGTTTCGTCTCTCGTCGGGATCATAGCGACAATCTTTGTCCCGATCTCCAGCCTTTGATCACCTGCTGTGTTTGTTGCGGATGGAGTCCAATTCTTAAAATCTTCTTGATCAGACCAACGAACAAGCATAGGGTCGATATCTGAACCACCCAATGGAGTTGTTCCACCGCAAACAAGATGCCTATCAGGGAAGGAAACTGTTGAGACTCTGTTTTCAGTAGGAACACCTGATGCACCCCCAAGACTAGAAACCAGAACTGCCCTAGATCCAACTCCTGTTGAGGTGTCCCAATAGTATATACCACCATTACGAACAGTGGCTATCAAGTCTTCGCCCCAAAGAGACAAAGACCACTGAGAGTTTTCCATAACAACAGTTGAAGTTGTTGATGACCTCGGTGTTCCCCAAGTGCCAATTCCCCAGCCACCTGACCCCCAGCCTAGAGCTGCTGCAGATGTTTGAGTTCCTAAGTTGTCTGCCAAGCCTATTAAGTAATCAGCATCTACCCCAGAGCCACCACCAGATGCTGTTGAGGTTGCTGCTGTTGGGACTTCAATTGAATATGAGTTCGCATTTATATAAGTGAGCTGATATCCGTAATATCTGTTAAGGGTGTCTGCAGATATGCCACCTGTTGCTGTTGCTTCTTTGAAGCGAACAAAGTCTCCATCACTCGCACCATGTGCTGTGTCTGTAACTGTGACAGTTGTGCTACCACTAACAGCAGCAAAAGGATCTGCATTTATATTTGTTGCTGAAGCACGCAAAGGTGTTATGTCAAAAAGAGCTTCATTCTCAAGTATGAAAAGATGATTGTGCGTCCCGATCGCCATATAATCTTCGCCATCAGAAAGCGATCTCCAGAAATTCAAATTTCTTGCCATTCCTATAAGTTTCGCTTCTGTTGAGTAATCAGCATTACCATCAGGCAACACTCCATACATTGTGTCTTTTACCCAACCACCTATTTTTGTAGGATAGCCATTCCGGAAACGGATGTTGCTCCCATCAACCCAATATGGACCATTTTTGCCAGCACTGTATTCAGTAATATCTTTAACGATTCCTGGATTAAATTTAAGAAGCTGCAATGTCATTTCATAAGCTCCTTGGCTTGGTGCTCTGTTTCTGAATTTCGACGTGTCCAGCCTTTGCCGAATGTTTCAAATGTTTTTAGGCTTTCATAGAAATCTTGCCTAACATTGCAAACTTTTTCTATTATATCTATAGGTTCCACTTTGGCCACTGCAGCCAGTGTCATGGGACCAATGGCTCCGTCTGTAGAAACCCCCACAACTTCTTGGAGAGCCTTTGCAGAGCGTCCTGGACCACTGTTAACAGCCCAATCAAATATGCACCAGTCAACCCCGTCTGGCAGGTCATCACCTTTAACTTTATCCCAGTATTTTTCTTTATAAAGTGGAGTCACGTCTGCAACAGTCAAAGCCTTTATATCATCTTTCGTAACTTCTTGACCTATGTAATCTTCCCAGACCTTTTTTGTAACACCCAGATTCGTTGCCCCTCCAGGATCATCTGGGTGATCAACATAGCCACCTTCATGAGCCAGAAGCATCTCCATACATTTATTTAGGTTGTGATTCATTTTATTTTCTCAACCCTCTTATTCCTCTTATGCCAAAGCTAGCTCCAATGCTAGCATACATTGCCCATTGAAACCAATCTGGTGTTTTTGAAAGTGCTTCAAATCCACCTTCAACATAAGGCTGTGTGAAAGGTATGAAGCACATTGCAATGATAACTATAAACAGAATAGTCCAAGCCTCATCTTTCCAACTGTTGTCGGAGGCCTGTGCCATTATTTTTTCCCAGCCAGCTTCATGCGTAGCGGCAACCTTCATCACTTCAGCTTCAGCCTCAGCTTTTGCTCTTGCGACTGCACCTTTGGCTTTTGTTTGCTCAACCTTTGATTCCATCCAAGACCCAGCAAGGTTAGCGATCGGTCCAATTAAAGCCTGTATCATTTCTCACTCCCGAGCCAAACAGCGAATGCACCAGTCATCGCCCCACTGACGACGCTGATCATTGCACTTTGCTGAGTTGTCAAATCGTCAAGGCTGATGCCCCATTCAATGACACGTATATACATGACAGTCATAACAAACATCATCAATCTTGGAAGTATTTTCCATCTCAAAAATGTTTCTACTGTCACCTAAACACTCCTTGTTAAAATGCCCACCAACAAAAGTATGGTAGTTCCAGCAGTGCCAATCATTATATGCTCAATGCGTTTTATACGGAGGATTGTTTCTTTCCACCTCTCCGCACAAACTGCCTCATGAGTATCAATTTGCGATTGTAGCTTCTGAACTGTTGGCTTGGTCAACTGGCTCCTCCACAGATTTTATTAAGGCAGCAGTGAAATGGTCTTGAGCAACCTGAACCTGATCAAGTTGAAATCTCAAAGAACCAGCTTTTCCCTGAAGGTCTCGTATCTGATTGATCAGATACACCTGCTGATTATTCAAGCTGGACTCATCGTACTCTTTGCCTGCGATTGTGATCACATTTGACTCACTCATGATGCGGTGTACGCCTTACCTGCTGTGATTGCGGCATTTACTGCTGTCATGCTTTGATCTGTCCAGTAAGATTGAGCTACCATCAACTCCAGATGTTCAACATTGCGATCAACACACTTCTGACGATCTGCTGCATCTTCTGTTTCCATTCTGCTGCCAGCAATAACAGCAGTAATCATGTCAACACTGTCACCCATTGCGCTATAATTCTGTGCAATTTGCTCTGTTGTGATTTCGTCCATTTTATTCTCCTATTTTGGTTTCCAATTCAGCGACCTTTGCTGAAAGTTCTTTAACGGCATTTACCAAATACCACGTCATGTTATCTGGGTCAACAGACATGACTCCTGTCGTTTCTGTTCTTACCATGTCTGGAAGAACTTCTGCGATTTCTTGAGCTATAACGCCAAGCTGTTCTCCTGGTTTGTTGAGGATCGCTTGATTAGAATCAAGTTCTGTTACTTCTCCTGGATCACGATACTTAAAGTTTTTTACTTTAATTTTATTAATCGCATCAAGACCAGTGCTGTTGTCTATGATATCTTTTTTAAGCCGTCTGTCTGAAGTGGTGGACCAAGAAGAAGAGTTATTACTTTGATACATACCTCCACCATGGAGTTGCATGATGCCAGTACGAGACCCTTTGGTGGTGGCGTTGTAGCCGATGCCTATAGAAAACTCATCGCTGGCGGCAGCTGGCTGACTGTAATCACCTATTATAGTGTTACCAGTTCCAGTTGTCAGTGAAGTGCTATAATAAGCTGCTTGGAAACCAATTAAAATATTATCTGTTCCAGTAGTAACGTTGTTACCAGCACGCTTACCTATACAAGTATTCAAACTGCCTGTTGTTATGCTTACTCCTGCGTCCCGACCAATAAGTGTACATCCATCTACTGTCGTAGCCAAACGCCCAGCGTCAATGCCCATACCTACATTGTCTGTGCCTGTGGTAAGGTCAGCAAAGCAGTTTTGGCCCACGGCTGTGTTGTAGCTTCCTGTAGTCAAATCAGAAAGGCAGAAAATGCCTACACCTGTGTTTTCAGTTGCCGTTGTCATCGCATCCAAAACAAAAGCACCAAGTGCTGTGCTGTCTGTGCCTGTGGTACAAGATGCAAGAGCCAACTTGCCAAATGCTGTGTTTGTTGATCCTGTGGTGTTTTGATACAAAGCAGCATAACCCATAGCAGTGTTTCCTGCTGCTGTCGTGTTGGCTTGAAGTGCCTGTTGGCCCACTGCTGTATTATCGTTGCCTGTGGTGGTGTTTTGAAGAGCAAATGTACCCAATCCAGTATTAGATGAGCCTGTTGTTGTTGTGTTTAGTGCACTCGCACCAAGAGCTACGTTGTTTCCACCAGAAGTTATAGAATATCCTGCATTATCACCAATTATAGTATTAAGGTTGCCTGTGACAGCCCCGCCAGCAAGAGCATTATCACCAATAGCAATATTTTGCTGGCCTGTGGTCATTGATGCACCAGCATTATTACCCACACAAACATTTTCACCATTACCAGTAGTGATGGCAGAGCCAGCATTGTGACCAACAAGAGTGTTGCTTGGAGAAGTCGTTATTGCATCACCAGCGTTCATGCCGATTACTACGTTGTTTGATGCTGTAGTATTTGACGCTAAAGCATTATCACCAATTCCTACGTTAGATGCACCAGTAGTATTTGCAATTAATGCACCCTCTCCTACCGCCGTATTTCCTGCTCCTGTCGTGTTTGAAAACAAAGCACTGTCACCGACTGCCGTATTGTTAGCCGCAGTGGTGTTTCCGCTTAGAGCATTTCTTCCAACGGCTACGTTGTTTGAGCCTGTTGTGTTTGCATCAAGTGCTTGGGCACCGATAGCAACATTCTGTGCGCCCGTGGTGTTTGCGTATAACGCTTGATACCCGCAAGCGGTATTGCTTCCTCCTGTGGTGTTTGTCTCCAGTGCAAGACCACCAACCGCTGTGTTTATTTCGCCAGTGGTGGTTGAGTTCAAAGCAGAGTATCCAATAGCCGTGTTGTAATCCACACCGCTATCAGTGGCGTTATATGTTTCAAGCGCACCATACCCCATCGCCGTGTTTCGGCCACCAGTGGTGTTTGCAGTCATAGCGTTGTAACCGATTGCTACGTTTCTATCACTTGAAGTGGCAGCGTCAAGTGACGCATAACCAACAGCTACGTTTCTTGCGCCATTAACATTAGCGTCCATTGACGCATAACCGATAGCCGTATTGGAACTTGCTACGGTGTTGTTTTGCAAAGCAGCCCTGCCCACAGCGACATTCTCTTCGCCTGTAGTGTTTGAAGTCATAGCATTTTGACCGATTGCTGTGTTACTATTTGCCGTAGTATTTGCATCAAGAGCTTGCGCCCCTACAGCTACGTTAAGAGTGCCAGTGGTGTTTGCATCCAAAGCACGAAAGCCCATCGCCGTATTGTTAGATGCCGTAGTGTTGTTATCTAACGCCCGATGTCCGACTGCTGTATTTGATGCCCCCGTTGTATTTGCTACTAGGGCAGACATTCCTACCGCAATATTTTCTGCACCAGATGTATTAGCGGATAAGGCCGCATGACCAATAGCTGTGTTGTTTCCACCAGACAACGAACCATCATCCAATGCGGTGTCACCCAATGCCACATTGTTTGTGCCTGTCGGGTAGTTGCCGTCTAGCTTGATTGTGCCGCCGTCTACTGACAAGTTTGTTAAGCTGTCAACAGCTTCAACAACATTAGTTGCATCGCAATATAAAAACTTCGTTTGGCCATTGGGGATCGTTATCCCTGTGCCACCAGAAGTTTTAACTGTGATTGCGTAGCCACCACCTGTATTATTTTTGAATAGGTACAACTTATCAGAACTAGGAACTACAACATTCCTAGCAGCACCTAAAGTTCCTGTTATAATGACACAAGCATTACGAGATTCATCACTCGCACCATTGCTTGTTGTCAAGGAATAATTTGCTGAATCGTCGTGAGTTACATTAGCGACTCCTGAGATTGATTGCTCAATCAAAGTGCCAATGTTAGTATTTGAGATGTTTCCCCATGTTCCTGACTTCTCGCCAGTCGCCATGAGTTCAAAGCGAAGATTGGTTGAGTAAGTACTAGCCATGGTTTATAATCTCCCTTAGTCTATCCGTATGATTGCGCTTGTCCCAGCTGCAGGGAAAACAATTTTGAAAGTTCCTGAGGAAACTGTGAAATCTCCACCAAAGTCAAGAACAGCTATCGCCTTGTCACTAGCAGAGCTGTTATAAACTAAAGCACCCCTAGCAGTAAATGAAGCAGAAGTCCAAGTTGGGTCGTCTGCGTCAAAATAAGCAGTTGTACCAGAAGTTGCTACAACTCTGTTTGTAAGAGTTTCTCCGCCAGCACTGTAACCAGAACCGCTGACTTCATTGCTTGTGCTGTATGCTGTTGTTGTTGCACCCAAAGAAGCAGAGCTTGTAAAAAGTGCAATCTTAATGGTGTCTGCTACTAGGTCGTGAACTTCGTCCAAGATCTCTGCCTTGAATGATGTACACATTGCTTGTGATATCGCCATTATATACCTCCATTGTATTCAGCTGTGTAGTTCCGAGCCATCTCTTGCTGGAACAGTTGAACAGCTTCATCAAACTGCCCCTTGTATAAGTTTAGCGTTTCTGATGCTTTAAGAAAAGCAGAACTTTCATAAAGTGCTGCAGAAAGCAAAACATTTTCTGCATTGTCACCGACCCAACTGTTTGAGTTTGTTGCGGAAAGACCAGTTTCTGGTGCTATTATATCAGCTTCATAAGAATAAGTTGCATCTGGCGTAGGAGCCACAGTTATTGTTGTTCCTGCTATTGCGGAGGAATCTGTGCTATAAACTTCTGGAGTTCCTTGTGTCGCTGGATTTGGGAAATAATCCCTTAAATAAGAGTCGATCCTGTGATCTAAAAAAATAAGATTGTTTGAATTTGTTATTGATACTTGACGAATCATCCTAACGCTTGGTATTGTGTATGCTGCTGTGCCTATGACCATGTTTCCTGTTGCAGATGACCTATAACAAGGCAAGCTTGGCAATCGCTGAAAGATCATCTCTTCAGCTTGAGATATTATTGTATCTATTGAATTAGAAAACTCTGTTGAGTCGTCTTCCATGAAATCTTTAATGTTTTGAACTAATGCTGTATAATTCATCATTCACCCCATGCACCTGCACCCCATGCACCTTGACCCCAAGCAGCATCAACTTCGACTGAGAGAGTTCCAATAGCACCTGTTCCTGCGAGTCCTGTTTCAATAGCTTCACTAACTGCCTCTTCTGTTCCAACATTTCCTACTCCAGCTATACCTGATATTCCTGTAACAATCAATTGAATGTTGCCACTTCCTGATAAGCCAAAGCCTTCTACACTTCCTGTTGCAGCAACTGATGAAGCTATAGCAAACCTAGATATCTCTATGCTACTTATTGTTCCTGTGTTTGCTGTTGCCTCAACACCTGCATTTGTTGGGGTGCTGACCTCTGGGACTTCTGTTCCTGTTGTGCCTGTGCCTATTGCACTTGATGGCTGGGCAGAGAGTATTATGTTGGTGCCTGATTCAGTTACAGCTGGTGTATTAAGTTGACCACCCATGCCAGAGTGTGCTGTGCAATAATAGTAAAGTGTCGGTGCACTTGATGCCACAGTTATCTCTGTATATGCCCCTGCACTTCCTGGAGTGCCATTTGTCGTAACACCTGTTGTATATTCTGAACCGCCACTATGCGACCCACCAGAGGTTGTGCTGAATCTTAATGGATGCCCAGAGTTGGTGCCATCAGACTGATCAAACCTGTATGTTGTTCCTTCTGTAAGGCTTATTGTTGGAGCAGGACCACCAGTGTCAATGTAATATTTATTGCCAGAACCAGGATTGGATACTGTTATGGCCAGAGATATGGTTCCTGCGGCTGGGGTGTAAGATGTGCCACCCATGCCAGAGTGATTTGTACAATAATAATATAAAGTTGGTGCTGAGCCAGCAACCACTATCTGAGTGTATGCTCCTGCTGATCCTGGAGTTCCAACTGTTGTGACTCCAGTTGTATACTCTGACCCACCGCTGTGAGAGCCACCAGAAGTTGTTGAGAATCTCAGAGGATGCCCAGAATTAGTAGCATTAGACTGATCGAACCTGTAGGTCTTGCCTTCTTGTAAATAAAGCTGTTGTTGCTGAACTGAATCAATGTAATACTTGTTCCCACTTCCAGGATTTGCTACAGTTATTGCGTAATCAACATACTCAATAGCATGCAAGCTTCCGACATCACCAGTGCCTGCTACGCCTGTTACTTGTGCATCAAGAGTTATAAAGAGACTTATTGTCCCGACTGCCCCTGATCCTGCGACTCCTGTTACTGTCAGATTAGGTACATCTAAATTTATTTGGGCATAGCCTATTTCTGAAAAAGCTGGGACACCTATTGGTGGCCTTTGTGTTATTGGGATGAAAGGATCAAAATTGAATCCTATTTTGACTTCTGCATTTTCAGGGTCATTATCAGGCCTAGGATTAAAAAGAGCAGTGGCATCAACAACATTCCTTGGTGGCGTAAGTTGAGGATGTTTCGGTTCATAATCCTCAGGCTCAACACGCAAGCCATCCCAAGTCGTTTTAAGAGAGGTGTATGGGACTCTGAATCCAGAGCGATCGCCTATCGCTACAGACTTTTTCCCTCTTGCTCTCCTAACTCCTGCCATTATTTATCCTAAATTCATACCTGTTGGACGAATACGAAGTGTCACACCATCATTATCAGCTGCAGCTGCATAACTGAATGTTTGCTCATAAACTTGATTCATTAATGTAAATTTGTCTGGCATATACTTCATAGCCAGCTTGCTAGCTAGGCCAGCACAAATGCAATCGCTCCATCTGTAAGGAACATCAGCATCTTGATTTGAAGCATCTACATCTTCAAGCTGATTTATTGACCAATAAACAAGACTGTAATCATTGCTGTCAGGAACCTGCCAAGTGTAAAGAACAGGTATGTACTGCTTGTCAAGCATGTACTGGCTAGGCCTACCTGAAGAAGTTTTGTCTGGAAGTTGATTGTATTCTGATATGCTTATTCTCTGAACTACTGTGTCAGTTGTAGAACCACCAACAGTTTCCCTGATTACAACATCAATTAAATCAATCGTGCCTGCTGGCAAAGCATAAGATGATGTTCCTTGAGTCAGTGCAAGAGTATTGTTTTGAACTGCCCAGTAGTTTATTCCTCTGTTTGCCCACTCACTAAATAAAAGATTTAAGCTCCTGCGAGCTGCTTTTGCATGATATCCTGTCAGGGTCTGAGAGTCCATGCCGATCCTCTCATAAGACTCGGCAATGATTTCTTCAACATTTGGCCTGAAAGCCACTGTGCCTGAAGTAGCCATATTGCCTCCTAAGTTTTAAGAGGGTGACCTGAGCCACCCTCCTTGGTTTAATATACTTTAGCCACCCTCATGACTATTTGATAAGTATCTCCTACAGCACCTGCACCAGTGGTCGTGAACTTCACATCACCAGTCGGGCTTGTTCCGTAGCTTTTGCTTGATGGAAGTCCACCAAAAGTTGTGAAGTCTTGATAGCCAGACTGATCTTCAGACAAGTGCAACATCATAACATTAGTCGATGCAGCTGCCAATATTTGAACAGTCATGCTTTTCATTACCCACCAGCACTCAAGGATTCTTATTCCTACACAAGTGTCACCTGCGGAACTTACAGCCAGAGAAGAAACATCAATTTTGCTGACAGCACTTTCGTCGCCAGTATCAACATACTGGTAATGAAAAGCGAAAACAGCCTCACGAGGATTGTCGGCTATCGTAGTTACGCTTACGATATCAGCCATCTATCTCTCCTTACGATGCACTACCATCAGTTCCGAATGAAGAATCGTAAACGTGGTAGTGAATTCTCAAATTGATGTTGCCACCAGTTGCAGCAGAAGCACCCACACCACCTGTAATTTTAACAGGGAAGTCTGCGCTCATCACGAAGCCGAAGTCATTCCCAACAGTTGCTGTTGAAAAATTAAAGACTGTGTGACCTGCATCTGCATCGCCATCATCAATGATTCCATCGGTGTCTGAAGTAGCACCAGAACTTTTTATTTCGATGAAGCCAAGGTCAAAAGTCGGGTTTGTACCGCCAGTTGCATCTGCTTCTGCTTCGATATTTGTGATGATTGCGCCAGCAGGCAAGATCACTGCCTTTGAAGAGTTGCCAGTTGCGCTGGATCCTCTGCGAAGTTCTGTCGTGGTTGCTGCTGTTGGGTCAGCCATGTAGGCTGTTGCGACGAGACTTACTGCGCCAGCAAATTCTGCATCACTTGTTTTTTGAGCCTTTCCTACACGGACTGGACCCGAGAAAGTTGTTCTAGCCATATCAATCTCCTGTCGTGGCTATGTCTGCCGAAGCAGTCAGGGTTGAGTTGAGGGAGGAGCTTCTGCCCCTCCCCACATTTGTTTAAGCTCCTTCAGAACCGAAGATGCCACGCCAGTCAGTGAACCCGAACGAATAACGCTCACGCACCTTATAACGTACATTGCCAGTTTCAAAGTCGCCCTCTACACCTTTTTTAAGAGGTGAACGTTGGAAGTGCTTAAGACCATCAGGAACATCCGTCATAATGTAGAATGCATCTGAGTCAGAAAGACGACGCATCACGTGATAACCTTGTGGCAGATAACCGCCATTACGGATCGCATTGATGTCGTTGTCAGCAGTCCCTGTGCGTAGCTGAGACTCAAGCAGACGCTCTGCAACAAAGCTGTATGCTGTCGGGATGACAAGCATTGTGCCTTGAGCAGCAATCCGGAGACCTCGGTCATCCTTCATGTCTGCGATTTGAATCAGCATCTGCTCCAGAGAAGTTTCTGAAAGGTCTGCCGCAGTTGCCAAAGTGTTTGACTGGTTGCCTGAACGAGTCGGGTGATCAGTCGCACACAAAGTTTTGCCATCACCACCAGTTACGCCTGAACCGCTAAAAGCATTGTTCAGAACATTAGCACCTTTGATTTCCTTTGTGGAAGCCAGTGAGCGTGCTAGTGCTTTTGTGTAACGAGCTGCAATAGATCCATAGAGACCATCTTCTTCAGCTTCTTCTGTAATGCTGAAAGCAAGAGCAATTGTCTCATGTTGATAGCGAGAGGTAAAACCTTGACTCGCTGCATCATAAGATATCGCTGCACCTTCATTTTTTACAGGAGCATTGCCGAAGCCTTCCAAAAGGACATCTTCTTCAAATGCCTTCTGAGAGGTGTTGGTATCAAAGACTGACTGCCACTCTGGTGGATATCGGTCGTACTCTAAGCCAAAGAGGGTGTTCAGTCCTGGCTCGAGCATTTTCGCAAATTGCGCTCTATTCATTGCCATTTTTATAGCCCTCCGTTAAATACCAGCTGTGCCTTTCAGGACATGCTCATTGATGAGCACTTCCATAACAGCATTAGCACCGAATGCATTTTCTGGTGCGTCATACAACGCCAGAATCTTACACTGGGCACTTCCTGCTGCCATGGTTCCTGAAATTTCCATAGCTGATTGGCCTGTTATTGTTGATCCAGAACCAACTACGATATCAGCACAATTGCCGATGTTGGTCTGGGCGGTAGTGCCAGCTGATTGGACTTTGTACACAATGTACGGATCATCGTAAACATACGCGATAATATCTGTACCTGCAGTACTAGCGACCCAATTTTCGCTGTACACATATGAGCCATCACTTGCAGTGTATGAAACTCCTGCGAAAACACCTACATTGTTGGTGTTGGTAGCTGCTGCTTGTTCAAGTTCGCCATCGGCTGCAAGAACAACCATGTCTCCGTTGAAGATACCAGTAGCATAACCAGTTCCAATAGTGTATTTGTTAGCACGAGGTGCATAACCGCTCATGTGGCGAACTGGGACGAACCCAAAGGCTGCATCTGTATTAGCCATTTTCGCTACTCCTTATTATAGCAGTTAATCATCAGCCATAACCGAAATGTCTCGGCCACGACTACTCGAAGATTTCCTATCCTGATGAATAGGAATGCCCCCTGTCCTTGCCATCGCATCAAGTTCTCCAGGAATCGATTCGTTCTGAGATTGTCCACGCTCACGAAAATATTCTTTCATAGCTTTGAATTTCTCTTCAGGCATTTCACATAAGATCATGCCTTCAATTCCAATTGAACCTGCCCACTGCCCGTGATTGATAGTTGGATATCTCTGATCTTTCACCGTATCAGCAGGACGAGGATTCCAGCCCGCACGCATACGCTTGTACACGTTGTCTGGAGTCTCTCTACCCTGAATCGAGGTAGCAATCCATCGTTGAACCATCCCAGGACGGGGATCGGGTGCGTCCAACAATGATGGTGGTTTCCATGCAGTATCTGGACGAGCATCCTCTGCACGGGTTTCGGAACGAGATTCTTGTGCACGCACATTTCTATTATTAGCCATGGTTAGCTCCTCTGCTGTTGTTTGATCTCATTAGCATATGCCTTCAAAGATCTTTCATCATTAATACCGAGTTCTCTAGCCATTCGTAACTGATCCTGTGTCATGCGAACCCTGTTTCCTTTGTAAGTTCCCGAACCGCCTGCAGTTGGGGCGACTGGTGCTCTGCTTTTTGTCCGAGGCTTACTCTGCTCGCTCCCTGAGCTTAACTCGGGGAACACATTAAGTAAACGATTATTAAGCAGTTCGTAATAATCATCACTATTTTTGTCATGACCTTCAAGGTCTAACTGCACATCAATCGCACGTGCTGCAGCAGTTTCACGCTCAAATCCTTGGGTATTGAACCAACGATTTTTCTGCCACCAATCCATTGCTTTCGGTGGTGCGGGTTGCTGAGCAACTGATTCAGCTCGCCCAACTGTGGGCGAAACTGCTTGTGTTGCAGCTTCTTGCTTTCGCATTTCAGCAATGCGCATTGCCGCACGCATATCAGCTATTTGTTCAGTAAATTCGAGTTGGGCTTGAGTGTCACCTTCCTCCACTGATTTGGCCAATGCTGCCTTTGTCTGCTCGTAGCGTTGATGAAATTCGTTTTCAGCTCGATGATTGTTTCCTTGCTCAAGTCTGGCAAGCCTTGCTTCAAGCTGTGCGACTTGATCTTGAGCTTGAGTTGTTTGTAACTCAGCTTCGCGACGTTGATCTACGAGTTTTTTGATTCGCGTTTGAACCTTTTGACCGTATTCTCCATCACTATCGGACTCTTGTACTTGTTCTTCAGCCTTTTCCTCAGCTGCCTGAACTTCATCAGAGCTTCCGTCGTCAATCTCGATTTCAAGATCTTCGTCATTTTGACCTTTTGTCTTTTCAATCTCTTTTTCGATTTCTGCCAATACTTCTTCTTGTGACATGGTAGCGTCCTCCATGGTTAATCGCTATGTTAAATATGATGTAAGGGTTGCACCTTCTGGGATGATTGATGTGATTTCATCATCATTCAGCAAGAGCATCTTTACACCATTCACTGTTAGTTTTTGACCTGCATACTTCCCGTACGTAACACAGTCACCCACTTGTGGCCAATCGCCTTTCCATGAGCTGCCTGTTTCACGATCTCGGTATGCTAGTTCCCCTTTGGCCAAAATGTTTCCATGGGCAGTGAGATACTCCTCATTTTCCATGCTTTGGGATGGCAGATAGATTCCACCTTTGGTCTGTTTCTTAGCCTGATTTGGCTGAACCAAAACTTTCCAACCCATAGGTTTTGGGAACTGATGCGACGCAATTGTCGCATTACTTTCCTCATCTGTGATGAGATCTTTTGCATGTGGATGAGACATGATTTATACATCCTCCTCGTCATCTAGTTTTTTCATCATATCGCCAATGATCTGATGAGCTCTGTCGAGACCCTCAGCTACACCGACGCTCTTTTTATACGACTCCTGATCTTGCATGCGACCAAGAACCATATTTTCAGCTATCGTCGCCCTCTCTTCTTTGAGATCTCTCTGAATCTTCCTCAACAGGTCTGTCACTGTCATTTTTTAACTCCGACTTTCCCGCCATTGAAACTCCAGAAACGAAGACTTCAACAACTTCAACTTCTTCATCATGCATAAGATGATTTCTTTTTCATCTTTTTCTTGCCAGCCATTTTCTTCGTAGGCTTTTTCTTCATAGTCTTTTTCTTTTTACCTGCGTGATCCATCTTTGACCCTCCTTTGGTTATGAGCGATGAAAACGAAGCTCTGTTCATTTCTTTTTAGCCTTTTTCTTGCCTTTAATCAAATCGGCATCTGCTTTACGTGCGCCACCTTTGCCAGTAGCGAACGATCTTACCCGACCAATAGCCCAAGAAGTGGGTGTTTGGCCAGGACGGGATCCTGATGAATAGTATGCGCCCATGCCTCTTTTGGCAACTTTGCGGAGCTTGTCTTTTGAAAAGCCTGAAGACTTACTATATTTATCAATAGCTGCTTCTAGGCCACCACCTTTTTTCTTTTTACTTGCGCTTTTTTTTGCTGGCTTTTTTGTAGCTTTTGGTGACATTTTTAGACCTCCTCTTTGCTATTCGCTCCATCTCAGCTTTGGTAAGTTTGCCTTCACGATACTTTTTGGCTGTGCTTTTAATTTCAGCTTCTTGGGCTTTTTTATTTTTTGCGCCAAGAACATATTTTACGTTGACGCCTTTTTTAGTTTTGGGCTGGGTTTTGAACTTGCGTGCCATTTTGCCCTCCTATTGCTGATAGTGCTCCTGGAGCTGCAATGCCCGCAACACTTAAAAATTTAATTAGATCGCCGAGAGTCCCGATGTTCCTGCTAGGGATCTCAACATCGTTAATAAATGACTCTTCACTGAAGACTGGGGTGTCTGGTGACATTGTTTGCAGTCTTGGTGTTTTATATTGAGGGACAACTTCAACAAGTGACTTGGGATAGCCCAACTCCTTCATGGCTGTGTTCATGTGCCTGCCATCATGCATGTTAACTTTCAAAGATCCATCATTTTGAAGCCTCAGACCCAGTTGCGGGAAGGTAAACTCCTCCCTAGGAACTCCTGCTGCTATGTCTGCTTTCTTTTTGTCAATTGTTTCTCTTATAAAGTCAAAACCCTTTTGATCAAGAGGCATCTGTGCAGCCATATCAAGGAATCTTTGAGGGTCTGTTACGCCAAGGCCACTGCCTGCTGTTCTTGAGTTGTATATCGCTCTGCCAATGTCTTCTTCGTCATAGAGCTTGAAGAATCTTGGATCCTCTTTTACTATTTTCTCAGCCTTTGCCCCGTATGTTGATGCTGTTTGATCAGGTGTCATGAATACCTTTTTGCCGAGGCTATCCAAAAACTCGCTGACTATTTTTGATACTGCACCCATTATTATTCGCCAACTATTGTAGTGTCTTGTTCAACAGCATTCATCCAATCAACAATGTTAACACGTGAATTAGGATATTCACTTTTGTATTGATCGAAGCTTCCTGAGAATGATTTCATTCTTGAGATCTCCTCTGCTTCATCAACAGGGAGATCAAAGCCCTCTTTTTTCATCAGACCATCAGCTTCTTCATCTGACAGTTTGTAAATATCTTTGAGGTCTTCTTTTATAGCATCACGAACATCATCATATGTATCAGCTATATCAAATCTGCTTGAATCAGAAGCCTGATCAACAAGATCCATCATGTCATCACCAACATCTTCTATTTCATCAAGATTATCAATGAAATCATAATCGAATGTTTCAAATTCTTCGACAAGATAATCGTCAATCAGTCGTTTTGCGTTTGGCAAGTCTCTTAAGATGTTAAAGTTTTTAGGAAGAGCTAGCCTCGTAGCTTTGGCAACAGGAGCGACATCATCAATCTTCCCCAAAGGCAACTTGCTCAGTGCACCTGCGACTGGTGTTGCTGCCATGCCTTGAACAAATGTTCTGCGAGGGATATTTGGACCAGCTGAAGCTATCAATGGCTCTGCATTTGGAACAATGTCTGAGGAAGTTTTGCGTCCCAAGCTACTCAAGAATCCCTTAATAGGCCTTGTGACTGCTTTGGCAAAGGGCAAAGCCTCAACAGCACTCAGACCCAAGTTAATGCTTGGCGCGATATAATCGGTTGCTGTTTGTGCCTTCCCTATATCTCTGGCAGCCTCCTCACTTGCATAAACCAGACCCATATTAAGACCTGTGTTCAAACTAGGGATCGGTATGAAATCAGCGATGCCAATGCCCCCAGCATTCCTTGGATCTGGACCAGCATTACCATAAATGCCTTCAGCGGCATCTTGTGCCAAAATTTTTGAAAGGCCACCATATTCTTGCAAAAAGTTTGCCAGTGCGGAGCGATCTTTCTCGCGCATTGTTGGTTCGTATGCACCAATAGTGCCTTCTTTGGCCATATAATCAGCTGTTGCCTGAGGAGCAAAATACATACGCCCAGTTGCGTCCATGCCTGTTTCGGGATTGAACAGGCGATCATTCTCTGGGTCGTAATAGTTGCTCTTGTCAGCCATCAGACTTGTCCTCCTGAAAGCTCTCTCGCAAGAACCTGCAATGTTTCTTGAAAACCTTTGTCAAGCTCTTTTGCAGCCATGGCGAACTTCTTTGGGCTGACTTCTTCAGTCTTGATTCCTCTGCGATCTAAAAAACTCTTTGCTGCTCTTATTTCTGCTGCTGCTACTTTTTTGATTGCTGCTCTTGCCATGGTCTAACCTTTGATCTTTTTTGTTATATATAAAAATGCTGCGTAAACAATGAAGCCATATATTGTTGCTATGCCTATGTCAAGCAAATGCTCACGCATATGATAAATAAATTCTATTCCTGCTTGAACGTCGCTTTGCGAACCGCCAGAGCCAATGTTAATTGACTTTGTGCCAACCTCTCCTATTGTTTGCTCAATATTTATTTCATCCATATTACCATGCCTTGCAAGACCAATAGCGTGCTTTTGTTTTTGGTCCAGGATTATCGCAGTTATGACGTGAGCGGAAGTTGCTTCTGCGTCCTTCTTGATTTTTCTTAATGCGCATGTTCGGATCCCCAAAAGTCACACGCTTCACTCTATCGCCATCTTTAACATAAACGACAGATTTCTTTTTGCCATATGATGGTTCGCCTTTGCCAATGCGACGAGGCTTGTTAAGAGTTACTGTGCGTCCTTTGTATTTGGCCATTAATATATCCTCACAGAGTCTTTTTGAACATACTTGGGAATGCAATAAGACGTGACTTTGTCTTTGGCTGACATCCTGTCAAGGTATTGGTAGTTGCCATATCTTTTTGCCATTTGACTCGCATACCAGTTACACTCCACAAGATCGTAAAAATACATATCTTGACTTATAAGTTTTCTGCTGTCGCCAGCTCCTAAATAAACCATTAACAAAAAAACATGAACCATTCATTTAGAGTGTGCTTTCTGCACTTCAAAAGACGCTTTCTTGCTAGCACCTTTGTGAGACTTGTATCCTGTTGATGGGTCTTTCATTAGCTTATAGCCTTTGCCTGACTTCATCCAGTGAAAGCCTTTAGGTGCTTCTACGCTTCTTTTTGCCACGCTTGTCTCCTTTGTATCCTGCCGCATAGATGGCTCTTCCTTGACGCTCGGCTGCTGCCTTTGTCTTGTAGACTTTGCCAGATGATCCCCATCTGTAGCCACCTTTGACTTTGCGGACTGGCATTAGCTCATAATCTTTGGACCGCCATGACCAAGCATCTCATCCATTATACCAGCCATGTCGCCACCTTTTACTTTAATGACTTTGACTTTCATGCCATCGTCATGCATCTCATCCATCTCTTCGTCCTCAGACTCTGCACCAACGCCATATTCCATCTGCTGGCAAAGCAGCAAAAAGTTTACGAGCTGATCGTCCGAGAGCTCCAAGCCTTCCGAGTCATGAGCAAAGCCCATCTTCTCCATGAAGAGCTCTGCATTATTTTCCATGTTGTCTACTTCTACTTCAGCCATTTTAGTTCTCCTTTATAAATAAGCCAGTGACAAAAAACTGGGTTGTGCGTGCATAATATTTGATGCCCAGCATCAAGCCTTTTTTAACGCCACGACCATAGGCGACAAAGTCTTTGAATTCTTGATAGTGCTCACGAGCCTTGCCCTGATCAATACAACGTTGACCTGCAGCTCTGTAGCCTCTGCGAAATGCTTCGCCATACCACTTGCCGTGATATGTTTTTTGACACCACAACTCAGCTTTGGCTTTTTCCATTGGGGTGAAACCACCTGTCATTATTCCATGAGTTGCGATCACACAACCACCGCCACCATTGCTGTCAGAATCATTGTTATCGTTTGATGAAGAAGTCGTGCCATCTTTGTCATTGGCTGTTGCTGCAATATTTGAAGATGAAGAGCTTGTGCTGTATTCTCCTGCGGCAGTTGGCGAAACACCTGAGCCTGATGAGATTCCTGAGCCTGTGCTAGTGCCACTTCCTGATTGGTCGTTGTTGTTGTTATCATCACTGCTAGCATCATTCGCAAACATTCCTGAGCTGGCAACTTCAAATGTTCCTGCTGGCCTTGGATCATCTTTAGCCTTTTGCATACCACTTGTTATGGCATCCATAATGCTTTGGCTGGTCAGATCTTCAGTAGGTTTTGATTCTGGCTCTGGTTCTGGCTCTGAGCTCATGAAATCACTGAAGAAATTTCCTACAGATGAAAAAATATTGCCTGTTGTTTCAGTTTTATCTGGAAGTGCACCGAAGTTTGTGAATGTTCCGCCAGATGTTACAGGCTTTGATCCATCACCACTTGTGACTGCCTTGCCTGAACTGTCTGTGACAACTGAACCACCTACGAATGCTGAGCCACCTGAATCTTTCTGTTGTTGAATGTAATCAAGCATCTGCTGATTTGATACTGTTTTGTTTTCTTGAATGTCTTGGTAGGCTTGTGCTCCTGAGGACGTAGGATCAGAGAAAGCCTTAACCTCATCAGCAGTAATAGTTCCATCATTGTTTAAGTCTGCTTGAGATGGCATCATATCAGTGTTGCCTGAAACAACTGTTCCGAAACCAAATAATCCAGGACTCAAGCCAATTGGTGTTGTGGTTCCAGGAAGAGATCCAGGAGCATAAAAATCATAGCCTTCTGTGCCAGACTGAGTCTCGCCATAAATATTCTCAAGGTTGTTAAGTGACAACTGCCCAACAGCTCCGATGAGTCCACCACCACCTGTGTTGAATGGCGTTCCCCAAGAAGTTTCAACCATTGTAGGGTTGACGAGAGTTGATACCAAACCGAGTCCAGGAACAACATTGAATGTTGAATCAAGAGCTGTGTTTACTGCTAAATTAGGTACATTGACATCTCCGACTCCAGGAACAGAAAGATTTAGATTGCCAATATTATCTTGAACGAGGTTGGTGAGTGCACCATATTGCGTTTGGTTTAAATTAGGATTAAATGTTCCTGATGGACCAATCGCCCCACCAACAACAGGAACATTTGCATTGTCAGCCCCATCGCTTATAATATTTGTAATATCTTCTATGGGATTTGAAATGCCGTCGTCTGTTTCATCGTCAAGAGAAAATAGAGGATTAAATCCTGCCAGTGTGGCTCCTTGAAATCCACCTTTTCCAAATATGGGGGCATTCTGCCCTGCCAATGAAGCTCTGTATGCAGCTTCAGCTGCAGAGCCTGAACCTAGGATCGCACCTATCGACCCATCTTCTTCTTGATTTGTTAAACTTAAAAGTTGATCGGATGGTACGACTCCTGGAATTGCCATTATTTTGCTCCTCTTGCCATCATCCTTTGCATGTCCATATCAGACATTGAGCCAGTCGGTGGAGGTGACTGAGGTGGCATTGACTTCATAACAGCATCCAAAGCACCCATATCTGCATCACTCACAGCACCACCCATCCGTTCACGGATCTGACGAGCTTTTTCTTGAATGTAACGCATCATGCTTTCTTCATTTTGGAAATCAGGAGCTGGCATGTCACCAGACGGCATTTGTGACCTCATCATTGCTGCTTCTTGATCACTCATTGGTGGTCGCGATGCCATCGGATTCGGCATCGGTGAAGCAGGCATTGAACTTCTCATCATTGCTGCTTCTTGATCACTCATTGCACCCATTAGAGGTGGAGCCATTCCTGCTTCAATCCCGCTGAATGCTCCTGGATTTACTGGCCTCATAGCCGAAAGTTGATTGGCTCCCATCATAAGAGCCATTTCTGTATCAGACATTGCCATTTTTCATTGCCTCCATTTGCATCTTCGCTGCATTCTTTTCACGTTCAAGTTGCAGGTCTGCTTCAAGTTTTAATACTTTTGCCTCTAGATCTGCTTTAACTTTTGCTTGATTAATTTCCAGATCCTGTTTAGCTTTCGCTTGATCGATAGCAATATCAGATTGAGCTCTAGCTTGGTCAGCTGCAATCTCAGATTGAGTTCTTTGCTGTAGTGCTTGAGCTTCGAGTTGAGCCAGTTGTTGAGCATATTGAAGAGGATTGCCTTTCTGTCCTTGTTGCTGCATCGCTTGAAGTGCACGTATCGGTGCCATCTGAGGTGCCTGCTGGACGACTTGGGCAGCTCTTTGCGATATCAACATATCCATTTGTGGGTCAATGTCATCGAACTTAAATTTAGGATCACGCAAGTTTGGCAAGTTCGGAAGTGGTACGCCAATGCTTGACTCCATGCGCTGACGATACAACAATGCAATATGTTCAGCAACGTGCGCAATCAGAATAGGTTGCATCGCCTTGGCTGCTGGGTTGCCTGCGAGTGATGGGTCTTGCATAAACTGGAGGTGAACTGCGATATGAGATTCATGCTCTTGCTCTGGAAATGCTTTGATTGGCTTGCCATACATCACCGACATATTCTCATCGATCGGGTCAGTGCGGGGTGCCTCGTCTGGCTCTTTCAGAATCTCATCAATATTAGGGATGCGGATCGCTTCATACATACGTTTGTATGCCGCATATAAATCGTGCAGCTGGGGGGCTGAACGAGCCATTTCAAGAATGGCTTGAGCTTGTGCGATCCGCTGTGCAGTGCTGAAAATGTTTGGGTCTGATACGGGGAGGATGTCGACCCTATCATTAAAGTCAGCTGCAAAAATTGTTTGTGTTCTGCCTGATATTGCGAACTCAAAGGACTCAGGAAGGTTGTCAGCATTGACTTGAGAAAGCAATCTGAACTCTTGACCTTGTGAGTTGTGCAGGCGTTTGTGAATTGCTGAAAAGGCTTTTGAGCCTTGTTCAATCAGAGCCACAGTTGATCCGACTGGTGCATTGGGGTTGACATCGCCGACATTCATGTCTGCTGTTGATGCGAACCTTTGGCCAGACTCAACAATAAAGCCCATGAGCTGAAACAAAGTACCACTCGGCTCTTTGAACGGCAATGGCATGATTGCTTTATTGACATCATCAACTGTTGCGTCTAGGTCAACGAACTCTCCAGGATTGACATCGATCTCGCCACCGCTGACTCTGCCTTTAAGTTTGAAGCCACCTTGCATGTTTGCGAATGCAGCTGAATCAAGCAGAGCTCTGAGTGCTCCTGTTGCTGCCTTGCCTAAACCACCGATCATGTGATAAAGGCCAAAGCCATAAAAACCAACCCCAGGAAGGAACTTATAACTCACAAACCAATTTCTGCGCTCTTTACGACTGTCGTCTTCACGCCAGTTCCTGCGAATTGATACAATTTTCTCTGAATCATAATCAATAGTTATGACATACGGCAACGCCACAAGGCTTTCTTCCTCTTGGTTTTCAATGCCGTCCATGCCTTCAAAAGCCTGATAAACATGCATCTCAAGCAAGGTCATAACTTCATCTTGCTCGTCGTCTGCGTATGCATTTACGCCTTCAATTTCAGATGTGATATCACCAGATGGGTCTATTCCATCACCTGAATATTTACTTGGTAAATACCAACCTGCCTGAACATAACGATTGTAATCGTTTTTTGGCAAACGTATGACTTGGGTGTATCTTGGCGAAGTAAAAAGATCTGTGCTCTCTGGCGCAACAATGAAGTCTTCAGCCTTTACAAACTTCGAGCATTGACGCTCAAGATTTGCATCCCACCAGACCTTTTTAAAAGTTTGACCAACAAGAGGAAGTTGAAAGAGCATCTGATCAAGATCAGGAAAATATTCTGGCATCTGCTCAGTGATTTGGTAATTCATGAAGTCTCTGACACGAGCTGCTTGAGCTTCAGTGTCTTCATTCGGCTCACCAACGATTGTGGTCTTTACTGGTCCACCAGCTGGATAAAGTTCTGAGATTGCTTTAGCGTTAAACTGGGTTGCTGCTTCAGCTATGAGAGGATGAACAACTGTACTCAAGCCACGGCTGGCTCTTTCCTCTTCAGACTCCTCAAGCCCACCATCTGGGTCAAGTGTTCGCAAGCCATTTTTGTATCGCTCTTCCCATTCAGATCTTGCTGCGCTATCTGACTCGTAAGATTTAATGAGAGTTGAAGCACGACGACCAAGCTCTTCTTCAGAGATTAATTCAGCAATGTTTGAATCAAAGTCTGTGCCGACCTCTTCAACAAAATCTAATTCAGGGTCACCTATGAGAACTTCATTATCGCCAAAAGCCTCAACTTGAAGCTCGTCTGATGGCGCACCCTCCGCAAACGGGATTGTGTCTGGGTTTAGTGGGATTGGTTCTCTAGCCATATAATGTCACCCTTTGTCTTGGTGCTTCATCATCATCTTCAAAATCTTCAGAATGCGAAACAAACCACCCTTTTCTAAGCCTCAACCAAGCTTGTGTGCATGTGTCAACTATATCGTCATTATCACCAGCTGGAAAGGCTGCACAAATATCTATTAAATTTTTAGCCCATTTTTTGTCAGAAGGAAAGTAAATTCTGCCATCTTCCAAAAGAGCAGAACTTGCATGAGCACGAGCTTCCTTGTCTCTGTCAGGCATATACTCAATTACTGGGATTCCTGCAATGCGAAGATCTTGCAACAAACTTTGACCAGAAGCCTTCTTTTCAATCATAACTGCATCAGGTTCAAAATCATAATATGCTTCTTGAGCTATTCTTCTCAGCTCTGGGTAAGTTACTCTGTCATACCACATATCAATAACAATAGCATTCATTTGACCATGTTGACGGAAAACACCCCATGTTGTTCTTGCTGAATACGAGCTTTTCTCTTTTGTGCTGAAAGCAGTGTCCCAAGATTGAATGACATATTCTATTTCGGGCAGATCATCACCCTCCCATGGAACCCACCATTCAGCTCGCAAGATTCCCCCACCTTTCGGCATCGGACGTTGCTGCAGTTGTCCTGCTGAGGCATATGTACCCAGTGACCGCTCGAGTTTTGTGAGTGTGATGTCATCAATTCTCTTTGGCCAGAGGAGATCTCCCTCTGCTGTTCTCGGGTCTGTGAAACCGAGAGATGTCTGGGTTGGTGTTGGATGCCCGATCTCATATCGAGCAGGTAAGCATAAATGATCCCAATCGTCATGTTCGTTCGCCAATATGTGTCCTGTTAAATCATTTTCGTGAACTCTCTGCATAATTATAATGAATGCACCTGTCTTTGGGTCATTGAGTCGGGATTGCATGGCTTGATCCCACCACTCAAGAACACCTACCCGCACTGCGGAAGATTCTGCTTCACGAACATTGTGCGGATCGTCAATTACAATGATGTCTCCACCTTCACCAGTCAAAGCACCATCAACCGAAGTGGCTATCCTTTGGCCAGTCTTGTCATTCTCAAAACGTTGTTTCTGGTTCTGGTCACCTGTTAGGCTGAATGTTTCCCCAAAGTGATCTTTGTACCATGGGCTATCAATCAGGCGTCTGCATTTTACCGAATCTCTGACGGAAAGTGATGCTGCGTATGACGCAAACAAGAATCTCTTTTGCGGCTGGATGGTCCAAGTCCAAGCAGGCAAAGCCACTGCCACCGATATTGACTTCATGTGCCTCGGTGGTATGTTGATGATCAATCTCTTTATGTCACCTTCAACAACTGCTTGCAAATGTTCGCTGATAGCGTCAATGTGCCAGTTGTCGTGAAACTCTCGTCCTGGTTCAATCGTTGGCCAAGAGCTCTTGGTAAACTCCTTCAGAGATCTCCTCATCTTCTCCGCTCTCACTTCCTTCAATGACAGCGTGTTCAAGAACTCGTTCAATTGTGGTGAGGTCATTATCGCTCAATCTGCTGATATCCAGCACCTTTCTCTCTTCAATCTGTGCTTTTATTTCTACTGCCTTTAGGTCTGGGACGCACTTGCCCAAAAGTGTCTTGGCAGCCATTACACGCAATTCAGGATCAGCTGCAACCTTTCCTGCTTCTGTGGCCAATCCTTCAGAGTCTTTTATATAAACTGGGAACATCTCTTTGCCCTGCATGACGCCAGCAAGAAAACCAACAGGATCTGCTTGTCCCATGATCCAATTGATTGTTGCGTGATGATTCCATTTGTATGGTTTTTGCCGAGCCTTCTTTTGGTTCTTCATTGGCTCAACTGATTTAAAACGACCATCCCATGTCTCTGGCCGGACTGGTGGTCCATCCTTAACAGGACGCTTTATTATCGTCTCAGGTTCTCTAGGCTTCCTTGGACGACCTAGTTTCTTCTTCTCTTCTGACATATTTACAGCCTTTCAACCTTGGTTTCTGTGGTCAACAGTAAAACTAACTGTCATGAGTATTACTTATTTTTACCAAAAAGAAAAGCCCAGACGAATCTGGGCTTAAAGTTTAAGGGATAAAACATGCATGAAATTGCTGCTTACTTTTTTATGATCGCTCGCATTGGTCAAAGAATCAAGTTTTATTTTTCTCATCATCATCATTAGCTGGCATGAAAGGCCAATGACCTTTTGGATCAACTGGTTCTTTGGCGTAACATTCGTTGCAATACCATTGGCCTTCAGAATAAACTGCCAAGAATAATTCACCAACTGATTGAGGTGCACCACCACATCCCCTGCAAAGATCACCATGCCAAGTATACCAATAATGACTGCCCATGTTTTCAGTACCGATGTAATCAGTGAAGCCATGAAGAATCATTGTTCTTGTTTTTGAGTTGTGCTCAAGTTCTTTACGGATCTTTGAAAACCTTTTGAAGTCTTTCTTTAACTCAGCATGAGTTTTGTTACAGCAGATGCACCTGTTCTGGTGCACCTTTTTACCGTCAATAATTTTGAACCATTCACCTTTGTGATTATTTATCATAGTCAAACACCTCCATAAACTGTTCAACAGTCACACAAGAGCTGTAATCATTCCACAACTCTTTTTCCCAAGTCTGACAATTCATCATCATATTAATGACAACAAACACAACAGCGAAAGAGATGAACACAGTCATGAACATCCCAATTATAAATTCAATCAACCTTATCATTTTGACCACCCCCCAATAGTTGAGTAGCCGAGCATGTAGCTCAAACGACCATTGGCTGAAAATCCCTCAACACAAGTGTCAAACCCAGTTGCCTCTGCAGCCTTTTTGGCTTCATTGAGGTCACGGAACACTTTGTCTTCAACTGAGGAGTGCGGGATGTTAACAAGACGCAACTTATAAATCATGATGATTTCCTTTCTCAAAAAGAGAGGGTGAGGCCAATCCCCACCCCCAATGTTACCTTAAAAATTGTAGTCGTAAAACTTTCTTGGCTGAGTTGACAGGACGTGCTTGCCCATGGCTGACTTCCAACCTCTTTTGCCCAAGCGAACTTTTACCACCTGACCATCAGGGCAAGATGTGTAACCATAAGTCTGCTTGTTCTGGTTGGTGCAATGACCAGCAAACCCTCCAGGAATAACCTCAGGCTTGAATCCTTCATCAAGATCAGCCTTCATTGCCCTGACTTCAATGGTCTTGGGAGAGACAACACGGATGATCTCAAATGGATAAACGTCTGACCAGCCATGCATGTTTGCATATTTGTACTCAATCGCTTCAACCTCATACTGGTATTCACGAGAGTAGTTGCCCATCTCTTTGAAAGTTGGCAAAGTAGCCATGTGCTCTTCAGCTTCTTCACGAGTTGAAAAAACCAAGTCAGTGCCACCCATTTGACGAACAAACTCAGTTTGCATGTCGGAGTGGGCATTTGTGCCCTTGGCGAAGATGATGTAGTCAGAACGAATTTTGTAAACTGTAAGCATGATGTTTTCCTTTCTCAGTAACTCTTTACTCTTTTAGTATCGCTGATTCTTTCACAAAAAGCAACAAAGAAAGTTATTTTTATAATCAGGCAAAACAAAGACTTGCAATATTTTACGAAAAAAGTTCCCAGACTCTGGGTTGCCGTTTCCCTTACTTTTTAGGTTTGGGTCGCCTTTCAGTACGTTGCAAACGAAAGGTTTTTTAACTTCCGAAACCGACGAAACCACAAAATTGGAGATTTTAAACAAAAGTTTTTTCACCCAAAATATTCCCTTATAGTAAAGAGCCCAAGGACGGGTACAAAAACAAACAAAGCTGAAAAGACTGGGATCTTTGGTTTCGCTATTGTTTTATTTGAGTAAGACTGGGTTCTTTGAAAAAATCTTCTTTTCATTTGAATTTTTTTCAGGCATAGTAAATTTGTGATCGCTGTGGTGAACCCACTTGCGCGAACCCTCTAATGTACGCATGATGGGGGTCAATCCTACAGTCTTAGTAAACCATGGGATCACAACAATTGAGAAAGGAAACAACCTATGAAATGTCCGAAGTGCAATTTTGGTAAGAGCTTGGTCTGTGACTCAAGACCTCGTGAAGATGACTTTGCGACTATGCGTAAACGCAAATGTCAAAATTGTGACTTCGTTTATCACACTGTTGAGATATTTTATAATAAGCCTGTGAAGCCAAAAGTTGTGAAGCCAAAGCCCAAGGCTGATATCAAGCAAGCCAAGAAAGCCCAAATGAATAAAAGGCTCGCAAAGATTAAACGCAGGGAAGCAGCAGAGCGCATTGATATGATGAGTGATGAAGAGCTTGAGCAGGCAATGTTTTCAGGTTCAGATTTAAAAGAGCTTGGCCTCGACTGAGAAAGGAATGTTGAATGTCAAAAGTATATATAGTGAACAGGCCTGTGAAGAATAAGTTTGGTTGGGTGCCAGACTTAAGTGATGCCAGTCGGTATGGTGCACTTGAGATTGTTTTTGAGCCCAATGACAAACCACAGTTTCTTCCTGGACCAAGCGTCCAAAAGGCTCGAAGAATAATGAAGGACTTTTCGTCAGAGGATTACATACTCTGGCCAGGAGGTGGTGACCCAATCGCTGTAATGATCACATGCATGATCGCCAGTGAAAAGGCCAACACAGTGAGAGTGCTCCGCTGGGAGCGTAACAATGATGAGGGTGAAAGGGATAGACGGAAAGGTTGGTATATGCCTGTAGCTCTCGAACTGAGAAAGGAAGACTATGACAGATATAGATCTGCTTGAGGATGTGGCACCAGCATCCAATGAACTTGGTGCAATCGCTGATGTGGCTCAGAGGATGTTTAATCTTGAAGATGAGATAAAGCAACTTGAAGAGGCATTGAAGCAGAAAAAGCAGAATCTCAAGACGTTGGCAGAACAGGACTTGCCTGACTTAATGCAAGAACTGAACATCAAGAACTTCACTCTGAGCAATGGTGCAAAGGTTGAAGTGAAAGATGTAATCTCAGCTTCTGTCCCATCACAAGGTGCGATTGATCGCGTCAAAGATGAGGATGAAAAGGAAGCAATGAGAATGCTCCAACAGCAGTGCTTTGGTTGGTTGCGTGAGAATGGTCTCGGTGACTTAATTAAAAGTAATGTTGAGGTTCAGTTTGGTCGTAATGAAGATGACGCATGCAATGAATTCACTGAAGAGTTGCGGGAGCGGAAACTTTATTACAAACGTGCAGTCGGGGTGCATCCCTCTTCACTTAACGCAACATTAAAAGAGCGTATGGGTGAAGGCAAAGATGTACCTGTTGAAATGTTCCGTGTTTACATGGGACGCAAAGCCAACATAAGGAGATAATGAAATGGCTAATGATGTAGTTAAGAAAAAAGAAAGCAATGTTGTGGCGTTTGACGAAAGCATCTTGCTTGAAGATATTGGTTCTGGTTCAGAAGGAATGACAAAAGACGATGTGATGATTCCTCGTCTGAGTATCCTTCAACAAATGTCAGACCAAGTAAACAAGCGTCATGGTTCATACATTGATGGTGCTGAGCCAGGAATGATTATGGACAATGTTGCAAACGTCTCATTTGATGGCGAGAAGGGCATAACAGTCGTCCCGATCAGCTATCGTCGTGCACACATTGAATGGAAGCCAGATAGAGGTGGCTTGGTCAATGATCATGGCTCATCTTCTGATTGCCTTGAAAGCTGTCAGCGTGGTGACAAAGGTGAGTACTTTACTAGCGAGGGCAATGAGATTGTTCCTACTGGTGAGTATTTTGTATTTGTCATTGATGGTGATGGCAACCACACACCTGCACTTTTGAGTATGAGCAAGTCTCAAATGAAAAAGGCAAAGCAGTGGAATGCCATGATCTCACGCCTGATGATTGATATCAACGGCAAAAAAGAAAACCCAGCGATGTTCTGGACATCATACCAGCTGACAACTGTTCCTGAGTCAAATGATCAGGGTTCGTGGTTTGGTTGGTCTGTGAAGATGAATCATGACGCTCAATCAGGTGGCATCATTCAAAACTTGTCCAATGGCAAGAACATTTACCTTGAAGCACGCAAATTTAAAAAAGACGTGCAATCAGGTAATGTTAATGTTTCTGCTGAGTCAGTAGACGATGATGTAATGTAGAGGGGTCTCATTGCATTATCTAGGGAGAGGCACTGCCTCTCCCGACGACTCAGAAAGGAACAAAGATGGAACTGACTAAAAGATTTATGCGTTTGTTCAGAGGCTATGAAAAAGCTCATGGCGAATATCGCGTTCAAAAAACAGAAGCTGACGGCAAGATGTCTGGTCGTGCAGTCACAGTGGCTGAGCCAGCAACAGCTAATCATTTTGAATCTCACCTTAGAGGTGGTGACTACATTCTCGGAATTATTATGTTGCGTGAAAACAACTCATGCAATTTTGGAGTTATTGATATTGACATCAGAGGCGAGGTAAAACTCAACGAGTCGCTTGAATCGTTGGAGAAGAAAATTGAAAGCACGCCTCTTGTTCTGTGCCGCTCTAAGTCTGGTGGTGCTCATCTTTATTTGTTTTGTGAACCTGCGATTGCCGCTATTGATATGGTGGCTAAACTTAACGAGTTCGCAGCTACATTAGGTTATGGTGGGGCTGAAATTTTCCCCAAGCAAATATCTCGTGCTAATGAACGTGACCGAGGCAACTGGATAAATCTTTGTTACTGGGATGGCAATGAATCTGAGCGTCACGCAATACACAAAGGCAAAAAGCTAAGTCTTGAGCAGTTTCTAGACCTCGCTGAGAAAAAGCAAACCAGCTACGAAGCTCTTGAAAATTTTAAGCCTGACTTGATCAACATGTTTGAGGATGGTCCACCATGCCTCCAACACATCATGACAATGGGCTTCCCAGAAGGTGGCAGAAACATATCTCTGTTCAATGTGGGTGTTTATTACAGAAAAAAGAATCCAGACGACTGGCAAGAAGATTTAATGAAATTCAACTATGAGCATTTGTCTGAGCCACTGCCTAGTGGCGAGGTCAATGGCCTAGTCAAATCAGTTTCAAAAAAAGAATATGCCTACACATGCAAACAAGCACCAGTCTGCAACTATTGCGAGAAAAGCAAGTGCATGAAGCGTGAGTATGGGGTTGGTGGGATTGGTGGCGGTCAAGCCATAGAGATTGACGCCATAACAAAATACGAAACTGAGAACAGACAATCAGTCCGTTGGTATATTGAAATACAAGGTGAGCGGATTGAGGTGACTACCCAGCAACTTCTTGATCAGCGTCAGCTGCAAAAGCTATGTGTTGAGAAGTTGAACAAGTGCCCAAGTACTATGCCAGGACAACGCTGGGAACAACGCATCAATGAGCTGTTGGGTTCTGTTGAGGTTGTCATTGACCCAGATGATGCAAGTCCGCAAGGTCAATTTGAAAAGATGCTTGACTCATTTTTGACAGGCAAAGTCCAAGCTCGTCATCGTGATGAGATCATGAATGCCAAGCCTTGGCACGATACAGATGAGGGGAAAGTTTATTTTAGATCTGAAGATCTTTTCATATATCTTGACGCAAGACGATTCAGATATCCTTCTCAACATCAAATTTGGTCTTGGCTAAGAGTTATTGGTGGTGACAGAAAAACATTTAGAATTAAATCAAAACCAGTTAAAGTATGGTCAGTCCCTGCTCCTGATTTTTATGATGATGAGGATCAGCTGGATGTCCCGACAACTGTAGAGGATAATTTTTAATGACCTCTCCTGAAGAAGATTACAAAAAGAGGCAAAGAGCAAACTGCCATGAAAGAGTAAAAAATATGACTGAGGCAAAAGCCAATGAGATGGTTGACAGAACATTAGGTATTTTGCGGAACTGTGCAGTGCCCAAAGATTATTTCAAAGATGTTGAGAAAATGGTTGAGCATTTCGAGCAATTGAAAAATGGAAATACTATATATGTCGAAAGGCATTAAATACGAACAGCATTATGAACGTCACATCGAGTGTGACTTCTGCGGGGCAATGACTCGTGGCAGAATATGGGAAGATGACCCAAAGAATATAAAATGCGGTGCATGTCACAATGTGCTGTTTGAGAAAGGAACTGATCATGAGGCGAGTACAGATAATTCTTGGACCTCCAGGAACAGGCAAAACCACAACTCTGCTGCGCATAGTCGAAGACGCACTAGCACGTGGAATCCCTCCCGAGCGAATAGCATATTTGGCTTTCACTCGTAAAGCTGCATATGAAGCTCAAGAAAGAGCCATGGCCCAGTTTAGTTTTGATGAGGGCAGATTTCCTTACTTCAGGACACTTCACTCTTTGGCCTTCAGAGAGCTGGGAATGCAAAGAGAAGAGGTAATGACCAATGCACACTATCGCAAGTTGGGCAAGGCTCTCGGTGTTGAGTTCAAAGGAATTTATGATGAGGACTTGGGGATCCATACAGGTGATGGGCTTGGTGACAAGTGCTCAAGAGTTGAGTCTCTGGCAAGAGTTGGCTTAAGAGATCTTGAGACTCAATACTCAATAACAAACACAAACGACCTGACTCTTCACGCAGTTAACCAGTACGACTCTGCTTTGAAAAAATACAAACATGAAAATGGACTTTTTGATTTTACTGACATGCTTGAAAATTATGCTTCACCTTTGCCTGTTGACATAATAATATTTGATGAAGCTCAAGACTTGAGTTCACTTCAATATAAGATGGCTATCATTGCTGCACAAAACGCTGAGGAAGTTTATATTGCTGGCGATGATGATCAGGCTATTTTTGGTTGGGCTGGTGCGGATGTTAACAAGTTCTTGAGCCTCAAAGGTGATAGGCTCGTCCTGCCACAAAGTTACAGAATCCCAAGATCAGTCCACAAGTTGGCTGCAGAAGTTGTGACGAGGATAAAGCACCGATATGTAAAGCCTTGGTCACCAAAGACTGAACAGGGCATGGTTGATTATGTTGCGGATGAACAGCAGATAGACTTTTCAGGCCATGGCACTTGGATGTGCTTGAGCCGAAGCAAATATCTTATGAACAGATTTCAACAATCCGTCAGGCAACAAGGCTATGCATATTCCTACAATGGCAAGCACTCCCTAGAGTCCAGTGAAACAAGGGCAATAATGACTTGGGAAAGATTGCGCAAAGGCAACAAGGTCTCTTTACATGAGGCCAAAAATGTTATACAGTTTTTTGGGTTCAATGTTAATCTCATAAAACAAGAGTCATATGGCTTGACTGATCTGGGACTGCCAGAGGACGCAAAGAAAATTGATTGGATGAGTATGCTCAGAGGCATAGCTCCAGACGAGAGAGAATATTTAAGGTCATGTTTGCGCAATGGTGAAAAGTTTTCTGACAAGCCAAGAATCAGCATATCAACCATTCATCAGTCAAAAGGTGGTGAGGCTGACAATGTTGTGTTGGCCACCGACATGGGAAAGCTCAGTTGGGAAAACTCTCACACAGATGAAGAGAACAGAGTCTGGTATGTCGCATTGACCAGAGCGAAGGAAAATTTGTTCATAGTGAGGCCTAGGAGCTTGAGGCATTATGACATTTAATTTCGTAAAAAATCATAAGTCCTTGAAAGTGTTGAAAAAGAAAATCACTTTCTTTGTTGCCTTTTGTGACAAGTTGGCGCATAGTAATAGGACAGTCGGAAAGATTCTGGCTGATTTGAGAAAGGAAAAAATCAAATGACAGCTTTTGCTATTGACTATAAAAAGAACACCATCCGTGCTTTTAAATCTAAGAGTGCTGCTCAGAACATGGGCAATGGTTTGGTCGTTTTCACCTCTGTTGACGAGTTGCTTGATAATCGCAATACAACCAATCAAGGCATCGTCGCAGTTTATAACAACAACACAGATGTAGCAGTGAAGAGATTCTCTGACACCCGCACAGGTGCAGCACGCCTGTTCAAGCTGGCTCAGCAAATTCATATCGAGTCAACTCCATTTGACAACAGCAAGGAAAAAGAAATGAACGATGTTGAAATTCACGTCAAGACTGCAGACGCAAAAAAGAAACGTGGACGCAACTCTGGGTTTGAGGGCAAGATGATTCGTGCGCTCGTTGAAAAGAATCCTCGTCGTGAAAACACTCATGGCTTTCATTC
>Ga0181402_1000023_pt1 | contig 50894 bp, 90 predicted proteins | sample 25SPOviralmetaG_FD_130131 | JGI IMG/M metagenome (GOLD analysis project Ga0181402, IMG submission 130131) | Marine viral communities from the oligotrophic San Pedro Time Series (SPOT) site, San Pedro Channel, CA, USA - 25 SPOT_SRF_2011-08-17 | ecosystem: Environmental > Aquatic > Marine > Strait...
CTAACTAAAAACCTAGCCCATAAAGGTAAAATCAACTATAGAGACGTTTACAAAAATAGTTGGGTGCATGATGGTGCTATTTCTACTTATCTATTAGGTAATAATCAAGTACCTCCTTCAAAAGATCCAAACCCAATTACTAAAAAGAATTACGCAGGAGCATATTTATTTTGTCCTAATGCGGGATTATACCGTTATATGTTCGATGAAGATTTAACTTCACTATATCCATCGATTATTATGTCTATTAATATAGGAAAAGAAACTTACATAGGTAGAATTTTCCCTGATGGAGACACAGTACAAGAAAAAGTTGTAGTAGAAGGCAAAGAAATATTTAATTGTAGATTAGGTCTAAATGATCTTGAACAAATGGATCCTGATACTCAACTTGCAGTAGAGAATGCTAAACGAGAACTCACCCAACTCCCAGTAAAAACTCTTATTAAAACTATTAAAGAAAAAAACATCCATGTCTCAGCAAATGGGGTTATGTTTAGACCAGATAAAAAATCTGTGTTATCTAAAGTTTTATCTAAATGGTTTGATGAAAGGGTAGAGTATAAAAATAAAATGAAAGAAGCTTACAAATCTAAAGATACCGAAAAAGGTGAGTTTTGGCATTTGAGACAATATACAATGAAAATCTTACTTAATTCTTTATATGGTGCTCTGGCTTTATCAAGTTTTAGATTTGGTAGTGTTATACTTTCTGAGGCCATTACATTGAGCGGTCAAAGAATAATTCAAGAAAGCTCTTTATTTGTAAATAGACATATGAATAAGGTATTAAAACAAGAAACAATATCGTGAAAGAATTAGATTTACACGGAGTAAAGCATATTGATGTTGAAAATAGATTAACTCAACATTTCTTCTGGGAACACCCAGATCAAAAACATTATAAAATTGTTACAGGAAATTCTCAAAAAATGCAAGATCTTGTAACAGAATGGCTTGATGGATTAGAATACAAGTATTATATTCCGGCTAATAATTTAGGCGAAATACGAGTAGTTGCATGAAGCATTTAGAGAAAGTACCTTGGTTTATATGTGATGAGGGAGATACTAATTTTATCTCTTATAATGATACAGATTCTCTTTATGTAAACGCCGAACCTCTAGTAAAACACCTTTATCCTGATTTTGAAGAAAAAACAGATGAAGAAAAAGATAATTTACTAGAGAGTGTTGCTTTAAAATACCAAGACCTTATAAATGAGTATTATGATGAAATGGCTAAGACCATTTTTAATATAAATGATTCTCACAGGTTTGAAATGAAAACCGAAGCGGTAATTAGAGCAGCTTACTTTAGAGCAACCCGCAGATATGCTCAATGGATTACTAAATCAGAAGGAGTAGACGTAGATAAACTTGATATTAAAGGTTTAGAGTTTATGAAAGCTAATTTCCCACCTTTGTTTGGGAAGTTTTTTAATAAATTGTTAGACCAAGTCATAAGAGGAGTTACTCAAGATGAAATTGATAAGCAAATCCACGAGTTTAGAGATAAAGTATTAACTAATTTAGATCCCGTACTGTTAGGTAACCCAACCTCAGTTAAAAAATTAAATAGTTATGTTGGTCCTAGACGAAATGGGGAAATACTCTCAAGTATAAAATTAGGTGCTCCTGCTCCTGTTAAGGCAGCTATTCGTTATAATGACCTTTTACATTTATGGAAATTAGATAAAAAATATTCCGAAATAGTACAAGGTGATAAAGTTAAGTGGGTATACCTAAAACCTAACTCATATAAAATAGAAACATTAGCATTCCTAGAATTTGACATCCCAGATAAGATTCGTACATTTATGGAAGAATATGTTGACAGAAAAAAATCATTTGATACTATTCTATTAAATAAATTAGAAGGATTCTATTCAGATTTAGAATGGCAATTAAATGTTAACCCTTATATTAAACAATTTTTTAATTTTTAAATGTTAATAGAAAAAGTATTATTAAGTTCTGCTCTTAACAAGTATTACTTAGCAGGTGAATGTGAATCAGTTTTGTGGACTGTGGATAATAATGTCTTGAATGTAGACTTTAAACCCACTAATACAGCTGGTGTAGTTGGTAATTTAAGAGTGCCTAATTTTCCCTTAAAGGATTGTAAATTGGGAATTTATGAAACCTCTAAGTTATTAAAGCTCTTAAATGTAACTCAAAACCATTTACAACTTCACGTAGATAGTAATAAAGGAGTATCTACAAAATTATATATATCAGATTCATCATTTAATCTAGAGTATAATCTATCAGATATTCTTTTAATTTCAAAAATTCCTACAGTTAATACACCACCTTCACATTTTGTTAATGCAGAATTGGAGATGACTGATATGGATAATTTAATTAAAGCTAAAAACGCTTTAGAGAACAAAAAAGTAATTATCAAATCGGCTAAAAGTATAGATGGTGATGATGTTTTAGAATTTATATTTGGTGAGGATTCTGCCTATTCAAATAGACTGACCTTTACTTTAGAGAATGTAAAATTTGAATCCGAAACTCAAATCGAATTACCCTTCAATTCCGAAATATTCTCCAGAATCTTACAAGTAAATAAAGATATGGAAAGGTTTAACATTATTGTTTACAAAGAAGGATTGCTTAAACTAGAATTTTGGAGTGAAGAAGTTCAATCTGTTTATCACTTAGCTAGGCTTGACGATTAATTTTTCGTATATTCACCGAAACACACTATATGAATTCAATCAAAGACAAAGTAATTGAACCATATTTCATTAATTTGGAAAATGGTTATGTTTTAAACAAAATGGTCCAATCTGGGGAATCAGATACCATTTATGAAAAATTTGTAGGTCATTATAGAAATTTAGATTCTTGTATTAAGGCAATGGCCCGAGATAAGATGATGAATAAATCTTATGATAGTCTACAAGGTTTCATCTCAGAATATCAACAAGTAGTAAATAGTTTAAATAAAGTTTTATGTTAGAAAATAAAAACTTATATGCATTGTATAATGCCCTCATTGTAAAACCAATTGAGGAACAAGAAACCAATTATGGTTCTATTGTAGTCCCAGATCTGGGAAATGAAAAGAATAAAATCGGAGAGGTCGTAGATGTTGGGGAAGGACATTACTCTGTAACAGGGGCGTGGATTTCAACCACTTGTAAAAAAGGAGATTTAGTAGTTCTCCCAACCCAAGGTTTTACTAAGTTTGAATTTAAGGGAGAAGAGTATTATATTGGCCCTGAAAATCAAGTATTGGCAGTTATTAGTGAAGAAAAACCAAAATCACAAGAATTACCTTTTTAAATTATGGCAAAACAGATAGTTATAGGACCCGAAGCAAGGGAAAAAGTAGTACAAGGTATTACTAAATTGGCAGACGCAGTTACGTCTACATTAGGACCAAATGGTAGAAACGTACTCTACTCAGATGGTTATTCTACTTACTCTACTAAAGATGGAGTTACAGTAGCTAAAAATATTGAGTTTTCAGACCCATTTGAACAAATTGGAGTAAGCTTAATTAAACAAGCAGCAGTTAAAACCGCAGATTATGTAGGTGATGGTACAACTACTTCTACATTACTAGCTTCTGAAATTGTAAATGCAGGAATGAAGCATCTTACAAATGGAGTAAATGCCGTTCAACTTAAAAGAGAAATTGATCAAGCTGTAGAAGCTGTTGTTGAATATCTCCAAACCGAACTCTCAGTGGATATCGAAAGTGAAGAGCAACTTGAAGATATTGCTACAATCTCTGCTAACGGAGATAGTAAATTAGGACAACTTATTGCTACTGCAATCCAAAAGGTAGGTAGAGATGGAGCAGTAGTTATAGAAGAGTCTAAAGCATATGATGATTCATTAGAAATTGTAGAAGGTATACAATTTGATAGAGGTTATAAATCTCACTATTTTGTTACTGATAACAATAATATGACTAGTGTTTTAGAAAACCCCTACATTCTTATTGCAGATAATAAATTTACACAAGTAAAAGAACTTCTACCTATATTAGAAGGTGTTTCAAACACAAACCGTCCCCTCCTGGTTATCGCTGATGATATTGAAGGAGAGGCTCTAGCAACCCTTATTGTTAATAAAATGAGAGGCACTCTTAAAGTTGCAGCTGTTAAAGCCCCAGACTTTGGAGACCGCAAAAAACTCATTATGGATGATATTGCTGTCCTAACAGGTGGTGAAGTATATTCCTCAGATAAAGGAATGAAGCTAGATAAATTTTCTTGGGATTGGTTTGGTGAAGCAAGAACAGTAACAATTACAAAAGATCAAACCACAATCGTAGATGGAAAAGGACGAGATGAATCAATACAAACACGTATTGAAGAACTACAACAACAAATCGAAAAAGCACAAACCCCTTTCGAAACGGAAAAACTCCAAGAGAGACTTGCGAAATTCACAGGAGGAATCGGAATCGTAAATATCGGAGGTGCTACTGAAACTGAAGTAAAAGAGAAAAAAGATCGAGCAGAAGACGCTTTATTTGCAACTCGTGCAGCCGTTGAATCAGGAATTGTTCCTGGTGGTGGGTGTGCATTACTTAAAGCTTCTAAGGAGGTAGATTCTAAAACCTTAGGAGGTGAAATTGTTGAGAGTATTTGTCGACTTCCATCCACAAAAATCCTAAGGAATGCAGGGTGTGATGATTACGAAATCTATAGTATATTGAATGGAATTTCTTTAAGTAAAGAGGATTGGATGGGATATAACCTATCAGTAGGAAATATAGACACCATTGATTTTTATGAAGAAGGTATTTTGGATCCAACTAAGGTAACAGTATCAGCTTTACAAAATGCTTCCTCGATTGCCGGAACTATATTATTGACAGAAACAGTTATTGCAGACGAACCTAAAGACGAAGATGAGCAAGAACCATTCCCTATGGGTTGAGAAGTATAGGAGCAATTCCCTACAAGAATTTGTAGGGAATCCTTCTATTAAGGAATCTATTAAGTTGTTTATAGAACAAAATGATATTCAAAATCTATTGTTCTATGGCCCCGCAGGCACAGGTAAAACTACTCTAGCTAAGCTAATTGTAGATAATATTAACTGCGACCACATCTACATCAACGCGAGTGATGAAAGGGGGATTGACACAATTAGAGATAAAGTAGTTAGTTTTGCTTCGGCTGCTTCGTTTACCCCTCTAAAGGTAGTAATTCTAGATGAGGCTGATTTTCTTACACTTAATGCACAAGCATCTTTGAGGAATGTAATTGAGACATTCTCACGTTCAACAAGATTTATTTTAACTTGTAATTTTGTAGAACGTATCATTGACCCAATTCAATCAAGGTGCCAAACATTTAAAATCCTCCCACCATCTAAATCCCAGACTGCATCACATGTAAATGAGATTTTAGAGAAGGAAGAAGTAAAAGTTGAGGTAAATGATCTAAAAACACTAGTAAATCAATTTTATCCTGATTTAAGGAAGATGCTTAACACATCCCAAGCATTCTCTAAAACAGGTACACTAGTATTAGATACAACAGCAATAGCATCTTCAAATTATATGTTTGAGGTACTTAAGGAATTAAAATCAAAACCAAACTTTAAGAAAATTAGACAAATAATTCAAGACTCAAACGTGTCTGATTACGAGGGATTTTATAGATTCCTATACGATAATGCTTCAGAGTATGCATCAGGTAAAGAAGGTACAATAGCAATCCTACTAAACAAGTATGCATATGAAGCAAATTTTAAAATAGATAAAGAAATCAATCTTATGGCTTTAATTTCGGAAATAATCAGCCATACTAAACCACAGGTAATATGAACCAACCACAACAACAAGGTCCAAATATCGACTTTAAAAACACAACAGCCCTTAATACACCATCAGGGGGAAAAATTTGGCAACAAGGAGTAATCCTTAGAAAAGTATCTAAATTTGTAACAGGAACTTCTGATGATGCTATTCTCCCCATTCCGGTATTTTACGATCCTGAAACAAATGAAATTTTGAAAGAAGGTGTACCTAAAGAACTAGTGGACGTAATTTTCAATGAAGAGTAAACCTGTAAATATTTTTACAATTCTAGATTATCTTACCTACAGTAAGAAGCCATACGAGCAACTTACAGATGAGGAAAAGGAGGTGATAAATCCCTATATGTTACATAGATTCATCTCCATGAACGAGAATTATGTAGGTATAACTAATCTAGCACAAAACTTCCCCCCAACAGAAAAGGAAAAAATATATAAATTCTATTTTGAATTCATTCCTAAAAATAAAGTGTACTTAAAGTATATTAAATCAAATAAAAAGAATCTAAATTCAAAACTATTAGAAATTCTATCTAATTATTTTAAAGTCTCGTCCCGAGAAGTTTTAGATTATATTCCTTTGTTGGGGGGATCAATAGTGAAAGAAATATTAGGAAATTATAATTTAGAGAAAAAAGAAGTTAAAGAACTTTTAAAGGGCTTTTAACATCCCTCAATCCACACATACGTATAACCGGATATAAATAAATAATATTATGAATAATAGAAAATTAGTATTAACTTCGGTTAAAGTAGAACAACAGAACTTTGAAGATTTTAAAGTCGAGTGTGTAAAAAGAAAATTCACACTCCAAAAACTCGTAGAACGTACCATGCATAAGTACTTGAACGACGAGGACTTTAGAAAACAAATTCACTCTTATACTACCAACTAAAATTTATGGAAAACAAGTTTCGTTATAAAGAACAGAAAGATCGAAAAAAGATACTTCTGTTAGGAGATGACATCAGATTACATTCCGGAGTAGCAACCGTAGCTAGAGAGATAGTTATTCAAACTGCCCACCATTTCAATTGGCTAACCATTGGGGCAGCTATTAATCACCCCGAAAACGGAAAACGATTTGATATATCCGGAGATGTAAATGAGCAAGCCAAAATTAAAGATAGTTGGGTTCATGTTTTATGTAACAACGGATATGGAGACCCCGATTTAATTAGAACCATCATTAGGGAAGAAAAACCTGATGCATTGTTTTTAATTACAGATCCACGCTATTATACTTGGTTGTTTCAAATTGAAAATGAGATTAGGAAAACCACCCCAATAGTATATCTAAACATTTGGGATGACCTTCCAGCCCCAAACTACAATAGAGCATTTTATGAGTCATGTGATGCGTTGTTGGCTATCTCAAAGCAAACAAAGTTTATCAATGAGATTGTGCTGGGAGAAAAGGCTAATGATAAGACAATTAGGTATGTTCCTCATGGTTTGAATCCGGAAATCTATAAGCCAACAGAGGTTCCTGCTGATTTTAGAAAACAAGTAGTGGGAGATAAGGAGTTTGTAGTGTTCTTTAACTCGAGGAATATCCGTAGGAAATCTGTTCCGGATCTAATTTGGGCATATAGGGAATTCATTGAAAGACTAACAGTTGAGGAAAGGAAAAAATGTACTCTATTGTTACATACTCAACCCGTTGATGAAAATGGAACTGATTTACCTAAGGTAGTTGAAACCCTAAACAATATTGAAGGGTTTGATGTAAGGTTCTCTCATCAAAAACTATCAGCAGAACAACTAAATTGGTTATATAATATAGCTGATGTTACTTGTTTGTTAACCTCAAATGAGGGATGGGGACTTACCTTAACTGAATCTATGTTAGCGGGAACTATGATTTTAGCTAACGTAACAGGAGGTATGCAAGATCAAATGGGATTCACTGATGAGAAAGGGAATTGGTTTACACCATCAAAAGATGTTCCTTCAAACAATACAGGAAGATATACCAAACATGGAAAGTGGGCCCTCCCGGTTTACCCATCATCCCGTTCAATTCAAGGTTCTCCTGCCACACCTTACATTTGGGATGATAGATGTAATCCCTTAGATGTTACTCAAAAACTAGAAGAATTATATTGGATGGTTAGTAAAGAGGAAAGAAAAGAAAATGGGTTAGCAGGAAGGGAATGGTGCTTGTCTGAGCAAGCCGGATTTAATACATTCGCTCAAGCCCAAAGGGTAATTGAGGCAATCGATGATTTGTTTGAGAGTTGGACCCCTAGAGAGGAATTTGAGTTTTTTAAAGTAGATGGTTTACCTGATAACACCACAAAACATAAATTAGTTTATTAATGAAGAATACGTTTTATATAAGTTGTCCTATTGATACTTACAGTGGGTATGGTAGTCGAAGTAGAGATTTAGTAAAAACAATTATTGAATCTAACAAGTATGATGTTAAAATTATCCCACAAAGGTGGGGTAATACCTCTTGGGGTTATATTAAAGACCATAGTGAAAAATGGGGATTTTTAGAGCAATATCTCTATAAGCAACCTCAACTTAATCAACAACCTGATATTTGGGCTCAAATTACTGTACCTAATGAGTTTCAACCCGTAGGAAAATACAACATTGGTATTACAGCTGGGATGGAAACTACCGGAGTGCATCACACTTGGGTAGAGGGTGTAAATAGAATGAATTTAACATTAGTTCCCTCGGAACATTCTAAAAACTCATTTATTAACTCCCATTTCCAGCAACAGAACCCACAAGGTCAAGTAGTTGGAGAGGTTAAAGTAAACAAACCAATTGAGGTATTGTTTGAGGGAGTTGATTTAGATACATTTGTAAGTAAAAAAGGTAATCTTCCTTTGGATATTAAAGAAGATTTTGCTTATCTGTGTGTGGGTCATTGGTTGCAAGGGGATTTTGGTGAGGATAGAAAAAACATTGGCTACACAATTAAAGCATTTCTAGAGGTATTTAAAAATAAAAAGAAAGCTCCCGCACTCATTTTGAAAACCCCAGTTGGTAATTCCTCCTATATGGGAAGAGATGAGTTAGTAAAAAGAGTAGAACAACTTAAATCCTCTGTAAACGCAACTCGTTTACCTTCTATCTATATTTTGAATGGAGATTTATCTGAGGAACAATTAAATGAGCTCTATAATCATCCTAAAGTAAAAGCATTTATGATGTTTACTAAAGGTGAAGGTTATGGTAGACCATTGTTAGAATTTTCATTATCCAAAAAACCTATTTTAACTACAAACTGGTCTGGTCATATAGATTTTTTAAAGAAAGATTTTTGTTGTTTGGTTGATGGAGAATTAAAGAATGTTCATTCATCAGCGGCACAAAAAGATATGATCCTCCCGGAGTTCCAATGGTTTACCCCTAATGATGGTGAAGTTGGTTTTTATATTAAAGATGTTTATGAGAATTATAAAAAGTATCAAGAGTTGGCTAAGAGACAGGCTTATCATTCCAAAGAAAACTTTAGCCTTTCAAAAATGGGAGAAAAAGTTATGGAGATTCTAGAACAAAATGTTCCTGAAATCGCTAAAGAGGTAAAGCTTGAACTCCCTAAATTGAAACTTCCTAAATTGAAAAAACCTTCTTCATTCCCAAATTTAAGCTAAAATTATTATGGATAATTTAATAACTTGTAATAGATGTGGTTCGGATGCCTGTTACGTTCAAGAGGTAAACGAGAAGATTAAAAACTATATGTGTTATGGTTGTGGTTTTATCTCAAACACTCTATATAAAAAAGGAGAAGAACTATTTGAACAAATGTCTGAAACACTCCCAGAACTATATAAAGTTTTAATGGGAGAGGAAGAAGATACAGGTATGATTTGGGTTCCCTCATATGTAAATGTTCCTGATAAAGGAATGGTATTTGCTAATGGAACTAATTTAAACCAGTGGAAATGGGCAGCAGTAAAATCTACCACAGTTAAAGAAGAAGAGAAGGATAAATTCAAGAAAAAAGATGGCACTTACTTTGAAAACAAAATGGATATGTCTACAATGAAGGAGTTTGTTGAGCGTGACTATATGGATGCTCTTGAGTATATTGGAGTATTATGAAAATAGGAGACTTTGTTAAATTTAAATTTGTAGGGGAGTTACAGGAAGGTTATATTTCCTCAATTAGGAGAGCAAACCATAAAGGAAAATATTATACTCTTTATATGATAAGAACCCATAACGGAACTACTCTCCCTTGTCAAGAAGAAAACTTTATTAAATGAAAACAGTTACTTATGCCATTACAGTTTGTAATGAGCTAGAAGAGTTAAAACAATTAACTGAGTTTTTAGATCAAAACAAAAACCCTAATGATCAGATTCTAGTAGTTTTCGATTTTACAAATGGTGATCTTAGAGTAAAAAAATGGATCGAACGAAACTGTGATTATTTTAGATTTAAGTATCAAATAACTAAATTTGAAGGTGATTTTGCTGCTTATAAAAATAAATTATTTGAGTGGTGCAACACAGAATATATTTTTCAAATTGATGCTGATGAATTACCTCACAAAAATCTAATTGTAAATCTCCCTGCTTTACTAGAAAATGATATAGACCTTTTCTATGTCCCTAGAGTAAATACTGTAGCAGGTATCACCCAAGAACATATTCAAAGATGGAGATGGAAACAAGATGAAAATGGTTGGGTTAACTTCCCAGATTTCCAAGGTAGAATCTATAAAAATAGTAAGCACCTGTGTTGGGAAGGAGAAGTAAATCTAAAATGGGAAGGTAAAGTACATGAGCGTATCGTATCACATTCTAGATATGCTCATTTACCCAAACAAGAGGAATGGTCTTTGTATCATCCTAAAACTATAGATAAACAAGAAAAACAAAATAATTTTTATAATAAATTATAATGGAGGGTAAAAAAAATATATTGTTTATAACCACTCAATATCGTAGTGGGGAAAGAATATACCCTGTTATCCCTTTTTTATCTGAGAAATACAATTTAGATTTACTTACAATTTATCATATGCACCCCACCCAAGGAAAATGGGGGGGTAATACAGACGGGAGAAAAATATTTAATAAAACGTATAGACCATTTTTTAAAACTACTTTGTCTGAGGTGGATGATACTTCATTTGAAAAATATGATTTAATTATAGCTGATGATTGCAGACTTCAAAGTGGTTTAGGAGAAATTTACCAAAGAAGAAAATGTCTAATGATTGGCAATTCTCATGGAAACAATAGATTTAACTACCCAGTTATAAATTATCAAAAATGTTTTGATGGGTGTTTTGTCTTCGGAGAAAAAGAAGCTACTCACCAACATTTAATACCCGGGGGGATTCCTTCAAATGATAAATTGAAAAATTATCAAGGTATTGAAAAAAAACATATATTATTAATTACTAATTTTTTGGGAAATAAACCCACATATACAGATCCTTTTGGGTTCCATTTTTTACCTATGGATGAAAGTTTTTTTAATAGTTTAAGGTTATTAGAATTACAAAAAAAATATAATAAACCAATTGTTATTAAAATTAAAAGTAGGGAAGATGGGAATTATAAAGAAGATATAAATTATGTAAAAAATTTACTCCCTGAAGGATTGGACTATAAAATAGTTGTTGATGTAGAAGATGATAATTTATTGATCTCAGAAAGTGAAATTGTAATAGGTCATCCTTCTACTATGATGCTTAAATCCCTTCAATTAAAAATACCAACAGCCATGTTTAAAAATTATGGATATGGGGATGAAGGAGGTTGTATATATAAAAATTGCAATCAATTAATTGAACTCGAATATAATCAAATAATTGAAACCTTAAAATCCCCACCAGATTTAAAATTTTTAGAAAAAACAATATTAGGAGGGCTTAGTTTTAATAGTACAGATTATTATATTCACTATATAGATCAACTTATTAATGGGTACAAATAAAATTTTAGTTACTGGGGGAAGTGGAATGGTAGGGAAACATCTTAAACGTATACTCCCAAACTCTATTTATATATCAAGTAAAGATGGTGATCTTAGAGATCCAACTTATGTAAAATATCTCCTTTCTTCACTTACCCCTGATACTGTAATACATTTAGCTGCTCGTGTAGGAGGAATTCAAGAAAATATAGATAATCCCGCAGAATTTTTTGATGATAACATTTTAATAAATACTAACGTATTAAAATATTCTTATAAATATAATGTAAAAAGATTTCTCGGAATACTAAGTACTTGCATCTACCCAGATAAAATGAATAATTACCCAATGGTTGAAAGTGATATATTTTCGGGTCCTCCATCACCAACTAATTTTAGTTATGGGTATGCCAAAAGATGTTTAGCTGTTCAAATTGATTCATATAATAAACAATATAATACTAAGTATAATTATTTAATTTCAAGTAATTTATATAGTGAATTAGATAATTTTGAACATGGTAGAAAAATGCATTTTATAACTGCATTACTTAAAAAAATCTATACTCAAACACAAAAAATTGAATTATTAGGAACAGGTAAACCTTTAAGACAATTTATGTATGCTGGGGATTTTGCCAGAATAATAAAAAAAGTAATAGAAAAAGACATTACAGAAAGTTTTAATGTAGCTTGCCCTGAAAACCTTTCTATACAAAAAATGGCTGAGATTGCAATTAAAACTTTAAAACCTAATTTAAATCTAGAATTCAACAACCACCCAGAATTAGATGGACAATATCGTAAAGATGTTAGTTGTAAAAAAATGGAAAAATTCATTCCTAATTTTAATTTTACTCCATTTTCAAAGGGAATAAAAATAGTTTATGATAAAATTAGTTAGCGATACAATAGATAGACAAGATATTAATGCACTTGTCGAATGGTTACAACAAGACCCTATACCAAGACTTACTAAAGGAGATCTAACAAAACAGTTAGAGGAAAAATGGGCAAAAAAGATAGGTACGAAGTATTCGGTATTCGTTAATTCTGGATCTTCTTCAATTTTACTAACATTAGCAGCACTGAAAGAATCTGGTAGGCTAAAAAATAATAAAATAGTAGTACCCGCATTGAGTTGGGCTACTGATGTTAGTTCCCCTATGCTACTAGGGTATGATATTATAATGTGTGATTGTAATTTAAGTGATTTATCCTGTGATTTAAAAGCATTAGAAAAGATATTTCAACAAGAAAATCCTGCTACACTTATTTTAGTATCACCATTAGGATTAGTTCCTAATATGTTAGATGTAACAAATTTATGTGCTAAATATGATGTAACTCTATTAGAAGATGTCTGTGAGAGTATGGGATCAAAATATCAACAACAATATTTAGGTTCATTTGGACTTGTATCTTTTTTCTCAATGTATTTTGGACATCATTTATCGACCATTGAAGGTGGATTTATAAATACAGATGATGAAGACCTTTATCATTTACTGCTTATGATAAGAAGCCATGGTTGGGATAGAGATTTACCAAAAGAAAAACAAAAGGAATTAAGAGAACAACATAATTGTACTGATTTTGATGCTTTATATAACTTTTATGTCCCTGGGATGAATTTGAGATCTACAGATCTTCAAGCATTTATTGGATTGCGAGCCATAGATAAGCTAGATCGTTATTCACGAATTCGACGAGATAACTTTCATTTCTATATGAATTCTTTAACAACTAATCAATTAGATTTGATAGAAAGAAACGGTGATTATGTTTCAAGTTTTGCAATACCAATTATACATCCTCAACGTAAAAATATTATTAGAGATTTGCAAGATGAAGGTGTAGAGGTAAGACCATTAATCGCAGGTAACATGGCAAATAAACCAATGTGGAAAGGAAGTAAAGTAGGATTAGAAAATTGTGAATTAATAGAAGCACAGGGGTTTTATGTCCCAAACCACCAAGATCTTACGACACAAGAAATAAAAATAATAGTAAACATAATTAATCAATATAAAAATGAAAACAGGAATATTATTTACAAGTAGAAACAATTATGATTTATTAGATTATTGGTTAAGTAAGGTAGATACTGAAAATTTATTTATTTTAAGTATTGATGAAGATTCTACCTTAGAAAATAAAATTAAAGGAAAAGAAATATGTAAAAAACATAAAATTACATATATGGATAGAGAAGATAGAGGTATGCAGAATAATCTTACATCTGCTTGTTCTATTTTTAAAAAAAACAATTTAGATTGGATAATATGGTTCCAACATGATTGTTTTCCTATTACTGAAGGATTTTTTACTAAATTTAATAAGTTAGCTGAAACAGGAAAATTAAACGAATTTGGTGTTATAGGATTCAACATTAAACACGATGGAGTATACCAGATGCTTTCACGCACCCCCTTACAACAACCTAATGAAAATATGTGGAATAGATTTGATATAAATTCCCAACTTCCCTTAAACTATAATAAAATCCACTCAGTAGAATCAGTTTCTTGGATGTGTGCTGCGGTTAATATTGATCAATATAAAACCCAAATTGCCCCTACAGGAGATTATCAATTTTTTCATGCTTGGGATGATATAGCTTTCCAATTTATGTATAAAAATATTCACAACATATGTATTCCTTTTTTAGAACTTTCCCATGAACAAATTATAAAAAAAGAATTTAATATTCCTGTTAAATCCCCACTTGCTAAAAATAAAGAAGAAGAAAGGGAAAGAGAACATTTTTATGGAAAATGGGGACACCATGATGTATGGGAAAATAGATGGGGATTTTTATATGATGATAACTTAACATTTGAAGAAGTTAAAGAAAATTATAATGGAACATTAATTAATAAATTTTATAATCATAACATTAATGAAGGTCCATTAAAAACCTTTGAGATATGATTAAAAATAAATCGGTATTAGCAATCACTTTAGCTCGGGGTGGATCTAAAGGCATTTTTAAAAAAAACATTACTCCTTTAAATGGAAAACCATTATTAGAATATACTATAGAAGAAGTAAAAAAGAGTAAATTTATAGATCAATATGTTGTAGGAACTGATGATAAAGAAACAAAACAGGTATGTAACAAAAATAATGTAAATGTAATAGATAGAAAACCTGTTAAAGATACTCAAACTACTGCCGAAGGGTTATTAGAAATTTTAAATCAATTACCTAAATATGATTATGTTATTGAAATAATGTGTACTAACCCATTTAAAACAGTTGAAGATATAGATTCTATTATTAAAAAATTATCTAAATCTAATGGCAACTCAGTTACTTCTGTAACTAGAATATGGGATAATCATCCTAATAGAGTAAAATTTATATCAAATGGAATTTTAAAAGGATTTAACTCCGAAGAAGACCCAGATAAGCCTGGTTGGAGAAGACAAGATTTATCCCCTCCGGCATATGTAAGAAATGGGTCTTTATACGCTATGACTTATGACCAAATAGTAAAACATAAAAAACGTTTAACCCTAAAAACTATTCCGTATATTATGGAAGCTAAAAAATCTATTAATATAGATGAACCCCTTGATTTATTAATAGCTGAACATTTAATGAAAAATGAAAATAACTAAAGTTATAGGATATGGATTATCATCCCCAGTAAAATCTAAGTTTACTTACTACGGGTATCAAACTAATATAAAAAATATTGGTATAGTAGAAGTACATACCGATAACGGTTTAGTGGGATTTGGAGAAACGTATGCTGGGGTGTATTGTGCTGAATTAATAGAACCAACAGTTAAATATTTAGAAAATTATCTATTAGGGGCTGATTTAAATAATAATATAATTGATAACATCCCCTTTATAGGGAGAAGTGGATTAATAAAATGTGTATATAGTGGGATTGATATTGCCATACATGATATTTTAAGTAAAAATCAAAATGTTCCCCTATACCAATACTTAGGAGGAAAAAATACAGATATAAAATTATATGCAAGCAATGGATCTTCCAGGTTTTCACCTAAACAAATAGAAGATGATGTTAAACATATTACTGATTTAGGTTATACTTCTTATAAAATGAGAATTGGTGTACAAGACAAAAGTGTAGACTTAAAAAGATTAGAATCAGCTAGAAAATATTTGGGTGAAGGTGATTTGATGGTAGATGCTATTATGGGTACTAATCCTATTAAATGGAACTATAATGAAGCTTTAAATTGGAGTAAAAATTTAGAACAATTTGATACATTATGGTTAGAAGAACCTTTTACCCCTACTTTTATAGATGATTATAGTAAATTATGTCTTGAATCAAATCTAAAGGTAGCAGGGGGGGAATCTTTAAATCAATATTTAGAATTTAAAACTTACAAAGATAAAAAATCTGTGGATATAATTCAACCTGATGTAACCAATAGTGGGGGTGTAAAAGAATGTGTCAAGGTTATAAATTTATTTGGAAATAAAAATACAGCTATGCATGTGTGGGGAAGTCAAGTAGCTATAAATGCTAATGAACATTTTTCAAAAGCATACGAAGTTAATTACCTAGAAGTTCCTTTAATGGAACTGGAAATTAATGATTATATTAAAGGAGAAGGGATAGGAATAGGAATTAATATAACAGATGATGTTAAATCTAAATATAAATTAAAAAATAAAATAGATTTTAAAATATGATAATCTACACTGATTTATACAACAGAACTAAAAACTACACTGTCCCCGAAAAAACTTTATCTTACATAGAAGATAAATTTAATGTAAATATTACAACTATTCTAAACCCTGATGCTGAGATTTATTGGGGGGATAAATTAACAGATCATCATTTAAAAGTAATGCCTAATATTAAATGGATCCACTTATCAAAAACAGGATATGGTAAATTCAATCTCCCCCCTAAAACAATTATAACTAACACCCCAGATAGTTCTAATGGAGTAGCCGAATATGCATTAACTGGGGTGCTTAATATGTTAAGGGGGGTGAATAATATGCCTTTAACTAGGATGGAATTTGATCCTAATATAGACTATATTTTACCCTTTAATCAAGTAAAATGTTTAATTGTGGGGTATGGTAATATAGGGAAACAATTAAGTAGATTACTATCTTCATTAGGGATTAAAAATGATAAAGTAACTAGAAATGATAACATAAAAAATATCTTACTTAAAGAAAAGTATAATTTTATAATTAACTGTTTACCTTTTAATCCTACTACTTTAAATTATTTTAATTTAAGTACATTTGATTGTATGCAAAATTCTTCGTATTTTATAAATGTTGGGAGAGGGGAAACTGTGGATGAAAATGATTTATATGATTCTTTAAAAACCAATAAAATTAGAGGAGCTTTTTTGGATGTAGTTAAAAATGAACCTCTGCAAAAAGATAATAAATTACTATCTTTAGATAATGTTTTTATTTCCCCCCACATAGCTAATGCCATGCAAAATAGTTTGGATACCCAAATAAATGTTTTTACAGATAACCTAATAAAGTACCAAAATAAACAACCCTTAAATAATATTATAAAATGAAAGTAATAGCAGAAATCGGATGGAATCATTGTGGTAATATGAAACTCGCAAAAGAAATGATTCTAGCAGCAAAAGAAAGTGGTGCAACCTACGCCAAATTCCAAAGTTGGTCTGTTAATAGACTTAAACCCGGGGAGTGGGATAATGATGGTCGGAGAGAAATTTATGAAAAAGCAGAACTTACAAAAGAACGACACATCGAACTAATTGATTATTGTAATAAAGTTGATATTAAATTTATGTCGAGTGTATTTAGTATTCAAGACGCAGAACTACTTGTGGAATTAGGGGTGGAAGATGTAAAAATCCCAAGCTTTGAATCTCGTAATCATAAACTAATTAAGTATTGTGACGATAACTTCAAAACAGTATTTATGTCGACCGGAACATCTACATTATTTGAGATTGAGGATAGTGTAAAACATATTAGACATTCCGATTTTTATCTATTACATTGTGTATCTACATACCCCTGCAATCCCAATATGGCAAATATTCCACGAATGAATAAATTAAAAGAATTAGGATTTAAAGTCGGATATTCTGATCATATCCAAGGTGTAGAATCTGCTAAAGTAGCAATCGGGGAAGGCGCTTTAGTAATCGAAAAACATTTCACTACTAATAATTCACTCCCAGGAAGAGATAATAAATTTGCTATATTGCCCCGTGATATGTCCGACCTTATTTCGTATATTCAACTTAGAAAAGATATGTCCATTCCCCATGGTAATGATTATCAAAAAAATGAATTAGACTCAAGAAATAATTATACAGGAAGATTTAATGGTTAGTGTCATAATTAGAAATAGAAATGAAGGTGATTATATAGGATTTTCTCTTCAATCCGTAGTAGATAATTTTATAGATCCCGAGGTTATAGTTATTGATAATAATTCAACAGATGATTCTTTAGAGGTGGTTAGTTTATTTAGACCTATTCTCAAAAATAATCTTAAAGTTATTAATATAGATAATTATACCCCCGGGTTATCTTTAAACGAAGGGGTAAAGTATTGTTCTAAGGATACAATATTAATTTTATCAGGTCATTCCCAAATTACTAAAATGGATATTTCTTTTGTGAAAACAAAACTTCAAGAATACTCTGCGGTGTTTGGGAAACAAACCCCAATTTATAAAGGTAAAAAAATAGGAAAAAGATATATTTGGTCTCATTTTAAAGATAAGGGCATACCTAATATGTGGTCTGATATTGAAGATAGACATTTTTTACATAATGCATTTTGCTTTTATAATAAAAAACATCTTATGGAAACTCCATTTGATGAGATGCTACAAGGGAAAGAAGATAGATATTGGGCTAAAGATATTATAGAAAAAGGACAATCATACTTTTATACTCCGGCTATAGAAGTAAATCATTATTACACTAAAAATGGTGCAACTTGGAAAGGAATAGGATAATGGATAATCATATACTAATAACACATTTTAATTTAGAAGGGTTGAATGGATTCGAGAATTTATACAAGGATCCTTCATGGCTAGAACTTAGATTAAATATTTTTAAAAAGTATACTCTTCCATCTTTATCTAATCAAACTGATTCTGGTTTTCATTTAGTGATGTTTTGTCACACAAACACCCCAGAACCCTATAAAACAGAATTTTTAAATTTAGAGAAAGAATACTCGTTCCTTAAATTAATTTGGGATCAAACTCATTTTACTGGGTTAGGTGGGAGTGTCCCTTCGTTTTATAATTCCATTAAATCTGCTTATTTGGAAGTAAGAAATAATATTTCCGATGAAGTTATTTGTTCCAAAATAGGAACAGATGATCTGGTTGAAACCAGGTATAATGAATTTATTAAATCATCCCTTAGTAATGGTTCTACTCTTTCTTTAGCCAGGGGATTGTATTGGGATATAAATCAAAATAAATTTCTAGATTCAACCTTCCCAACAGGACCATTTATAAGTGTTAAATCAACATTATCAGATTTTAAGGGAGATATGAGAGAACTTTCTCACCATGATGTTATACCAAAAACCCAAGGGATAATAGCTAACACAGAACTCCCCTTATGGATACAACTAATTCATGGAACTAATGTATGGAACCAATTGAATAGAATGCCTGGCCACCATATTGATCCCCCTAATAAAGATTATTTAGCAATCAATTTTGGTTATAAAGATTAAAATATGAAAAATATAAATGTATTTGTGCCTAAATTCAGGAAGAAAGAGATTTTATCCCAAATTGAAGAATGTCTAGATAAGGGATGGACTGGGATGGGGTATAAGACTGTAGAGATTGAAGAAGAGTGGAAAAAGTATACTAATTTCTCTAATGCCCATTTTTTAAATTCCAACACAGTAGGACTTCATTTAGCAGTAAAAATTCTTAAGCACGTTAACCAATGGAAAAGAAATGATGAAATAATCACCACCCCTTTAACATTTGTATCCACTAACCATTCTATTCTATACGAAAATCTAACCCCAGTATTTGCTGATGTCGATGAACAACTTTGTTTAGATCCCAAAGATGTAGAACTCAAGATAACCAGAAAAACAAAAGCAGTATTATTTGTAGGGATGGGAGGGAATATAGGACAATATAGTAAAATCAAAGAAATTTGTGATAAACATAATCTTAAATTGATTTTTGATGCTGCCCATTGTGCCGGGACAAAAACAGAAAAGATTATAGAGGGATTTGGAAGCTCTTTTCAACAGGTAGGATGGGATGCTGATGTTTCTGTTTTCAGTTTCCAAGCAGTAAAAAATTTACCTACTGCCGATTCCGGAATGATTTGTTTTAAAAATCAAGATTATGATCAACTAGCTAGAAAAATGAGTTGGTTAGGGATTGATAAAGATACTTTTAGTAGAACTAATTCAAAAGGAAGTTATAAATGGGATTATGATGTCCCTACTTTAGGGTATAAATATCATGGTAACTCTATTATGGCATCAATGGGTTTAGTAGGGTTGAAATATTTAGAAGAGGATAATCAAAGGAGAAGAGAGATTGCAGAAATTTATACACGGGAACTTATAAAAGTAAAAGGTATCACTCTTGTTCCCCATAATCCTGAATGCATTTCTTCAAGACATTTATTTCAAATTATAGTTCCCCACCGAGATCAAATTATGAGTTATTTAAACACCCATAAAATTTATCCTGGGGTGCATTATAAGGATAATACATTATATGATTTATATAAAAAAGGATTTGGTACTTGCCCTAATGCCCATAAAGTAAGTAATAAATTAATTACATTACCGATCCATTGTAATATGGCAAATGATGATTGTTTATATGTGGTAGATACTTTAAAAGAAGCTATTAAACTTTGGGTCTAATGAAGGTTGGAGTTTGGCAGTCTAATTATATTCCTTGGAAAGGGTACTTTGATTACATAAATGATGTAGATATATTTTGCTTTTACGATGAAGTCCAGTATACTAAGAATGATTGGAGAAACAGGAATAGATTATTAGATAATAATGGACTATTTTGGGTTACTATCCCTATTAAATCTTCATTTGTTAATTATAAAATTTCAGAAGTTAAAATAGAAAACTCTAAAATTTTGGATAAACATTTTAAATCTATTCAACAATGTTATTCTAAATCTCCTTATAAATCCCAAGTATTGGATTTACTTTCTCCTATTTACTCACAAAAATGGGATTATTTATCTAAGTTAAATCAAATTTTAATTAAAACTATATCTGAGTATATTGGCATCACAACTAAATTTGTTAATTCTCAAGATTATATTTTGCCCCCAACTAGGTTAGAAAGATTAATTAACTTAAATGTTCAATTAAAAGCTACTACTTACCTTTCTGGGTTAAATGCAAAAAATTATATTAGAGGGAATGAACATTTGTTTGAAAAAAATCAAATAAAACTTGAATGGAAGAATTATGGTCCCTATCTTGAATACCCAAGACCAACACTATTATATGATGATCAAGTAAGTATTATAGATTTGCTTATGAACATCCCCCAAAATAAATTATTAAATTATATTACTTCCCAAAATGGTTAAAAAGTTATTAGTTATAGTTCCTATTTGGAACAAAGAGCAGTTTTTAGAAAATACTATTGAAAGCATACTCCAACAAACATTTACTAATTTTGAATTGATTTTAATAGATGATTGTTCCAAAGATAATTCATTAAAAATAGCAAAATCATATGAGCATTTAAAAAATGTAACAGTGATCGAAAATAAAGAAAATAAGGGGTGTTATTATACTAGAAATAAAGGATTAGAATATTTTGCAAACAAAGAATGGGATTATTTTACGATACATGATGCCGATGATATTTCTGATTTAAGAAGATTTCAACATTTTATAGATACTTTTGAATCAAACCCTAACTTAGTTTATTTAAAATCAACTTCCATTAATTATGATTCTAAAACCAACGAACCTCTTTTAAAAGAAGACGGAAACCCTAATATTTTTACTGGGGAAGGGACAGCTTTTATCTCGAGAAAATTATTTGATAAAATCGGGTATTTTGATAACACTAGATTTTCTGGGGATACAGATTATATGTGGAGAGCAGAAGCTTTATGTTCTACTTCTAATTTAGGATGGCAGATTGGAGAATCAAAAGAAATTTTGTACATTAATTTTAGCCATGAAAATAACATTACTAAAATATATGATTGGCACACCACTCGACCCAGATATTGGGGAAAAATAAGAGACGAAATACAAACTAAAATGATTCCTAGTAATAATTTTTACAGAAATAAATTTGAATAATGAAGTATTATAATTTTATAGAAGCATTCAACACCCCTTTACTAAATAAAAAAGGAGAATATCAAAAATCAGATAAAAATGATTTACATAAATATGTAGTTCTTTACGATTACATAATTAACACCCAGTATTTAAAGAATCAGTCCCCTCTTAGTATGTTAGAGATTGGAATTAGACTTGGGGATTCAATCAAAGTATGGGATGATTCACTTTTATTTAATAAAATTGTAGGAGTAGATATTACTCCTAAAGATGAATACCCTGATTTATTTGATTTTTCTGATAAAGTAACTTTAGAACAGGGGGTGGACGGGTATGACCCCGAAGTAGTAAAATCATTAGGAGAAAAACATGGTAAATTTGATATTATTCTAGATGATGGAGACCATATGTGGGAGAGCCAGGTAAAGTTTTTTAATTATTATTATTCCTTATTAAATGATGGGGGGGTTATTATGTGTGAAGACATATCCCAAAACTATCTAACCCAACTCCAACAATTTTGTTCTCAATATGAGGATTTTTATGTTTTTGACTTAAGAACTAAATCAAATGTACATGGAAATGAAATTGTGGCTATTATAAAAAAATAAATATGATAAGAATATTTCAACGACATTGTAATTTTTCATCCAACTCAGAACATAAACCAAGACCTGAATGGTTTAATAGAGAAAAAATATTTGATTCTTTTATTTCTACTTTAGATGATAGAACAGAATATACTGCTTTCCATGATTGTGGGAATGGGGATATCAAAGATCATTTCTTAAATAGTAAAAATGTAAATAAAATATCTAAAAAAGGGGGAAATGATGCCCAATCATTCTTAAATTTACTTAATTATGTAAATGAACAAGAATATCAAAATGATGATATTATTTACTTTTTAGAAGATGACTATCTTCACCGATCTGGGTGGGTTGATGTTTTATTGGAAGGATTTGAATATATAGGAGCAGATTATTATACCCTTTATGACCACCCAGATAAGTATTATCTACCAATGTATGAAGATTTACAATCTAAAATTATAGCAACTAAATCTATTCATTGGAGAACAGTTCCTTCAACAACTAACACATACGCTTGTAAGTTTTCTACATTAAAACAACATTTTGACATTCATGTCCAACATTGTGATTTAATAGAGAAATGGACAAAAGATCATGCTAAATTTACTCAACTTTGGAGTATTGGATCTAATTTAGTATCTTGTATTCCTGGGTATAGTACTCATGTAGAAAGTGGAATGGAATCCCCATTAATAGATTGGTCAAAAATATGATTTCAGTAATAATTCCAACATATAAGGAACCCGAATATTTAGATTTATGTTTAAAGTCTATCTTTGAGGGGCAAACAAATAAAAACGAGATAATTGTTGTTGTAGATGGGTTTCTAGAATTAAATCAACCTGTTCTAGAGAAGTATCCTGATGTAAAAGTATTAGATTTAGGTTCAAATCAGGGGTTAGCTGTAGCAACAAATTGGGGAGTTTATAATGCGACCTCAGAATACATTTTAGTTGTTAATGATGATAATGTATTTCCTTTAAAATGGGATGAAGTTCTAGAATTATATGCTAAAGATAGGAAGAAATTTGTATTATCTCCTAACCAAATTGAACCTAACCCTTCAATGTTCCAACAATTTGTAATTGAAGATCTAGGAAAATCCCCTGAAGAATTTGATTTGGAAAAATTTCAAAAGTGGGAGGTGGAGAATAAAAAGTATGAACACGATTATAAAGGTTCAACACTCCCTTTCTTTATGAGTAAATATGATTTTCTAGCAGTTGGGGGGTGGGATGTTATGTATCCTTCCCCCCATGTTGTAGATTGGGACTTTTTTGCTAAATGTGAACACGTAGGGTATTCCATGATGAGAACTTATACAACTCAATTTTACCATTTTGCGGGGGCTGCTACTCGAAAAACATCTGAACAAAGTGAACAATCTACTTTAAAAGAAAATGAAGCACATTTATTCTTTCAAAATAAATGGGGTCAACCCGCTCAACATAACCCCGAGAATAACTCAAAATCCTTAAAATTTCTATAAATGAAAATACTAGTTACAGGAGGAGCAGGTTTTGTAGGAACAAATCTTATTAAAAGGTTACTGAAAGAAGGCCACACCGTAACCTCCATAGATAATTATAGTACCGGAAAGAAAGAAAATCATATAAAGGGTTGTTCTTATTGGGAAGCTGATTTAAAAGACTTCCATGAATACTTTAATGAATCCCCATCTGATGAAAAATTTGATTTAGTATACCACTTAGCAGCAGTAGCTAGAATACAACCCTCATTTGAAAAACCAAAACAATATTTTCAAGTAAATGCTAATGGTACTTTAAATGTGGTTGATTGGTGTGTTCAAAACGATATACCATTGATCTATGCTGGGAGCTCTTCAAAACATAGTGGTAGATTCAAGAACCCATATACATTTTCAAAAGACATAGGAGAAGATATTATTACCTTATGGGAAAGACATTTTGGATTAAAAGCTAGTATTGCACGATTCTACAATGTTTATGGTCCCTATCAACTAACTGAGGGTGGATACACTACTTTAATTGGGAGATGGATTAATAACATTGAAAATAATACCCAATGTGAAATCTATGGGAATGGGGAACAAAGACGAGATTTTACTCATGTTGATGATATAGTTGATGCCCTAGTTAAGATTATGGAACAACAAGCATATGGTTATGAATTTGAATTAGGCAGGGGTAAAAATTACTCTGTAAATGAAATAGCAACTATGTTTGGTATCAAGCCTATTTATAAAGATGCTAAAAAAGGTGAAGCTAGAATTACTTTAAATGAGGACACTACTGCATATGAAGTATTGAAATGGGAACCTAAATTAAATTTAGAGGATTATATTAAAATATTTATAAACAAATAATCAAAACAGAAGATGGAAAGAAATAATTATTTTTGCTACGCCAAAAACGATAAAACTAAGGAACCTGTCTATAAACTTACAGCTAGTACATTATACGGGGCAATTTCAAGTTTTGCCCAACTAAAACAACTCCCCCCAGAAAAACTTCTAGAAATATATTCTGTTGAAAGAATTGAAGAAAATACTTGAACCACTCCTAGGAAATAAGAGTGTAGTAATAGAATCTCCTCGTAGTGAATTATTGAGGGAACAGAATCAGTTCTGTGATTTAATGGAACGATTAGATCAAGTTTGGAAAAAAGATAATTCACTATTTGAGGAGTATAATTTAGATTTATCTGCTTATCTAGAACATTATTATGGTATAATCGAGCTTCAAATGATAATGATGTTTGGTTATAGTAAAGCTGAGTTAATTTGGTGGTATATTCTGGAAAGAAAAGATGCAGATGGAAAATTATTACCCATAGAAGATGAAAATGGGAAAGAATATACTTTCGAAAACCATTCCGAATTTTATGAGTTTTTAAAAATTGCCGAAGTAAAGAAAACTGATGAAGCCTAAACCGATATCTAAAACTCAGTGTCTAGTAGCGCTTAAAAAAACAAAGTCGATTAAGGCGGCGTCTCGCTATTTAGGATGCTCATACCAACATTTACGCAAGTATACAATGTTGTATATTGATGAGGATACCGGTAAAACATTACACGAGGTATACAAAAACCAAGCAGGTAAAGGTATACCAAAATATCTAAAAAATAGAAAAAACGGTAAGGAACCTAACTTAATGGATATTATAGAAGGTAGGGTCCCACCCACTTCATTTCATGTAGATAAGTTAAAATTAAGATTGTTTGAGGAGGGCTACTTACATGAAACCTGCTATAATTGTGGATTTTCAGAACGTAGGGTCTCTGATTATAAAGTCCCATTGTTAATCCATTTTAAGGATGAGAATAAAAACAATTGGAAACTAAATAATCTAGAAATGATGTGCTACAATTGTTATTTTCTCTATATTAAAGATGTTTTCGAGGCCAAACAGGTCCAAATGATAGAAACCCCAACCACCCATCTTAATGGAGTAAAAGAAGTAACCTGGGAATTAGATGAGTATCAACAAAAAAGATTAGAGGAATTAGGTTTAATGAAAAAAGATAAACCCACATTTGGTGAGGATGCTTATGATTTTGTAAGTTGGCAAAACAAATAATTATGCAAGGAAAAAAAGACCAACAATATAGAGACAGTGTTTTATTTAGTGTTTTAGCTTTAATAGGGATGGGTATTACTTTGTTAATAGCATTAATCTAATGAAGCATAAAAAACACGATAAGATAGTAAACGATTACGAGAAAACTAAAGCTAGGCACCTGGAACAATTAGCTACTAAACAGTTAAAACATCAAGAAAAGATGGATAAACTTAAAGAAAAGCAAACTAAAGGTGGATGGTTAGATCTTTTTTAGTATATTTATCGTATAATTTATTTTAAATGGTAAAAACACTAAAAGTGCCCTCTAGAGAAGTATTAGAGGAAATGACTCACGAAAAAGATCTCTCTATATCTAAAATTGTTATAGATCGTATAGCAGAGACAATTGAGAGTGAAGAAGAAATGATCCATATTATGGATATTGAAATTGATGATGAGGAAGAGATTCTTGAGGTTAAATTACCCAAAACCGAATTCCAACAAGCATTAGAGAGAAACCTTGTAATCCATGAACTACACGAGGATTATGAGAATTGTACCAAAATCAAAAGTTTACTTAATAAGTTTTATAATGAGCGTTAATTCAAACAAACAAACACACGAGGCATACACAGAATGGCTAGAATGGGCAAGGAAGAGGAAAATTATTACGAAGAGGAAAAAGGGGAGACCTATAGTACCAATGCAATGGACCCAGTCCTAAGTACTCCATCTGATACTTTATTAAATATGACCCAACAGGATTTCGAGTTTATTATGGCTACAAATCCTTTTATTTTAAAACATCTGTGTGTGGCTGCCTCCTTGGAAATGTCCGAGGAGGATGATCTCCTAAATTAGAAATCGTCTGAATGAACATGATCATGGATTCCATTAATGTTACATCCTTGATGGTAACAGTTATGTGTATTTGTATCGTTTGCAATTAGATTAGAGGTACCACATCCACAAGTGGTCAACATTAAAATAATAAAAAATATTAAGCGTTTGTTCATAGGGGTTTATTTATACATATTAACGTCATATGTGTCATGTCAAAGACATATTAAAACGTCATATGACGTCTTTGGAGGTGCCAAATACTTTTCGTATATTTAGGTATAATAAAAATTTAAAACCATGTACCAATTTATAGCTTTGCTATGCATAATTTCGCTTGTAGTGCTATTTGCATCAAAACCCCCTAAACAATGAACACAGAAGATACATTAAAAAAGATTGTTGAGATTGCTACTGATACTGCTATTGTGACGACTGGGGCTAGTATTTTAAAGAAATTGAATGATTTTCTCACGGAAGCAAAAACACATGAAAAAACATTTGATTTTAGAGCGGGTTATCTCCAAGCCATTACGGACGCTACAGCTGCAGTTACTTTAGTTGTAAATGAAAAACATAGTATGAAAAATGAGTGAAAAAAGAGGACATACCGAAAAACTCAAGTATGATTTCAACTCCGCTAGATGCTGTGAAATCCAACTAGGAGGGAAATGGCATAGAGTTACTGCTAGAGAATTTAGATCATTTCACGGACCCAGAAGAATATTGAACGTGGATAATCCAACAAGTGTTTTTTATCAAGAGTATAATGGTCCTGTTTATCTATTCGGCACAAATAAAATTGTTAGGGATTCTCAAAAAACAGATGGAGTTAACTTTGAAAATGGAGAAGATCCTCGTACATTCGGTACACGAAGAAAACATGAGAACATAACCGTATAATATTTATAAATAAAAAATGGGCAAACCAGATCCAAAATATTACACAGCATTTAGAAAGTACCTTAGAGAAGGTATGGAAGGTGGACAATTAGGTGCTGATGTTGTTAGCTACATTGAATCTATAGCTTATAATGTCAGAAGAGGGGATAGAAGATTTTTTGAGGAGGACTTTGATTGGGAACAAGATTTCCAAGACTATCTCTCCCAAGATGTAGACTTCCCGGATTAAACTCTACTAGGTGGATTTATTTAAACTAGTTATGGGGTGTGTTCTGTTTGTTTTGGGTCAAACAGGAGCTTGGTACCAATCAAACTTACAATTTTTTAATAGTTGGGCCAAGGCACACCCTATCTTATTATCAGTAGTTTTAGGTATTCCTATTTCATACCTTTATATTATTGCTTCCCAATACACATTTCAAGCATTTAATGGTGATTTATGGCCTACTAGACTACTAGCATTTGCAATGGGTATACTAGTATTTACTATTTTAACCTGGGTGCATTTAGATCAAGGCATTACTATGAAGACAGCAGTATCATTGATGCTAGCAACTACAATCGTTTTAATACAAGTATTTTGGTAACATTCAAGTGGTTAGATAAAACATATGAAATCCTTGGTGAACGGAAAGAACAACTACTAAGAGATTTTCAACATTGTGAGGAAATAAAAGATTACGGAACAATCAATAATAGAATAATAAAAGGAACCAAATGGGGTTGGTTGAAAGACCTCAATAATTTAAAACAAACAAATAAATAATGACAAACTCAGTTACAAAATGGGGTATAGCAGTAGCGATCCTTACAATGTTAGGTTGTGAAAAAGATAATTCAAGTAATAATACACCTCGACCACCACTTTCTAACATAATTAAATCAGGTCAAATCACAGCAGATGAAACATGGGATTCAACCTCCGTAATTCAACTTGATGGGAGGGTAGTAGTTACAAACGGAGCCACTCTTACTATTAAACCCGGAACTATTATTAAATCATCTGCGGGTCAAGAGGCAAATGCAACTAATTTAATTATAACTAGAGGTTCAAAAATTATGGCTGAGGGTACTCCTAATGCGCCAATTATTTTTACTTCAATTGCTGATGCAATCCAACCTGGGGAGATTGTATCTTCTAACCTTAACTCTACCTATAGTGGTTTATGGGGTGGGTTACTTATCTTAGGTAAAGCTCCTATTTCAGCTCAAGGTGATGTTATATCAACTCAAATTGAAGGTATCCCCCCATCTGATACTAGTGGTTTATATGGAGGAAATGACTCACTAGATAACTCAGGAGTATTAAAGTATGTATCCATCAGACATGGAGGTGCTTTAATTGGAGCAGGAAACGAAATTAATGGTCTAACACTTGGTGGAGTAGGTAGTGGTACTACTATAGAAAATATAGAGGTAGTAGCTAATTTTGACGATGGAATAGAGTTTTTCGGTGGAAATGTAAATTGCACTAATCTACTAGTATGGCATCAGGGAGATGATGCATTTGATATTGACCAATCCTATAGTGGAACTATTAATAATATTGCTTACTTTGCAAATAATGCTTCTGATCATGCCCTAGAAATTGATGGTCCTGAGGGTTCAATGGATGGTTCATTTACTCTTACTAATGGAACATTCATCGGTGACTCTACCTTTAGTGGAGAGTATGCTGACTTTAGAGATGGGGCTATGGGTACTCTTACTAATTTATGTTTCGAAGACTTTTCGAGTGATGCTGATGTAGAAATAGATGATAATACTACCTCAGATAATTATAAAAATGGTAAACTAGTATTTAATTACCCCTGGGAGTTCAGGTCAACTCAGACTTTTAAGGACATTTTTAAAGATAATTCAGACAATGGAGATGCGTTCCAGGACTCCTCATTTGTATTCTTCACCAAGACAACTTCAACAGGTGCTAATATGGGACCATTTGTTGGATGGACTTGGGGAAGTATTGTATTTAGTTTCTGATTATGGCAAGAAAGAAACTTAAAGTATTTAAAGAATACTGTGATCCTTTTATTTATTGCATTAATAGGGACATTAAATATTCTAGAGTAGTAAAACATGATTGCTCAGAAGGTTCTAGAGATTGGTATGTAGTTCTAAAAAATGGGAAAGTATTAAAAGAATAAGTATGAATAAAAATGGACCACTTAGATGCACTAATAGTTGCATTCCTAGCTTACACTGCAGTTACCTATTTAAGATATTTCTTTAAGAAAAATCTTTGATGGTCTTTGGGGGTTAAGTTTATCTTCGTATATTCACGGAGTAAATTAAAAACCCAAGACATGAAAAAAGCAACTAGAATTGACAATCTTCATCAAGCAATAGAACTCATTCACGAGGCAGTTGGATTGATTAGATGGTCAGTTGATGGAACCGAGGAGGAAGGAATGGCAAACGCCTATATTATTCCTCATCTGGAAAATTGGGCTGAAGGAAACAATCCATACGACCACTCCCTTCCTAGAATTATTGAAAATCTAGAGAACGAATACGAAGACCCCGAAGATTAATCTTTGAGGGTCTTTGTTGGTTAAGAGATTCTTCGTATATTCATGGAGTAAGTTAAAAATAAAAAACCCAAATTATGCTTAAAAATTTCAAGAACGGTTATGCTGTATGTGGTAATGATGAAACTGCCAAGCGTGAAAAGAACGATTGTGTGGTTAGAGCAATTGCCAATGCCTGTGATATCAATTATGAGCAAGCTCATGCCTTTGTAAAGGAAAAGTTTGGTCGTAAAGATGGACAAGGGACTTTAATGTTTAATCATGTTCTAAAGGAACTGAAAACAGTTCAATTTGAACAAGTTGGTCAGTTGGATCTGTTCAATCCCACCAATGAAAGACAAATCAAGCACCTTGGTGATTGTCCTAAGTTTGGTGGCACATTGCGAAATCCAAAATACAAGCACAAGCCTGTTGCTTATACTGTCAAAGAGTTTGCCCGTCGTTTTAAGAAAGGCAATTTCATCTTGCAAGTAAACAAGCATGTCTTGGCAGTTAAGGATGGAGTGATTGTGGATAACAAGAACTACCAAACAGATGGTTATCGTCGTGTTGTAGAAAGTGCATTTCAAATTACTGTGTAAATGGAACAGGGAAAACGTTTTAAAGGAGAAGTAGGGGAAATAGTAAAACACTGTGGTGTCAAGGCTAAAATTACTAGCATTAGTTGGTGTAGCTATACAAAACAATTCTTGTATAATATTCAAGAGTTAAGATCCCCATTTTATCGAGTTCAGGCAGTAGGTGCTTTATGGGGGGCTTTAGAAAAGTATTAAGTAATGGCATTGTGGGAATTTTCAAATCAGAACAAACACGGGAATTGGAGGTCCCGTGTTGTGTTCGTTCCTGAAGGCAAATCGTTCTCAATTCCTAAAGGGTTTGGGAACGTTTGTGCTTCTAGATTCAAGTATGTCCATAGACATCCTATCTTACCTCCTGTTTTAACAACAGGTCAAGATGGAAACAAATACATAATCCCAGGATCGACTAAAGTGCACCCACAAACAACACTAAAGGACATCAAATGGGAGAAACCACCCATTGTAAAAATTGAACGTAAAACAGAGAAATTCGAGTTCACATCGAGTTCTGATCCGAATGTGACCTACATTACTAAAATGTATACAACGGGGTCAAACGTAAGTTACGCGTGCAATTGTCCTGGAGTTTGGCGGTCCAAGGATAAGAAATGTAAGCATATTAAATCGCTAGAAAATGGGTAGGAAGGACACTAAAGACGAAAGAGCAGGAGCTCAACAGGTGCGTAGACGAACTATTACCAAGATCATCCCAGATAAAAGGAACAAGGAACGAGAAAATCAAATTAAAAAAGACATTCGAAAAGAAAATCTTTGAGGGTCTATGATGGTCTAAATATTTTTCGTATATTTACCCTGTAATTAAAAACCCAATTATGAACAAAGTAAAATTAGTGACACTTAAGGATGTCAAGTTCAACAAAGACTTGTTTGTTCCTATGAAAACAGGAACCAAGGTTGATGAGATGTTCTCTTCCGATGGTGGTTTGATGCCCGCCACAAACACAATCCTCACCGGTGATCCAGGTGCAGGTAAGACAACCGTGTTGTTAGATATTTTGGGGGATTTGCAAGCCAAGGGCAAAAAGGTTTTGTTCGTGTCTGCAGAGATGAACCAAATTGACATGCACGGTTATGTAAAACGATTCCCAAAGTTTGGTAAGATTCCAACTTTGTTTCTAGGGGATTATGGTGAGTTTCCAAAGCAAGCAGTTGAATCAGTCCTCAATGAGGGTTGGGATGCTGTTGTAATGGACAGTTGGGCAGAGGTTTCTGAGCAACTCAAAGGTGCTTCTTCCAGTTATATGTCCGAAACAAAAGCCGATTCCATTATTTTGAGTTGGTTAGAGGAACACAACAATGGTAATAATAAAGCCAAAAAGAACACAGCATTTCTAGTGGTCCAACAGATTACTAAGGGTGGTAAGTTCACAGGTTCAAATCGTTTGAAGCACATGACTACAGCAATGGGTCATATTGAGTTTAAGAACGAAGTCCGTTCATTGTATTTTTCCAAGAACCGGAGAGGTGGTCGTATGGATAAGCTCAATTTCCACTTGGCGGCTTCAAACAAAGTAGGTTACACAAGTTTCACTTCAGCAAACGAGGAATAAATTAAAAAACACAACTATGGATTTGACAACAATTTACAATGAGGCTCGCACCCTAGTGGATTCAAATAAAATGGATGAAGCTAGAGATATGTGTGATTTGGGGATACTAAAAGTTGCCCAACATCGAATGGAAGGTATCCAAGTAGAAGAAAAAATTGAACGCATAAAAGTGGGTGTTTGGTTAGAACGGTTCTGGTTTTTGCTAGAAAATAATAATCTTCTTCTTTGAGGGTCTTAGAGGGTTAAGAGATTTTTCGTATATTCACGTGTAAGAAAAAAAAGAGATATGCCAAAAACAGTTGTATTAGACGAGTTCCAAATAAAGGAACTTGTGGAAAATGGGGAAACAATATCTGATGGAGTCAGTATTGTAAGTGAATTTCAAGCAAGAAAGCCTGAAAGACTTAAGGAGTTACAGACCCACCTAAATGACGTAATGGTCTCTTATCATCCCGAAACGTATTTGAATGATCAGATATGGGGAAAGTTCAATGAACTAAAACAAGAAATCCAAAAGGAAATCGATCAATCACTAATTAAAGAAATCAAAAGGAAGCAAGCAAATGGCGACACGAAGTAGAATTGCAGTAAAGGAAGGTAAGGTCTGGAAAAGTGTTTATGTGCACTGGGATGGTTATCCTGATGGTGTTGGAAAAGAACTAGTTGAAAACTATGCCCTACCCAGGGAAATAAACAAACTTCTAGACATTGCCCACCGAAGTTCTCTTATAGGGGATCCGGAAGGAGAAACAGGGTATGGGGATTTATGTGATGAATTTGAAACCCTTCAGAACCTTATGGAGGCCTTTAATCAAGAGGATACTGAATACCTTTACCAGCTAGATGAAGTTATTGATGGTGAGGTCATTTGGAAGTGTTTTGGAAAAAAAGAAAATAAGGAAATTAACCTTTACTGATGGTCTTTGAGGGTTAAGAGATTTTTCATATATTCACGCTGTAATTAAAAAGAAAAAAGGATGCGGATTACACCAACACAAGAATCAAGAGTAAAATTGCTTTTAGCCATGAAAAGAGATTTGGCTCATTCATTTGCAGAAATGTTTGCTGATATGTCTGAGGACATGATGGATGGAGGTATGGAACATTTAAAAAATGATTTTGCGGGACTTGGTGAAAACATTTACCGAATCTTTTCAGCAACCAAGTTCAGTGAACTTGAAATGTTGTGTGGAGAGATGTATGGGTGGGGTGCCTCAGAATGGCTTGATTACCTAAATAAATTTCTGGATGGAAATGAGTAATTCAATGGAATATGTCTCTCGTTTTAGAGCCCTAGCTGAAATTCTAGAAAGGATAGGTGCCCAACTCGAAATGAAAGATGAAAAACCCCTAATTAGGAGTTTTAATAATGGGAAGGAACTCATATATTATTTTTCTAGTATTGGGGATTTTGGAATGGGTCCCCAAGAGGAGGAAAAACTATTGGATGTTTTCCCTCTTAAAGTAGGGGGCCTAGAATTTTCCAACCCAATTTATCACCCCTATGAGGTCGAATATGATGGGGACAATGCTTCTTCGGCAACGTTGTCCTTTACAATTCGTTGGACTTAAAGTATTTACTGAGGGTCTTTGATGGTTAAAATACTTTTCGTATATTTACCACGTTGAAAATTACAGATATGACGATCCAAGAAGCAATTGACAAGTGCCAAAATGTCCAAGTTGACCAACAAGTAAGCTTTAAATTCAGTTATAAGGGAACAGCCGGTCCTAAAACATATGAACTAATTTCAAGCAAGTATGGTACCAATTCACCACCTCTAATGTCTGTGAGTGAGGGGGGTTGGAGGTCAATGAATGTATTAAAGACGACCAAGCAATACATTACCTTGTACGATTACAACATGATGGGAGTCCGATCCAGTTACAAAATGGCAATTGACAAGATCCAAGTAATAGAAGAAACCACAAAATAATGGAAACAAACAGCTTATTCCAGGACATCATTGCTGAGTGTCTTTACTTGGCCCATGAATTTGAATGTGAAGGGGACTTGTCCCGTGCACGTGAATTTTTTGAGTTGGGGGTTTGGTATGTTAAACAAGGTCTACTAGATACTCCAATGGAGGTCTAGGATGGTTAAAGTTTTTTTCGTATATTTAGGTGTAAGAAAAAAATAAAAAGAATGAAGGACTGTAATAATTGTTCCGATACGTACCTGTACCCTGATGAAATGTGTCCAACTTGTAATAGGATTGGGTGATGAATAAGGACTGTAAGAGGTGGAATTTTGTAAGTACTTACTACAAAAACCAACCCAAAGAGGAGGTTGCCAATGACATCTTGAAGTATTTCAAGTATGAAAGAGATGAACGACCTGCAGACATGGGTGACCCTAGGTGGTGGGATGGAAATCCCCCATTTGATGGAATGTCAGACGAGCAAATCCTTGAAATAATAGAAGGATACATGAACGATCAATTTTTCCAAAGTCCTGTGGTCCAAGAAAACTATGACACACCCTCAGATCTAGCATGGGAAATTTACTGCAGATTAAATCGTTTTTGAGGGTCTTTGATGGTTAAAATACTTTTCGTATATTTACGTGTAAGAAAAAATAAAGAAACCCAATATGACTAAGAAAGACCAAAGGAAAGAGATTGAAAGTGCAATTTTTGACTATGCCAAAAAGGCAGGGTTTGAAGTAGACACTGATGAGGGTCGTTACATTAATGTGTATCTTGACAACACCTCAGAAAATGTGGTTGAAATATGTCGTTCCAAATTCACGACTGCCATTTGGAATAGTGCATCTGATGAGACCAAGGAGGTTGAAAAAGAACTACAGTATGTTATCCAAGATGCCCGAATGACAATTGAAATGATTGAGCGGGCAGAGTCCAATAGGTGCAATTCAGAGTATTCTGAAAGGCAATATAGAGAGGCTTGCATGGCACATGCTGAACGTTTTTCTTACGATTGATTGTTGGGTTTATTTTGTTCCCTTAAGCCGCCTCAGTGCGGCTTTCGGGGGCGAACAAAAAACAAGCTATGTTTAAATTTAAAAACCTCGTATTTACGCACAAGCCATTGGGTGGAGTTGGATCTCACACTGTATTTGATAATGGAATGACTGTTAGTGTCCAAGCTAGTAAGACGAATTACTGTAGCCCCCGAGAAGATCTTCCCAATAAGAACGAGTATGAATCGTTTGAGGTGGCAGTCTGGGATGAGGTAGGAAATTGGCGGACTAGAGAATTCATTGATGACCCTAAGCATAATGATGATGTTGCCGGTTGGCAATCCAGGGAACAAATTGATGAGTTGCTTAAGAAAGTACAAAAGTTTTGGGAACTAAAACCCGTTAAAGAGGATTTAGAAAATGAAATTTTGGCCGCCAAAGAGACCTTAGATATTAGGATTGAACACACAAAATAATTTAATGAGGGTCTAGGATGGTTAAAGCATTTTTCGTATATTTAAGGGTAATAAAAAAGAAAAAGGTATGAGAATGTCAAGAAAATATCCCAATGGTTACCTCCCCAAGATTGCCTATTGGATGTGGTTGGGGAATTTGGTAAGGGTGGATTACTTTAGGGAACGACAGATTGAAAAGTATGGTCCTATTTCTCCTGACGATTATGAAACTGTAGCTAGAATTTATAATGAAATTGAGGCATTCGAAACGTATGAGGGGTATATGGATGTAGGTGTGCCTCTTTCTGAAGCAACAGTGGAGGAATGGATGGAAACAAAAAAATAAAGAACATGAGAAATTTCAAAATTGAAACCGATAGCGGATTCAACCGGGTTGATGAGGTGTCAACTGAAAAACTGACCCAAATAAGGGAAGAATACATGGTGGAAGCAAGCTATAATGCCAGGGCAATTGAAGCGATCGAGGAGGAACTCGACCGCCGACACATTGCAACAGCCATCGAACTTAGTAAAGAACGAGACGGTGAGGAAAATACCATTTCAGTAGGCATCTATTGGTATGAGAAAGAGGACGGAACGAGAGAATATGATGTGGAGGAAATGAGGGAGGAATTTGAGGAAAAATTGAAACGATTGATAGAAGATTAAGTCCCGGTATGATCGAACAAAAAGGGGAGTAAGTTTTACCTTGAAAAATAGGCATCCCCGCCGGGCAATTATTTTGCCATAATAATTTTAGTAAATTAAATGTAATGGATGGAAAGTAAAGAATAAAGGAGGGACAATGATAGGGGGATAAATGAGGGCAGGTGGAATGGTAAATTAATGTGGATTGGTAAAAAAACGTCCTATCTAACCCCTCCCCCCCACTCATCCAAGCCTAATTTAGGTAGAAAAATATATAAGAAATTAAAAAACCCCCGGGGGATGCGGGGGTAGGGGGTGTAGATCTATAAAAAAATGTGGAGGTCTAATCCTCCATCATATCCTCTAGGTCATATTCATCCATGACCTTCATGTTCTCAAACTCATAGTCAAGAACCGTATACCTAAATAGGTTGGAACTCTCCAAACAGGCAATATAGGCCAACTTCCTCCGAAGGCTATCATCATCCCACATCCAGAACATTGTCTGGGGTTTGATGGGGAAAATCCACTGAACGCTCCCTTTGGGTTTCCAGTGAGGCTTATAGGAAGGGTCAGTGCTCTCGACCATGGAATAATCCATACCATGGGCACCATAATTCTCTTCAACCTGTACAGTTACAACTAGATCCATAATTTGGGTTTTTTGTTCGCCACCGAAACCCGCTCTAGGCGGGTCCGGATCTGATCATATGAATTCCCTATTTATTCTGCAGGGAACTCAATTTCAACTTGCACGTCCTTGTTTTTGGAAGGACGACCACGCTTGGCAAGCACAAACTCATCACCCATGTAGGCTTTGAGGGTTTTGTAAATAAACGCGTGACGATCTTTAGGACCGAACAATGCCTCCATTTCGGCCTTGATCTCAGAACGGGACAAACCGGCCAAATGCAATCCAATGATTGCTTGCTTTTTGTTCATTCCGAAGTTGGCAACTGCATTCTGGACATCAGCTACTACGGGGTTGGAAGTTGTGGTATTGGACATAGGTGTTTGTTTTGGGTTTTTATTTTTTTTCTTACACGTAAATATACGAACTCTTACTCTGCCATCCTAGACCCTCAATCGATTCTTTTAATAATCTGCATTGAGGAAAAACAGCAGGTGAAAAACACAGCAGCCATAAAGATAAATTCATTCATGCCTGCGGTTCCAGATTCAATTTGAGTGTTAATGGTGACCATGATGGACAATGCAAGTGTTCCAATGATCATCAACAGGGTAGCGAGGGAATATTTGAAGTAGTTCATGGTGTGTATTTTTTTCACGTTTCTTACAATGTAAATATACGCACAGATCTTGTGCCAACCTAGACCCTAAAAAAAGAAAAATAAAAAAATTTTGTGGGGCGTACGGGCGTACGGTGGGGGCATACCGTACGCGTGCGTATAGTAGTAATATGGGCCCACGCGCGCCGTTGTCCATATGGCGTGTATATGTCCAAAAAAGGGATTAGACGGCTTTAATGCACGTAAGTAACTATAGTATAGGGAAATCGTATATACAAATCTTTAACATTCGACAAATATATCAAAATATCCCCACCTAAATTGTATACACAAAATATTCTTTTTATATTCCAGTGTATATAAAACCAAATAAAGATGAAAATAAAGTGTGAAGAATGTGGAAAGGAGATTACCTCACCTTCACTTTTTAGAATTTGTATTAACTGTCTAACAAAACAAAAATGAGTGAAGAAAACCAAAACGGGGAAAACGAATGGGAAAATGACCCAGATATGCAAGAATTTTTAGAATGGGCGGACGAACCCGGACCATGGGACGAAGAAGACGATAAAATCCATACCGTGGGGGGACTCACCAACGATAAGAAAAATGGATTTATGAGCTTTGTAAATAAAACAAAAGACAATAAACCAGACGAAGACCAAGATGAGTCTCCCGCGCAGTAAATTTGGATGCGCCGGAGAATTTTCGTATATTCCCGGTGTAATAAAAAAATATATACCAAATGCTTGATATCAATAACGAGGATTTCCTCACCCGTGAACAGATTGCTAAAATGGCACCAACTGTGTTTGCCTCTAACCCATCCCCAGATGTATCAAAACACTATACACACATTTCTACCTCAACAATTTTGGAGGATATGGAAAAACTAGGATGGGGAGTAGTTGATGCCCAAGAGGTTCGATCACGTACCCCATCCACAATGGGTTTCCAAAAACACCTACTAGTGTTTAGAAACAACGATATCGTGATCAATGGCGAGGACGGTGACACAGTTTTCCCCCAAATTCTACTAACGAATTCTCACGATGGTAAAAACGCATTCACTTTCCAAGCCGGTCTTTTCCGTATGATTTGCTCTAACGGACTAGTTGTTTCCACCCAGGATTTTGAAAACGTAAAGATGCGTCACATGGGATATACGTTTGAGGATCTTCAAGAAAACATCCACGAGATGGTTAACCGTTTGCCTCTAACAGTTGAGTCCATGAACAAGATGAAAAGCACTATTTTGTCTGAACCACAAAAAGTTGATTTCGCCAAGAATGCTCTCAAATCCCGTTTTTCAGATCAAGAACTCAACCGTATTGAGATCAATTTGGAGCAACTGTTGAATCCTGTCCGTCGAGAGGATGTAGGTGATGATCTCTGGAGTGTTTTCAATGTGGTTCAAGAAAAGATCATTGAGGGTGATTTTGATTATACCTTCGGTACTAAGTCTCGTAAGGCTCGCAGAATCAAGAATTTCCAACAGGACCAAAAAATCAATACTAAGCTCTTTTCCACCGCTCTTGAGTATGCTTCTTAATATTATCGAGAGTATATACGTAGATTACAAGGGTGGTATGAAGCAGTGCTAAAGTTTTAAACTAAACTAATGAAGCTATTAACAGAAGAAATTTTTGATGATAGTGGGAGGGTTATATATCACAAACATGGAAAAACTTGGTGGAAAGATGAGTATGATGAACGAGGTAATTTAATCAGACATGAAACCTCTGATGGGTATTGGAGAATCGCAGAGTATGACTCCCAAAATCGAATTACAGGATGGGAAACATCAGCCGGATTTTGGGAAAAGGACATTACCTATGATAAAAACGGAATTAAAACCTATTCAAAACATTCAAGATATGGAAAATGTGGTGTGGGTTTAAGAATTTATGTTGAAAAATAATAAAAATATGAAAATAGCTATAGGAGGTGACCATGCTTCACCTGATTTAAAAGAATTTATTATTGGATATCTCCAAAAAGAGGGATATGAAGTTGGAGACTTTGGAACTAACTCTTCAGAAAGTGTTGATTATCCTGATTTTGGGCATAAGGTTGCTAGATCTATTTACTACAAATATTCCGATTTGGGAATTGTTATTTGTGGGTCTGGGAATGGGATTAATATGTCTGTAAATAAATGGCCTAATTTAAGGTCGGCTTTGTGTTGGAATCCCGAAATAGCAGAACTAGCTCGCCAACATAATGATGCCAATATATTAGCCCTCCCAGCTAGGTTTGTATCCTTGGCAGAAGGTTTAGATATTGTAAAGTCTTTTTTGAATACTGAGTTTGAAGGAGGAAGACACCAAAAGAGAGTAGATAAAATAACACCATAAAATGGACTATACTAAATTAATTAAAGAAACCTGTGATGAGGTTCGTGATTTACTCATAGAGAAGAATACAGCATACGGGCATTCTGTGTTTAAACCCATAGATAAGTTTGGTATACGCATTCCTCCTATAGAATCCATACTTGCGCGTATGGCCGATAAGGAAGCACGTATAGCAAATAAAGGATTCAATGACCAAACAGAAGATACTCTTAAAGATTTGATTGGTTATATGATCCTCCTATATGTTGTTGTTAAAATCCAAGAACAAAATAAAGATGAATAAAATACTCTTATTGATTCCACTTATGATAGGGTGTACGGCAACCGACGTAAATTACAAATACGACTTTTCAGCTATATACACTGTAGATAGATTAGGTAGAGCAGAATGGGGTGGACATCAATTTATAGTGGATGAACCTATCACCAATATGAACTCATTTAAAGAATGTTATGTAAACTATCTTAATGAGCAAAAAGGAATTGGTAGATACAAACAAATATACTATAACGATTCAAATAATGTTCAGATAACATTTATGAAGGAAACATATGTGCCCTACCACACAGTAGAATATTCACTAAATTCCTGTAATTAAGTTTGGATTCACCGGAGATCTTTCGTATATTTCGGTATAATAATAAAAAATAAAAGTTATGCGTATTCGTTTCACACCCCAAACCAAAGCTGCTCTTCGTATTAATTTAGTTCTCCTTGCTACATTTGTAGGGTTGGATATGGTCGGAGTTGATTCTTTTGGTTTAGGTTTTCTAGTTGGAGTATTGAACTACTTCTATGTGTTGGCAGAGGTTGATAAAGCTAGATCTTAATATTTATCAATAAACCTTTTAATCATGGATAACGAATGTACCTGCGAGGAATACCTCGATATTAAAGAACGTATAGAAGATTCTTTTGAAACTCTACCTGATCAAATCACTGATGCTCTTACTGAATTTGTATGGGTTGATTCGGATCAATACGAAGAAATTAGAGATGTTGTTAATGCTATTCTAACAGATTCTCTAAATTATATCACAGAATAAATAAAGTATAAAAAGTTATGAAGTGTATTTCTTGGGAAGAGTCATTAAATTACATACCCCTAGGGGAACAAGAAGGAGTTAGTTTTTCTGATTGCAAGTATTATACTTTTACTCCTGAAGAGAATGAATGGGAATCTGTAAAATATTTCACAGGAACTAAACGTAATAGATTTAATGGTCTATCTGCTGAGGGTACACATTGGGTATATGTGTTAGAAAATAATGCTATGCCCGGACTTTATAAAATAGGTTTTACAAAAGATGGTGTTGGACCTGAAAAAAGAGCAAAACAAGTATCTCGTTCATCGGGTGTTCCAACTCCATTCACTGTAAAATGGGCTTTTAAATGTTTTGATGGAATGGCTTTAGAACAACAAGTACATAAAAAACTTAACCATTCCAGAATAAATAACGATAGAGAATTTTTTAATGAAGATTTTGAAGTTATAAAAGAAACTATAGAAACACTAGGACAAAACTTTATAAAAGCATGATAAAAACCATAAAAAAATTATTTGTGAACCCACATGACGATCTTAAGACACAATTGATCAACCGTTTGATCTCTATCCAAAACCAAATGGAAAATATTTGGGAATACCACCCAGGTAACCCAGAAAGAATTTCACCCGAAGAACAATGGGAAAAATTGAGAATAGAAAGAGAAAAAGTAAATAAGGCTATTGGAACTATTTACGAGGAAGAATAAATTAAAAATGCTCGGGTGGTGAAATAGGTAGACACGAGGGACTTAAAATCCCTTGGCCATCGCGGCCGTGCCGGTTCGATCCCGGCCCCGAGTACTAAGCACCTGTAGCTCAATTGGATAGAGCATCTGCCTTCTAAGCAGACGGTTACAGGTTCGATTCCTGTCAGGTGTACTAAAATAAAACAAAATGTATAGACCATTACCAGATTGCTTAACAATTGATAAATCCACAATTGAAGGTATTGGATTATTTGCTAAAGAAGAAATTTCTAAAGGAGTTTATTTAGGAATTACTCATATTCAAACCGAAAAATATGCTTTAGTAAGAACCCCTTTAGGTGGATTTATCAACCATAGTGAGACCCCAAATTGTAAAATTAAAAAAGATGGGGATACAAAATATTTAACCACTCTAGCTGATATCCAACCCGGAGAAGAATTAACAGTTAAATACACAATGTATAATCCTTCTAAGTAAATAAAAATTGAGTCATATAATAGGTAAAAAATGTATTGGAGTTAAAGATGGGGTATGTATAGAAGTTTGCCCCATTGATGATTGTATACAAGAAGCCGAAGACTCAATGTTTATTAATCCCGAGGAATGTATAGATTGTGGAATGTGTATATCTGAATGCCCTGTAGCAGCTATTTATGCAGATGAAGATGAAGCAATATCCGAGGAAGGAGTTGAAGTAGTTAAAAATAATTACGAGTTTTTTAATGTAGAGTATAACCCCTAATAATTAAATAAAAACCAAACATGGAACAGTTCACGATTAAAGGTTCATCCTTGCCACATAGGATTTATTCAAATATTTTAGCTTATGCCCAAAATAAGGTACGAAGATATGAGGATAAAGTAGTAGATGTTATATCGGTTAAGCTACCATCTGCGTTTTGTATGGTGATTAGATTTTCTATATTAAACAAAAATGATAAATACGAGATAGTATTGCAAGGTCAATTTGCAGCCGCATATAAACAACAAGAAGAAGGTAAAGCAATAGATTTTAATGCCGAAATCCTCATTAGAGAAAACCTAAAGGACGCCTATAAAATTGGATAAGCCATATATTTATAATAAAAATATTTATGGCTCTCCTCCAACCAGGTGACTTATTCCCAAATGGAACAGCTTCTATTGAATTTACTTCGGGTTCAGGGACCACAATTACCCCATTTTCCCAATCGGGAAATGCATATGTAGTTTTTGAAACGGATTTAATAAATAATCCTAACGAACCTACTAAATCTTTATCAGGAGCTACCTTTACCTCTCTTACTGCTTCAACCGGAGCAGTAATTGATGGTGCAGGATATCATGCAGCAATTGTAACTTCCCCAGGTTCTTCATTTACTTTTACCCCCTCAGTGAATATTCCTGCTGGGAGAGTGTTGTTGAGAGCTACAGGGAATATTGGATTAGATGTAGCTAGTTTCACAGGTTTGCTTGATACCTTTACGGCAGCGGTTGGGTATTCAGTACGGCAACTTAGAGCTGATGCAACCTCATCCCTACGAGTACGTAGAAGTAGTGATGACGCCGAGCAAGATATCGGCTTTAATACCTCAAATGAACTTGATACTACAGCACTACTTGCCTTTGTGGGAACGGGAGGTTCAGACAATGGCTTTGTGACAATTTGGTATGACCAAACGGGCAACGGCAACGATGCGACCAACGCGACCGAAACGCAGCAGCCACTTGTAGTGAGTGCGGGGGCATTGGTAACCGAGAACGGAAAGGCGGCAGTTGAGTTTGATGGGAATCCCTATGCGTTGAACTTTACAGAGTTGAATCTCGGTGACAATAGTTGGTTCATCAATGCGGTGTACAAGAGTACACGCACCACATTGGAGGATTATTTATTGTATGGTGATTCGGGTCAAACTCGGATACGTATGTACACAACAACGGCAAGGATGTATGTCAGCAATGTATCTTATTCATTCACCATAGATAGTCACCGCAACACTCAACAACTTTTCACCTTTGAGGCAGACGCATCCAAAGGCTTGTCGGTATATCAAAATGGAACGGAGAAAGGAACGGAGCAGACCATAGCAACGAATGATAGTTTCAACCCGTCATCATTGGGTCAAGCGGGAAGCAGCCGCACCATTGATGGACTTGTTCAAGAGATTATCATCTTCAATTCCGACCAATCAGCCAACCGCACGGGCATTGAAACAAACATCAACACTCACTTTAGTATTTTTTAATATGTGGTATATAGGAACATTTGATGGGGTGACTGCCTACAATGACAAAGTTAATGAGGTAAAACATTATAAGGGGCATATAACAAATAATTGGGCGAACCCACTACAGCATCCTAATGAGAATAGGTGGGCAATCATTGCGAACTTAGGAGTTGAGCCTGATGAAGGAAGTAATTTTGAGACTGTGGAGAAACTTAGTGATGATTGGTTTCCATCTGACGAATGATATCCCCCGAAAAAATATTTAGCGTATTTGAATCAGGATCTTCCTCACAAGAGGAAGTCGCCCTCGATTACTCTAAACACCCAGTTTATATTTTGGGTATGTTTAAAAAAATGGTGCTAAATCTCGAGAGTTTTGCAATCAAGCTTATAAACACGTTTCCTGATTTTAACGCCGACAGCGATAACGTTCAAGAGGCCGGCGAATATATGGTGTATAATCGCGCATATAACATGCTTAAAGAATTAGATACATCATCAGATCAACATGAACATATACAAATGTGCGCAGATATATTCACTCAACGCGCTCTTTCAAATACTTTACTTTATTTTGAGGGTAAAGAAGAATTTGAAAAATGTATCATAATCAAAGAAGTTTTAGATCAGATTAACTTAGGTTTGGAGGGATAAAACCCCTCTCGTACCTTTGGATACAAATAATAAAATTATGTTATCAGAAGAAAAGATTCTTGAGAATTGGGAAACATTTTTGAGTTATGTTGATAGAACAGGAGAGGAGAGGAAAGAAAAACTAAAACAATTCTACCTCAAACATCAGGATCATCTAGTATTGATGCCTGCTTCTCACAAGAAAGCATATCACAACGCATTTCCCGGAGGATACATTGACCACGTTAATAGAGTGGTTGAAGCATCGTTAAAACTCTATGATGTGTGGGCTGAAATGGAGATGGATAGGTCAACGTTTACTGTTGAAGAACTTATCTTTTCTGCAATCAACCACGACCTAGGGAAGATGGGGGATGGGGAAAAGTACGCACATATTCCTTCTACAGATGAATGGCGTAAGAAAAACCTAGGGGAAATGTATTCTTTTAATAAAGAGATTGCATTTATGTCTGTTCCTGATCGTTCTATTTTCTTGTTAACCCAAGCTGGGATTGAAATTTCACAAAATGAGTGGTTAGCCATTAAATCACACGATGGTTTATATGATGTCTCGAACGAAGCATATTTGAAATCATTTATGCCTGAAACAAAACCACGCTCATCAATTATCTATATTCTCCACCAAGCAGATTTGCTGGCAGCTAGAGTAGAATTTGAAAAAGAATGGTTACCTAAATTCACCACCCAGCAAAAAACAAATGATGCTTTTGAACTTAAGAAAAAATCACCAAAGGATAAAGCACTATCATCCGTAAAATCAGAAAATCTATCAAATTTACTTAAAAATCTATGATTTATTTAGCAATTGGTTCCGTAATATTATCATTAGTCCTCGGGTTTACTACATTCAATCTAATGAGAAAAATAGAAAAATACGAGGATTGGAGCACATCCCAGCAAAATTACTTGGAGGAGGTATCCTCTGTCATTACGTTTATAGATGAACGCATTCAAGAATTAGATAAGAAGCAGTCTTTTTCTTCGGATGATGAAGTAGGTTTCTTTTTTGAAAGGGTAAAAATGTTAAATGACCTACTAAAACGATATGAACTAGATTATGGCAAAAAAGACTCGAAAGAAAAAGTCATCAAATAATTATTTTACACAAGACACAGAAGATGCTATAGTAGAATATAATAATTGTGATGATTCCGATGTAAGATCCCGATTATATGAAAGAAGAATACATTATCCTTTTTTCAAACTTACAGAAAATATAATCCACACCTACAAATTCTACCACACTGAGGTAGACGAATTAGAGCACCTACAACACGAGGTAATTACCTTTTTGCTCTCCAAAATTCATAAATTCGATCCTACAAGGGGGGCTAAAGCCTATTCTTACTTTGGAACTATAGCTAAAAGATATCTTATCTTAAGCAACCAAAAAGTCTATAAAAAGAAGGTAGAAAAAACACAAGTAGAAGAAGTAGACAAGTACGATAAGTTTTCTTATACTATAGAAAATTCTCCTACAGGTGGAGACCCATATTACTCAGAAAAATTATCTAAGTATATGGATGAATTTATAGATTATCATACCCATTATTTATATGAAATTTTTCCTAATTTTGAAGATGCTCAAATAGCAGATGCAATTTTAGAGATATTCCGTCAAAGGGAAAATATTAACATTTTTAATAAAAAGGCCTTATACATTTATATTAGGGAAATGGTTGACGTACCTACCCCTAAAATTACTAAAGTAGCTCGTATTATGTATGACGAGATATTTCAACCTAATTACCTTTTTTACCTTAGTAATGGATATATTGACTTCCCTCAGAAGCAATATTTATAAATATGAGCCAATTTGATAAGACTATATTTGGGAAAAAGAAATTCTCTGATTTGTTGGAAGAAGTTTATCAAAATCAAAAGAAAAAAGATAACCAAATTTCAGCTTTAATCGGAGAATTAAAACCCCTAATCCAAGAAATTGGGGATGCTACTTTAATTGTACCCCTAATTAAGGAGTACATGGAGTTAGGAATTAAAAACGATGATATTTTAGTTAAAATGTTAACTTTAGCTCAACGTGCCTTACAAAACCAAACAGAATCTGATTCTTTAGGTATTTCTGACGAAGAAAAAGCACAACTTTTAGAGGAAATAGAAAAACTAGGACAACAGAATGGCTAAATACGGGTTTTCTTCCCTTAACTCTAATTTAAATAGATCTCAACAGGGAAATTTTCTGTCTAATTTAAACCTAGACTTAAATCAGATCCGTAATAACGCTGTCCGTGTTAAAGATATAGTATTAGACCAAACCCACCCCAGATTTGAGGAATTAGGGGCGTATGCTGCTATTGGTACTATTGAATTTGCGGATATTACAATCCCAACTGGAAAATCAAATAAAGGGGATGTTAAAGTAGCTCGTCCTTTATTTATTAACGAGAAACATTTTCCTGTACCTAATGAGATTGTTTATTTAGTTAAAGGATTACCTACAACTTCCACCCAAGAGGACGTAGATAATACAATCTTATATTATATTACAGTAGTAAACATTTGGAACCATCCACACCATAATGCTTTACCTGCTCCTCAAGATTCAAGAGCATCCTCTGATAGAAAATCTTATAATCAAGCCGAAGCAGGTTCGTTTAATATTGTAAATGAGAGTGGAGAAGCTGATTTTTTCTCTGGGAATTTTGAGGGTCAGTTTGTAGAGCGTGAAAATATTCATCCTTTACAACCCTTTATTGGAGATGTAATTAAGGAAGGTAGATGGGGTAATTCAATTCGATTAGGTTCTACTGTAAAAGGAGCATCTAATAGTTGGTCTTCTACGGGACAAGATGGAGACCCTATAACTATTTTTAGGAATGGTCAAAACGTAGATGCAGATGATAAAGGATTTATCCCTATCCCTGAAGATGTTAATAAAGACCAATCTTCTATTTACCTTACTTCTACCCAAAAATTACCATTAGAAACAAATTCGGAGTTTGGTTCGTATAAGGATTCAAATTCAAGTGATACCCCCGAAAAACAAGATCAATATTCAAACTCTCAAGTTATACTAAATTCAGGACGATTAGTATTCAATGCTAAAAACGATCATATACTTTTATCAGCAGATAAATCAGTTAATATAAATGCCGCAGGATCTATTAATTTAGATTCAAATAAAAATATTATTTTAAATTCTAAGGGGGTGCAATTAGGGGTTGATGCTGAAGAACCCTTAGTGTTAGGAAATGAATTAACAGACTTTTTAGAGGGATTTATAGAGGATTTACTTGAATTTACAAACACAGGTATAACCCCCGCTGTAGGAATAGCCCCAGGAACTCCTATAGCTAGTTTAAGTGCTACAGGTCCTATTTTAGCTTCTAAATTAAGAATTAAAAAAACCCAATTACAAACTTTATTATCCAAAGAAAATAAAACGTTATAAAAACCTACTAACCAAATATTTATAAACATGCGAGTATCACAATTAAAAACACTTATTAAAGAAACTGTAAGAGAAGTATTTCAAGAGGAAATTAAAGGTTTACTAATGGAAGCCTTAACCTCTAAAACTTTACCATCTACTTCACACCCAATACAAGAAGCTGTTTCTCCTACACCACCTCCACCACCACCCTCTCCCCAAATGAGAGATTCATTTAGACAACAATACTCCCAAATGATGAATGGAGAAATGAATTTTAACACTCAAAACACTCAAGTCCAACCAGCATACCGACCAATTTCACCACAAATGACGATGGGAGAGAATGCATCATTACCTCCGGGTGAGGTCAATTTAGATCAGATTGCTGGTATAATGACTCCTAAGAAATAATGGCATTTAACGCTAAAAAAATATTTCCCATTGATACTAAGCCAAGGCAAGCTATTGGGGTAGATTTACCTTTTAGTGCTCCTGCGGTATTTAGAAGTACTTTTTTAACTAAAGATGCAATTAGAAATAACCTTGTTAATTTTTTCCTTACAAACCCCGGAGAAAGATACTTAAACCCAACATTTGGTGGTGGTATTAGAGCTTTTATTTTTGAGCAAATAGCAAATGATAATTTAGATTTTTTAAAAGAAGATATTTCTTCTAAGATAAGTCAATTTTTCCCAAGTGTAAGAGTAGGTTCTCTTGAAGTTTTGTCTAACCCTGATCGAAATGAAATTACTGTTAAATTTACATATGATGTAATTGATACAGGTATTACAGATGAAGTCGAAATAGCATTTACTTAAAATGGCAGAATTAAAAAGAGATATAAAATATTTAAACAGGGATTTCAACTCTTTCAGAAATTCCCTAGTTAATTTTTCTAAAACATATTTTCCTAATACATTTAATGATTTTTCACCCTCATCCCCAGGAATGGTATTTATGGAGATGGCTTCTTATGTGGGTGATGTAATGTCATTTTATTTAGATAATCAAATTCAAGAAAATTACGTTCAATTAGCTAAACAATCAAATAATTTATTTGAGTTAGCTTATATGTTTGGTTATAAACCTAAAGTAACTGGGGTTGCTACTGCTGATATTGATTTTTTTCAAACAGTCCCTTCAGTTAATGGAGAACCGGATTACACTTATACTTTAAGTATAGCTGAAAATGCACAAATTACTTCAGTTTCTAACAATAATGTTAAATTTTTAGTTGAAGATCCAATTGATTTTTCAGTTTCATCTTCTCAAGATCCTACTGAAGTTACAGTTTATAGACAAACCGGAAACATTCCTTCCCAATATTTGTTAAAGAAAACTCGTAAGGCGATTTCTGCAACAATTAACACAACTACTTTTTCAATTGGAAATCCAACTCAATTTTTAACTTTAGATATTAATGATAGTAATATTATAGGAATCCTAGATATTACAGATTCAGATGGAAACAAATATTCTGAGGTAGATACATTAGGGCAAGATGTTGTATTTGATTCAATTAAAAACACTAACACAAACGATCCTAATACTTTTAATAATAACGATACTCCATTCTTACTTAAAGTAAAACAAGTCCCTAGAAGATTTATAGCTAGAGTAATATCTCCTACCCAAACTCAAATTCAATTTGGTGCTGGTACAGCAACTGATAATGAAGAAGATATTACTCCTAATCCTGATAATGTAGGGTTAGGTTTACCATTTGAGCAAAATAAACTTACTACAGCATATTCTCCTACAAACTTTTTATTTACAAATACCTATGGTATCGCTCCTTCAAATACTACCTTAACAGTAAGGTATTTGACAGGAGGGGGGGTTGTATCTAATGTACCTTCAAATGATTTAACAACTTTATCTTCTACAGCTACTTTAAATAATACTGGGTTAGATGGTACATTAGCGAGTGAAACCGTAGCTTCTTTAGCTGTAACTAACCCTAGAGCAGCTAAGGGTGGTCAAGACGGAGATTCATTAGAAGAACTAAGACAAAATATCATTTCCACCCAGGGTTCACAATTACGTAGTGTAACAACTGATGATTATCTGATTAGAGCATTATCATTACCTTCTAGATTTGGGGTAATTTCTAAAGCGTTTATAGAAAAAACTAAATTGCAAAACACCACCCCCGGTGAAACCCCTTCGACACTCGATTTATACGTTTTATCTTACGATATAAACAAGAATTTATCGTCACCCTCATCAACACTAAAACAAAATTTATCAAACTATCTTTCCCAATATAGAGTAATAGGAGATACTATAAATATTAAAGATGCTTTTGTAATTAATATTGGAGTTGATTTTGAAGTCACAGTTCGTCCTAATTTTAATTCAAACGAGGTATTAAGAAATTGTATTAATGGTTTAATATCTTACTTTAATATAGATGATTGGCAAATTAATCAACCCATTCTTTTAAAAGATATAGAACTTTTATTAGATAGAATAGAGGGTGTTCAAACTGTTAAAAAAGTAGAAATTACAAACAAAGCAGGAGTTTCATTAGGATATTCACAATACTCATATGATGTTGAACAGGCCACACGAGATCGAGTAATTTATCCATCATTGGATCCTATGATATTTGAAGTAAAGACCCCTTCAACTGATATTAAAGGTAGAGTAGTAACATTCTAAATGGAAAATATTAATTTAAATAAAGAAGTTTA